>WNFO01001307.1_pt1 | contig 19421 bp, 20 predicted proteins | sample 5400251 | NCBI WGS metagenome assembly WNFO01 (sample SAMN13153354, study PRJNA577476) | soil metagenome | isolation source: 100 cm saprolite under Madrone tree | place: USA:California | collected 2016-06-14
AGGTGATGCAGAAGCAGCCCGAGCTGGTGTGGGGCATGATCGCCTCGATGTGGATCGGCAATCTGATGCTGATCATCATCAACCTGCCGCTGGTCGGCATCTGGGTGCGGCTGCTGCGGGTGCCGTATCGCCTGATGTTTCCATCGATCGTGATCTTCTGCGCGATCGGCATCTATTCCATCAACAACGCTCCCGTCGACGTCATCCTTGCCGGCGCCTTCGGACTGCTCGGCTATTGGCTGATCAAGCACGATTTCGAACCGGCGCCGCTGCTGCTCGGGATGGTGCTCGGCCCGCTGATGGAGGAAAATCTGCGCCGGGCGCTGTTGATCTCGCGCGGCGATGCGACCGTGTTCTTCACCCGGCCGCTTTCGGCGGTGCTGATGGCGACTGCCGCATTCCTGCTGGTGCTCGCGCTACTGCCGTCGCTGCGCAAGAAGCGCGACGAGGTGTTCGTGGAGTCGGAAACCTGACGTGCGTCGTTACGCCGTCGGCTTACGGAACCGGCCGCGGACAAGGGCAGAACGCAGGTTCTGCCCTTGTCGTTTGTGGTCCGGATGGGCATTTTTTCAGGTATAATCGACTGATCCGGCCGAATCGCCGCTGTCGATTGGCCGCCCCGGCGGCTAAAATCGCCGTCTCGCTGAAATCGACGTCTCAAGGGCCGATAACGTAACGCCATGAATCAGTATCACGATCTGCTCGAACGTATTCTTGCCGACGGTGTGGAAAAACACGACCGCACCGGCACCGGCACCCTGTCGATCTTCGGCCATCAGATGCGCTTCAATCTGGCCGCCGGATTCCCGATGCTGACCACCAAGAAGCTGCCGCTCAAATCCATCGTGCACGAGCTGTTGTGGTTTCTGGCCGGCGACACCAACATCAAATATCTCAGGGATAACGGCGTTTCGATCTGGAACGAATGGGCTGACGCCAATGGCGATCTCGGCCCGGTCTATGGATCGCAGTGGCGATCCTGGCCGGCGCCGGACGGACGCAGCATCGACCAGATTTCCAACGTCATCGACATGATCCGGCGTAATCCGGATTCGCGCCGCCTGATCGTCAGCGCGTGGAATCCGGCCGATGTCGACAAGATGGCGTTGCCGCCGTGTCATTGCCTATTTCAGTTCTACGTCGCGGGCGGCAAATTATCGTGCCAGCTCTATCAACGTTCGGCGGACGTGTTTCTCGGCGTGCCCTTCAACATCGCTTCCTATGCGCTGCTGACGATGATGGTGGCGCAGGTGACGGGCCTCAAGCCCGGCGACTTCGTTCACTCGTTCGGCGACGTTCACCTCTATTCGAACCACCTCGAGCAGGCCCGGCTGCAGCTGACGCGCCCGACCCGCGCGCTGCCGGTGATGAAGCTCAATCCCGATGTGAAGGATATCTTTGCGTTCCGCTACGAAGACTTCGTGCTTGAGGGTTACGAGCCGCACCCGCACATCAAGGCCGAGGTCGCGGTGTGAGCGATTGAATGTCCCTCATTATCCGCCGCGCGCGTCCCGATGAAGGCGGACTGGTGCTGTCGCTGGTTCGCGAACTCGCCGAGTACGAAGAGCTGCTGCACGAAGTCGAGGCCACCGAAGCTGACATCGGCGCGGCGCTGTTCGGCAGCCATCCACGGCTGTTCTGCGAGATCGCGGAATGGCAGGGCGAGCCGGCCGGCTTCGCGGTCTGGTTCATCAATTTTTCGACCTTCAGCGGCCGCTCCGGGATCTATCTGGAAGACCTGTTCGTGCGTCCGGTGCACCGCGGCAAGGGCATCGGCAAGGCACTGCTGGCCCATCTCGCCAGGGAGTGCGTGGCGAACGGCTGGTCGCGATTGCAATGGTCGGTACTGGACTGGAATACGCCGTCGATCGAATTCTACAAATCGCTCGGCGCGGTCTTGATGGACGAGTGGACCGTGTGCCGGATCGGCGGTCCGGCGCTCACGGCGCTGGCGCAGGGAACGCGCTGATGGAAATCGTCCTCATTGTCGCGGTCGCCGATAACGGCGTGATCGGTTCCGGCGGCACGATCCCATGGCGGCTGAAAGCCGACCAGCAGCGCTTGAAGGCGATGACGGTGGGCAAGCCGGTGGTGATGGGTCGCAAGACCTTCATGTCGCTGCGCCGGCCGCTTCCCGGACGCACCAATATCGTCGTCACCCGCGATGCCGGTTTTCGCAGCCCGGGGGCGGTGGTGACGACGTCGTTCGCCGATGCCCGCGCGGTCGCGACAGGCGACGCGCTGCGGCGTTTAGCCACTGAAATCGCCGTTATCGGCGGGGCCGAGATCTACGCGCAGTGGATGGATATCGCCGACCGCCTGGAGGTTACCGAAGTTCACGCCCGGCCCGAGGGCGATACTCACCTTGCCGCGATTGATCCGGCGGGCTGGGAAGAGGTTGCGCGGGTTGGAAATTCGGCCGGTCCGGACGACAGCGCGGACTATTCCTATGTGACCTACCGCCGAAGAAAGTCGCGTTAACCCCGTCAGGCGATGTTTACATTGACAATTGCGGGTTCGGGCTTAGCTCCTTCGAGCCAGAAGCCGCCAACAAGCCGCGTTGTAAGGGCCGGGGCGGTCCCCTATAAGGCCGAGCAGATATTGCGAGGCTGGGGCGTTTTGGCCCCCTGAGCCCGCAGAGGAGACTGTCGATGCCGTGGAAGAATCAGGGCGGAGGCCCATGGGGTTCGGGTCCGAAAGGGCCGTGGGGCTCCGGCCCGCAATCGGCCGGGCCAAGGCCGCCCGATCTTGAAGACCTTCTGCGCCGTGGTCAGGACCGGCTCCAGCAGCTGTTGCCGGGCGGGTATTTCAGCGGCATCGGCATCGCGCTGCTTCTGGTCGGCGCGCTGGCGATCTGGGGCATGTCCGGATTTTACCGCGTTCAATCCGAAGAACTCGGCGTCGTGCTTCGCTTTGGCAAATATGTCGGCGACGCCCAGCCCGGACTGAACTACCATCTTCCGTATCCGATCGAGACCGTATTGTTGCCGAAAGCGCTGCGGGTTTCGACGCTGAGCATCGGCATGACGCTGATCGACGACCCGGCGCGGCGCGGCCGGACCATGCGCGACGTGCCGGAGGAAAGCCTGATGCTGACCGGCGACGAAAATATCGTCGACGTCGATTTCACCGTGCTGTGGCGGATCAAGCCGAAAGGCGTCGCCGATTATCTCTTCAACATCCAGAATCCCGAAGGTACCGTGAAAGCGGTCGCCGAAAGCGCGATGCGCGAAGTCGTCGGCCGCTCCAACATCCAGCCGATCCTCACCGGTGCTCGCACCACCAACGAGGCCGCCGTGCAGGAGCTGATGCAGAAGACGCTCGACAGCTACGGTTCCGGCATTCTGGTGCAGCAGGTGCAGATGCAGAAAGTCGATCCGCCGGCGCAGGTGATCGATTCGTTCCGCGACGTGCAGGCGGCGCGCGCAGACCTCGAGCGCCTGCAGAATCAGGCCCAGACCTATGCCAATCAGGTCGTGCCGGACGCCAAGGGGCGGGCGGCGCAGATCCTGCAAACCGCCGAAGGCTACAAGCAGCAGGCGGTGGCCGAGGCCAAGGGCCAGAGCGCGCGCTTCCTGAAAGTCTACGACGAATACAAAAAGGCGCCTGACGTTACCCGGCAGCGCATCTATCTGGAAACCATGGAGCGCATTCTCGGCAGTGCCGAGAAGCTGGTCTATGACGGCGGCGGTTCGTCATCAGCACAGGGGGTCTTGCCCTATTTGCCTCTGAATGAGCTCACGCCGCGGCGCGCGCCTGCAGCGACAACGGGCCAGCCGCAACAGCCGAGCGGAGCCACCAGATGAGATCCCCAGTTGCAGGTATTGCCGCGCTGTTCGTGCTGTTTGTCGTTCTGATCGTCGCCTACAGCTCGGTCTTCACCGTGGCGCAGACCGAACAGGTGCTGGTGGTGCGGCTCGGTGAGCCGGTCAAGGTGGTCACCGAGCCGGGGCTGAATTTCAAGGCGCCGTTCATCGATACCGTGATCGCCATCGACAAGCGCATCCTCGATCTCGAAAATCCGTCGCAGGAAGTGATCGCGTCGGACCAGAAGCGGCTGGTGGTCGACGCCTTCGCGCGCTATCGCATCAAGAACGCGCTGCGATTTTACCAGAGCGTCGGCTCGGTCCAGGCCGCCAACATCCAGCTGACGACGCTTCTGAACGCTTCGCTCCGCCGGGTGCTCGGCGAGGTGACCTTCATCACGGTCGTGCGGGACCAGCGCGAAGCCCTGATGGCGCGAATCCGTGATCAGCTCGACAAGGAAGCCGACGGCTATGGCATCCAGGTGGTCGACGTGCGGATCAGGCGCGCCGATCTGCCGGAGCAGAACAGCCAGGCGGTCTACCAGCGCATGCAGACCGAGCGGCAGCGCGAGGCCGCCGAATTCCGCGCCCAGGGCGGCCAGAAGGCCAAGGAGATCACGTCCAACGCGGATCGTGAAGCCACCGTCATCGTCGCCGAAGCCAATTCCACCGCCGAGCAGGTGCGCGGCGAGGGCGACGGCGAGCGCAACCGGCTGTTCGCCGAAGCTTATGGCAAGGATCAGGATTTCTTCGCGTTCTACCGCTCGATGACGGCCTATGAGAACGGGTTGAAGAGCAGCGACACCCGCTTCCTGCTGCGGCCGGATTCCGACTTCTTCAAGTTCTTCGCCAACTCGTCGGGCAAGCCGCCCGCGGCGCCTGCGCCATCGGCGGCGACCACTGCGACGGCGCCGAAGCCGTAAGGCCGCCTCCCTCCGGCGGCCCAACTAAACAGCCGACAAGACGGGGTCGAAGCGAACTTCGCTTCGCTTCAAAATGCCCGAAGCAAAAATATCAAGCGGGAGGTTTAAGTCCGATGAGGTCCCTAGCGTTCGCCGACTTCCTCATCGGTGTGGGCATTCTGTTTGTGCTGGAAGGGCTGTTGTTTGCAGCAAGCCCGGCCTGGATGCGCCAGGCCATGAAGAGCGCGCTGGCGACGCCGGACAACATTCTGCGCGCCGTCGGCATCGGCTCGGCGGTCGCGGGCCTGATTTTGATTTGGCTGGTCCGTCACTAGCGCGTTTTCTGGCGAAAGCCCGTCCCGGGCTTGATTCGGGGTGGAGACCGGTTCGCATCAAGAAAACGCGTCAAATCAAGAATCTGGAGCCCCGTTTCGATTCTGGTCGACCGGCCTTTCCGGGTCTGGTGCTGGTGCACCATCGGGGAACCGCGACCGCACCCCAGTGTTCGAAAAAAATGCTGCAGGATCAACGTCATCGTGAGTGCGGGCGCCGGTTTTTCGCCGTATTCACAGGGGCACGATCCACGGCAGTAGAATCCGGTTTTTGCGTCAGAGGTCCGGCTCAGATGCTTGCGCCGCAACACCGTTCGGGCGCACTGTGGATTTCGAAATTCCGACCCGTTTTTTGAAGAGAGAGATCTGACATGACCAGTGCGATTCCAGCCTTGAGCCATCGCCTGCGCCCCTGGTTGGCCGCGATCTGGCTTGGTACCGCAAGCGTTCTGATTTCCGCGCCGGTGTGCACACAGGCCTTGGCGCGAGGCCCCGACGGCATCGCCGACGTCGCCGAGAAGGTGATCGACGCGGTGGTTAACATCTCGACCTCGCAGACCGTCGAAGCCAAGGGGGGCGGCGAGGGCAGGGGCGCGATGCCGCAACTGCCGCCGGGCTCGCCGTTCGAGGAATTCTTCGACGATTTTTTCAAGAACCGCCGTGGCGGCCCAGGAGGCAATTCCAAGGGCGGTGACAGGAGCGGTGATCTGCAGCCGCGCAAGACCAATTCGCTTGGCTCCGGCTTTATCGTCGACACGTCGGGAATTGTCGTCACCAACAATCACGTCATCGCGGATGCCGACGAGATCAACGTCATCATGAACGACGGCACCAAGATCAAGGCCGAGCTGGTCGGCGTCGACAAGAAGACCGATCTGGCGGTGCTGAAATTCAAGCCGGCGAAGCCGCTGATCGCGGTGAAGTTCGGCGATTCCGACAAATTGCGGCTCGGCGAATGGGTGATCGCGATCGGCAATCCGTTCAGCCTCGGCGGCACGGTGACGGCCGGCATCGTGTCGGCGCGCAACCGCGACATCAGTTCAGGCCCCTACGACAACTACATCCAGACCGACGCCGCTATCAACCGCGGCAATTCCGGCGGTCCGCTGTTCAATCTCGACGGCGAAGTGATCGGCGTCAACACGCTGATCATCTCGCCGTCGGGCGGCTCGATCGGCATCGGCTTTGCGGTGCCCTCCAAGACCGTCGCCGGCGTGGTCGATCAGCTCCGGCAGTTCGGCGAGCTTCGCCGCGGCTGGCTCGGCGTTCGCATCCAGCAGGTCACCGACGAGATCGCCGAAAGCCTCAGCATCAAGCCGCCGCGCGGCGCCCTGATCGCTGGCGTCGAGGACAAGGGCCCGGCGAAGCCCGCAGGAATCGAGCCGGGCGATGTCGTCGTCAAGTTCGACGGCAAGGACATCAGGGAACCGAAGGACCTGTCGCGCGTCGTGGCCGACACCGCGGTCGGCAAGGAGGTCGATGTCGTCATCATCCGCAAAGGCGCGGAGGAAACCCGAAAAGTTACGCTCGGCCGCCTCGAGGATGGCGACAAGGCGGTGCAGGCGGCCGCCAAGACGCAAGCCGAGCCCGCGGAGAAGCCGGTCACGCAAAAGGCGCTGGGCCTGGATCTCGCAACCCTGAGCAAGGATCTGCGCACCCGCTACAAGATCAAGGACAGCGTCAAGGGCGTCATCATCACCAATGTCGACGGCACCTCCGACGCCGCCGACAAGCGCCTGAGCGCCGGTGAGGTGATCGTCGAGGTGGCGCAGGAGGCGGTGGCCAACGCCGCCGACGTCAAGAAGCGCGTCGATCAGCTGAAGAAGGACGGCAAGAAATCCGTCCTGCTGCTGGTGTCCAACGCCGACGGCGAATTGCGCTTCGTGGCGCTGAGCGTGCAGTAGGGTCTGGTCAAGACATCCCCCTATGGTCATTGCCGGGCTTGACCCGGCAATCCATCCTCTTCGCAAGGTTCTTTTTGAAGTCTGATGGATGCCCGGATCAAGTCCGGGCATGACTGCTGAACATCCGGGTACTACACCCCCACAAACTCGTCCCGCCGATACCCCTGCGCATAGAGCAACGCGGTGAGATCGCCGTGATCGATCCTTGCGGCGGCGGCCGCGGCGACGGCCGGCTTGGCGTGGTAGGCGACCCCCAGGCCGGCATTCTCGATCATGCCGAGATCGTTGGCGCCGTCGCCGACTACCAGCGTGTCGATGTTGTCGAGATCGAAGGATTCGCGCAGCTCGATCAGGGTTGCGAGCTTTGCCGCGCGGCCCAGGATCGGCTCTCTGACTTCGCCGGTCAGCTTGCCGTCCTCGACCTTCAATTCATTGGCGCGGCTTTCCTGAAAGCCGATTCCTGCCGCGACCGCATTGGTGAACAATGTAAAACCGCCCGAGATCAGGCAGGTGTAGGCGCCGTGGGCGCGCATGGTCGCGACCAATTCGCGGCCGCCTGGCGTCGGCGTAATGCGTTTTGCCAGCACTTCATCGACCACGCTGACGGGCATGCCCTTCAACAGCGCGACGCGCTCGCGCAGCGCCGGTTCGAACTCGATTTCGCCGCGCATCGCGCGCTCGGTAATCCCGGCGACATGCGCCTTCAGGCCGGCGAAGTCCGCAAGCTCGTCGATGCATTCCTGGCCGATCATGGTGGAATCCATGTCGGCGAGAAAAAGCTTCTTGCGCCGCAACGCCCGCGGTTGCACCACGATGTCGATCGGCAGGTCGCCGCGCGCCTGACGCAGGCGGTTGGCGATGGCCTGGATATCATCGCTGCCCGTGAAGGGGATATCGACCGCCACTTCATTGAACAGCCATTGCGCCGGGCCGGGCGATGGAAGAATGGCGCGCGCGCCGTCCACCACCGTGCTATCGAGCGCGGGGTCAGCGGGATTGCAGATCAGCGTGGCGACGAGAGACATTTGACGTGAGTTCGGTTCAGGAAAACGGCAACGCCGTGCTTATCGCAGGGCCGACCGCCAGCGGCAAGTCGGCGCTGGCGCTCGAGCTGGCACAGGCGACCGGCGGCCTCATCATCAACACCGATTCCATGCAGGTATACCGCGATCTGCGCGTCATCACGGCGCGGCCGACGCCGGAACAGGAGGCGGTCGTGCCGCACCGGCTCTATGGCCACATCGATGCCGCCGTGAATTTCTCGGCGGGCAGCTGGGTGGTCGATGCCGCGAAAGTGCTTGCGGAGGCGCGCGCGCAACATCGCCTGCCGATTTTTGTTGGCGGGTCAGGTCTTTACTTCAAGGCGTTGACACGTGGGCTCTCGGCGGTGCCGCCTACTCCTGCCGTGATACGTGAGGACGTTCGCGCGCGGCTCGAACGCGATGGCGTCGAGGCGCTGCATGCCGAACTCGCGCGGCGCGATCCTGTGTCCGCCGGGCGCTTGAAACCGCGCGATCGCACCCGCATCGCCCGCGCGCTGGAAGTTGTCGAGGCCACCGGGCGTTCGCTGACCGATTGGCATCGCGACGGATTGCCGCCGCTGTTGCCACAGGGTCAATTTCGCGCGCTGTTTCTTGGCCCCGATCGCGAGCAACTTTATGCGCGCATCGACTCCCGTTTCGAAACGATGCTTTTGTCAGGCGCGCTGGAAGAGGTGGCCGCCTTGGCAGCGCGGCGGCTCGATCCGCTGCTGCCGGCGATGAAGGCCCATGGCGTGCCGGCGCTGATCCGGCATCTCGAGGGCGAGCTCACGCTCGAAGAGGCGGCCGAGATCGGCCGCGCTGATACCAGGCATTACGCCAAACGGCAATTCACCTGGTTCCGGCATCAGCTGCCGGAATTCGAGTGGGTGAGGCCGGAGGAGGCGGAGGGATGGTTCACCGCCGTCATTCCGGGGCGCGCGTAGCGCGAACCTCAGATGTGCAATTGCACATCGGGGAATCTCGAGATTCCGGGTTCGCGCTTTCGCGCGCCCCCGGAATGACGGTCGAGGGAGCGCACATGGCTGCAAACGCAAAATTTACCCTCGCCGAACGACCGGAACCCGGCTAAGCTTCAAATTCAGTGCTTCATGGCCGCTTGCCTTGACTTTTGGGGTATGGTCGTTATGGTTTGCGCAATCTTCGAGAAGTCCGAGCGGTCATATGCGTAATAAAATTACCAGGCTCCTTATCGTTGTCGTACCCAGGCGCACCGCCGGGGATGGCTGAGGCCATCCAAATTCGGGCGGTGTGCATGGGGCCTCTTGGGCCCCTTTTTATTTTCCAAAAACCCAACTGAAGAAGCCGCGCAGCAAAGCGTATCCGGAGCCAGCCATGAGCGACAAGAACCACGATCCGAACCAGATGACCGGCGCAGCCATGATCGTGCGCGCGCTGGTCGATCATGGCGTCAAGCACATCTTCGGTTATCCGGGCGGCGCGGTGCTTCCGATCTATGACGAGATTTTCCAGCAGGATGACGTCGAGCACATCCTGGTGCGGCACGAGCAGGGCGCTGGTCACGCCGCCGAGGGCTACGCGCGCTCCACCGGCAAGCCCGGCGTGGTGCTGGCGACGTCGGGGCCGGGCGCCACCAACATGGTGACGCCGCTGACTGACGCGCTGATGGATTCGATCCCGCTGGTGTGCATCACCGGGCAGGTGCCGACCCACCTGATCGGCACTGACGGGTTCCAGGAATGCGACACCGTCGGCATCACCCGGCCCTGCACCAAGCACAACTGGCTGGTGCGCAACGTCAACGATCTGGCCAAGGTGCTGCACGAGGCGTTCTATGTCGCCAGCACCGGACGCCCCGGCCCTGTCCTGGTCGATGTACCGAAGGACGTGCAGTTCGCGGTCGGCACCTATCACCCGCCGCGCAAGTCCGACGTGCATGTGTCCTACGCGCCGCGGGTGAAGGGCGACGCGGCGCAGATCCGCAAAGCCGTGGCGTTATTGGCCTCGGCCAAGCGCCCGGTGATCTATAGCGGCGGCGGCGTCATCAATTCCGGCTCCGAAGCCTCAAGGTTGCTGCGCGAACTGGTCGACGCCACCGGGTTTCCGATCACCTCCACCTTGATGGGTCTCGGCGCCTATCCGGCGTCGGGCAAGAACTGGCTCGGCATGCTCGGCATGCACGGCACCTATGAGGCCAACATGGCGATGCACGGCTGCGACGCGATGCTGTGCGTCGGCGCGCGCTTCGACGACCGCATTACCGGACGTGTCGACGCATTCTCGCCGGGCTCGAAGAAGATCCACATCGATATCGATCCCTCCTCGATCAACAAGAACATCCGCATCGACATTCCGATCATTGGCGATGCCGGCAATGTGCTCGGCGATCTGTTGCAGGTGTTCAAGGCGGAGGCGAAAAAGCCGGACATACGGCCGTGGTGGCAGGAGATCGCGAAATGGCGCGCGCGCAATTCGCTGTCGTATAAAAAGAACGGCGATATCATCCTGCCGCAATACGCCATTCAGCGGCTGTTCGAGAATACACGCGGCCGCGACGTCTACATCACCACCGAAGTCGGCCAGCACCAGATGTGGGCGGCGCAATTCTTCGGCTTCGAGGAGCCGCACCGCTGGATGACCTCGGGCGGTCTCGGCACCATGGGCTATGGATTGCCGGCGGCGGTCGGCGTCCAGGTCGCGCATCCCGACAGTCTGGTGATCGACATCGCCGGCGACGCCTCGGTGCAGATGACGATGCAGGAGATGTCGACGGCCGTTCAACATGAACTGCCGATCAAAATCTTCATCCTGAACAACCAGTATATGGGCATGGTGCGGCAGTGGCAGCAGCTCCTGCACGGCAACCGGCTGTCGCACACCTATTCGGAAGCGCTGCCGGACTTCGTCAAGCTCGCGGACGCCTTCGGCTGCGTCGGCATCCAGGCGATCAAGCCCGGCGATCTCGACGGCGCCATCAAGGAGATGATCAACGTCAAGCGGCCGGTGCTGTTCGACTGCAGGGTGGCGGCGCTGGAAAATTGTTTCCCGATGATCCCGTCCGGCAAGGCGCACAACGAAATGCTGTTGCCGGCGGAAGCCAACGACGAAGCCACCGCCGCGGCCTTCGCCGGCGGCAAGGCACTGGTGTGAGGGCGAGACGAGCCAATGTTTGATCTGCAGCAACTGGAACGCGCCCAAACCATCGTCGCCGCGGCGATGCCGCCGACCCCGGCGCATCAATGGCCGCTGCTGTCCGAGCGGCTCGGCGCGACGGCCATTGTCAAGCATGAGAACCACACGCCGACCGGCGCCTTCAAGGTGCGTGGCGGGCTCGTCTACGTCGATCGCCTGAAGCGCGAGCGGCCGCACACCGCCGGATTGATCTCGGCGACGCGCGGAAATCATGGCCAGAGCGTTGCTTTCGCGGCGGGCCGCTACCGGGTGCCGGTGACGATCTTCGTGCCGCGCGGCAATTCGGTCGAAAAAAATCGCGCCATGCGGGCTTTCGGTGCTGATCTCGTCGAGCACGGCGAAGATTTTCAGGCCGCCCGCGAGGAGGCCGGACGCCGCGCCAAGCTTGATGGGCTGGAATTCGTGCCGTCCTTCCATCCGGATCTGGTTCTCGGCGTCGCGACCTATGCGCTTGAACTCTTGCGGAAGGCGCCGGACCTTGACGTCCTCTATGTTCCGATCGGACAGGGATCGGGCATCTGCGGCTGCATCCTGGCGCGCGAGCTGCTCGGGCTGAAAACCGAAATCGTCGGCGTGCAATCGACGGAGGCGCCGTCCTATGCGCTGTCGTTCGCGGCCGGCACGGTGGTGACGACCGAGACCAGCAATACGCTGGCCGACGGCTTGGCGACGCGCGTCCCCGATGCCGATGCGCTGGCGATCATGCGCAAGGGCGCCTCGCGCATCGTGCAGGTCACCGACGACGAGATCCGCGCGGCGATAACAGCGCTTTGGACGGATACGCACAATCTCGCCGAGGGTGCCGGCGCCGCGGCGCTTGCCGCGGCCCTGCAGGACAAGCCGAAAATCCGGGGCAAGCGGGTTGGACTGATCCTGAGCGGCGGTAACATCGATTTCGATTTGTTCAACCGATGGGTCGTTCCGCAAGCCGCCGTCTTCGCCGGCAGCAAGGCGCTGGTGTGATGATTGTCACGGAGCAGCCACACCCAATTCTATTGTCATCGTCCGGCTCGACCGGACGATTCGGTAGCGCTCGCGCCTTCGATTGTATCGCGTACGCCAGCGATTACCGGATACCCGTTGGAGCCTGTCATCGGGCTCGCCATTGGCGAGACCCGGTGCTGGGGGTGACGAGCGGAATAGGCAGGACGAACAAGGCAACGACAGGGAATTAAAATGAACCAGCCCGCATCCGCCTACTTCATGGAACAGCGCCATGATCCGATCGAGGCCCACACCCTCTCGGTGCTGGTGCAGAACGAGCCGGGCGTGCTCGCGCGCGTGATCGGGCTGTTCTCGGGCCGCGGCTACAACATCGAGAGTCTCACGGTCTCGGAGACCGAGAGCCAGAAACACCTCTCCCGCATCACCATCGTCACCACGGGAACGCCGATGGTGATCGAGCAGATCAAGCACCAGCTCGACCGCATGGTCCCGGTGTATCGCGTCGTCGACATGACGCTGACCGGCCGCTCGATCGAGCGCGAGCTGGCGATGGTGAAGCTGCGCGGCACTGGCGAGCACCGCGTTGAGGCGCTGCGTCTGGCGGAAGCGTTTCGCGCGCGCGTGATCGATGCCACCACCGAGAGCTTCGTGTTTGAAATCACCGGCAACTCCGCTAAGATCAACCAGTTCATCGACCTGATGCGACCACTTGGCCTGGTCGAGGTCTCGCGTACTGGCGTTGCCGCGATCGGCCGCGGCGCGGAAGGGATGTGAACCATGCTGGCGCGTGATTGGTACTACAACGAGCGGCGGCAGATCGGTCTCGACACCGCGGTTGCCGCGATCTACGACACGGACGATGACAGCGACCTCCGCGCCCGCGCGGCGTTGACCATGCTCGGCGTCCAGCGCGGCTGGCGGGTGGCCGATATTGGCTGCGGCAACGGCGTGCTGGCCTGCGAGGCGGCGCTGATCGGCGCCGAAGTCGACGCCATCGATATTTCGCCGGCGATGCTGCGGCTCGCCGAAATCCAGGCGCGCGACCGCAAGGTCGCGGTTCGGACCCAGTCGGCGGGCCTGTTGAGCTTCGCCTATCAGCCGAACTCCTACGACCTGATCGTCAGCGAATTCACGCTGCATCATCTGCCGGATTTCTGGAAGGCGGTGGCGCTGTCGCGGATCCATGGCGCGTTGAAGCCCGGCGCGAACTTTTACCTGCGCGACATCGTGTATGTCAGCATGCCGGATGGCTCCGAGCGCGACGTCGGGGCGTGGGCGGACTTCAACGCCAAGAATCACGATTTTGCGCGCGGCAGTGTGATTACCCATATGCGCGACGAATATTCGACGTTTGGCTGGGTGATGGAGCGTATGCTGACCGACGTCGGTTTCACGCTGGTCTCGGCTGATTATCACGCGCCGTTGCACGGCACCTATCTGCTGCGGAAACCAAAATCCGGCGAGCAAAGCTAGAGCGGCGTCGATGAAGCCTTTCGACGTCTTTCTGGCCGTCCTGGTGGCGGTCATCTGGGGCCTTGGGTTCGTGGCCAGCAGGCTCGCGCTCGACGAACTCTCGCCCGCGCTGATGACGGCGATGCGCTTTGCCATCGCCGCTGCCCCATGCCTGCTGGTGCGCCGCCCGGAGGTTCCCTGGACCGTGCTGATCGCGATCAGCGGCACGCTGTTTCTCGGACAGTTTCTGGCGCAGTCGTGGGCGATCGCGCACGGCGTTCCGGTCGGGCTTGCCAGCGTCATCGTTCAGAGCCAGGCGTTATTCACGGTGGCGTTCGCCGCAGCGGCGTTTGGCGAAATTCCAGTGCGCCTGCAAATTGCCGGGATCTGTGTCGCGACGATCGGCCTGTTGATGATCTGCGGCACCGTCGGTCTCGACTTCAGCATCGCCGCTTTCGCCGTGCTGATGATCTCACCGGTCAGTTTTGCGATCGGCAATCTGGTGCTGCGGCAGGCGAGGGACGTTGCGATGTTCGATCTGTTCGCGTGGCTCTGCCTGGTGCCGCCGCTGCCGCTGTTGGCGCTGGCGTTGGCCATCGACGGTCCGCAAGCGACCTGGCACGCGCTGTGGCAGATGTCCCCGACCGGCTGGGTCAGCATCCTCTTCATCGGCGCGATCTCGACCGGTATCGCCTATTGGCTGTGGGGGCGCCTGTTGCGGGACCACACCGCGGCGCAGGTGGTGCCGTTCGCGCTGCTGGTGCCGTTCGTCGGCGCAGGCGCATCGAGCGCCGTATTCGGCGAAGCTTTTGGACCGTTGCGCCTGACCGGGATGGTCACCGTGGTGGGCGGCATCGCAATCATGCTGCTGTCGAAGCGGCCGCAAGCCGTGCCAGAGCAAGTCGTGCCAGAGCAAGTCGTGCCGAAGACCGCCTGAGAGCCCCATGTCGCAATCGCTGTTCATCGCCTTTGTCGTATTCGCCACCGTGATGTTCTTCACGCCGGGGCCGAACAACATCATGTTGCTGTCGTCGGGGCTGACCTACGGGTTTCGCCGCACGCTGCCGCATGTCGCCGGCATCACGATTGGTTTTGCCTTCATGATTGGGGCGGTGGGCCTCGGCCTTGGGACCATCTTCATCACCTATCCGGTGCTGCAGACCATGCTGAAATATGCCGGCGCCGCGTATCTGCTCTATCTCGCCGCTGCGATCGCAATGTCCGGGCCGGTCAAACCGGATCATGACAATCGGCGCGGGCCGATGACGTTCTGGGGCGCGGCGATGTTCCAGTGGATCAATGTCAAGGGCTGGGTGATGGTGATCGGTACCATCACCGCGTATGCGGGCATCGCCAGCTTTCCCTGGAATATCACGATCCAGGTCATGCTTAGCCTGTTGCTGGGAGTGGTGTCTTGCTCGGTCTGGGCGCTGTTCGGCAGCGCGCTGCGGCCGGTCCTGACCTCGCGCCGGTTGGTGCGGACGTTCAACATCGTCATGGCCGTATTGCTGCTGGCCTCGCTTTATCCGGTATTCATGGACGCATGATGTGGCACCGCGTCATGCAGAAACGGGTTTCCCCTCAGGCTGAAAATGGACTAGACAACGCCGGAAATTGCCAGCCGGGCAAGCGCCGAACCGGCATCCCAGCCGACGGACCTACTTCAGAAAACATGACGATCCGGGCACTCCGCCCAGCCAGCCAAGAGGAACGACCATGCGTGTTTATTACGATCGCGACGCCGACCTGAACCTCATCAAGGGCAAGAAGGTCTGCATCGTCGGCTATGGCAGCCAGGGCCATGCCCACGCGCTGAACCTGAAGGATTCCGGCGTCAAGGACGTCGCCATCGCGCTGCGCAAGGGCTCGGCGTCAGCCAAGAAGGCGGAGACCGCGGGCTTCAAGGTGATGGAAGTCGCCGAGGCCGCGAAATGGGCCGACGTCATGATGATGCTTACCCCCGACGAATTGCAGGGCGACATCTACCGCGATCATCTGCACGTCAACATGAAGAACGGCGCGGCGCTGTTGTTCGCCCACGGCCTCAACGTGCATTTCAATCTGCTCGAGCCGCGCGCCGATCTCGACGTGCTGATGATCGCCCCAAAAGGTCCCGGCCACACCGTGCGCTCGGAATACCAGCGCGGCGGCGGCGTGCCCTGCCTGATCGCGATCCACAAGGACCCCTCGGGCAATGCCCACGATCTCGGCCTCAGCTATGCCTCCGCGATCGGCGGCGGCCGCGCCGGCATCATCGAGACCTCGTTCAAGGAAGAGTGCGAGACCGACCTGTTCGGCGAGCAGGTGGTGCTGTGCGGCGGCCTGGTCGAGCTGATCAAGGGCGGCTTCGAGACGCTGGTGGAAGCCGGCTACGCGCCGGAAATGGCCTATTTCGAATGCCTGCACGAGGTGAAGCTGATCGTCGACCTGATCTATGAAGGCGGCATCGCCAACATGAACTACTCGATCTCCAACACCGCCGAATACGGCGAATACGTCACCGGCCCGCGCATCGTCACCGCGGAGACCAAGGCGGAGATGAAGCGTGTGCTCAACGACATCCAGTCCGGCAAATTCGCGCGCGACTGGATGCTGGAAAACAAGGTCAACCAGACCTCGTTCAAGGCGACCCGCGCCAAGCTCGCCGCCCACCCGATCGAGGAAGTCGGCGTCAAACTCCGCGATATGATGCCGTGGATCAAGAAGGGCGCGCTGGTCGACAAGACGAAGAATTAGGACACTGTTCCCTGGATGCTGCGCAGCGCGCCACACTTGCGGCGTGGTGCGCTGCTGATCCGGGGTCCATGGCTGGCACAGAGTCTGTTTAACGTCGGGTCCCGGCTTTGCGGAGCAGCGTGAAGGACGCTGCACCGCGTCCGGGACACGCATCTCTCCCGGTCGGGACGAAAACCTACTTCTCGAGTTTGTTGTGAACCTGCCAGAAGCGCAGGGTGCGCTGGGCGGTTTCTTCGGACAGCTTGCCGTAATCCCTCCAGGCAACCTTCATCGTCACTTCGTCGATTTTCTGCCTGGACGGACGGTGTTGCAGGACCGCTTCGACCGCCAGCCAGCTCCATCCCGCCGATTTGCAGGGAATCAGGACGAGGTCGGATCGGGGTCCCTCCAGCAGTCGCGCCATCATATCGGTCGGCACGTTGTTGAGGAGGGCGAGCGAGGCGGCTATTTCGTCGAACTTCTTTGTTTCGGCAAACTTGATCACGGCCGCGTCGTTCAGCTCGTTCAAGCCTTTCATCAGCTTCACGAGCTGTTCGGCGTGGGTGAAATTCCGGGCCGGCTTATCGCCTCGCGCCGCGTCGGCGATGGACTTCAGAACCCGCTTGATCTCTTCCTGGAGCTCGGCAGGTGCGACGGCCATCAGCCGGGCGCGAACGGCCTCGGTCGCGCGTCGCAACAGATCGAGCAGGAATTTGGCAGGAAGATCGATCCGAAGCCCGAGAATCTCGACGAGTTCAGCATCTGCCTCCGCATGCGCGACGATGCCGGAATAGCCGGCATCGGAAAAGCGCGCGCTCGCGTTGTTGGCAAGCTTTCGGATGACCTTGCGTTCGCCGCGGTCGACGATGACATCGGTAACGGCTTCCGGGAGGTCGGTTCGGCCCGAAATCGCGAGCAGATGATCCTGGCCCCTTGTGCTGGCAATCTCCACGAGGTCGCTTGTCCTCAGCCGGCTGGAGCTGGCCAGCACCGCGCCGGCCACAGCGATGTCGCTGTCCCGTGCAAGGTGCTGAATGACTTCGAATGGTGCGTAGTCGTGCGGTGCCAGCCGCTGGCTGAGTTCGGCTTTCGCCCGGCTTTCGACGCGGGCGATAAGAATACAGAGCACGTCGTCAAAGACCTTGACTTGATCGTCGCTCAGGCGGTCGCCCTCATGCAGGAATAGATCGGTTACCTGTCGAAGGGTACCGACCCGCTTCTCCGACGAGCCATGCCTGACGGCGTCTTCGAGTTCGGCAATGATCGAATTTTCTGCCTGTTGCACCACGATCCCCTGGGCGGCCTGCCGGACATTGCGCGAATTGAATGCACGACGATGACCAACGCCGCCTACGCCCGCGTTAAATTAGACCCCCGTAGAAATACCGGGTGGACGTTCTCTGAAGGGGGCGGCTCGGCGGTGCATCGTCACTGGTGCCTCGAATCGCCGGAGCAAGGCGAGCAAGCGCGTCGCCGCTGATGCGCGCATCGACCTTGCTTTGGCCTCGGGTCTGCTTAACTCTGCCAGCGGAACAGCCGCGGGGACCGGTCTGGGAGCCGAGGGGAATTTTGGAATGCAATCTGTCGTCATTACGGGGGCGTCGACCGGCATCGGCTGGGCGACCGCAAAACTGTTGCTCGATCGCGGATTCCGTGTAATCGGCAGCGTGCGCAAGCAGGCCGACGCCGACCGCCTCAAGAGCGAATTCGGCGCGAATTTCACCCCGCTTTTGTTCGATGTCACCGATGAGGCCGCGGTCTTGGCCGCCGCGCGTGAGGTCCGCGCGGCGCTCGGCGGCGAAACGCTGTTTGGCCTCGTCAACAATGCTGGAATCGCGGTCACTGGGCCGCTGCTCCATTTGGCCGCCGACGAATTCCGCCGCCAGATGGACATCAATGTCATCGGGCCGATCATTTCGACGCAGGCCTTCGGCCCGCTGCTCGGGGCCGATTCGTCGCTGAAAGGAAAGCCGGGGCGGATCGTGATGATCAGCTCGGTGGCCGGCAAAAACGGCAACCCTTTGGCTTCGGCCTATTCGGCCTCCAAGCACGCGATCGAGGGGCTTTCGGAAAGCCTGCGCCGGGAAATGATGCTGTACGGCATCGATGTCATCATCGTAGCACCTGGTGCGGCGAAGACGCCGATCTGGAGCAAGGCCGATGACGTCGACGTTTCCGTCTACAAGAATTCGCCGTATGCTCCGGCGCTCGAAAAGGTCCGTCAATTCACAAAGCACCTTAGTCAAATCGGGTTGCCGCCGGAGAAGATCGCGGAAGTGATCGCCGAGGCCCTGACGTCAGCCAGTCCAAAAGTGCGCTACCAGATCACGCCGGATCCGATGCGGCATCTGATCACGGCGGTTCTGCCGAAGCGAACGGTCGACAGGATCTTCGCCAAGCGTCTCGGGTTGATGCCGCCGACATGAGATCGACGCGCACCGTGCTGAGACCGTTGATCGCGGCTGCGTCGATTTGCCTTCTGGCATCGGCCGCCGATGCCGGCGATCAGGGCGATCCTGCGCAATCCTGCGACGGCAACACCTATGAGATGGTCGAATGCCTCAACGCCAAGACCGCGCAGTAGGACAAGCGGATGACGGTTGCCTACCAGCAGGCCCTCAAGGACGCGGTGCCGCAGCAGCACGACCAGCTGCGCGCGGCGCAGCGCCTGTGGATTCAATATCGCGACGCCAATTGTCTGTATTACGGCCTGGGCGAGGGCACCATCGCCCGGATTGATGCCGGCGAATGCATGCGCAGCATGACCGAGGCGCGCGCCCGTGAGCTGGAAGGCCTCGGTCATAAGTAGCGGTGCTATCCCGCCTGCACCGTCCGCGCGGATCGTGTGGACGCCATCGCGATCAGCCGCAGCGCCATCACCGCCAGCAGCGGAATCAGGAACAGGGCGTAAAGCGGCATGTCGGGAATCCGCTTGCCGAAAGCGACCATGAACTGAAACCAGAGATAATAACCGCCCGCGAGATGCAGCACGCGCCAGGCGCGCGGGCCGATCGCCGCCGCGGTGCGATCGAACGACGTCGCCGCCATGGCGATGATGAAGGCATAGCCAATGCCGCCGAAGATGTAGGAGGCAGCCGATGTCGCTGCCGCGTAGCCGGCGGGATCCATGGCTGCAAAGCAGACGATCGCAACGGCGTGGATGGCATGCGAC
>WNFO01001542.1_pt1 | contig 19413 bp, 16 predicted proteins | sample 5400251 | NCBI WGS metagenome assembly WNFO01 (sample SAMN13153354, study PRJNA577476) | soil metagenome | isolation source: 100 cm saprolite under Madrone tree | place: USA:California | collected 2016-06-14
CACAGGCAAACTTGAGCCGATTGAGACGCCATACTCCACGATCTTGGCATTATATGCGGTACCAGGTCGCGTGGTGTTCGAGGCTGGCTCACCAGCTGAGCCATGGTCGGTCGTCGAACTTGATCTCACGACATTCCGCTCCCGCGTATTGCGTCGCTCTAGCTCGGTCATGGTCGATGCAGGCTATCTTTCAATACCAGCGCTGATCGAGTTCCCAACGGAGCATGGTCTCACGGCCTACGCCTTCTATTACCCGCCGCAAAATCGCGATTATGTTGCACCAACTGGTGAGCGTCCGCCGCTCATTGTGCGAAGTCACGGTGGGCCGACAGCGGCTACCTCCAATGTTTTCAACCTTAGTACCCAGTATTGGACCAGTCGCGGATTCGCTGTGCTCGACGTGAATTACGGAGGCAGCACCGGGTATGGTCGAGAGTACCGTCGGCGGCTTGAAGGTCAGTGGGGCGTCGTTGATCTTGACGACTGTGTGAATGGTGCTCGTTACCTGGTGGAACGTGGATTGGTGGACGGTAATCGGCTGACGATCACGGGAGGCAGCGCGGGCGGCTACACGACACTCTGTGCACTCACCTTCCGCGACACATTCAAGGCAGGCGCGAGCCATTTTGGCCTGAGTGAACTGGAAACCTTTATCAAGGACACGCACAAATTCGAGTCGCGTTACCTGGAACGGCTCGTGGGTCCCTATCCACAGCGACGTGACCTCTACTACCAACGCTCGCCGATTCATTTCACCGATCGTCTCTCGTGTCCGGTGATCTTCTTCCAGGGGCTTGAGGATAAGATCGTTCCGCCCAGCCAGGCTGAAATAATGGTTGAAGCGCTGAAGAAGAAAGGCTTGCCGGTGGCGTACGTTGCCTTCCCCGGTGAGCAGCACGGCTTCCGCCGCGCCGAAAACATTAAGCGTGCCACCGAAGGTGAGTTGTACTTCTACTCGCGTATCTTCGGCTTCCCGCTCGCCGATGCCGTCGAGCCGGTGGAGATTGAGAATCTCCCCTGATTGCTTCGCGCCCTTGGGTCACGCGGAAAGGAGCGCGCATGAGATGGACCTACTGAATTCTGAAGATGACATGTTGATAGATTGATATTCAGGAGACCGATTGCTCTTCGCGAGCTGCCTCGGACACGCCTGTTTGCCGAGCCAGGTAGCTCCAGAAGGCGAGCAGCATGGTGGCGAGGAGGAGCACATAGGGCAGCAGTGTCCAGATGCCCAGCGCCTGAGCCAGAATGCCCGCGGCCCAGGGAAACAAGAGCCACCGTCAGCGGATAAATGGGCGCCACGCTGAGACCGATGAAGCAGAAGCCGATCGCCGCCGCGACGCCGAACGGAACCAGCCAGATCAACAGCACACCGAGCACAATGCCTAGAATGCAGGCGTACATGAGCGCTGTTGTCCCGACCCCCATACGTTCGGCCTGGCGTTGGATCAGAAAACGCCCAAGCGTGAGCCCCAGCCAGTAACCGCTCACGATCCAGCCAGCAGCGAGGGTCCCCTCAGAGCGGTCGGCCAGCAAAAAGCTGTAGCTCCAGTTGCCAACGCTCGTCTCGACGCCCACATAGACAAGCAGGAAGATCGCAGCCATCCAGACAACGGGCAATTTGAGAGTCGCTCCGAGTACATTCCCCCTGGCGGATGGCTCATCTTTGCTCTCAGATGCTCCAGGTGTATTCAGAAGCAGGATGATTCCGATGAGCAGGGGCAGGCTCAGTGCCGCCAGCAGGACGTAGACGATGTTCCAGCCCCACAAAAGCGCGAGGATCCAGCTGGCCAGCAGCGGTCCGACCAGCGCCCCGACTCCATAGAAGGCGTGCAGGTAGTTGAGCAGCACGGTATGGCGCGGCAGCGCGCTGACGTAGATGTTGAAGCCTGTTTCCATAATGCCCACGCCGAAGCCCAGGCACAGGCGAGCCACAAGCAGCAACACAAATGGCAGTTGGAAGGCGAAGCCGAGCATTCCCAGCAGCAAGATGCCGGTTCCGAGTCCCAGAAGCCAGCGCAGGCCCAGCCGTTCCGTCAGGAGGCCGCTGCCTAGAGCAGAGAGAAAGTATCCCAGTGAAGAGACCAGGAAAAGCAGGCCAATCACGGCATCGCCGACGTGATAAAACGCGCTCAGGCTGGGCAGAAGGACGCCATTCGCGCCGCTGTTCAGGCCGATGAGTACAAAGCCAAAGAAGGCCAGGCCAATGGGCGCACCGAGGGATTGTGTGGAAAATGTTTTCATAAGACGCCAGAAGATGTACGAGTTTTTTTCTTCGCAGACACAGCCATCACAGCATCCTGCCCGCGTAAATCCTGAGCAACCAGTTTCGTGGCCGCTCCTTGCCAATTGTAGAGCGTACGCTCAGGCACCTGGCTACGAAACCAGGAAAGCGCCTCGCGTACTACCGGGTCGGAGGGCACATGCTGTGAGCGGCGGCTGTAGGGCTTGAGGCCAACGATGTAGGGGAAATACAGCGCGTTGTAATAGCGCCACTCATCAGAGGTGCCAAAATCGCCCTTGTCACGCGGTTTGAGCCGACCCACGCTCTCGGTTAGCAGCGTCTTTAACTCCGTGGCACGTTCCAGCGCATCATCCTTCGCCCCACGAGCCTGTAAACGAGCCTGCACCTGTGGGAGATGAGTGAGTGGATTGGCCGTCAGGCGCGCGAGATCGCCAAAATGGCTCAACGCCCGCCGGGTCAGCCGTGTGAACTCGGCCTCATCAAGCGCCTCCAGATCCAGTTCCTGGTTGATGCGTGGTAGCGCATCCGCCACTGTGTGTAGTTCGGCCCTGGCTCTGAGCAATTGTGGGAAGGTGGCAAAGGCAATCTGATCCAGGCACGCCACAATCAGGCCGGAGAAGACCTGTATGAAGATAGCAGTTGCGATGACCGCCAACAACAGGAGCAGCATGGGAAACGTCGGACCCGTCACCAGCATAATCACCAGCGCCACCTGCCCTCCAAACATCAGGACCATAAAACACGAGTAATCAAACGCGCGAAAGATATGCGGCAGCAGTGCCTCCCCCTGATCCAGCGCATCCGCCCTGGCGATAAGCAGGCCAGCAGGCAACAAAACGCAGCCGATCAAGAGCCGCAGCGCCGTGTAGGGCACCCAGCTAAAGGGCAAAGACACTATGCTCACCAATACGACAAGAATGATAAAGACGATAAGAGATCCCTTCGACAAGCCAACGTGCCCTATCCGGATAAGCCGAGCGCGTTCCTCTATCTCTTCCGGTCTATGATAGAGCATGCTGCCGATCCAGACCAATATGGGCAGCAGGAGTAGCAACCGGCCTATCATAGCAGTGTTTTGGGTTAGCGCCGATGGGGGGGTCGCGTTGCTAAGAACAAAGCAGCCTTCTGCCAGAGCATAGGAAAGTAGGTTCAACCCGGCCAGCCATAAACGCCCATTCTTGGGATCGCGGCTGATCAGATATGCGCCCAACCAGAAGGCCAGCCCAAAGAAGAATATTTCAAGCACGAACAATCCTGCTGCCATAGTAACTCCTCAGGTACCTGATTCCTCGCCCGCAGCAGAAAAATCCCTTGCGAACCACCGAAGGTAGTGAGGAGTGCTGAGGAGTTACCTGCCATAGATATATGCTCCAGCTCACTCGCAATGCGTTAAAGCGCTTTGGACCCCGCAACAGGTTAATGACAATCAAGTGAATGGCACGTCCCATAGGAGTGGTAGCACAGGCTTCGGGCATTTCCGTGGGATGTTCCTGGTCGGGTGTCTTCATAGGCCAAGTATACCATGTTTATCTGGAAAATACAACTTTCTTGACAAATCTAACTTTCTATAATATTCTTACATCCATAAGGGAAGTTTAGGGTGAGATACGACATCGAGCTCTATACGGACTCCTCGAAGGACGGAGCAATGATCCTCGTCGAGGGGACCATGTCTGTGCAAACACGATTGAAAGGAATACGATGTATGGCTACTTCATTTCCCCATCCGATACTTCACTTCATAATTGAGAATGAAATCCAACTCCTCATCCGTAAAACCATAATGCTCTGCCAGCACACCATCGATCTCATCAATAATCGGCTTAGACATCCCTTGCCGGTAGAAAGGAACCCGGCACTCGCCGATGGAGCCAACATAATTGCACATCCGCCATTGCAGGTTATCTGTATAAGATTGCATGAGCCTTTTGCCCAGACGACTCAACCTATTGGCAGTATCCTCTGAAAGTTTCCTATAGTCGAAAGAAAAGCGCTCAAAGTCTGCTCTATTCACATGGCGGAGATCCGAGAATACGCTGTAGTGAAAATAGAATAACCTGCTATTGAGCGCTGCTACGAAAATATAACTATCGAGATCTGCTTGCAGGGCCAGGGTCTTAACGTCTTGTTGTTGGCGAGTAGAGCCATCGGGTAGCACAATCGCCGCGATAGTATCTGCGAAGAGCAGAAAGTAGGACCACCGTCTCTTGTAAAGCAGCGTATTGTTGGAATGCGGTTGGGTATAGCTCGTAATGGCGCATTGCTGCGCTTGTATCTTCCTGAGAATGTTCAATGCTATCTGTGTGCCCAATTTGGGTACCGGATCATTGGCGGATTGGGTGCATAGAGGCATGTAGGAAACGCCCTCAAAGAGGAATGCTCGCTCAGAGGCATACCATTGCTGGTTTTTGGTGGTGTGTAATCTGGCTGTGTGCTTATCTGCAAATTTGGTCGCGAGCACGATGGTATGACGCTGGACGATCCCGGCAAACAATGTGCCTGGGATGGTATCGTAATTGCTGCACCAGAGGTGAGAGTAAGCTGTGTACAGGATGCGCCTGACTGCTGCCATCCGATCAGTACAAACGAGACTCAACGGGACGATCAGGCCAAAGGTAGAAGCAGCATTGCTCAACGCGGCGCAACGTTCCATACAGAAGGCATAGAGGTTGCCGCACGACTCCGTTTCATACGCTCCTGGAGGCAGCATGTACTGGCCCTTGACGCTTCTGTACTCTGCATACGGTGGATTGCCGATAATGACATCGAACCCACCGCGCTGCATGATCTTGTCGAACTCGATGACCCAGTGGAATGGCCGGTGACTCATACGCCATTGCTCAAAAGCCGCCGCATCGTTGAGGTCGATCAAGTCAGCCTTACTTAACCCATCATAATTAGCGAATCCAATCAGTGCATTGCCTGCGCGAATATTGCCGTCGATATCGGGAAACGGCTCAATGTCCTCTATGCGCTCGATCTGTGCCACAAGTGTGAGCAAGAGACGCAGCTTGCAAATCTCGATTGCTTCCTCCATGATATCAACCCCGTAGAGATTGTTGAGTATTATTGACTTGAGGATGAAGTAACGGCGATTGCGCTGGGGCATGTCACGATCCAGGCAAGCCTCATACAGCGGCTCCAGGATGTTGAGGGCAGCGAACAGGAAGGCTCCAGAGCCGCAAGTGGGGTCCAATATCGTCATCTGCTCAATGCATTCATGAAAAGCTTGCACTATGCCTGGTTCCTCGCAGTGCTCGATCACATCCTGGGCAAAGCGGCGGATGTCAAGGTTGTTGGTAATAAAATCGTTGATGCATGTGACCTCACCTGCAACCAGTCTGGCTTTGATCTCGGCATAGCGTTGATGGCGGGCTGTATATTCTCGCTCCGTCGGTAAAAAGTGTTCACAACGAACAGCTTCGTAGATGTAGCGGTCAGGTTTCTCTCGCAACAGTCGCCAGATCGGTCCGTTCGGCTCAAAGGGGGTGGGACAACGTTGCTGGGTGGCAGTGAAGAGGAAAGGGATAATCGTGTTCTTAGCGATGTATTCGCTAATGTCCTCTTTAGTGTAGTAGGCTCCCATTTGCTTCTGGTTAATGTATTGCTCGAAGATGCATCCAAGGATGGCAGGGGTAATCTCGTTATCTGCATCTGGTGGGCGCTCATCAAGTCGCCACTGATAGGCATCGAAGAAGGCGAAGAGCCTGGCAAAGGCCGTGTCGGGGATTTGAATGTCGGGGTGGTCGAGTTCCAGAAGATGCACACGGAAGAGGCTACAATTGAGGGAAGGTATCTTGCCGAGCAGGGCATCTCGATCGAACATATCTGAATCTGGCCGTATCCCGAGTCTCTCATGAAACAGTGGCAACAGGAAATGGCGATAGAACGAATGACAAGCATCCTCCTGGCCTTTGCGCTCGTGCATCATGCGCAGATGGTTGGCGAGATAGTCGATGTCACCGGCGAGAAAGCCCTTTTTTTGGAGAAAGTAGAGGAACATCAGGCGATTGAGCATCAGCGAAGCGTATGCTGCGCGCTCAGCCTCGGGAGAGATGCCCTGGATGCACGCCTGAAATGTGCTATGTTCGGCCTTGAAACGATGATAGAAACGTTTGACGATGAAGTCAGTATCGAAACTTCTCTCTCCTTGACAGCTTGCTTGCTCTGACGTATACTGAGAACATGATCTGGACCCTGAGTTCACCCGGTTAACCCTCCTCGAGGAATTATCCAAAAAACACCCGTCTCACCTGTCTCAACTGTCCCAAGTCGCAATAGTAACATACCTCAATAGCAACCAGACCTCAAGGCGTCGTCAGGCGCAAACTGAGATCGACCATACCCACTATCAAGGGGCATGCCTAGCCCTATGAGCAGCTTGTAGCTTGCAAACGAAGTTCAGCAATGCTACAATGCTTCTGCAAAAGTATGACAGCATGAAAGGCAGAAGCCATATGGACCTTGGATTGCGGAATAAAGTAGCGCTTGTGCTGGCGGCCAGCAAAGGGCTTGGACGTGCATGTGCTGCGGCGCTGGCCGCAGAAGGTGCACATGTGACCATTGGCGCTCGCAATGAGCAGGTGCTGGAAAAGACAGCGCAGGAAATCCAGCGTGCGAGTGGCAGCCGCGTACTGGCTGTCCCTACAGACGTAACCCGGCAGGAGAATCTAGAGGCCATTGTCGCTGCCACTGTGCGCGAGTTTGGCTGCATAGATATCCTCGTCAACAACGCTGGGGGACCGCCGGCAGGAAAATTTGAGTCATTCGGTGATGCCCAGTGGCAAGCAGCATTTGAATTGAACTTGCTCAGTACGGTTCGACTGATACGGTTGGTATTGCCACACATGCGCAAAACCGGCAGTGGACGCATCATCACCATCGTGAGTACCTCGGTGAAGCAGCCCATCGATGGCCTGTTACTTTCCAACGCTATCCGTACGGGTGTCGTAGGCCTGGCAAAAACGCTCTCTGTGGAACTGGCTCCCGACAACATCACCGTGAACAACGTCTGTCCTGGGAGTATCCTCACCGACCGTTTGCGCCAGATCTACCGCATCAATGAAAGGGTGCAGCAGGGGGAAAGCGAAAAAGCAGTGCTCGCTGAAATGGCCCGGGGTATTCCTCTGGGGCGGGTCGGCACACCTGAGGAATTGGGCGCGTTGGTTGCGTTTCTTGCATCACAGCAAGCTGCCTATATCACAGGAACCACCATCCAGGTTGATGGTGGCCTGGTTCGGTCTTTGCTGTGAAGGGAACGAGCTTGCCACCTAACTTTCCAATATCGCAACATAATTACCAGGTAATGTGCACCCGTGATAGAGCATACTCAACAACTGCACCTGGGTCCTCACAAGCGTCTTGCCGGTGGGGCAGGACATCGTCAGGGTACGTGCCCCCATCCGCAGATCCTGGCGCAATGGCTTGGCATGGCCTTGCAGATCAAGCACTCCCATGGGCCAGAGGACGCCATTCAGCACAAAGTCCTTGCCACTGAAGTAGAAAAATGGCACACCATAGCGCATGGTAGTTTGCACGTCAGTAATCAGCGTCAAGATGTGAGAAACGGCCACTGCATAGGAGCTAGAAGCGTTGATGCCGCAGCCCCGGAAACAACCCGTCCCTTCGATCACCCACAGATGTTTGCCCAGTTCCCCCTTCCTGAGATCGACATGAAACTGTTGTGCCCAGAAGAGGAACAACTGGTAGAGACTATTGACGCTCTGGTCAGGATAGCCATTGTGCCAGCTATCGATCAGACCCACGATTTGCGAACGCCATGTCCAATGGCCTCCCGGATGCACCTGGGTATTCATCGCGTTTTGTATAGCGTCGAGATAGTACACCTGGTCGTACAACGGCTGGTAATCGATACCGCCGACGTGGGGATCGAGCGAGCCAAGCAGAATAGGGATGTCAGGAAGCAGCGGATGAATGGTACGCTGGCAGAGATCAAAGAACCTCGCGAAGAACAGCGGTGTGATATAGATGGTAGCAGCAGCAGACTTCATCTGCTCATTGCCGCACTGTACTGCATCGGGCCTGCTCTGTGCTATATCATTGAGCGCCTTTGGATCAAAGAAGGCCTGGTGTATTGAGCGCTGGCAATAGGAGAGCATCACCCGCATGCCCAGGTGATGGTAGCGTTGGATCGTCTTCTTGAGAACCTGGCTCGTCAAGCCGCTCTTGCCACACGTTGGGTAGCTCAAGCGTATCCATGGAATGCCCACAACCGCGTTTTGCAGGTTGCCATCTACGCCCAGGACCGACCGTAGGTCCAATCTCGGGGACGTTCCTCGTATTGTCGATGATGCTGTGGCTCCTGGTCGTTGTGCGTTAGCGCTGTAGGCCACGAATATTGCTGGTAGAATACTACCAATGAGTGTTACGATGAGTATGAGAAGGCCACTTCTCTTCAAAAAAATGTCCAGGTTCATGTTCTTTCTATCCACCTTGTTCATATTTGGAGGCGCAGAAGGCGAAGCTCCCTGCCGAGTTCGGGAAGTCTCCGCACTCTTCCTCCCTATCTCACCGCCGAAGACGGCCCAACAAAAGGAAGGGAACCTGAAGTGTTACGTCAACAGGCAGTGCCATCGCTAAAAAGAACTGAACCGTTGTAGGATTTAGAGTACTATAAACTTTCAGCAGAGTAACTCTTCAGATGCCTGATTCCTCGCTGGCTGTGGCCGCTCGCGTTTTCTTTTTGTTGCGGGCCTGGTTGCCGCAGGCTGTCAAGCCCGCAGCAAAAACTTCTTGCGAACCACCGAAGGCCAGGTGGTGTATCCTCGCGGTGTGTTGAGCGAGTGAGCGAGTGAGCCTGTAGTGAGGAGTCCTGAAGAGCTATTCAGGAGGGCACCTATGCAGTTAGCTCTATTACCATACAGCATCGCTATCGCTCGCCTGTCACCAGGCCAGGAGATACCGCAGTGGGCCTGGGAGAGCAAGGCTTTTCTTTCAGTGACCTATACAACAGACGAATTGTCCATTGTTTGCCCGGGTTCGTCTGTCCCCGCCGATGTGCGATGTGAGAAAGGCTGGGTAGCTATCAAAGTACGAGGACCGCTAGACTTTTCGCTCACCGGCATCCTTGCCGCCCTGGCGAGTCCTCTTGCCGCCGATGGCATTCCTATATTCGCCCTCTCAACCTTTGATACCGATTACGTACTGGTGAAAGAGCAGGACTTGCTACGGGCAAAAAAGGCATTGGAGCGAGCCGGGCATACGTTCGAGTAGTGTTGTTATACGGCGGAGTTCTGTGATCTAATAGCGTTTTTCTCTCGTATTCGCTTAGAAAATTCGTGAGGAATAACTCTTCAGGACTCCTCGTCGCACGTGCTCGATGAATCGGCACTCTACTACGGCGACTCGCTCAGTTTGGTGGTGAGTGTGGGCAGTGAGGAGTCCTGAAGAGTTACCATGAGGATTACAAACATGAGGAGATGAACATGGCAACTAACGACTATCACCTCATCACGCACTGGCGAGTAGAAGGTACAGTACAAGAAGTGAGCGAGATTATCGGCAATGCATCCGAACTGGTGCGCTGGTGGCCTGCAGTTTATCTGGATGTGCAAGTATTGGATCCGGGCGATGAACGCGGCTTAGGCAAAGTAGTCAGCCTGTACACGAAAGGCTGGTTGCCTTACACACTGCGTTGGTCCTTTCGCGTCACCGATGTGCGCCGTGATGGTTTCAGCCTGGAGGCCTGGGGCGACTTTGATGGGCGAGGCATCTGGACGTTTGAGCAAGATGGGCCGTGGGTGAATGTCACCTACGATTGGAAGATTCGTGCTGAAAAACCGCTCCTGCGCTACTTCTCTTTCCTGGTCAAACCGATCTTCTCGGCCAACCATCGTTGGGCAATGGCAAAAGGAGAAGAGAGCCTGCGACTTGAACTGGCTCGCCGGCATGCCGGCACCGCAGAGGAACGTGCGCTCATCCCCCAGCCACCGCAAGCGACAAGTGCTACCATCCCGCTTCTGCTAGGGACAACGACTGCCATCGCTGCGATGGGAAGCGTTCTCTACCTGTTGTTGCGGTCGCGGCACAAAGCGTAACTGGATGACATCCTCTGTGTATCTTACCTGAGCGTTGGCTACGTGTACATAGCAACTATCAGGGTTATTCAGTGAACTTACAACAGAGGAACGCTATGAAACGTTCAACTTATCCTAAGGGCATAGGGCTTCCAATGGCAGGAGGTGAGAATCGGCAACAGACTCATAAGTGGCATATTGTTGAGGTAATCTTGTGGGGTATCGGCTTCGTTATTCTACTAGTAGCCTCAGTCCTCGTCCATACACATCCAGGTCCCTGGCCTTTCGACCTGCAAACCACCATCGCTATACAGCATCTACACCTCTGGCCATGGCTACAGGCTTGTCTCATGTTTGTCGATATCTTTAATAATCCTATTCCTGCGGCCGTAGCCTTGGCAATCTGGTTAGTTGGTCTATCGCTCTTTCGCCGGTTCCAACAAGCCATCTTTATTGCATGTGGAACAGGTATGGCAGACCTTGTTGATGGCCTACTGAGCACCATCGTTGGGCGACCGCGTCCACACTCACCACTAATTCATGTCTACATACCGGAGCCATTTCACAGTTTCCCTTCCGGTCATACTGAACATTGTACTGTCTATTATGGCTTCCTGTTATACCTGAGCTTCACCAAGCCCGTCCGCGAGTGGCGTTATCACTGGTTCTTACTGCCCTTGCAGATCTTTGCCGTCCTGAACATACTCATCATTGGCTATGCCCGCGTAGAGGCGGGTTCACACTGGGTCACCGATGCCCTGGCCGGTTATCTCTCCGGTGCACTCTTGTTATGGCTCCTCATCTTCCTCTATCGCTGGACAGCCAGTTTCCTGGCTCGTCGCCGTGCTAAAAAAGAACAAGCGCACTCTGCTTACACATATAGAGCGTGATAAGAGAAGTCTTGAAGAGAAGAGACCTGAATGGTTACGAGGAGTTTGAATACATCAGACAACGTTATACGTGTCACTAGTAGTTCAATCACCTCAAACTGCGAGGTGAGTCAATAAACACAGATGACATATTCAGAGGAGGGTATACAGCTGTGATTACATTTACACAACTGGTCATTTGGATTATCGTGGCTGCATTGGTGGGCTTTGTTGGCGAGCTCATAGCTCGTCGACGTGCGCCAGACGGCATTATTGGCGCTATCATCCTGGGATTTCTCGCCATCTTCGTGGTTGTTGGCCTCTTGCACTTCCACATTCCCGGTGAGCCATACCTGGGCGGAGTACCACTCATCAGTTCCATCATTGCAGCAGCCATTCTCGTTGCCATCTGGAGCGGTTTTTTCTATCACCGCTACTATTACCCTTATGCTTCACGCTACTATGATCGGCGCGGAAGCTATGGCCGGCGTCCGCGCCGTCGTTGGTTCTGGTAAGCTAGTCCTGAGATGCTATGCGGCGAGGGTTGAGAGATGAGGACCCTAGCGGATAGGGTCGGTGCTCAGCACCATCTGCACACCCTGCCGTTCCATTGTGGCAAGCTCAGTGTTGGCTAGCGCGTCGAAATCGATGCTCGGATGCTGCACAGAACTGGTGCAGTCCCTGAGGAAATGAAAGCGCTTCAGCAGGTCCGGTTGGTTGCCGAAGCGGCCAACGAGTTGCCGCTCGGTTTCGAGCACGCAGTGAGACTTGGCCTCACCGGCAATGTAGACCTTATCGTGCTTCATGACGGCATCGAGTAACGTCACATTCAGGTCACTTTCTGGATCATCAGGGTCCGGTACCTCAGCGCCGAAGATGCCATAGTACTCGGTACGGATCGTTCGACCCTTGACGACGTACGTGGGCTGCGTATGTCGTGCAGCGCTATGCCAGGCAATCGCTTCGCTAATAGGACTGACCAACATGTGACCAAGAGTCCCTTCCATGGTGTGGTATGGCCAGATCATCAAGTCCTTCTTCGCCTGTTGTTGGAGCAAATGCACGTACTTGATGGACCAGTCGGGTTGAATCACTGGTACCCATTTCATGCTGGTCACGTCTTCCACCGTGATCACCGTGAACGGCTGCGGATGTTCCCCCGTGTTAGGATTCTTCCACCATGAACTATAGAAGATTTGGAAGGGGAGATGCGTGTCCAGCGATGCATAGACTGAGCTTATGCGGTGCGCATTCGTGTAGAACCAGGCGAGAAAACGCGCTACATCATCCTGCGAGCCAGGGACATACAGTGTGCCCGTGGGGTCTACGAAGTCATGCTGGTAGTCAACGAGCACAACGGCTATTTTCTCGCGATCCTCATGTGCAGCGCTGAAACCAGCTTCGCGTCCCGCCTCCGTAAACTCCTGGATACGAGCCGGATATGGACCCTTGAAGGCGTCCTGAGCACTAAAGAGAGTCGGTGCAGCGGATGGAGTGCCCATAGTGTCTCTTTCTCCTTATTAGTGTATGGTGAACACTAACTTTAGTGTAACTACAACGCTGATATACCCGAAGAAAGCGTGATTGTCAAGGGGGTAGTTCTGGTGATTACCCATGCTACTTTCTTTGGCACTAGCACGTTTATAAAGAAAGCGGGAGAAAAAGTTGAGCTGTTAATTTGCCCAAGCTCGCCAACAGGCATTTGTAACTACTCAGGTGTCTGATTCCTCGCCGCCTGCGGCGGCTCGCAACTTTTTTGCTGCTGGCTTGGCCGCCGCAGGCGGCCAAGCCAGCAGCAAAAAACTCTTGCGAACCACCGTAGAGTGCCGATTTATCGAGCACGTCACGTATGGTGAAGAGTCCTGAGCAGTTACAGATTTATTAGATTAGGCTGCAGTCTATGGCTTCTGGTATTGCAACTAGTTTAGGGAGAAGGTATTGTGAATCACTGGCACATACGCGAAACTGTATTTAACCCCGAGAAACTCCACAGCCAGGAAACCGTATACACTATCGGCAACGGCTACTTCGGCACACGCGGTGCATTTGAGGAAGGCTATCCTCGGGCAACTCCTGCTACCCTGTTAGCTGGTGTCTTCGACGATATCCCTATAGGCAAAGAGGAGTTGGCGAATGCTCCCGATTGGCTACTGATCAAGCTGTTCGTCAATGGTGAGCGCTTTCGCCTGGATAGGGGCAAGATTCTTGCATACCACCGCACCCTGGATATGCAGAACGGTATTCTCAGCCGAACAGTGCACTGGGAAAGTCCTAGCGGCATACGCCTCCAGATTGCATGCGAGCGCTTTGCTAGCCTGGCAGATGAGCACGTCGGAGCTATTCGCTATAGCGTAACTGCTGAGGACGATACTGAAAGAGGGGGGGGAAAAGATCTCGATCTAGCCTTATGGGCAAGTCTTAATACAGCAGTAGGCAATAATTTTATGATGCACTGGGAGACCGTTGACCAGCGTCACGAGGGTGAACTCAGCTGGCTGCACACTCAAACACTGCACTCTTCTGTCCAACTGGTACAGACAATGAGCTTCACTACCTCGGCAGACGGCTTTTCTAAAGAGATTCTCGATTCAGATATTGCGCCAAGTATCCGCTTATATGGAAAGCTGCCCCCCGGAGCAACGATGACAGCGGAAAAGATCGTCGTCATGTACACCTCACGCGACGTGCCGGACCCATTCCGCTCTGCGCTTGAACATCATCGTGAGATTATGGATAGCGATAGAACCGCACATCAGCCGGTTACTCAGGCTGGACCAGGCGTACAGGTTCAACCCTACCAAACTTTGCTTGAGCGGCACAAGGAGGCCTGGCAGGAATACTGGCAGCGCTCAGATATCATCATTGAGGGAGACGACAAGGCGCAACTGGCTATTCGTTACAACATCTATCAACTGCGCATCAGCGCTCCATCCCATGATAGCCGCTATAGCATTGCTGCCAAGGGACTGACGGGCTTCGGTTATCTGGGCCACATCTTCCACGACACCGAAATCTTCATGCTCCCCTACTTCGCATATGTTCATCCTCCTATCGCACGTAATCTGCTGCTCTACCGCTATTACCTACTGCCAGCAGCCCGCGCTAAAGCAGCAAGCAACGGCTACGAAGGTGCCCAGTACCCCTGGGAGAGTACCCTGGATGGCAAAGAAGCCACCCCCGATGCAATTATCCACCCGGAGAGCGGTGAAATCATACCGGTGCTTAACGGCTCTATCGAACTGCATATCAGTGCCAGCATCGCGTATGCTACCTGGCAGTACTGGCATATTACAGGTGATAACGAGTTCATGCGCGACTATGGGGCAGAGATATTGCTGAGTATAGCCACATTCTGGGGCAGCCGAGCCGAATACCATCCAGAACATGCTGATTACGAGATTAACAACGTGATCGGCCCCGACGAATGGCATGAACACGTCAACAACAACGCCTATACCAACTACATGGCCAGGTGGACTATCCAAACTGCCCTTGAAACCCTGGATTGGCTCCATACAACGATCCCTGGCAAAGCAGAGGAGTTGATACAACGACTTGATTTGACCCCTGAGCGCCTGAATCACTGGCGTGATATCATTGCCCGCATACGTATCCTGCAAGACAAACAGACAGGTCTTTTCGAGCAGTTTGATGGCTTTTTCCAACTGGAGCCACTCGACCAGGACCAGTACAAGGGCCGTACCGCTTCCTACCAGGCCATCCTTGGTATGAAGCAGGTGCAGCAGCACCAGATCATCAAGCAGGCCGATGTGCTGATGCTGCTCACTGTACTGAACCACCAATTTGACCTCAAAACCAAGCGCGTGAACTGGGACTACTACTATCCCATTACCGATCATGATTATGGATCTTCGCTTACGCCTGCATTCCATGCCATCATTGCATGCGAGTTGGGCCTGGCCGATATTGCTTATGAACTCTTCATGAAAGGCGCATTAGTCGACCTGGAGAATACACGCGGTAATACGCCAGAGGGCATTCACGATGCTTGCTCAGGAGCCGTATGGCAAGCGACAGTGTTAGGTTTCGCAGGTCTGCGTTTAACCGATGGTGGTTACACGATATCTCCCTGCTGGCCCGATGGTTGGACGCGCCTGGCCTTCACCTGCCTGCATAAAGGGGAGCCCCTACACATCGATTTACGTAAATCGTAGCTACTCAGGTATCTGATTCCTCGCCGCACGTGACGTGACGTGACGAGCTCGATAAATCGGCTCTCTACTAAATCGCCCACACGATAAATCGGTGGGCTACACTACGGAGGCTCGCGTCTTTTTTGCTACGGGCCTGGCAGCCGCGAGCTGCCAGGCCCGTAGCAAAAAACTTCTTGCTCTTGCATCCTTTCTCACTACTAGACCGTGCTAGGAGTATTGATGGCTGCATGTAACGAGTGGGTGATTCAGGAAAGGAGAGACTTCCTCACGGTTCATAGAGGGTATTGAAAGGAGATAAACACCATGAAGCCTAACGTAAACGTCAGAGAAGACGTAAACGAAGTGAAAGGTACGGCACGCGATGCTGCAACGAGTAAGGAGATGTCCTGGCTGGCACGCCTCGGCTATGCCGTCAAAGGTGTCGTCTACCTCATTATTGGTGTGTTGGCAGTGCAACTCGCGTTCGGGACTGGTGGCAGGGCAACAGACCAGGCAGGTGCTTTGCACACCATCAGCCAGCAGCCCTTTGGGAAATTTCTGTTAATCGTCGTTGCCATTGGTCTGATCGCGTTCGCATTGTGGTCCTTTATTCAAGCGTTGTTTGACACGGAAGGTGAAGGACGGAGTGCGAAGGGCATAGTCGCACGTATTGCTTATGCAGCTGTGGGTGTCTCTTACGCCTTTCTGGCTTTTGGAGCTTTGGGATTAGTCACAGGTACAGGTAATGGTGCCAGGAATTCGACGACCACGGTTCAAGACTGGACAGCACTCCTCCTCAAGCAACCTTTTGGTGTTGCGCTGGTCGTGCTAGTTGGGCTGATCGTCATCGCCGTTGCCTTGTATCTGTTCTACAGAGCGTATTCTGCTGAATTCCAGAGGCACTTCAATTTAACAGGTATATCGGCCCAGATGAGAAGATGGGTCATCGACATTGGTAGATTTGGTAATGCTGCCCTGGGTGTGGTCTTCGGCATCGTCGGCATCTTCCTGATTGTGGCGGCTTTTCAGCATAACCCACATGAGGCCAAGGGGCTGGATAGTGCATTGAGTACACTTGCCCACCAGCCTTTCGGACCGCTGTTGCTGGCTATCGTCGCTCTTGGACTAGTTGCCTATGGGATCTACTCTTTCGTGGAAGCACGTTATCGTCGTGTGGGTAGAGGTTAATGGATAACTTCAAAGGGTAGTGGCAACCCAAACTTGCTTGATGTACAATGATTTCAGCAGGCTTGATGCTAGTCTGCACGCGTGTGGAACAAGAGAAAAGGAAAGAGCACTGGTGAGCGAGCAAGAGCAAAGTAAGGTTGCTATGGTGATTATGGCCCATCCAGATGATGCAGAGTTTGGTTGCGCCGGTACTGTCGCCTTGTGGGTGCGCGAGGGATGGGATGTGTACTATGTGGTATGCACCGATGGTGCCGGTGGTGGTCCAGATGATGCCACCGATGTTGGGCTGGAGGCGCAACGTCGAGTTACAGAAACCCGTAAGCGCGAGCAGCGGGCCGCAGGCGAGATACTAGGTATCAAGGATGTCATCTTCCTCAATTATCCTGATGGTGAGCTAGAGCCGACGATTGACCTGCGGCGCGACTTGGTGCGTGTACTACGCCGCTATCGGCCAGCGCGGGTGATTTGTCCTTCCCCAGAGCGTATCTGGACCCCGGTGCTCATGATCCGGCGTTACCATCCAGACCATCTTGCCGTTGGCGTGGCAAGCATGGCGGCAATTTATCCCGCGTCACAAAACCCCTGGGCTTTTCCCGAACTCATGAATGAGGGTTTGCCACCTCACAAAGTCTCCGAAATCTACATTATGGGTGCTCCTGCGGTGAACTATGCCGTTGATATCTCGGCAACGATTGAGCAGAAGCTTGCAGCAATGCGTGCGCATGTCAGCCAGGTCGGCAACTTTACCGAGCTAGAGCCGCGCATTCGCAAGTTCAGTGCTGAACAAGGAGCCCGGCATGGCATGACCTATGCTGAGGAGTTCCATCGTGCCGAAAATCTGTGATGGTTAGCGTGGCACTACATGCTTAGATAGCAAGAATGCGCTGAAGTTGGCTACGCTCTCCACATCGCCCTCGTCGAGCATGTTGACGATTTTTTTGACGGCCAGGCGGCGCGGTTGACCAGGAGTTGCTGGTAGGATGAAGCCGATAGCGTTGGTCATCTGTGGCTCGCGCTCATTGCGAATCTCTTCCGCCACCAGCTCCAGCAGGTCGGCTATGTCCAGTTCTAATGCCTCTGCCAGGCCCTCAAGCACTTTGGCGGACGGGTATTTTTGTCCTCGCTCGATTTCACCTACATAAATCTCGGAGAGGCCTGCTTTCTCACCCAGTTCCTTGATCGTCATGTTACGGATTTGCCGCTCTCGCCTGATCACTCTGCCAATAATCTCCTGTAAATCTGTCATTTCTCATACCCTTTCCTATGCTCTCGGCATAGCTTACTGAAGAAATATGCTAAAAGCATATCTTATCTCTATAAATATAGGCCATCAGCATGTTATATTCAAGAGGAGATGACAATCCGGAAACCAAAGGAGGAAACGTGTTCACAACCTTACCATCTCATACAAACAACCTTTTGTCTGAGCAACCGCATGTACGTTATAGTCTACCGATACCCATGGTATACGAGAACGTGGAACCAGCACATTGGGAATACCATGTGCTGACTATTGATGCTCGTGAAGAGGCATTGCCTGATACGGCTCGCCTGAGCGAGTTGGGCCGTGAGGGCTGGCTTTTAGTCGGGGTGTTGGACCAGGGAGCGACCGGAAGAAGTTCGCTGGTTCACTACTACTTTGTACGACAGCGAATGAAATGAGGAGGACTCTTATGTCATCAAGTCTCATCGTGCCAACCGTCATCGAAACGACGGGACGTGGCGAACGTGCCTATGACATCTTTTCGCGTCTACTGAAGGAACGTATTATCATGATCAACAGCCAGATTGAGGAAGGCATGGCTGGCTTGATCGTGGCACAGTTGCTGTTTCTGGCTTCGGAGAATGCTGAGCGTGAGATCAACATGTATATCAGTTCACCGGGCGGATCCGTAGCTGCTGGCCTGGGCATCTACGATACCATGCGCCATCTACCGTGTCCTATCGCCACAACCTGTGTGGGGTATGCCGCTAGTTTCGGTACGGTGTTACTGATGGCGGGTGATCGTGGACGACGTCGTGCTTTGCCGCATGCTCGCATTCACATACACCAGCCGTGGACCCAGGGTGGGATTGGCGGACAGGTCACGGACATTGATATTCATGCACGCGAGTTGTTGCATACTCGGGATGTGCTCAATGAGATCATCCAGCATCATACGGGTCAAGCGCTAGAACGTATCAAGCGCGATACGGAGAGAGACTTCTACATGAGTGCGCAGGAGGCCATTGAGTACGGCATTATTGACGAGGTGCTGAACCTGGCTGAGAAGTAACAGGCGGCTGATCAGTCAATCCTCACGGAATCCATTTCAAACCATTGTGGCCCGCTGGCCACGGTACCAAAGCGCAACGTGCCGCGTGGTGTTGCAACGGCATACTGGTTATCGAGCCATGCGACGAAACCCAGGGGTCGAGTTGGTGGTTGGGGTGCTCGCAAGACGAGCGTGCCATCGACCCAGAAGAGCGCTTCGCGATGTTGCCATTCTAGCACGTAGGTGTGCCAGGCGGTCATATCGATATTGAGCAAGGCCTCATAAGCGCCAGTCAGCCGTTGCATCCAGCGTGCCGCAGGCTGCATCTGACCGGTCACTCGTGCCCAGGCGGCTGTCAGAGCCATGGGCGCAGTGGCGGCCAGCGCGCCCAGACGCATGCTGTGAACCACTTGCGCTTTCCAGCCCCAGCCGGGAAGATCGGGGACCAACGCCATATTGGATGGTGGTGAGGCGTAAAAAAACCAGATGGCCTCTGGCAGCATCAGAATATCGCCACGGATGGAAAAGGGGTAATTCCAGAAGCCAAAGCCCGCTGTACCACGCAAGATATCCACACTCTCGCCGGTGCTGTTTTTCGTCGCGGCTGGTAGTGAGGAGCGGGCGCGTACCTCCATACGCAATGGTGGTTGCCAGGGAAAAGCAGAT
>WNFO01002641.1_pt1 | contig 19412 bp, 21 predicted proteins | sample 5400251 | NCBI WGS metagenome assembly WNFO01 (sample SAMN13153354, study PRJNA577476) | soil metagenome | isolation source: 100 cm saprolite under Madrone tree | place: USA:California | collected 2016-06-14
TGCAGGCGCACGATCGGCGCGGCATCGATCGCCCGCGACGCGCTTTGCGCACCCAATGGGATCGGCAGTCGAAGGCACCAGCTACACTACAGCAATCCGATTGATTGGTTCAAATCGTGGACACGCAACCACCGATACCGACATTCGCTGATCGTGGGTATTTGAAGAGTGGACGCTGCGCCCCGAGCTATATTCAGCTTGGAAGTCGGGAAATCTTGTAGTGTTTTCAAAGGCCGTTCTGACATTTCGCAGATTTTTTGGCGATTGAGATCACTACGGAATTTCTTTGTCAGAATGGCGGTTGCGAGCCCTATGCGTGTCTTTCAGCTCACTGATTGACCGGCCATTTACCGGCGCGCCATGAGCCAACCTGGTGGCGTATCCATGTGCCGTGCGGCCCGGAAGGGCCCGTCCGCAATCCGCACGTGCCCACACGGTCATGCTCAAGCTGCGCGACCCGAAGACTGAGGCTGGAGACCACGGTGTTCTGCACGCCCGGCCCACAACCGTCGAGAATCAGCTTGACGGACTCGATTCTGAAGTAACTTCAAGCATTGAACTTTTTCGGTTGAATCGCCAGCATTGCTGCTGCTGAACAAGTGGCGATTCTCATGATTAGCAAAGTGGGCCTGTCGGAAGCTTTGTGGCGCGCACATGCGGGACAAGCCCGCCGGGTTGCTAGCATGTTGTCTCCAACGGATGCCGCGCTCGTTGAAGCCTACGCTAGTGAATGCGAAGACTGCGCCCGCGCTGCCTCGATCGAAGGCGTCGGTGTCAAAAACGGTCGACCAATCGAGGCTCATCGTAGAGACGATCGGACCGCTAGGTCGCCAGCCAGAAGTCGTTTGCCAAATCAAGCCGCATAACCTCGCCCTCCGAAGGCAAAGGTCATACGTTCGAATCGTGTCGGGGGCGCCACTTCGGTTCAAAACCGCGCGTGCCAAACCCGCAACGCCAAACCTAAATCGCGCCTTCATCCGACCGCAGCAGTCCCGACAGCTCGATCAGGATCGTGCGTTGTTGAGGTCGCGACGGATGGCTCCGCGAGCCCGCCGACAGGCGGGCCGATCAGGCAGGCGAGCCGTTCGCGCCAAGAAGGCGATCGCCACAGATCACGGCCCAGTGCCCCTGTGTGTACCGAAAACTCAAATCCGGACGTAATGATGGTGAAGCCCGCCGAGGATTGGGTGTGAACGAATGATTCCGATCTGTTGAATCGGACGAAACATCGGCGCATCCTTGTTCAATGAACGATGCGTTCTGACGGAGTTGTAGTAAGCGGCATAGGAAATTAGAATCCGGCGCAGATGTGCCTCGCCCGAGACAATGATGAGGTCCAAACACTCGCGCCGGATCGATCCGATCAGCCGTTCGGCAAAGCCATTCTGCCAAGGTGAGGCCGCTCCAATCGGTTTGTCCCGAATGCCCATGGCTCGCAATCGGCGTGTGACGACGGCGCCATAGATCCGATCGCGGTCCCGGATCATGTAACCCGGGGCACCGTCCCAAGGAAAAGCCTCAGTGAGCTGCCGTGCGATCCACTCCGCCGTCGGGTTGGTTGTGACGTTGATCCAGACGAGATCTCTGCGATCAATCCGTACAATCACGAAGCCATACAGCAGTTTGAAGCCAATGGTCGGGATCACGAACAGATCCATGGCGGCAATGTCGGGAGCGTGGTTTCGCAGAAAGGTCTTCCACCCCTGACTCGGAGGTCCACGTCGTTTCACCATGTACCTGGCGACGGTTGATTGAGCGACGCTAAACCCAAGCTTGAGCAGTTCGCCGTGGATGCGTGGCGCACCCCAAAGCTGGTTCTCCGTGCTCATCTGCCGGATCAGCGCGCGCAATTCCATCTCGATTCGCGGGCGCCCTCCCCGTAGGTTCGATTTCCAACGCCAATAGCGACGAAAGCCGGCCCTATGCCACCGCACCAGCGTTTCAGGTTGGACAATCGTAACGACCGTCAGGATCGATGGAAACCATCGATACATCTGGACGAGGAACCGGCGGTCGTTGTTGGTAAGCTGGGATCGACCCCTCGCCTTGCGCCGCAAAACGATCAGCTGATGTCGGAGCACCGCATTCTCCGCCTCAAGCCTGCTCTTCGACTTGAACGGCGAGGCCAGCACGGCCAGAACAAACCAAATCAGCGCGATCATCGCGCCAGTTTAGCCGATTCTGTTACGCGAAAAATCCGGATAAGGTTTCGGTACACACAGGGGTTACGGAAGGTTGATTGCTGGCCCCGCCGGCCGCGGCGGTAATCAAGGGCAGCGCGGCGACACCCGCGCCGGCGAGAAGGACCCGCCGGCGAGACGTTGAAGTTTTGCTCTCAGGTTGATCGGACTGTCCGATGCTCATGGCTTACTCCTCAACACGAGTGGTGGTTGACCGTCCTTTTAGTTGCGATCGCGAGGCCGAGAGGATAATCTCGTGAACGGGTTTCTCTGTGTGAACAGTGAGTGCTGAATAGATGGACCGGCTTACCAGCATGTCGGTCTTCGCCAGAACCGCCGAGGTCGGATCCTTTGCTGCGGCGGCCCGCGACCTCGGCCTCTCTCCCACCATGATTGGCAAGCACATCCGGCACCTGGAGGCGCATCTCGGCGCGCGCCTTATCAATCGCACGACGCGCAGCCGAAGCCTGACGGAGCTGGGCGAGGCCTATCTCGGGCATTGCCGCCGGGCCCTCGAGGAGATCGAGGAAGCAGATGCTCTTGTCGCGCAGACCCTGAGCGTGCCGCGTGGCTCCCTGCGCGTGACGTCATCGGTCTCGTTCGGGTCGCAGCGCTTAGCGCCGGCGCTGGTGACCTTCATGAGGCGATACCCAGACATCACCGTGCAGCTCATCATGAACGACCGGATCGTGAACCTCGCCGAGGAACATTTCGATGTCGGTGTCCGTGTCGGGGCGCTGCCCGACTCCTCGCTGCGGAGCCGCAGCCTCGCGCCTTATCGCCTGGTCACCTGCGCCGCCCCGGACTATCTGGCAAGGCAGGGTGTACCGCGCGAGCCGCAGGACTTAGCCGACCACAATTGCATCGGCTTCGCCCTGTGGGCGCGCGGCGGTCGCGGGAGCTTTCGCGGGCCGGACGGTGAATGCTCCGTCGCGGTCAAGAGCCGCTTCCATGGTGGCTTCGGAATGCGGCACGCGGCGCTAGCCGGGGCTGGCATCGCGCTTTTACCCGAGGTGCTCGTCGAAAAGGACCTGGCCGAAAAACGTCTCACGCGCGTGCTGCCGGACTATGTGCCGCCCTCGCAGCCCATGCATGTCGTTTGGCTTGCAAGTAAGAAGCTCACGCCGAAGCTCCGTAGCTTCATCGATTTCCTGGTCGAGACCTTTGGCAACAGATAAGCCCTTACGACGCGTGGACCGGTTGTCCCGGCGCCACCGCGGCCACTCGATCTGCGTCCGTGCACGCCGCCTTCAGTCCTGCCGCTCGTCGCCCTGTTGGGACGCGAGCAGATACCGCTGCTGCGGGGATCCTAACGGGAATCGCGGATCGATAGCTTTGTGGATGCGAGCCTTGCCGCGGCAACCTCCGGCGTATCGTCCCCGCCGAGCTACTGATGCGGAAACGCCGCGATACCCACTTCCGCAAAGTGCCAGATCCCCGCTCGGCGGAATCGCAATAAAATGACGGCCAATGGTGCGACGTTTCATAACCCTCCAATTGTCCTTTCGTAATTGCCTGCAACGCGCTCCGGTCGCATGCCATTCGCTTGAACCGGCCTCAGAAGGCTAAATTACTGTTTAATTGAAAACCTTGAGACCGGGAACGATTTGTAGGTGGTCCGTTGGGTACAGCAGCTCAGACAGCCTCCTCTTGTGCTTACGGTTGAAAGGCTCCCGACCAACGATCAACGAGGTCACCGACATGTTGCGTAGAGCGTCGCTCACGACTCCAACGACCCTTTCGGAAAAAGCAGTTCAAGACATTTCGCGAGCGCTGATACTGCTTCTCTCTGACGTGTTTGCCTTGTATCTCAAAACAAAGAACTTCCACTGGCATATGTCTGGCTCGCATTTCCGGGACTATCATTTGATGCTCGATGATCAAGCCGATCAGATTTTCTCTATGACGGATGCCATTGCTGAGCGAGCACGGAAACTAGGGGGTACGACCGTTCGCTCCATCGGGCAGATCTCGCGTTTTCAGCGCATCGTCGACAACGATGCTGAATACGTTAAGCCGCTCGACATGATAGCTGAACTCCGGGACGACAATGCGACACTGACGCAGAACATGCGCGAAGTGCATTCGCTGTGTGACGAGGCAGGGGATGTGGCCACCGCAAGCCTGCTGGAGAACTGGATTGACGAATCTGAGAAGCGAATTTGGTTCCTCTTCGAGTGCGGCCGGCATGCCTAAGGCCAAGACGCGAGACGGGCTAAGGAAGATCACTCTCACAGATATCCCTCGATTGTAGCTCATCGATGGATGCAAGGGTCCGCTTAAGATCAAATGCGACCTGCATGTCCGAACTCAAGTCCGAATAAGAGGAGGCGCCAATGAATGTCAGGAGCGACCGGTCAGCTACCAAGCGCCTGGTTAAGGATCAAGGAAAAACCCGTTCCGCGAAACCGAGAGTGCGAGGTACGGAATGGGAACTTACAGATCAACGACTCGACGAAGCCCTCAGACAAACCTTCCCTGCCAGCGACGCGCTATCAATTATTCAAAATGTTCGCGACAGCTAGTTGCACAAGGATGCAGGAACTTTCATGGCCGCCCATCCTGGTTATCGTCAACCGATAGATGCTCATGTATCGCAGCAAGAACGGCCACCTTCGGCTGGCGGATCGTCCCGCCGATTACAAGAGTCTTGGCATCTCTCCCGTTGACATAGCGGAGTTTGAGGACGGTCAACGCATCGGCACGAGCTGTTCAGCGCATCGAAAGCCGGTTGCGATGTTCGGATCGGGACGAACCGATTCGTCGGCGATCTCAAGCGCTACCATATTACGGCAACCATCGAGGAAATATCGGTCGACATCGAATTGACGGGAGATGTTCCCGCCTGGCGTCCCAAATCCGGTCATTCCTATTTTGGTGTCGAAGGGCGAGAAAAACTCTTTGCCTGGCTTCCCGCGGTGCCTCACGGACTGGCAAACGTCCACTACAGCATCGGCAAAGAGGAATATCGCGCCTCCGGCAGCGGATATCACGATCACAATTGGGGCGACGTCCCCATGCAGACGCTCATGCACAACTGGTATTGGGCACGTGCCAGCGTCGGTCCCTACACGGTCATCGCATCCTACATCACAGCCACCGCCGCCTACGGGTATGAAAAACGCAGATCGTCTACATGCTCATCGCGGACGACGATGCCAAAGTATCCTTCTACGGGCCGCGGCAGCTTGAGCCTCTATCACGGGGGCGATCGACGGACCGCTCTCGTGAACGGAGTCGCATTTCCACCTGGTCGTATTGGCCGGCTGAAGATCAGCGCAAAATCGGAATAATCGCAACAATGCTGGCAAATTCTATTTTCGGATTGACGCGTACATTTCGGCTTCCCGGCGTCTCCTCCCCGAACCGGGTACGCTGCGGCCGGCCCCGTCCCCCGGGCCGGCCGCCCCTTTCAATCGACGGCGTGAGGCAGTCCCACGATGACCACCTCCGAGGCTCGAGGTTCGAGGGAACGTTGATGCTGGCCAATTCCACTTTCGCCGTTCATCGGTTGGTCCCGGGCATTCTTCGACTGATTCTTGCACTGGCTCTCGGGCTGATCGCTTGTTTTGCACCGTACCAGTCCGGGGCACAGAGCGTCTCGTGGCCTGCCTTTGGTCCGGACGAAGGGCTGCTACGCCTGGACGGATTTACCGACACGCTGCCTGACTTCGTCGGCCCGATCGACGGCAGCGCCGAGCTGACGATCTTCACCGAAGGCAACCACTATCCGGTGCTGCTGCCGCTGGTGCTGGCGTCGCCGTGGAACGGCGAGGGCGTAATGCTAAGGCGCTCGGTTCCCCTCGCGACGGTCGGAAAAGTGATCGGCTGGATGTATGGGTTGCAAAGTGAGATCGTAGCTGGCGATGTCATTCTCGTGTGTGCGCGAGCAGCCTGAAGTCGGGTCGCCGCACTCACCATGTTGGCCACGAGCGTCGCGGATGACCTCGTCCTCGCACTCAATATTTTGATAAAGAGAGTCGCACCATGGAAATCAAACGCGGCACTCTTATCGCCGCAGCGATGGCCGGAGCCCTAGGAGCCGGCGTGGTTTCCGCGCATGCCGAGGAACCTGAGAAACAGGAGGTGAGGATGACTCGCAAAACCCGCGGTGGTCGCATTCTCGTTTTCGACGTCAACGAGACGTTGCTCGACATCGAGGTGCTCAATCCCTTTTTTGGGCGAGCGTTCGGCGACCCGCGCGTGATGCGCCAATGGTTCGCCGAATTGATTCTCTATTCTGAGGCACTGAGCCTGAGCGGCGCGTACACCGAGTTCGGCAAACTCGCGGTCGCGGTGCTGAACATGGTCGCGAAAATTCGACATGTCGCGCTCGAGGACCGGGACGTCAATGACTTCGTGGACATCATGCGCAGCTTGCCGCCGCATCCGGAGGTTCCGGAAGCCCTCGAGCGCCTTAGAACTGCGGGGTTCCGGATGGTGACGCTCACGAATTCTGCCCCCCAGCCGGGCAAGGCGTTGCTCGACAAGGCTGGACTGAGTCACTATTTTGAGCGTCAGTTCTCCGTGGACGTAGTCAAACGCTACAAACCATCGCGTCAAACGTACAGTCTCGTGGCGACTGAATTGCGCGTCGAACCCGGGATGCTCCGACTCGTAGCAGCACACACCTGGGATACCCTGGGGGCGATGGCCGCGGGGTACAGGGCTGCGCTCGTAACGCGTCCCGGTAACGCACCCTTGCTCATCGGCGCTCAGCCAGACATCGTGGAGCCGGATCTGCTCGCGGTCGCGGGCCGGGTCGTTTCGCTGGATGACTGACAATGGCCAACTTTCACGCGGTGAGGCGAGTCGAGACCGTCCCATGCATCGACGATTTTCGGGATGATTCTTGCCATCGCAGGCTCCCGTCCGTTGCGAGAAATTATCGGCCTGCAAATTCCCTGCTTCGGGCAAGCATGTGAATAAGCTCGCCCGCTCTCAGACGCCGTAGGGCCGTTTGATCGCCAACCCAGCACGACGCGACGGAACGCAGCGGCAACGCATGATCGGCGGCACGATTTGGAGAAAGGCTCAAAGATGTGCCCTAAGATCTACCAAGGCACCCTGCCCGTCGATCTGGTGGAAGTGAGTTCAATAGCGGCTGTCGCTGAGGCACGCTGCGCCAGGGCCCTACTTGGAAACCCAGCATGAGTCGCGACGGAGTATTCGTTCGAAGTGCACCGACGGTGCTTAGGGCCTCGCCGGCAATGATCGGGCATCATGGTCACCCGGGAACCATTCATTCAACGTTCAATACGATGGCAAATCAGTCCCGGCAGGTTGCCTGGGCAGGTGGCAGCGCTACCGCGCACGAAATCCAATCATTGGTTGGCGAAGCGGACGTGATGGCCACGGCGGTTGAACTGCATTTCTCGTGGAATTCGGGCTACATCAACGCGGAGGCACAATCGGGCGGTAAGATCTGGTACGACGAAAACCGGCCTAGCTATGCGTACGTTCTTCCGCCAGGCACTCTCGTCGCGTTTCGATTGAAAGAGGCTCGCGAATTTCGAAATTTGTCAGTGGAATTGAAGCGGGACTTTCTTTTGGGTGCCGCAGGCTTTGAAGGTCCCGTGAACTTTGACATTATTGAAACGTGGGACTACAGGGATCCGCTGAGTTGGCAACTGGCCCGCGTGATCTATGACGAGTGCACCAACGGTGCGCCGCAAGGCATTCTTTACACGGAAACGGCGGCCACGCTCTTGGCCATGCATCTCGTCCGTAATCTCTCGACTGTCACTCCGCTGCTGAAGGAGAGCCGGCGCGGGGGGCTCCCGCCGTCACGTCTCCGTCGCGCGTGTGATTACATGATGAGCGGCTTACGAGAGAATATCTCGCTGCAGGAAGTGGCGGCGAGCGTCGAGCTGTCGACAGGGCATTTCTCAACGGCATTCAAGCAGTCGTTGGGTATAACCCCTCATGCATGGGTGCGCCGTCAACGGATCGACCGGGCAAAGGCCCTACTAGATGATCCCAATCTGAATCTGACCCAGATCGCGATCATCCTAGGCTATGCCAACCAGAGCTCATTGGGAGTTGCATTCAAGAGAGAGACCGGCGTTACACCAACGCAATGGCGAATGCGCAAGATATAGTGTGACGACTTCCGGACACCGACAAGACTTTCATCCGTCACGCGCGGATCGCTCGCTCCCTTACGTTGCTCTCCTCTCGCCATGAGCTCGCCTAATGGCTTTCAGCAACCTATGCAGCGTGAGTCAATTCGCTCGACATTGTTGACACGCCTTTAGGAGAAAGCCGATAGCGAGCCCAACGATCGCCGTCTTCCTTGGACCCGCGAGCTGAGCAGTTTTTCCTGCTCAACGCGAATGGCCGGAGCGTACGCTCGTCGGCGCTGGAGTTGATCTCGATGCGTCCCTTCCTTTTGGGGGCGGCATGAGCCCGGGCCTGTGGTTCCCAATCCTAGCGCATGTCCCACCCGGCTTCGCCGGCAAGCGTGCGATCCGTGCTTCAAACGGAGCCCGGAACCCTTTTAGATCTAATCTGAGGTCTGAATTCTCTGCAGGCGACCATGGAAGCATGTCGTGCACGTTCAGCGCGAGACGCGTGCCAGCCCGCATCGAAGACCCGCGAGTCTGGGGCCGACGCGTTCACCTCCCTGCACCGAATGTTGGGACAATGGTTTATCGCTGTCTCTGACGAAGCCCCGGAGTTTCTGACGAGTCACCAACGTTGCTAATCCACATATTCCGGAACATCGGCAAGATGAGGAGCACGGGTACACTTCCGCTTTTCCCCCGATAGCGGCGGTAAGCGGACGTCGCGGCATCGTTAGCGGAGAGTAAGCCATGAGCATCGAACAGTCCGATCAACCTGAGAGCAAAACTTCAACGACCCGCCGGCGGGTCCTTCTCGCTGGCGCGGGTATCGCCGCGCTGCCCTTGATTGCCGCCGCAGCCGGCGGGGCCAGCAGTCAACCTTCCGTAACCCCTCATCGACAAGGAGCCAAAACCATGAGCACGTTCACGACCAAGGACGGAACCGAGATCTATTACAAGGATTGGGGATCGGGTCAGCCGGTCGTCTTCAGCCATGGCTGGCCGCTGAGCGCCGACGCCTTCGAGGACCAGATGTTCTTTCTGGCCTCACATGGCTATCGTGTCATCGCCCATGACCGTCGCGGCCACGGCCGTTCGAGCCAGCCCTGGCACGGCAACGACATGGACACCTATGCCGATGACCTCGGGGAGCTTGTACAGAAACTCGATCTGAAAGACGCGATCCATGTCGGCCATTCCACCGGCGGCGGCGAAGTTGCCCGTTACATCGGTCGCCACGGCACGAAGCGGGTCGCGAAGGCGGTTCTGATTGGCGCAGTGCCGCCGCTGATGGTGAGGACGGCAGCCAATCCCGGCGGTCTGCCGATCGATGTCTTCGACGGCATCCGCAAGGGTGTGCTGAGCGACCGCTCGCAGTTCTTCAAGGACCTGACCATGCCCTTCTACGGCTACAACCGGCCGGGCGCCAAGGTTTCGGAGGGCGTGCGCGAATCCTTCTGGCTGCAGGGCATGATGGCCGGCATGCCGGCCAGCTATTTCTGCATCAAGGCCTTTTCGGAAACCGACCAGACCGAAGACCTCAAAAAGATCGACAAGCCGACCCTGATCCTGCATGGCGACGACGACCAGATCGTGCCGATCGGCGCCTCGGCCATGCTGTCTTCGAAGCTGGTCAAGGGCGCGACGCTGAAGGTCTACAAGGGCGCGCCGCACGGCATGTGCACCACGCAAAAGAATGAGGTGAACGCCGATCTCCTTGCCTTCATCGAGGGCTGATCGCCGAGCGCCGCGCCGTCATTGGCGCGGCGTTCCTTGCTCGCTGGTCAAGAATGCCCCCAGATCGCTACATTCAGCCATACTTATGTCAGTGAATAGAGATCGCCCAGGTCAGCGAGGCCGCCCGCGTGTTGTGCGAGCTGGCCCGGCAGTTCGCCGCCGACGGTCCATAGCGCTTCAGAACCCCGAACTTCGAGAGGGAAAGACGTCGAACCCTGTCCTCGCCAACAAAATGCTGACCATCGGCGTGATCGGTGGCAGCGGCGATCTTGCGACTGCTGAGTACTACAAGGCCATCAACAAGGCGGTGAACGACCGGCTCGGCGGCAAGCACAGCGCGGAGGTCATCATCAACTCCATGGATTTCGCGAAGAGCATCCACTACGTCTACGGCGACCTGTGGGACGAGGGCGCGGTCTACATCCATGCTAAGGCTGCAAGCCTTGAGCGCGCCGGCGCCGATTTTCTCATGATCGTCTCGAACACGTGGCACCGCGCTGCCGACAAGTTCATGGAGGGCATTAAGATCCCTCTGCTGCACATTTTCGACACGACGGCGGTCGCGATCAAAAAGGCGGGCCTTCGCAAGGTGGCATTGCTCGGGACCAAGCTCACCATGGCCGGTCCCTATGCGGTGCCTGAGCTGGCGAAGCGCGCCGGCGTCGAGGTGATCGTTCCGGACGAGGATGACCAGGACTACATCGACCGCGTGATCATCGATGAACTGGCCCAGATGATCATCAAGCCGGAATCGCGAAAGGGCTACCTCGACATCATCACCAAGCTCGTGGTCCAGGGCGCCGAGGGCATTGTGCTCGGATGCACCGAGATCCCATTGCTCATCACGCAGAAAGACGATCCCAACGTCCCGATGTTCGATACCCTCGAACTCCACGCCAAAGGTGCGGTCGCGGTTGCGTTCGGCGAGCTGCCGCTGCCTACCCGTTAGTCGGACATTCGGTGGGCGGCTTGGCACGTCAGTTTCGTGCCAACATCGGATAAGCAGGCGCAATTCCAGGCATTGCTCCTTTACTTGCTACAGGGCCTAGTACCCGGAATCATAGCTCAGTGACACGGCGGCTTATTCCTCGAAAGTAGACTTTTGCTGCTTCGGGCATAATCCCGACGTTGAATCGCGACTCATCTTCTAAGAAAAGGGGGTACTAGCTTGCCCTTTCGGGGCGGCAGGAGGTTCGAAATGAAAATGTATGACTTGGTGGTGATTGGATCGGGCACCGCCGCTCAGGTCGCGAGCGCGCGGGTCCGAAAGGCGGGTCGAACGGTTGCCGTCGTGGATCATCGTCCGTTCGGCGGAACTTGTGCACTGCGCGGATGTGATCCCAAGAAAATGCTCCTGAGTGGTGCCGAGGCCATTGATGTCGCACGCCGCATGCAGGGTCGCGGGGTCACGGGCGAACTTCGGATCAGTTGGCCTGAACTCATCGCCTTCAAACGCACCTTTACTGATCCGGTGCCCCAAAAGCAGGAGGCCCGTTATGCCGCGCAAGGCATTGATGCTTTTCACGGCCTTGCGCGGTTCACTGGCCCCGACGCAGTTACCGTCGCAGGACAGGAGCTCAAGGCGGGTCATATCCTTATTGCTACCGGTGCGCGTCCGGTGCCTCTGCGGCTTCCCGGCGCGGAACACATTATCACCAGTGACCGCTTTCTGGAGCTTGAGAGCCTGCCGCGGCGGATCGTGCTGATTGGCGGCGGTTACATCGCCGCCGAGTTTTCGCACATTGCCGCTCGCGCCGGAGCGCAGGTAACCGTGCTCCAACGGGGCGACCATATGCTATCGCATTTCGACCCGGACCTTGTTAGTTGGCTGATGGAAAAATTTTCCGAACTCGGCATCGACGTGCGGACGCAAGCAACGGTCGCACGCATCGAGCAAACAGCGAATGGCTTTCTGGTGCATGCTGATGGGGCTCGCGGAAAGCAAGCCGTGGCGGCCGATCTGGTTGTGCATGCGGCGGGTCGCGAGCCTGATCTGGAGGAACTGGATTTAGCGGCGGGGCACGTCGCGGTCAGCAAAGGCCGCCTCGAACTGAATGAATATCTCCAGAGCGTATCCAATACTCTGGTTTATGCGGCCGGCGACGCCGCAAGTGTGGGGCCGCCCCTAACGCCCGTATCCAGCCACGACGGTAAGGTCGTCGCTACCAACATTCTTGAGGGTAACCGTCATAAGCCAGATTATCGGGGGGTGCCGAGTGTAGCTTTCACGGTGCCGCCGATTGCCTCCGTGGGTTTGAACGAGAGCCAGGCGCAAGCGCAAGGGTTGAAGTTCAAAGTGAAGTCGGAGAACACACCCAAGTGGTACACCGCGCGCCGTCTCGCGGAACGGGTGTACGGCTACAAAACGCTGGTTAAGGAGGGAACGGGTCAGATTCTCGGCGCGCATATCGTCGGTCCCCACGCCGACGAGGTAATCAATCTCTTTGCGCTCGCAATCCGGCACAATTTAACCGCGAGGGATTTTCAGACCACTATGTTCGCTTATCCGACCGGTGCATCAGACATCGGATATATGGTCTAGCTCGCTTTGCCGGCCAGCGTCCAAAATATCGAGCATCGGGCAGTCGGGGGTAACGATTTACGCAATCGTGGACTAAGTGTTTTCGGAAGTTTCCGAATGAAGCGCCTTCAGCTCAGCGCTGCTCACGTTGGTTGTCTCCAGATTTTCTTTGATCTCTCGGTGCACACATCGTGCACACGCCGCCCTCTAACCGATTGAAAGAAATAAACTCTCGTTCCATCATTGGGTCAGTGGCGGGCAGACTAATCACAATTGGGCCATCACGTCGCGCGCGCATCCTCTCGAATGTCCGATATTCAACAGCGCACAAAAGGCTGACGTCGGCGTTCGGTCGGCTCTTCCCTCAACATCAGACATTTGTGGATTGAATTTTCATACTCGGCATCCAACGGGGTGATCATTCAATCCAGACTCCGTCGCGGATAGGACGACACCGCCGAAAACAGTCGTTCGCCTTCCGGAAGTGTCTGGACAACAAGGAAGATGGACATGTCCAACCCGATGTTCCTGACGCTCAATGAGGTAATTGAACGTTATCGCGGCCAGATCAGCGAAGGCACGCTGCGCAACTGGCGTTCTATGAGAGTCGGACCATCGTTTCTAAAAGTCGGTAAGGCCGTTCTCTACCCGCAATGTCAGGTATTGGGAGCAAAGCGGAAGAGATATGCTCAATCTGAGGTCTTCCGGGTGTGACCCAAATGAAATCGCGGCCGGGCCGCTGTTCTTTCGACGGCTTGCGGGCGCAACCTCACGACGCAGTGTCTGCTTTCACCCGCGGGGTGAACCGAAACGTGGCACCGTGGCGTACGTTTGCCGTGGCCCACAGCCGGACACTGTGGGCTTCCATGATCGAACGGCAGATTGAGAGTCTCCCGCCGATTTGGTGGTGAAGAAGGCGGAGCCCTCTGAATCACGAACGGCCAGATTGGGCCCTCTGTTTATCGGTCCGAAGCGTTGTAGGACGGATCAAAGCCTGATAAAGTTGGTTCCCATTCCGACAAAAATCCGAAATCGGTCGGAGACGTGGCCATGGTCACGGAAAAGGCGTTCCTCTCGCACTCGCTCTCATGCCGGCGGCAGTTTCTCGGTAGTGCCGGGGTCGTGACCCTGGCACTGACCTCGGTTCCCGCGTTGGCCGACACGGTGGTCAAGCTTCTCCTGCCGGGCGGGCCGGACGAGCGGACGATGACCACAGCCTTTCCCCAGAAGGGGGCACTCATCCTGCAGCGCACCCGACCGCCGCTGCTTGAAACGCCCCTCGAAGTGTTCGATCAGTCGGTCTTGACGCCGAACGACCGGTTTTTTGTACGCTGGCACTGGGCCGTCATCCCGACCGAGGTCAAAGTCGATACCTTCCGGTTGGCGGTGCACGGCCACGTGAATCGCAACCTGTCGCTCTCGCTCAATGACATCCTTGCCCTCCCCCAAGTGGACCTTGTTGCGATCAATCAATGTTCTGGCAATTCGCGCGGCTATTTCCAGCCGCGCGCCTCCGGTGGCCAGTGGTCCAACGGTGCGATGGGCAATGCGCGCTGGACCGGCGTGCGCCTGAAGGACGTGCTGGATCGCGCGGGCGTGAAGGCCGGCGCCGTCCAGGTCCGCTTCAACGGCTTGGACGAGCCGGTCCTCCCGGATGCTCCGAAATTCATGAAGTCCCTCGCGATTGATCATGCGCGCGACGGCGAGGTCATGCTCGCCTATGCGATGAACGGCGAGCAGCTGCCGTTACTCAACGGCTTCCCGCTCCGCCTGATCGTACCGGGCTGGTACTCCACCTATTGGGTCAAGATGCTAAATGACATCGAGCTGCTGGACCAGCCTGATACGAATTACTGGACGAAGACGGCCTATACGATCCCGGACACGCCGCACGCGAACATCCGGCCGGGGGAAACCGACGTCAAGTTCGTGCCGATCAGCCGTATGGTGCCGCGATCCTTCATCACAAACATCAAGGAGGGCGACACGTTGCAGGTCGGCGCTTCGACGCTCGCGCGCGGCATCGCGTTCGGAGGCGATTCCGGCGTATCGCGGGTCGATTTCTCGAGCGATGGCGGCAAGAGCTGGCAGGCAGCGGCGCTCGGCACGGACGAAGGTAAGTACAGTTTCCGACAATGGCAGCACCGCTTCACCCCGCCGACCAAGGGAGGTCAAGTGCTGATGGTCCGCTGCACCAGCAGCGGCGGCGAGGCGCAGCCCGACACGCCCAACTGGAATCCGAGCGGGTTCATGCGCAACGTCATCGAGCGGACAGCCGTCGTATTCGCGTGAGGAGAGAAGCATGTTGCGCCCGATGCTGCCGATCGCTCTCGTCGTCGGCGTTGCCCTTGCGCCCGTTTGTGCGCGGGCCGATAGCCAATTGTCGCTGAAATCCGTCAGCGTCGATCTGCCGCCCGGCGTCGACATGTTTCCGAACGGGCCGGACGCGGACGCGATCAACAACAATTGCCTCGCCTGCCACTCGGCCGACATGGTGCTCAATCAGCCGGCGATGTCGAAAGTGCGATGGCAGGCCGAGGTCGACAAGATGCGCACGGCCTACAAGGCGCCGATCGACCCCAAGGACGTCGACGCAATCCTCGATTATCTGGTCAGCGTCAAGGGCGAGAAATAGGCCAAACCCGACCAACTCCTTCCGATCACCTCAATCACCCAGGAGTCTGCTGATGCACTCCCTCACCAAGATCCGCGCTGCGGGCTACTTGATCATGCTGGTATCAGCCGGGGCGCTTTCTGTGCCGCTCACGGCATATGCACAGGGCGATGCGGCGGCCGGCGAAAAGGTCTTCGCCCATTGCGCCGCTTGCCACTCGAACAAGCCGGGTGAGAACAAATTCGGACCGTCATTGGCTGGCGTTGTCGGCCGCAAGAGCGGGACGGAGCCCGGCTACAACTTTTCGTCGGCAATGAAGGGGCTGAACGTCACCTGGGATGAAACGAACCTGGACGAATATCTCCAGGGGCCCGGCAAGTTCGTCCGCGGCACGAAGATGGTCTACTTCGTGCCGAACGAGAAAGACCGGCAGGACGTTATCGCCTATTTGAAGACGCTGCCGAAATAACTTGCCCGAGCCACCTCGAGCACGAAATTATGACGTTCCTTTTGTTCTCTGTTCGCGTCGCTGGGAAACCAATTCGTGACTCTTCAGCCGCTCAAATCCCTTTTATAGGTCCGAACCCCCTTAGTATGGCATAGCCCGTAACTTCTTCCGACCGACCAGACTATGAATGTTCCCGGCACGTCGGCTTATCGGGCACTTCTCTGAAATCACCTGCAGCGGCGAACTTCCGCTTTCGGCGCAACAAAGCGGTCCTCGCAAATTCCATGATCGGCGCGCAATGCGGGTGCGACTGCTTGTTCGCCGAATGATGGATTTGGAACTTCCGCTTTCACGAGGCGTGGCACCGATTTGGCGCCGCCGAGAAGCACGGGGAAAATCGGTTCTTTTGAGTGTTGGTCCACCGCTTCGATCAATGCCGGCAACTGAATAGTCTGCAAGAGGACCCACGAGGGTCGTGACGATGACGATACCGGCCTCTGCGCAAGATCGGCGTTACACCCGGAAGGAAGCAAACAACGCTCTTTCCGCCTGACTCGCATAGCGCTCCTTGTGCCGCAGAGCGAAAAACGAGCGCTTAGGCAGATCAATCTTGACGCGGTGAAGCGTTCCCGCAGCCAGTGACTGCACTACGACCAGATCCGAAATCGCAGTGGCGCAGTCACCGGATTCCACAGCAGTGCGTACGGCCTCGTTCGATGGTAACTCAAGACGGATATCAAGGTCCGATAACTTGATGCCAAATTTCTTGAGTGCAGCCTCGAACATCGACCTGGTGCCGGAGCCTCGCTCTCGCAAAATCCAGCTTGTCTCGATCAGAAGCTTTGGTGTGATGCGCGCCTTGCCGATCCACGGATGGCTCGCTCCGACCACCACGGCCAACGAGTCGCCTTCCATTTTACGAATAGCCAGCGACGGATCGTCAACCTCGCCTTCAACGAAACCGAGGTCTGCACTTCCTCCATGGACGGCCTGGGCGACTTGCTCGGTGTTTGCGATCGTCACGTGCAGATCAATGCCGGGATGGGCCTTGCGAAATGTCTCGATACGTGGCGGCAGCCAGTAATTTGCGACGGTCTGGCTGGCTGCCAGGCTCAACGAGCCGCGCTTGAGGCCAGCCAAATCATCCAAGACCTGCGCCGCGGCCTTGGCGCGCCGCACAACCTCGCGTGCCTCATTCAGGAAGTCGCGGCCGGTTTGGGTCAGCACGATGCCACGGCCGACACGGTCAAACAGCTTGATCGCGTAACGCGTTTCAAGCGCCGCGATAGCGGCGCTCGTTGCTGATTGCGTCAAATTCAGTTCGCTTGCTGCCTGCGTAACATGCTGCTTTTCGGCCACTGCGATGAAGATACGAAGCTGCTCCAGAGTCATAGAGTGTTACTCCATCAATTTGATTAGCGTGAGGCTGAAGCCCGCGATGAACAGCAAGGCGAGTGCACCGAGCAAGACCGGCCGAAAGCCTTTCGCCGTCAGTTTGCCGACGCTAATTTCTAAGCCCATCGTCGCCAATGCAATCGAGAGCAATGTCGTCGCGGCGACAATCCATGCCTTGGCATCGGCGGGGATCGGATAGGCGAACATCGCGACCAATCCGAAGACGGTTACACACGCGATTGCGTAGCCAACGTCTTCGTCATGGGCAGTGGTGACGGTATTGGTGGCAATGACTGCCGATGCGCCGCAGATCGACGTTCCGGCTGCGATGAGCTGCGCGAGCTTGGGCTCGACGCCCACCAGTTCCTCCATCCAGATGGTAAAGGCGAAGCAGACGCGCGCTGTCGCCGCAATAATGCTGAGACCTCCGCCGCCGATCTTGATGACTTGGCTTGAAGTCAATTGAAGCCCGAGCAGGATGGTAGCGATACGAAGCAGCCTGCGGAGACTGGACGTCACGCCCAGTTTGGCCCAGGCCGCCACTCCGACGATGTTGCGGAACAAGATTGCAATCACCATGGACAGGATCATCGGACTGAACGTCGCCATGCCCGGCAGCTGTCTGATGGCGAACGCCGCTCCCGCGATAACCCACTTCAGGAACAGGCCCGACAGAAATTCGCGGGGGTTCCGGCCGGACCATCGTTGGATGGTGGGATGGAGACGGGCGTCATTCAGCGATTCGGCAAGTTTGGTGCTTGAGATAAAGGTCATGAGTTGGCTCCTCGGCCTTCCAACCCAATATCGGTTATCTCTACCGATCAATCTAACAGATAATAACTGTAAAACTAATCGATTTAATAGATCAACGCTTACCTTGGCCGGCGGAACAACCGATGGCGCCGGCTCTATGCCCAATCCCGTGACCGCCATTGTCAATGATTCCACTCGTCAAGTTTCGAACGGAAGCAGGATACTGCACCCGCTATCCCACGATCGCATCCGGCCTTCCGGACAAGACCGGCACTGTCGTGCAAGCTCGAACGCCCTAAAGATTACAGCGCCGCGTCGTGCTCCGAACCGACCCAGTACAGCCATTCTCAGAGGTGATCCGATCTATCGAAGGTGTCGATTGGAACGACGCAAACAATAAGTTGGATCGCTGAAGTGGGGACTCCTACGTTGAGCAACATCATCATGCGCTCGACAACAAACGAACGGAGAGACGAAATGCGACCATTCTTTATCGCCCTGGCAGCAATGGCATCCATTAATGACCGTTCTGGCAGGCACGCAAACGGAGCCAACCAATGGCGCGCCTGCGCTCCGGTCGGTCAGTCGGGAGGTCAAGCGATGAACGGGGAGGTGATAGAAGAAAGCATAAAGCTGCGTTGCAAAACGCTAGCCAAATTGTTTGCGGTTTCGCTCATCGTATTGACCGGCTCACCTGCGCTCGCGACGCAGCTTGCGCACCGTGATGCGCACTATAGTTCCTCTGAACAAAAGGCGGGCGCGTGTCGTCATCGGACATTCGGCACCTGCGTCGCGGGTGAGAGCTGTGCGCCGCGTTGGACCGGTGGGAATACAACGCACGATGATTGGCCGGCCAACATGATCCTGGGATAACTCCCGATCGCGCATCTTGCGCGGAGCTTCATGTTCCTTATACGAGGAGAGATTCAATGATCGCTAACTACACGAACCACGCGGCGAACGAACGAACCTTTCTTGCCTGGATACGCACCGGCTTGGCCGTGGCGGCATTTGGATTTTTTCTCATCAAGCTGAACGTCTTTGTCGAAGCAGTCGGTGGCGGAAGCATACCCAATCTTCCTGCGCAAGACGCCGGCGCGGTCGTCGCGGTCGCGACCCGCTATGCCGGACTGGCAATGGTTGCGATTGGAATCGCCATCATCGCACGAAGTAGCTTCGCCTTTGAGCGCACGCGCCGTGCGATCGATCGCGATGAGGTTATCCAGATCCCGCAGTCCCGCGCGGAGTCGCTAATTTCGGCGGCGCTCGCGATCGCCGTGCTGATTTTCTGTATCAATCTCGCGCGGATTTGAGCTTCTTGCCGCGCGATCCCATTTCGAAACCCGACAGGAGAAGTCTGCGATGGATATGAAAACCGACAACTGGTCCGGCAAGGCTACGCGCCCCGTTGGACTGATCATCCGCCAAAAAGACCCGAATAATCTGGAAATGCCATTCGATCAGCTCGAAGACTTCATCACGCCGTCCGAGCTGTTTTACATACGAAGTCATTTCTCCACGCCGGAGTTGGATCCGCTCGCCTATCGGCTATCGATAAGCGGCGCCGTGCGGAACGAGCTAAGCCTGAGCTACGCCGATATCCGCGCCATGCCTTCACGGACCTGCGTCGCCACGCTGGAATGCGCCGGCAACAGCCGGGTATTCATGGTGCCGCCGGTGCCGGGCGCACAATGGGAGC
>WNFO01004185.1_pt1 | contig 19398 bp, 26 predicted proteins | sample 5400251 | NCBI WGS metagenome assembly WNFO01 (sample SAMN13153354, study PRJNA577476) | soil metagenome | isolation source: 100 cm saprolite under Madrone tree | place: USA:California | collected 2016-06-14
TTATCAGTACCTTGACTGGGAATCCAGCGCTATGGGCAAAGGCAGTCCTATTCGCCACCTACGACGAAAATGGCGGCTTCTTTGACCACGTCGCGCCCGTCACAGCGCCCCCGGGAACACCCGACGAATACATTACTGCACCTGCGGTTCCGGACCCTACCGTAGTCGGGAGTCCTCCCATACTTGGCCCCATCGGATTGGGTTTTCGTGTACCGATGCTTGTGATCTCTCCGTTCAGCCGGGGAGGACTGGTATCGTCGGCTCTCTTCGATCACACCTCAGTGTTGCGATTCCTCGAGACGCGTTTTGGCGCGGAAGTGCCCAACCTGAGCGCATGGCGGCGTGCCACCGTTGGCGATCTCACCAGCGCACTAAACTTCAGAGAACCTGATCGGTCGATTCCCGTGCTGCCGTCCACGCTTCCAGCAATTCCGCAGATACTTGCGGAGTGTGCAATCAGCCTGGCGGGCACAGTGCCATATCAAGTACCGAACCCGCAGAGTGCTCCCACGCAGGAAACTGGCACGGCGGCTCGACCAAGTGGTCCGTGCTAGCCTCCGCGAATTCCTGCTTCCGGGGCACCGCTGTCTGGGCGTGCGATTTCGATCCAGGTGTGGTTTGTTTTGGAGGATAAGAAGCTCTAGCTTGCCCATACGGGGTCGGTCAGCCTGAGGAGGGCATGAAAGGGCAGGGGCGGCCAGAGCTGCGCAGAATTCTCTACCACTGCATCGAAGCGCCTATGCGAACAAGTTGCAAACGGGGAAATTACTCGAGAATGTTTCCCAGCAATGGTGCCGCGATATGTCGCAGTTGGCGCGAGATCTTTTGCGCTCTGCCCAGTTTGGCATCGTCTTCCGCAGCCTCGACTAACCGAGCGCGGAGTTTGGCGAGAACTGCGTCCGTCTCGTCAGCAAGAAGCGGAGCTGCTGTACTGAGAGCGTCTACCACCTGGCTGACCATCTCACTCCTTACTTCTCCACCAGCGGCTGGCGGCGCGGAAACATTCAATCTGACGGCCATTTTGTCATCTAGCAAAGGGGTCACTGAGCGTAGCGCCCTGACTTCTCGGCGGACCCGCTCAATGGCGTCTTCTTTCTCCCTCAACACTTCGTAGATGTCTCGCACGTTACCCTCCTGTAGGGCAACGCAACCCCACAAGTTAGTACAGCTACGAGAAGGGCTGATACCCACTCGAATCGCTGCCCAGGCGAGTTCATGAGTTGCCGAGCGACCATGTCTCAATTGTCACATGATTCGAACGTTTCATCGAGACACGACGGGGCACCCCATAGAACGCCTTCTTCTTCGCTCGACGTTTTGCTTTCCCTTAGGCGGCGGCCACGAATCGCCCGACGGTTGCCCCCCACTGTCCTTGCGAGGCATCTTCCACAATGACTTCGTCGGGCCATGTTCGTGAGAGATAGACCGGCGGCCCGACGAGGAACCCGAAACGCTCCCGGGGACTCGCATCTCTAATTTGCTCGTAGAATTCGAATGCCTCTCCGGGTAAGTGTTTCCGCACGTTGAGCAATATCAAGTCATACACATTCGGTTGCCATAGAAAGCGTGCTGCCTGCACGCTGTCGGCGGTATGTACCTCGATGCCGTGACTTCGCAGGACGGAAGCACGCGCCTCCAGCGCAGGTTGGCTACGGTCGATGAGCAGAACGGTCTTGCCGGCGAGAACCGGCGTGCCACGAAGTGGTGGTGGGCGATACATATTCCACCTCCCGAAGGGGAGCGCAATTGGTCTGGATTGTCCTCCCGCGGGGTGCGGAAGTCAAGTAGACCGAATGCAGGACCGAATGCAGGAGACTGAATGCAGGAGCTTCAGACAAAGGAATCGTCTTGACTTTCCCCGAACGCGATTGTCAGTCGGGGTTGGTGTGCAAGGTGCTTCCATGGCCCACGGAAGGGATCATTGGTGCCTTTTGACGGCACAGTTTGGGAATGGGTTTGACAGCGCTCTTCCTGCTAGAGCGACCAGGAAATCGATGACTTCTTGCTGCTCTTGAGTGCTCAGCTTGTTAAAACGTTCGACAACCCTATTTGCCTCACTGCCAGGGCTCCGGTGATCTCTGATGGCCTCTACCAAGTTGGTCGTCCGTCCATCATGCAGGAAAAGGACGCGTTGGCCGATGCCCAGAGGGGAGCTGTCCGGAACTCGTCGGGGCCGGCGCCGCCTTGCATGATGCCGTCGGCGAGCGCTTTTCCCATATGGTGCACGATAAGGTCAGAGTAAAGGTTCGCCGTTTGATGGGAAAGCGCAGCACTCGGGCTGGTCGTGGAGCCGCTCGCAATCATCGCGCCCGTGGTAAACGACGGTGTATGGCAGCGTATCGAGTCCCTTCCCAAGGAAAAACTACCGACGTGCGCGAAAAGTGGACGGCTAGGCAGAACCGAGCTCCCACCCGGGTGTCAGGCTTTAGGACAGGGGGACACAGCCGTGCATGTACGTCGTCAAGGTGGTTATATCAGACGTGCGAAGCGCAAGAATGGGTCATCTTGCTGGGAATTCCTCTGGCGTGAAAATAGCGCGACGGGAAAGCGCATGCGCCGGACAACCGTCATCGGTACCCTCGAAGAATATCCGAGTGAAGACCTGGCCCAGGCGGCAGGGAACGGGCTAAGAATGTGCATTAACCAGGACCGCAATCGCCAGCGGGAGCAACCCATTCTGGTTGCCAATCTAGTCCGCACCGAACTTTTCGACGAAGCCGCGAGGCACTCGCAGGCCACCCGGATCGTTTATCGGGAATTCTTGAAGAGATGGATACGGCCCCAATGGGCCAAAACAAACATCCGCGATGTCCGGACCGTAGCCGTAGAGATTTGGCTGCGGCAGTTGCGTCGCATCGATGGAGATCCTCTGGCCAACACCACCAAGGCGAAGATCCGCAACCTCATGAGTGCCTTGTTCAATCATGCGATTCGGTGTGAGTGGCTGAAACAGGGAAAGAATCCCATCACGCTGGTCCGTCAAAGTGCACAGCGCAGGCGGATTCCGGAAGTTCTGGAACCCTATCAGATTCAGAATCTGTTGTCACAACTGGATTCGTGTTTCCGGGTCATGGTGCTGCTGGATGTGACCACCGGATTACGTCGCAGCGAGTTACTTGCCCTGAAATGGAGGGACATTGACTTCTCGAATCTAACCATGAACGTGGTACGTTCCATTTATCAGCGAGTGATTGGGAATTGCAAAACGGAGGCATCGCGAAAAGCGGTTCCTTTGGCTGCCCATGTAGCCGCAGATCTGTGGCTGTGGAAAGAGAGGAGCCTCTATCGGGAGCCGAATGATTGGGTGTTTGCGAGCCCTCATCGGAAGGGAGAGTATCCCTTCTGGCCGGACATCCTGCTGGCCAAAATCATTAGACCGGCAGCGCTACGAGCCGGGATCCAAAAGAGGATTGGCTGGCATACATTTCGACATTCATTTTCAACCTTGCTCATTTCATATGACTGACAATCAGGACCGGACCCTGAAGACAAGCCGCCGAGTACTGATCTACGGTCAGTGCTATATGAGTTTTCACGACAGTGATGTATTGACGAGATGAAGACCAGTTATACTGGGGCAGGTGACGAACCGCGAGATGCGCGTGGTCGGCAGTGTCGTGCTGTGTACTGCGTCAATCCTTGGTCAAGCGAGAGTAGGGACGATGTCTTTCCAGATGGTGAGCTCCGCTTTTCCCAATGGCGCCACGATTCCAAAGAAGTTCACCTGCGACGGCCCCGACGTTTCGCCGGAGGTGAGCTGGAATGGGGCGCCCGCGGCGACGCAGAGCCTGGCCCTCATCGTTGAGGATCCGGATGCGCCCGTGGGTACGTGGGTTCACTGGGTTCTGTACAACCTCCTGGCAAACGCGAGAGAACTGCCAGAGGGGGTGCAGAAACAGGAACAGCTGGCAAACGGGGCACTGCAAGGGCGCAACGATTTTGGCAACATCGGTTATGAGGGGCCATGTCCTCCGCCGGGCAAGGCGCACCGGTACAACTTCAAGCTGTATGCGCTCGACACAAAGCTCAACCTGAAGGCCGGAGCCAGGAAAGCAGAACTTGAGCGCGTCATGAAGGGGCATATCCTGGGCGAAACGGAACTTATGGGGCGGTACGGGCGGTGAGAGGTGCGTCGGCCATTTGCATGACATTTGGGGCGCATCCAAGCCCGGTGGAGAAGGTCTGCGGCAATTAGAAATAAGTTGTGGCTACGACCGAATAGCGATTGCTGTTCTACCGGAAGGAATCGTGATTGTGATGGGTCGTACCACGTCACAGGCCCGGGGATTTTCCTTTGTCGGAGGCACGAGGACACCAAAATCGCGAGGCACCGTCCTTGAATCTGAAATGGCACAACTTTGGGGCGCACTAGGTGAGGGTACGGAAGCCGAGCCAGCTCAGAAACCAACCAGCTTCATAGCACGACCCAAAAGATTTCCGCCTTGACAAGACCAGGATTCGGCATACGCTGTCAGACAGAGCGAATTACGTCTTCTCCTCTTTCAGATCCTCTGAACTGAACTAAGGCAGTCCATCTGAAGTTCTCTCCTCTTAGTACCGATGAGTACCGACAACCCAGGAAGTTGACATGTTTGCTCGTCACGTTTCCATGCACCTGAAGCCCAATACCCGTGCGGAGCTTACCCAGACAATCGAGAACGAGGTTCTTCCGATCCTTCGGAGGCTTTCACGTTTTGCTGGGGCGGCCGATCCCCGCTCCTTTACGAAAGAGACAAGAAGAGTCGAGGCTTAGATCTTTCTGGTGACGCCCGCTTCTCAAAGGTAGCCCTGCTTTCCGAAACGCCCGCCTCTCGAAACCTGGAGGTGTTCTGCGCCCCTCCCTTCGCTTCCCGGCAGTTACCCCCGACTCCTCGCTGCTACGAAGCAGCCTGTCCCTGGCCGGCGCTTCGGTACTTTCCGATAGCATCTCATAACAGCGGCAAGAGCGCCTTGCTTGAGCACGTGTTGGCATTTCAATCCGACAAGTCAGGCGGATAGCGACAATTCCATCTGCTTTGGTGGCAGGAAGTGCGGCTCATATCTGCGGAGGAAGGACCGTACGAACTCGTTTGCCAATCGTGAATCGTCGTCGCTTCTCATGATCACACATGTTTCGAACCACAATGAAGTATCAGAAAGAGGCTTTACCACTACGTCTTCACCGCTAAACCGACGTCGTAAACTTCCGCGATGTAGAGATCGCGCGCGCCCATCAGTTCGCGGATGTCGCGATCATGCGCTAGAAGTTCTTGCTGTTGATCCAGTGCACCTTCACGGTCGTGCAGCAAACGAGCCAGATCCGTCACTTTCGCTTCGAGCGCAGTGGCGCGCTGCTTATCCTGGGACGACTGGTGTTCGAGCCAATCCAGTGTGTCCAGCAGTCCTTGGGTTTTGGCCTGCGCAGCTTCCAGCCTTTGGTTCAAGTCAGATCGCTCTTGAAGGAGATTCGGTCTGCCGGCCTGCCCATTTTGCAGTTCGGTCTCCAGTTGATTTTGGGTGACTTTCATCCGACCCATCTCGGTCGATTGCTGCCCAAGCTTGTTCCGCAGGTTAGTGATGACCCGATCTCGCCGCGCCACTTCGGAACGTAGAACCTCGCGTTCGTACCCAGCATCACTAACTTGCTGTTCGAGAGTTGCTCGATTCTGTTGGCTGGTTGAGGGCGCAACCGCAGCAGGTCCTATTCGCCGCTGGGTGCCGACATGGTAGCCGGATACGCCCAGTGCAATGAAGAGTAGAACGCCGGCAGCACAAAGCGTCCAGACATTGCGCCAGGTTGCCTGACTTGCTGAGGGGGGAGCTCTGCCCAGGGTCTTCGAGGCAGTGTCCCCATTAACATCCTCTCGATCCATGCGTAATTCTTCGTCCAAGGTCAGTCGTTGGAAGAAGGCTGCTTCGGCTTGCTTTTGCGACCATGACGGATCGGATCCGAGATTCTCAGGATCACGCGCAAAGGCAGCAATGATCTTGCTGACCACCACCTCGTACTGCTCCAAGGCTTCCTGGCAAGAGGGACAGACAGCCAGATGCTCTTGTAGCCGCTGACGCTCTTCCCCGGCGCAGCCTATCCAAGCCTCGATAGTAGTGGTTTCTGATATTTCCCAAAGATTGATTCAGCTTGGCCAACATTATCGTAGCTGTATTGAACGACCCGCCCGGACGGATAGGTGAGTTTCGTCAGTTCACCGCCGGCATTGTATGCGTAGGAGGTAGTGTAGGTAGTTCCAGCAATAACCTTGGCCACTGTTATGATGCGCCCTGCCTGGTCGTACGTGTAGGTTTCCGAGCCCGACGGCTCCGTCACGCTCGCCAGGCGACCCTTTCCGTAACTGCCGGTATCGTAGGCATACGCTACCGTACCGGTACTGTCCGAATGGGTCGTCTGCTTCAAACGATTCGCTGCATCGTAAACGTACGTGGTTGTGATCCCACGTGCATCGGTCCTTGAACAGGGATTGGATGGATTGCCACTGCAGAGCACATTCGGGGAAGTAACATACGACAACGTAACGGTACCCGCCTCAGGAGTGATTTCCTTCGTCAGCCGGCCAAGGCCGTCGTACTGATAAGTGCGGGTCTGTGACCCCTGAACCACTTGAGTCAAGTTGCCCAAGACGTCGTACGAGTAAAGAGTGACGTAAGGGTTCGTGATCGTCGGCTGTAAGTACGGCGCCTGAGCGGTTCCAGAGAATGACGGTGTCGGGAAGTGGCTGGTGTCATAGCTCGAAGCGGCTCGGGATTCTCGTGGAACATGACAAACGTCGGTTCGGCTTTCACAACCTCCGTCACAGCCTAGAGCATCCTTCCTCGTGAACAAGGGGACGGACGTGAAAACAGTACAGACGCTGATGCGCCACTCCAACGTGCACACTACGCTTGACCTGTACGCGCACGCGATGAGTGACGCAAAGCTGCTGGCTCAACGGCAGATGATGGAAGCGATGAAGCCAGGGACGGTGAACTGAGTATGCAGAATCGTGTGCTGAATGCGGGCTGGCGAAAATCGGGGATTCTCTCTATCCTATTGAAAGATATGGTAGGCACGTGGGGACTCGAACCCCAGACCTCTACCGTGTCAAGGTAGCGCTCTAACCAACTGAGCTACGCGCCTACAACAACTTACGATTTTATCAGGGAACGTTTGGGAACGGAAGCCGCTAGCACCGCTCCAATGACCCCTGATTGTGCCAAGTCGCGGTGACGGGCCTCCGAGCACGCTCAGAGCGGCAATAAAGGTGGCATATTGCCACCGAGGGCGGTTCCTGGCACTCCGAAAACTATCGACACTCCCATCTGGCTTGCGCTCCATAATAATGTTGCCCTCAAACTCCTCCAGTGCCTTCAGACCAACCTCCAGAGAATGCTCATACAGACCACCGGATTCCGAGTGATGATGCTCGGCGCTGGCTGGCAGGTTGCCGACCCCATCCCGCGAAATCTTTCGAGCAGCCTCTCAGCCAGCGTCCGCGCCTGCGGGTCCAGAGACAACCGATACAGAGCCCTTTCGGCCAATTGGGTTGCTTCTGACACCTGTCAGTTGCTCCTGTCGGGGGTGTCTGACTGACCGGGAACGGAATGGCTAAAGGCGGCGCGTGCCGCGCCGCCTTTAGCGCCGGACTGCCAGCAGCAATCCGGCACCTCCGGCTGCGGCTACGGTAATTACCTACGCCGCGGCCGGAGCTTCCTCAGCCTCGACCCGAGGCGCGATAACGGGGCGGAACGCAGGTACGCCGCTGTTTTTGTTGACGACCCCGATGACCGTCAGCGCGATCCCAGACATCAGGCGTAGGTCAAGGGGCTTCTCATCCCATACTTCGACCGCGTAGTTTGTTCCGGCGCTGTTGTCCGGGTCCAAAACCAGCAGGTTGGTGACGTATGTTTCCTTCCCGCCGGAGTTGACCTTGCGAGCCAAACACCTCAGGATTGTGCCGGTGAGTTTCATGGCCTTTCATGGCCGCCTCGAATTAAGTTGTCGGAGTGGATCTCGGACTCGTGGGTCAACACAGCCATGCGTGGAACTGGGGTACTCACTTCATAGGTACTAAAAGGCTCGGATTGGCTCGGATATGCCGCGCGAGTGCTCTAACACCTTCGGGTGCTTCGCTATTTTCGAGTAGAGCCGGTGGCGACCTTCGGAGCCAACGGCCAATACAAGTGACAGACGCTCACGAAGACGCAACCGGCAGTCGGCGAACCGCTGCACGAGTGTCAATGCCTGCAGAAGTGCGTCGCTTCGACGCTTCTGATGTCACGCAGCAACGTCCGCAACATCGGTCCCGACTTGAGGCATCGGGCAGGAAAGCTCCGGTGAGAATCCCTTCTCACTATTACTAAAGGGCACCTCCCCAGAGAAATTGGCCGCCGCTGACAAAATATTTTTTGATTGACTGGAAATATCTCCCGCCTCAGGCGAGTCACAACCCCTGGCTACACGCCGCAAGCGATTGACGATTCTCTTCAGGCGATGATGTACGGCGTTGGATTGTCAGGGCCGGTGATAAAGGGAGCCATGCTGGGCGGTTTTTGCCGGAGCCAGTGATCCACCCGAGAGAGCCCCGGTCGACGTGGACGCGGTAAGAACTCTACAACAGTTTCTAAATTGCCTTGCAAGGTAAGCACGCTTCACGTATAACCCGTGCGAGAAAACCAGTTGAATCGTTGAATCCTTCTCCACACCTTTCGTTAGAAAGCGCCAAGTCTACTCCCATTGTCGTAGCCTTTGACGAGCGTGGCGTTCGACCGCTCGATAGGCCGTGCTGACTGGTCCCGGGCAGAAGTAGTTCGCCCAACCGATCATCATCCGGTTGAGGGTCGCTACGACTGTCTTCCGGTCCCGCAGAGTTCCATTCCGGCGGGTTTCCTCGCTGATCGCCTCACGCGATCTCATCCTATGAAACCGGCATGACCCCAGGTTCACCTGAGGCCATGCCGGTTTCATAATGCATTGACCCCAGCAGTTGGTGAAATTGCTATTCTCAACGGGTAATCCCAAGTCGATCGGCTGGGGGCGCATTCAGGAGGTCCTTTAGTACGACCTGCGACGCCTCCAACTCTTCTGCATCCGTTACGAATGAGGGTATAAAGGCAGGCACGAACGCAGGACAGGCCCGAGCCGCACCGCAAATATCGACGGCGCGTCTGGATTCGCGCTCGATGAAGGGATTGATCGCGACATCTCCTGGAGAATCCAACACGATCAGGTCGGGACGGAGTTCGTTCCCGACTCTGTCGCGAAGCATTTGTTTGTAGTCTTGAGACTCGTACGTGGCAATCACAATTCGTTTGCCAGATGACAGCCTATGTTTGTCACCGTTGAATTCGAGGAACCTCTGGTCCAGCGCCCGGGCCACTGGCGAGGTACGGTTGCGATAGACGTGAACCACCGCTGGCTGTTTCGCACGACAACCGACAGTCAGAACACAGAACAGTGCCACAATGAGGGTCGATTTCTTCATTACGGCCTTTCTTAATTTCTGACCGCGCTACGTGAGCCGACGCCGATGCGGATATTATGGCAGTGTTTCCCCAACTCCATCCAGATCACTGTTGTCAACATCGCCTCATTCACACGGTTGTGAGTGACAGGTCCGGCCCTTACCGCAGCTCTTCGAGCCGTCTCTTGACCTCGACCCAGCAGGTGTCGCGGATGTTGCAATGCTCACAATTCGGGCTGTGGATTTTCAGGAGTGAGAACAGGTAGCAGGTCCAGCGTCTCAAGTTCACAACCACCTCATCCATATGATCCGTAGGCGCGACACTCCAAAGACTACCAATCAGTGCGTGCGGGGGCGCTTGCAGGTGCAACCGTGAACCTTACCGATCTTGCTCAGATAGGGACTAGCACCGGCCTTTATGAACGTCTTTCGATAATCCCTCAACCTTTCTTGGACTTCGAACGCCGCGTCAATCTTGCACTTCAGACAAACGTCGGATTCGGAAAATTGCCCTAGGTAAAAGTCCAATTTGTCGGGTGGGACCTCATTTCCCTTGCTAGAGGCCAGCACGGAAATAACTAAATGCAAATTGTCCCGCATGAACTGCGACGCCAGGCTGTACTCGACTACCGGTTCACGCCCCGTCATGGCTGCCCTTCCTTTCAACGAACTACTGGTTTCTTCCTTGCTAACGACGACCACGTGACCGCTGGGAGGATACAAGCTTTCTCTGATTTCGGACATGGATCACTCTCCTCATGGGATTGTGTGGCGACCACGGGTGTTCGTTTCAGACGGACAAGGATTGGGACTAAGAATTGGGACCAACCAAAGCAGGTATTTGCGTGGATTTTGAAGGCTAAGCGACGCCGAATCAGTAGATTTCCAATGTGTCCCGAAGCAAAGGGTCCAAACCGGAGGGAGATTTTAAAGCTCCTGGCAGTCGCGCCGGACACAGCCGCAAGCTTACGTATTTGTTCTCCAAGTGCTCTCCAAAATGAGGTTTTTCGGTTGGAGCTGAAATCTCAGAGTCAGAGCTATGTTAAGTCTCTTGCGTTGAGGAATTTGGCGGAGAGGGAGGGATTCTATCGCGCGAATTAAGCGATCTCTCTGTTTTTCAGCGAGATAGTCTTAAGTATTTAAAAATCTCGCTCTTAGGCCCCTGTTCAATCTATCTCTCTCATGCACTATTGTCGCTACAGTTCACTTCTGTCCGGCCGAAAATGGAATCGAAATGGAATCGAAACCGCCTGACCGTTTAGCGCCTCCTTCCATCATCCTGCCGATGTGGAGGACAGTATAACTCCGGTCAACTCGGGTTAAAAATGCTATTTTTGTTGAAACTCCACGGCGACCGTTCGCCTTATAAGAAAGATACGGCTCACTTCAATTTTGTTAGGCCTTATTGCCTTTTGTCAGTCCAATAGAAGATATCGGCTCAGGCCTTGACGTCACGCCGATGCAGAAGCAATTTTCTTTTCCCGCAGCATCTTGCGAACCGCCTGGACTGCCTTGTCAGCCATTTCGGTCGGTATGCTACCGCCGCCGGCGCTCTTGATGAGTTGAGGATCGCGGAGCACGACTTCGATGCGACTTCCGCCGGACGTTGTGAGAACAAACATGTCCGCAGCATTGAATTGCAACTTGCCATCCGTCATCAAGCCTTTAAGTAGCCCTTTGGGAAGCTCTGTGCCGATCTCACCTTGCGTATAGGTCCTGCTCTCGGATTTCGTGGAGACTGATACGATGTCCCGATAGAAGTACTCATCCGTGCTTTCGCTGAGGACATTGCCAGTCGTCAAGTCGAGGGCGCACTGGTACGCGACCAGTTGATGGGCCGTAAAGTTTATTACCGTCACACCGATGGGCATGAACCGGACGACACCATCATTGCCCTTCTTGATCCCGATCTCTGCTCCCCCGATCTTCCAGAATCGCGGTCCGTACACCGTAACGCACTCCGCGACGATCTCTGACGCATCGATCCCCGTCTTGGCAAGCGCCCGGGTTTGCAAGTTCTTCATGTCCTCTCGGATGCAAGCATCCATCTGGGCATCGCTCGCCTTTTGGTAATAGGAATAGATGCCCCAGATGCCGAGCGCGATGGGTATCACGCCCACATATTTGACAGCGAGGAGCGGCAACCCAATAATGATCATCCAAACGGCCCAGGTGGGGAAATACTTGAAGTATTTTTTGATCTGCGTTCGTTCATCCTTAGTCATAGACCCTCTCCTTTTCCTCTCATGAAAGTTTCGTCGTTTCATGATTCTTGCGAACTTTGGAAACTAGCTCCGGGGCCCGTAAGGAAACATTGTTGAGAAGTCTTTCTATTTCCCACGGGTCATATTCCTTGTTTTCTGCCATGAGAAAGAGTTCGTCTGGTGAAGGACTGCAGATCAAACCGTTGCAAAGGTAGTAGTCATACTTCAGGATCGCCGCCAGGTAATAATACTTTGCGGGTCGGGCATCGAGCTGCCGAGCGGTCGCCAAATATTGTTCAATTCGCCGCACCTCAGCGAGTGATAGGGTCTTTGGCCTTCGTCCGCGAATCAGGGCGAGCCCGTAGTAATAATAGGCATCCGCGTAGTCCGGCATGAGTTCCACGGCTCGCTGAAAATTCTTGATGGCGAGCTCAAAGATCCCTAATTGGAGATAAGCGAGAGCAAGCGCATAGTGCGTTTCGCCGTCTGCAGGATTTCTCGAAATCACGGACTTATAGTGTTCGAGCATACGGCGAATTTCATCGTTGCTCAACCTGCCGAGAACGGAAAATGACGTTTTATCGCGTTGTGTTCTCTGCCAACCCGCGGGGTATGCACTCTCGTATGCCGAAGTGCGTGTTTCCCCAGCCACAAGTCGATACGTCGGGTCGCCATAGTGAACATAGGAAGCCCAGATGTTCATTTGAGGCGCTTCTGAAAAGGCTCGGCGAGTCTCACCCATCGCTTCACCCACACTCCGACCTTCGGCTAGCAGGCGGTAGAAAGAATGCACGAAATCTTTGGCCGCCTTATCTGGGACAGGCACGGTTGTGCCGATGTAGTGCGGCACGCCTTGTCGCAAAAACGACCGGTAGAGGGTGGTTACGTACGCCTGAGCGTCCGATATCGTGGGACGCGCAGAATCGCACGAGTTTGCAAATATGAGAAGGGGAAAAGTCACCCGAGAAGAGATGGCTTCAATGTCGCGGCAGCTGAGCACGCTGCCATCCGCAAATCTCCACCCACTCTCTGCCGGACAGTCAGCCTGAAATTGGCCATGCCCGACAAAATGGCACACTTCGTAATCTTTTTTCAGTTCTTCCAGAACATCGGCCGCGTTTCGCGCGGTAAAGAACCAAACATTGGGGCCATAGATGGCCTTGAGATTCTCTGTAACGCTGGCCTTCTCGCCGCTCGCGTCAAGATCGCTGATATCCCCGAATACTATCAAGGCCCCCCGCCCCGACCGCTCTTGCGCTAACCGCTCTTTTGCGGCTCGGAGCTCCGGACCCAGTTTTTGCAACTGACGGGCGAGCCGAAAACGGCGACAGAGAAACTGGTCGCCGTCCCACAAGAGCTCCCACGGGATCCAGGAGATGGCCGGATCAAGATACAGGACAAGATAGGATGCATCCGAATCGCACCTGAACACGTCGCTCAGTTCCTGAGGAATGAGCCCGTCATAGAGCCGTCCACCCCATCTCTTCAGATCGTCCTGAAGGCTCGGTGCAACACGGGTTTGTTGCAATGTCACAAGGAGGGCTGTTGCGCACTCTTGGAGATATTCTCGCCGGATGGTTTTCTGGAAGATCGCAAGCGGCGGGACCATGTCGCCTTCTCGACACATGTACTGATAGGAAGCCCGATCCGGGGCATCGAGCTCAACGAATGCAGTGTGAACACGATGGCTCATGGTGGCCTGGGTCGAGATCCCTCCCAAGTGATCAGGATCGAAGTTCGATCGAGAAGCATGCAAGCCGACGGTCACCTGTGGAAACCGTGGCTATATATGCGGACAGGGGCAGATCTGAACCGAGGAGGATCTCGGATGTGGCGAGTGGTGCACTGACGAGTATTCTTCCGTCAGCCTCCGCCAAAGAAACCGTCCAGCTTTCTTGCGGCGGGTCACTTGCAAGGCGCAAAGTCGCATTGGCTTTTTCATCCGCCGTAACCGTGATGCGTATTGACGAGACTGACCCTGTCTCGGCATCGGTGACCGTATCGGCAATGGCAATCTGCTCTTCTGCTGTGTCGCCTACAGACATCTTTCCGCGTGCTGGTTCCAAGGTAGGCTCAAGGACTCGTCCTTCACCTGAAATCTGTACGACCTCGAGAATCCTGTCTTGAGCCTTTTTCAGCGCTCCTTTAACCTGCTTTGCAATGCGTACGACCGCGTCGGTTAGGCGGGGCGCTTCAAGGTATTCGAGAACGCGTTCTTCGACCTTCTGCTCGCTCAAGGTACGAAGCTTGAGGAATACTTCTCGGCAAGAGGGACAGGCGAGGAGATGGAGTTTTGCTTTACGCCCTGTCTCTTCATCCAGCGTACCTTCGTCGAGCGCGATGAACGTTTCAGTCGCCAGGCAGGGATCAGTCGGCGGCTCGAAGCGAATGGGTTCCTTGCGCGCAAGAACCATCGTCTTTTGCACAAAAAAGACAAGCTCGCTACAAGACGCGCAGCCTTTCAGGTGTTCTTCAACCCGGCTCCGCTCCTCTCGCGATAGCCTGTTACCGTAGGCGTATCGCATGGCGAGTTCGTCGATTTCATCGCAATTCTTGACGGTTACCTCTGACATACAAAAAATCCCGCTCTTTCTTAGGAGACCCGCATCTCCGCGCTTTCTCGTTCTTGTGCTACCAGCTTCTTGGCTATTTTCATCACCGCCTCGTTATCTTCTTCCAAAAAGCGGTAGGCACTTCGCACCGAGGTTTTCCGAGCGTTAGCGATATCTCCGAACGCAATTTTCGGGTTTTCCCAAGTGTTCTCGATCCAGAGTCCGCTCTCGGCATCGCGAAGGTCTCCCGACGAGACGTGTTGCGCCAGAGCTTTCTTTAAAAGATCGCGGTTTTCAATGGCTTTCGCCCATTTGTCGCCCTCAGCGAGGAGTCCGAGGGAAGCTGGTAGGTCCCGCACTGCTGCATCCCTGCCTTCTTCGTCCAGTTTCTGAATCTCTTGCCCTTCTTCATCCATTCTCTCCAAGGACTCCTGTGGCCGACGAACGTAATACACCAACCGATCGATCATTGCATGCCTCACAGTTATACGAAGAAAGGCGTGCAGGTTTTCGGGAATCTCGAGAGTATCGATTCCTTCCGTATATTTTTCGTGAAGCGTAGAAGTACAATCCTCTGCAAAAATCTCTGCCCCATGACTTCTCGGATAGAAGCGGCTACCGTAGACGCTCACTCGGACGAGCATGGTCATGTGCTTGAGACAGTAACCGGCAAGATCTTCCCGAGCCCATTTGTATGCCTCGGCGTCCTTGTGTTTGTCTTTCTTTGCCTGGAAGTATGCTTCAGCGAGTCTGACGCCCCGGTGTTTGCGCTTGGAGCTATCGGCAGGTTTGTCAGGCGGAACCATACACACGCCCCCGGGTGGCGGAGTTTGGCACAACTCCTGGCCATTTGCAAGAGCCATCAAGGACGCAGGGTTGCCATTGGGGCCTTGAAATGGCGCTTTCCTTTCATCGTCTTAGACGATCTGGATGTTTCATCTGCGGGTTGGGTGTCAGGCGAGAGCTTGGATTCGTAAATAGACGACATCATTCGCCTCTAGAAAGGGGTGAGGCAGATCAGATCCTTCACCGCGCGCTCAGGAAGTGAAATCAGAGCCGACGGTTCAAGACCACACCTACCTCCCCCACCCTATCCCGTGCCTCGGAGCGTGATCGACGCGAACCTCGCACGTGAGGTTATTCTGCGTTCACGCTGACAGCTGGGATAAGCTCTTCATTTCCGCAGGAGCCAATGGGAGTCGCCCACTCGGCACCGCGCACAACAATCTGGAGGCTGGACCCGGACCGTTCCAGCGGCTGTCGTTAACGTTCACCAGTCATCGGGAAAGAGCAAGGTCAGCCCGTCCACTTCATTCGGGACCATCCAGAGCTCCTTGCCTTCAACTGTTGCAGTTCGCCAGCCCTCGCTATCGGGTTCGACCTTGAGCATGGTGTCGATCACGCCCATGAGCCGGGTCACATCGGTTACCGGCTGGATGGGGCGTGGGTCGCCCATCGGTTCTGTGAATGCGTCGAATACCGCACGCGACACCCGGTTTAGAGGACCGCGCCGGATGATGTCGACGAGAAACCCATCATCAACCGCCTGAGCATCAGGGTAGGCTGAGATGACCTTTGGTCGTTGGTTGTCGTCCATACGCAGGGCAGCCGTCTGTCCCGTCCGGTTCCAGCCGTATATATATGAAGCAGTAAAAAGGGGGGAAGGCGGCCTGGCCTAGACAACCTTCCGCCCCGTGGGTTTCTACACCCGCATCAGGTTCTTGCTACCCCATCAACCTCCTCTCCCTGAGAAATTGCCGGTTCTCGTCGTTCCGGAGTTCGTCTTTTTTGACGTGTGGGAGATCCACTCCCGGGAGTCACTTCCTTTCTGCGGAGACGCATCTTGTCGGCAACGATCTGGAAGAGCGTCTCCGCTTTTTCCAGAGTTTCCTCCTCAAAAAAGCGGAGGATGCCAACTTCGGTTCGTTCGGCTCGTGGCATAGTTTCAGATTCCTTTCGCGGTATGGTTATCGGGGAAACGATGCGGTTAGTCTGTCCGGCGTTCATGCCCGACTATCCCCGCACAACATGGTGACCTTCTCTCCTTTCTCTCGAAATCCTGGTACACCGTATCCCCGTCATCAGCACTAGACGTTATGAAGCCGGTGGAATTGACAATAAAAATTCCAGATCCGTGTTCCTTGTTGCGTTCGTCTTTCTTCGCGTCTCTCCAGAGGAGACGGTAGACCAGCTCAAGTGCCTGCGGGTCGAGTCTCTCTCGGCCCGGCATCGCTTCTTTTGCTTGGTTGACTCTTTCCATTTCCAAAACCTCCTGGAAGCTTTGACGCTACGGTGAGCACATTTTTGACAGGCAATGTGGTGAGAGCACAAGGCCGTGGGTTCGGCATGCGGGAATATCGTTCTTGAGAGGGGCGAACAGCGGGTTGCGAGCAGGGTACTTGGAAATACGCGATTTCTCAGTCGTCCCCAAATTGGTTAACGGCCATGTCCTCGACTATGCTGATAGCCTCCCGTTGCAGTTCCGCCTGGTCCCGAAGCTCGGCGTCGCAGTGCTCAGGATCTAGCGCGTTCTGGTCCGCGAGTTCAATCACGATCTGCAAAGCTTCCTTGATGTGCATTGGCTTCTTTGCTGGATGTCCCATAGCTGTTTTGCTACTGCCCTTTCCCCTCAACTGCCCCTCGCAAGCTTTTAAGGTTCGGCGAATACCCGGAGACGGCGGGAAGGAGCCGAGGTCAGCAACCTGGCCCCATTCCGCGCCATCCAAGGCATTCGCAGCCTGCAACACCCGGCCAAAGCAGGACCTGCCCGGATATATACGCGTCTCAACGATCCAAGAATGTTCGTCCGGTCGTAGGGACAACGTAGTACCACTCATTGCCGACGGGCGAGTCATGATGGAAGTTTTGGATCGCGAGCCCTTTGCCGTAATTAAAGATGCGATAACGGCAATTGGTTTTCGGAAGGATCTCGTGGAGGAAGCTGTCACCGTCCCAGGCCTTAAAGAACTTGACGCCATCAAGATTCCTCCAGCCGAAGTTCCGGACCTGCGCTTTCCAGTAGCCGTCCGGATTCTTACGCTCGAGGATCGACGTCAAGCATTCCGTGAAGTCTTCCCAGAGGGAAGCCCAGAAGTCCTGATCGGCGTAGATTTCCCGCTCGATTTCCTTTTCCGTTTTCCTCTCGAACTCAAAGATGACGCCTCCCTTCACCTCTTCTTCCTGGTAGCCAAGGCGAAATCTCACTTCATCATCGATTGACTCGTCCCAACTGAGTAGCTTTTTACCGAGTTTGTACGCCATACCGTTCCAGGTACGGAGGGGTTAGAAAGATCTCCGCACTGGCCGAGTGCGTACTGCGAATTTCACACAAAAATATATTTTGGCGTCCCAAGGGACGGCGATGCTTCACTCGCTCATAGAAACGGCAACGGGGATGGTTCCAGATCCCGCAATTTAGATCATTAAGCCCCGTTCAATGCACCGTGATATGAACGCAACTTGCCGTTCATAGTCCAGCGCATCGAACTTGGCGCGCTTTTCTGGCTTGAGGTGTTCTCGAACAATACTCATTCGAGTTTCAAAGAATGTCCGACCCATCCACCCGAGCCGCGTCCGGATATCCTCGGAGCGCGGATCGCCGGCGCAGTCGAAACACTCTCCGAAGCCATCGTCGTGCGGATACGGTTCAATGCCTAAGCACGCAGTACACGATGTACTCCTTCGTGGACACCCAAGGTAAGACGCTTAAAGGGTCATACCAAGGCCAGCAGTTGAGCTCCTCCTCCGTAAGACGCCGGGATGAAGCACTTGTTGACGTAAAAAGCTACCTGCAGGAGTGGCCCATGAGATAAAGACGGCATCGTGGACCCAAATGAGGCGAACGGCTCGAGTGCCCGACACCAATTCTCTGCTTATAGCCGAAGCTTGCAGGGAGCCCGCCCGACTCAGTTTTCATGGTGAATGAATTCAAACGAAAGGCTTGGAGACGTATTCCAGCTCTCTAATAGGGAGGGAAGGAAGAAACGCAAGTCACTGACAGCGAAGGCGATACGCTATTAAAACCCTCTTGCCGACAAGAGGGCCAAAAGAGGCCCTAAAAAGAGTGCTACCGGTCGCCCAGATCACGATCGGCCCTGCGGCGGGCCAGGAAATAGTCAATGGAGTCCTTACGGTGAGCAGACGAAGGCAAGGAGAACACATCACCCCACAGGCCGAGCAGACGTACGTCATCATGGCAGCCAACCAGCAGGGTGAAGTCCGGAACCTCCTCCGAAAGGACCTTGGAGAGAGAAACGCGGGCCTCCTCCGTGCCCACGAGGAACATCACCGCATCAAAAGGGAATAGTGCGAGAAGCTTGCCGTACCGAGGGAGCTTCGCACGGATGATCTTGGGCGATTCGGTACCGCGGTCGTACTCCGCCATGAATGTCCGCGTCCCCTCCCGCTCCAAAGAAAAGACCGCATCGGGAATAATGGGATGGTCCCACCCCAACCGTGTCAGTTCCCAGCAGGCAAAAAAGAACTTTATGGGGCTTCCGCCGCTTTCCAGGGCAACCCGAAGGTCATTTACCGCAATGAGGTGCGAAAGCCGTTGCGGCACACGGGGAGATTCAACCTCGGCGAGATACCCGGTCAGAATCGTGCGACCCCGTGGTCCCACCGCGTAGATCGCCTCCTGAAACGCTCGATGTTCGGCAACAAGGAATCCGGCAGAGGCCAGCGCGCGCAAGCGCCTCCGCACCGCGTCCGGTGTCGCATCCCGGAAAAAGAGCTGACGCAACTGGCTTGTGGTGAGCCACTGGGCGGCAGTGCACTTCGCAACGATCCGCCGGTCCCTACTGGTGAGTTTCAGCATGAGCCGGCTCCGGAAGTTTGGTCGTAAGCCCGCAGGCATAGCAACGGACCATGCGCGGCATGCTACCGCACAAGGGACAGTAGCGGAGGAGGTGTCCGCGGTAGGTATACGTGCAACTGCACCGCCAGATCCCCACCAAGGACACCGCCGATCCGCAGTAACAGGCGATCGCAGGCATCCGGGCTACGCGCAGGAATTGCAGATGGCAGTACGCACGCACCGAAGCCTTCACGGCAAGGAATGGCAAGGCGAGTATGCCGAAGGCAATTTCCTTCAGGATCTCCGTAGGGTTCATTGGCCCGCCTCCTGCGCCCGGTATGCTTCTTCGAATTTCGTGCGCAAGTCCGGAGCGTCCGACCCTGGCCCGCTGAAACGGCCGTCACGTTCCTCAA
>WNFO01006703.1_pt1 | contig 19396 bp, 14 predicted proteins | sample 5400251 | NCBI WGS metagenome assembly WNFO01 (sample SAMN13153354, study PRJNA577476) | soil metagenome | isolation source: 100 cm saprolite under Madrone tree | place: USA:California | collected 2016-06-14
CGCGGTCGCAAAACTGCTCGCCGGTTATCGCGGCCGGCCGCGCGCCGACGTGCCGGCGCTGGTCGCAACGGCCTTGGCTTGCGTGCGCTACGCCGAGACAAACATCGATAGCCTCGTGGAGCTCGACATCAACCCGGTCATCGTTCGACCCGCGGGCCTAGGCGCCGTCGCGGTGGACGCGCTGATTCGTCTGACTTCTTGAGGAGCGTTGCACATGTCACACGGCATCAAGACCACGACCGATGGGGCGATCCTCGAGGTGACCATCGATCGCCCGAAGGCGAACGCCATCGATCTCGCGGCGAGCCGCCGTTTGAACGACATCTTCAGTGCGTTCCGCGACGACCCGCAGCTGCGTGTTGCCATCGTCACGGGGGCCGGCGAGCGCTTTTTCTGCGCCGGCTGGGACCTCAAGGCGGCGGCCGCCGGCGAGAAATCGGACGAGGACTGGGGAGTCGGTGGATTCGGGGGCTTGAACTATCCGCGCAATCTCGACAAGCCGCTCATCGCGGCCGTCAACGGCACCGCCTGCGGCGGCGGCTTCGAGATCGTCCTCGGGACGGACATCATCGTCATGGAGGAGCACGCCCGCTTCGCGCTTCCCGAAATCAACGTGGGCGTGCTGGCGGACGCCGGCACGATCAAGCTGCGGCGGCGCATCCCCTACCACATCGCCGTCGAATTGCTGATGACCGGCCGCTGGATGGATGCGGGCGAGGCTAAGCACTGGGGCCTCGCCAACCACGTGGTGCCAGCGGGCCAGAGCCTCGCGAAGGCGCGCGCGATCGCGCACCAGCTCGCTGCTGGACCGCCGCTGTTGTTTCCCGCGATCAAACAGCTGCTGCGCCACACGGAAATGGTTGCCGAGCACCAGGCGTTCGAGCTGCACGACAGCCTGGACGGAGTGCAGAAAGTCATCCGCTCGGAGGACCTGAAGGAGGGTGCGCGCGCGTTCACCGACAAGCGCAAGCCCGCCTGGAAGGGTAAATAACGGGACGCCGCAGCCGGGACGTCAGCCTGTGACTTGACGGATAAAGGATCTGTTGTCTGACAACTTAAATTTCATCTACATGTCGACAGTGGGCCACCCGTCGGCGCTCCAGTGCAGCTCCGACAGTCGCAGTGTCGGTGCGGCATTATTCTGTGCGTCGTAAGCGTGATAGACGATGAGATCGCGACCTCCGTCGTGCATCAGGCCGCAGTGCCCCGGTCCGCGCCAGCGCGTCGAGGCCCACGGACGCTCGACTATGAGGGCAGTCCCGTAGCCGTCCATCATCGCTTTGCCGTCACGGCCCAGATAGGGGCCGAGAACGCTCTTCGAGCGTCCCACGGCGACGTAGTAATTGCTCGCCAAGCCCTTGCAGCAATAGTCGAAGGACGCAAACAGGTAATACCATTGATCGTGCGTGAAGATGAACGCACCTTCGATGGGGTTGTCGCCGCCCTCGGGCGCGGGCCGATAAGCGATCGAGTGAATCTCGGTATCGCCGTCCGCAGGCTTGCCCGTCATTGGGTCGATGCGGATCAGCTTCAGGCCGCTCCAATAACTGCCGAACGCGAGCCAAGTCTGCCCGTCGCGATCGCTGACCAGGTTGGGGTCGATCGCGTTGAAGGTGCCGCCCTCGAACGTCTCGATCACCACGCCATGGTCCGTCCAACCGTAGTCGGGCGACGAGCGCTCGAGCGTGCGGCTCGTCGCGAAACCGATGACCGAGCGCATCGAGCCCCCGGTTGAGACCGCGTAGTAGAGGTGAAACTGCCCGTTGAAATAGCAAATATCGGGCGCCCACATGCTATTCGCCTTCGGGATCGCCTTGTGTGCCCAGGCCGGAATGCCATCGAACGGATAGCCGTTGTTGGACCACTCGCGCAGATCGCGCGACGTTCGCCAGGAAACCGATGGGTGGTGATTCCACCCGCCGGATCCGAACACGTGATAAACCTCGCCCTCGCGGATGATCACCGGATCGTGAAGGTCTGTCAGATACCCCGTCAGGCTATCGTTGAGGGACGGCTTCTTGTCGGTTGCGGCCGGCGCCAGCCTGGCACCGAGCGCCGCGATGCCAAGCGTCCAGCCGATCATTGTGCGTCGTGACACGGAGAGCGCACCCGCCGCGGCCGGCGCGAATGAGGTGTGCATCAGCTTGCCTCCTTAGCCATCTATTGCGCCTTACAATCGCGCGCGGATACTCAGTCCGTAGAACTTGTCGTCGGTTCGAATGTCGTGCGGGAAGACAGGCGTGTCGAAATAGCTGTGATACTTGGCGCCCGTGAGATTGTTTGCATCGACGCTGACAGTGACTTGCCTGCTGATGTCGTAGCCCAGCGAGAAGTCCACGCGGCCATAAGCCTTGACCTTGTTGAATGCGGCAGGCGCCTGAGGATTGCCGCAGTAGCCGGCCGTCGGGCCTTGCGACACCAGCTCGCACCCGAACTGGAATTCATTGAATTCGTCGCGCCAGGTATAGACGAGGCGTCCGGTGAAGCCGTACTTCTCGTACAGGACGCCGATGTTGTAGCTGTTCTTTGAGACTCCGAGCAGCGGGAAGCCGTTCAACGGGTCGCCTGCCGTATCGATATTGCTGTCGGCGCGCGTGTAGTTGCCGAAAGCACCAAGGCCGTTCCATCCCTGCGGCAGGAAATCGAAGAATACCTGCGCGCTCAGCTCCAGACCCTTGAGCTTTGCGCCACCAAGGTTGCGGGGCCGGGTGATGATGTAGGTGATGCCGTCGATGACCTCGGGATTCGTGCCGACTGCGACGCGATCCTTGAGCGTTCGATAGTAGACAGCGGCCTCGACATAGCTGCTGCGGCCGAAATAGTGTTCGATCGTGGCGTCGTAGGCCGTGGATTTCTGCGGCTTGAGGTCGGGATTGCCCCCGCTCCCACTCGGCTGGATGTTGGCATTCAGCGGGACGGAATAGCTCAGACCCGGATTCAGGTCGCCGAACAACGGCCGCGAGATCGTGCGCGCGGCGCTGAACCTCAGCTGCGTCTGGCGCGTGAGCCGATAGCGGGCGCTGAAATTCGGCAGGAAATCCGTGTCGCTGGTGTGTGTCGTGACCGGCGTCAGCACGCCGTTGACCAGCCCGGTGCCGGACAGGTCGCGATCTGTTTTGGTGATGCGGCCGCCGATCAGGCCATCGAGCACCTGGCCGCGGAGATCGAACTGGTAACGGGGCTGAAAGTAGACCGAGTAGGTCTTCTCACTGGCATCGAAGTTCCGCGCAGGATCGTAGGGCGGATCGCCCGCAGGAGCGCCATACAGCTGCCTCAGGACGTCGGTCTGGTCACGCAGGAAATTCTCATTGGGCGTGACCCAATGCTGGCCAGCGTCGATTTGCGGAATGACAGCACTCGACTGCACCAGGAAATCCGCCGGCAGCCCGACCGAGCTGACCGGCGTGACGCGATTGCCGCCAGGGGCGCCCGGACCGCCCGGTGCGATCGAGCGGTAATGGGCGTCACGGTCGCCGTAGCGGAAACCGAACTGCAGCTGCCTGAGGAAACTGCCCAGGTCATAGGCGCCGTCCAGCTGTGCCGCAAGCAGCGTGCTGTCGGCGCGATTGATGTCCTGGAACAGGCCGTTGGCAAAACGGAAGTTGCTCGGATCTGCCAGCGGATTACCGGGCATGTTCGTCGTGCCATGCCCATTGGTGTCGATATTGATGTCGACCGCGGTGAGCGGCTTGCCGATATCGACAATGATGTTGCGGTTCTTGTTGACCGATGCCAGATGCGAAAGATCGAAATCGAGATGCAGGGCACCCGCCTCGTACCGGCCCCCGCCCGCGAACATATACTGGTCAGTGCGCCCGTTCTTCGCCTGGGTGCTGGTCAGGCCGGGAACGTTGTCGAACGTTGCGGAGGCGCCGTAGCACAGACTTTGGATCGGGTCGGCGAGCCCGCCGAGAAAGCCCGCGCCGTTGACGTGATCCGAGTAGCAGTCTGTGGTAGGAGTCGGATTAGTGATGCTCTGGGCTGCAAAGATGTCGGAGAAGATGAAATCCGTCGCGAATTTCGCACGATAGCCGGCAAACAGAGCGTCGGCGTAGATCTCGAGCCCGGCCGCCGGGTTCCACTGGAACGCGGCGTTCAACTGCGGACGCTGGTATGAGCCGGTGTCCGTGAGCCCGCCCACGCACGTCGGCAGCACGATGCCTGCAGCCCCGGGAGGCCCGTTCGTTGCCGAGCGCGGGTCGCAGTTGAACGAGATCGGGCGGTTGAATCTGTTATCCGAATAGGAGGCATCGAGCAGCAGGCCCATTTTGCCGAGGGAAGTCTCCTGCCAGTCGGAGGCCAGTGCGCCGATCTTGTAATTGATCCTTGCGGCCTGGTCTCCGTAGTACGTCCGCGCATTGGTGGCGACCGTCAAGCCCTCCTTGAAACCGAACGGCTTGTGAAGCTTCAAATTGATGACGCCCGCGACACCGCCTTCGATGAGATTCGCCGAGTTCGACTTGTACACGTCGGCGCCGGCCAGCGCCTCGGCCGGCAGGTCCTGGAACGCGAACCCGCGGCCGACGCCGGTGAACATCTCGCGCCCGTCGACCGTCGTGAGGATGTCGCCGATCCCCCGGATGAGCGGATTGATGATCTCGTTGTTGAAGCCATTGACCGTCTGAACGCCCGGCACGCGCTGCAACGCCTCGGCAACCGTGTTGTCGGGAAATTTGCCGACGTCGTCGGCGACGATCGATTCGACGACCTGATCCGCATTGCGCTTGTTCTCAGCCGCTTCCTGCAGGCTGGCACGCAATCCGGTGACGACGACCTCCGCCACGCTGTCGGCTGGAGTCACCGACTGCGCGAGCGCACCTGTTGTGGACGCGGCCGATGCGGTGAGGAGCAGCGCGCTTGCGTGCGCCGTTGGTATCTTCCAGGCCATGCGAATTCCCCCTCTGTTTGAAAACTCGTGCCTGTGAGCGGCTTCGGCCCCTGTGCTCAGGATCCTAAGCCACGGTCATTATGTCTGACAAGTGAAAGTGACTGACCAAACCATTTGTGGTGCGCGGGATACAGCTCGTCTCGGGTCGATCCGCAGGCAGGGACGGGGCTCTGTGCCTTGGACTCGTCCGGCCGGGCGTCGCATCGCCGCCCGAGAGCGCTCCCCGCAGATCGGCTGCCGAACAGACCGGCGCCTCAAATGTCGGTCATTTCGGCGCCGGCACTTGCCCCTTGGGCGCGGCGCTCAGCGCGCTGATCAGCTCGGCTTCGCGGCGGCGATAGGGCGTGCCGTCGCCGCGGAACACCTCGTGGAACCACACCGGCGGTTGCTGCAGAGTGTAGGGCCGCTGCCAGGAATCCCATGGCAGCCGGGTCTGGGTCTTGCCGTCGACCAAGCCCCAGTTGATCATTGCGACGTTGTAGCGCTTGCCGATCGGCAGCGAGCCGTCAAAGGTCGAGCCGTTGCCGCGCGCCATATACTCCGTGCACAGGATCGGCCGGCCGTATCCCAGAAGCTGCTTGATCCTGGCCTCGAACAACTCCGGCCATTCGTAGCTGTGGAACGAGATGACGTCAGATTGGGACAGCTGCGTGCTTTCCACCGGATTCAGATGGGTCGCAGACGACCAGTCAGCGTCGTGCCACACGCCACTGGTGAGCGGCTGAGCCGGCTGCTGGGCGCGCGCCCAGTCGAAGACTTGCGGCAACAGACGAGCGACCAGCTCTTGCTTGCCGGGCTGCGCCGGATAATCGCCGCCGCCCGCGTTATCGGGCTCATTCCACACATCCCAGGCGAGGACGCGCTCGTCCCGGGCGAAGGCGCCGACGATCGCCTCGACGTAGCTCTGCAGCTTAGGGTAGCCGCCGGTGTCAGCCAGCCGGACGCGGCCGGGGGACTGGACCCAGCCGGAATTGTGGACGCCGGGAATAGGAGGATGCTGGGGGCCAAGCTGCGGATCGGGATCCCAGCATGAATCAAACAGCACGAACATTGGCTTGATGCCGTGCCGCGCGGCGATCTGCAGAAAGATGCGCAGGCGCTCGATAAATCCCGCCGGATCCTGCTCCCACAGCAGATTGTGCAGAAACACGCGCATCGTGTTCATCCCGATCCCTTGCGCCCAGGACAGCTCACGATCGATCCGCGGGGTATCGAAGGTTCCGGCCTGCCACATCTCGAGCTGATTGATGGCGCTCGCCGGGATGTAATTGCCGCCAACGAGCCACGGCTGGCGTGCGTACCATTCATTCGCCCGTGCCGCAGTCCAGCGCTGAGGCTGCGCAGCGTGCGCGGCACTTGCGAGGATCACGGCAAGAGCGGCCGCAAAGAGCTTTGACTGCAGATTCATGTTGCCCCCATCGATCTAGAAATCGGCGTCAGCTGCGACAGATTTGTATGAGTATTATACGGATCAGCCAGCCAGCCGAATACTTGCCAAGGGTCTGAGCGCAAGCAACCATGCGGCAGCGCCGCTCTGACCGGCCGCAACGGCAGGCAAGCGTGCTCGTCACGCTCGTGACGGTGGGCGCAGCCGCCGTATCCACCAGGCGCGACTGCCTAGCGCAGTTTGCGGCCCTCACGCAGGGCGCGCCGGGCTGCAGTGGTGTCCTTGAATGCCAGGTCTACAAGGTCCGCCATCGCAGTTTGCGCGGCCTCCCGGTCCTGCTTCTCGACGGCAACGTAGACGCGCTCATGGTCCGGAATCGCGTCACGCAGCGGCCGCGTGCTGCGCTGCTTGAAAATGGTGGTCCACGAGACGGCCGCAGCGACGCTTCGAGTCAGCGAACCGAGAAATGGGTTGCCGGTCGCCTCGAGCAGCGCGGCATGAAAATCCTGGTCGGCGATCTGACCGGCCTCCACTGCCAGCGTGTGACGCTTCATCGCCGCGAGCGCCGTAGACAGTGTCTCGAGATGGTAGTCGGTGCGCCGCAAGGCGGCCAGAGCAGCCGCTTGCGGCTCGACGATTTTACGCAGCTCGAACAGACTCGCGATGAGCTCTTCGTCAGGCTCGAAGTCGAAAATCCACGACAGGACATCCGGATCCAGCATATGCCATTGGGTGCGGAGCGTCACGCGGGTCCCGACCTTCGGACGCGAGTCCACAAGACCCTTGGCGGCGAGGATCCGCACAGCCTCTCGATACGCGGCGCGCGACACTTTGAGATGGTCGCTGGCCTCGATCTCGCCATCGAGTGTGTCCCCGGGACGGTACCTGCCTGATACGATGCCGATTCCGAGCTCGCGCGCAATACTGCCGTGCAGCCGCAGCGCGGAGCGCGCCTCTGTCGACCGCAATTCTTGCGCTCGCTTTCCTATCGCCACAACTAATCCTCTTGCAAATTGCAGCACGCGGCTCTGGCCGCACCCGCGGAGAATGCCGGATCGCCCGACGGCCCCCTGACGTTCAAATGTATGATTTTGCCCCGCCGTTCGCCAGCGCCGGCGACCGCTACGCCAATTATTTGTCTGACAACAACGCCATCCTAAACCAAACGGCTGGCGAAGTGGTGGCGGCTAGGCCGCTATCGAGATGCCCAGCGACACCTCGCAAGGCGTCGCCGGTTGCAAAGTGCGCGCCGACGTCGTGCACTGCGGAACCGTGCGCCTCACCCGCCCAGCGGCCGCAGCAGCGCCCTTGAGATGATGTGCCGCTGCACCTCGCTCGTGCCGTCCCAGATGCGCTCGATGCGCGCGTCGCGCCAGATCCGCTCGAGCGGCATCTCCGTCATGAGCCCCATGCCGCCGTGAATCTGCAGCGCCTCATCCGCCACCATCGCGAGCATCTCACTCGCCTTGAGCTTCGCGATCGCCATGTCCATGTCCGTGGCGGTCTTCTGTTGCAGCTTCCAGGCGGCCTCGAGCGTCAGCAACTCGGCGGCGCGCAGCTCCACCGTCATGTCCGCGAGCTTGAACGCCACGCCCTGGAACTTGCCGATCTGCTGACCGAACTGCACGCGATCGACCGCCCACTGCTTGGCGTGCTCGAGCGCCCGCTCCGCGCGTCCCAGGCAGTTGGCCGCCACCTGCAGCCGGGTCGCCCCGAGCCATTCATTCGCTACTTCAAATCCCTTGTGCACTTCCCCCAGCACGGCCGTTCTGGGGAGGCGGCAGTCGTTGAACTGCAGGATGCTGTTGGTATATCCGCGATGTGACACGTTCCGGTAGCCGGGCCTGACCTCGAACCCCGGGGTCCCGACGTCAACGAGAAACGCCGTGATGAGCTTGCGCTTGCCGCGCGGAGTCCGCTCCTCGCCCGTGGCCGCGAACAGAATGATGAAGTCTGCGTGGTCGGCGTGGCTGATGAAATGCTTCGTGCCGTTGATGAGGAAGTCTCCGCCCTTCTGCACGGCCGTGGTCTTCATGCCACGCACGTCCGAGCCGGCGTCCGGTTCGCTCATGGCGAGACATTCGGTTTTGTCGCCGCGCACGGTGGGCAGCAGGTAGCGCTCGCGCTGCTCGCCTTCGCAGGCAAGGAGGATGTTCGACGGCCTGGCGACGCAGGCGTAGTGCAGGACGAAGCTCGTGCGGCCGAGCTCCTTCTCGTACAGCGCCCAACTCACCGCATCCAGGCCGCCGCCACCGACCTGCGCGGGCATGTTGGCCGCGTACAGGCCGGCCTTGATCGCCTTCGCCTTGAGCTCGCGCCACAGGTCCTTGCGCAGCGCGCCGGTGTCCTCGATCTCCCGCTCCCAGGGGTAGAGCTCGCGTTGCACGAAGTCGCGCGTAGTCTTGATGATCAGCTGCTGTTCTTCGGTGAGCGCAAAATCCATCAGGAGCTCCTCGCGAGATCAAATCGGTGTTTAGGCGGCCGATGAGCCGGACGTGGAGCTCTTGTGGCTCCTTCGGAGCTTGTCGGGACCTGCGGCGGCGGCATCCGCGGCCCAGCCGTGCAGCAGTTGCAGCTGCAGCCGCAGCTGTTCCATCTGCCTCGCGGCCGGCCAGTCGCTCTGGCTCACGACCGCGCTCGCCGTCAGGCCGTTGATGAATGTCACCACGGATCGCAGCACCTGATCGCGAGTGGTCGGTGGCCATTGCGCCCATTCCGGCCAGCCTTGGGCGAGACAGCGCTCGAACAGGCGCAGGTACTCGCGGTGCACCCAACCATTGATGCGCTTCAGGCGCTTGTCCGCAGATACCTGGCCCCAGAACGCCGTCCAGAACGCACACTCGGTGTAGCGATGCTCATCGACAGGCAATGCCTCCGCGAGCAGGGTCAGAAGATCGGGTTGCGCGTTGGCCGCGGGCCGTGTGAGCCGCTCCTCGATGCGGCGCAGGATCAGCCGCAAGGCGGCGATGATGATCTCCTGCTTGGTGTCGAAATAATGCGCCACCATTCCGGTCGTGTAGCCCGCCTCGCGCGCGATGCGCACGATCGTGGCCTGGTCGAAGCCATGCTCGGCCACCACCCGGCAGGCGACCAGCGCGATCTCGTCGCGGCGTTGATCGTGATCGACAATCTTGGGCATGGCGCTCCGTTCAAGTCCTGGACATGCCGACTCGACGGCCCGCCTGCGCCGGCATCGCCAAGCTCGCCTGCGCGGCGCGGATCTTCTCCAGACGCCCACGCACCAGGGATTCCATGGGTGCGGCCTTGCCAGCGGTGGTGCTCACATGCAGGTACAGCTGCTCGGCGGTGGCAATGAGGGCATCATCCCGATGTCGATTCAGGCAGTGGAACAGGTGCACTCGCTTGTCGTCGACGCCGAGAACCTGCGTGGTCACGTAGACTGGCTCGGCAGCCTTCGCCTCCGCATTGTGAGTAACATGTGTCTCGACGGCGTACAGCGCGCGTCCCGCCTTACGATACTCGTCGTCCACACCGATATATCTGAACAGCGCATCCGTCGCATCGCCGAACACCTGCAGGTAACGAGAGTCCGTCATGTGGCCGTTGTAATCGACCCATTCCGGTCGGACGTGAGTCTCGACGAGCCGCAGCGGCTTGCCGGAGTCGGTGCTGAGCGCGCTGTCGATACCCGTGCGCGCCGCCGCGCCGCTTTGCTCATATAAGCGCTCCTCGAGTGCGCGTAAGGTCGCGCCCGCGCCGATGTTGTACTGTCGCAGCACCTGCTGAATCGCCACCAGGTAGTCATCCCTCAGGCGCTCGAGCTCGCGGATCGAGCGGCCGTTGGCCTGGGCCTGCGTGCCCTCGACCATCCGGTCGATCAGCTCCTCCGTCAGCTCCGGAGCCTCGAGCTTCGTCCACGGCCACTTCAGGCACGGCCCGAACTCGTTGACGAGATGCAGGATCTCGCGCCACAGGGCTTCCTGCAGCCGGTCGGTGAGATGACCGGGGATCTCGCGGCGCACCTGCAGGGGATGCATGCCGATGTAGCGGTAGAAGGTGCCGGCCGCAGCGAGCGCCTGCGGCGAGGTCTGCTTGCCGCCGACCAGCTCCACGAGCGGCAGCAGGTACACGGGGTTGAATGGGTGGGCGACGAGAAACCGCTGCGGCGCTTCCATGTCCCGCTGCAGCTCGGACGGCATGAGGCCGGAGGTGCTCGAGGCAATCACGACGTCGCCGGGTGCGTGGCGACTGACATCGGCGAGCACCCGCTGTTTCAGCTCCAGCTGCTCGGGGATGTTCTCCTGGATGAAGTCGGCCTGCCGCGCCATGGCGCGCAGATCGGTGGTAAACGAGAGTTTCCCCTTGGCTGGAAGCGGCGCGAAGGTCAGCCGCGAGAGCGCCCCTTCGGCGTTGGCAACCGCGCCGCGGATCCAGGCCTCCATTTCGGGCTTGACGTCGGCGGCCAGCACGTCGATGCCGAAATGCAGGGCGCGCGCGGCCCAGCCGCCGCCGATGACCCCGGTGCCGAGCAGCCCCAGTGTTTTCACTTGCCTCATGGTGTCGCCGCCCTCCACTGCCTTGATTTCCCAGCACCGCCGGCCCGCGGCGCCGGGGGAGTGGCGCGTCGCGGCCGATTTCAGCCATTCGCTTTTATAATGTAGTCGTAATAATATAACAAACGGCGCCGCAAGGCGCCCTTTTATAGTAGCGTAGTGGTGGCTAGCGCCCTTACTTAGGGGCGCGCCGCATCAAGACGGTGCCGATGGCCAACGGAACGCTGATCGAAAAACGCTCGATCGACTACGTGCCGCTCGCCGAGCGGCACGGCAAGGTCTGGCACCTGTGGCCGGTGTGGTTCTCAGGCGATGCCCACCTCGCAACGCTCGCTGTGGGCGTGCTCGGCATCACCCTCGGCGGCAATCTGCTGTGGACGTCGATAGCCGTCATCGCCGGGTGCGCCCTGGGCACGTTCTTCATGGCCTTCCATTCGACGCAGGGACCGCAGCTCGGGTTGCCGCAGATGATCCAGTCGCGGCCGCAATTCGGCTACACCGGAGCGTTGCTCGTGTGGGCCGTGGCTCTGATTGCGTACATCGGCTATAACGCCTTCAACCAGGTGCTCGCCGCGCAGGCGCTGCATCAGCTCTCGCCTGTCATTTCGCCCAACTCACCCACCGCGATCGTCGTGTTCGCGGCAATCGCCGTCGGCCTCGCCGCGGTCGGGTACGACAAGATTCACCTCGCGCAACGCACCTTCGCGTACCTGATGATCGTCATCCTGACGGCGTTCTCGATCGGGGCGGCGTTTCTGCTCAAGTTTCCCGCCGCCCAGTGGAGTCCGGCGGGCTTTCGAGCGGTGCCGTTCCTCGCGGAGCTGTTCGCGGCGGCTTCCTATCAGCTCAGCTGGTCGATCTACGTCTCCGACTACTCCCGGTACTTGCCGCGTGACGTCGGTGTCCGCTCCTCGTTCTGGTGGACCTATCTCGGCGCCTTCGTCGGCGGAGCCTGGATGATGCTCGTCGGCACGGTAGCGGCCGCAGCGAATCCCAGTCTCGATGTCGCCGCAGCGATGCAGCGGGCCGCGGATGCGATCGTTCCCGGGCTTGGAGCCGTGCTGCTGCTGGGAGGCGTCCTCGGCCTGGTGACGGTGTCGGCGCTCAATTTCTACGGGGCGTCGTTGACGCTGCTGAGCGTCGCCGACACATGCAAACCGCTCCGCTGCACCGTGGGCAAGCGCCTCTTGAGCCTGCTGGTGGCCGTGGTGCTGGCTACCGGGATCGCCCTGAGCTCATCGCGCGACTTCTTCAACCGGTTCGCCGATTATCTCGCGGTGCTGCTGTACCTGTTCACGCCCTGGACTGCGATCAACCTCGTCGATTTCTACCTGGTCCGCAAGGGGCATTACTCGATTCGGGAGATCTTCAATCCTCGAGGCATGTATGGTCAGTGGAACTGGCGGGGACTGCTCGCGTATGCGGTCGGCTTTGTGGTCATGATCCCGTTCTTCAGCACCGGGATGTACACGGGACCGGTCGCCCACGCGCTCGGGGGCGCCGATATCGCGATGTTGGTCGGGCTGCCGGTATCGGCGGCGGTCTACCTCTTTACCTGCCGCTCGATCAATCTGGAGCAGGAGCTGCGGCTGGCGGCGGCGGCGGATATCGGCCTGGATCCCGACGACCACCGGATCCGCGTCCAGGAGCCTGTCCCACTGATGGGTTCTCCCCAGGCAGGGACTTAAGGATCCGCGCGGCGCTTGGCCTTCAGCGCCTTCAGTCCCTCGCGCACGTCACTCAACCGAAAGCCAAGAAACTCCAGCGCGAGCGAGGTATCGAAACTCGGGCCCGCAAGTCGCAGCCAGTTGTTGAGTGCGTGCTTGGTCCATCGCATGGCGCTCGCGCTGCCGTGCGCGAGGCGGCGCGCGACCTCGAGCGCCGTCGGGTACACCTGCTCGTCGTCGACGCAGCGCGCCACCAGGCCGATACGCTCGGCCTCCTCGCCCGCGAGCGGCTCGTTGAGCAGCAGGTAGTAGCGCGCCTTGGCGAGCCCGCAGAGCAGCGGCCAGATGATGACCGAGTGATCGCCGGCCGCGACCCCCAGGCGTGTGTGGCCATCCAGAATCTTTGCGCTGCGGCCAGCGATCGAGATGTCGGCAAGCAGCGCGACAGCCAGCCCCGCCCCCACCGCGGCACCGCGAATCGCCGCCACGGTCGGCTTCGAGCAGTTGATGAGGTTGTAGACGAGATCGCTCGCCTCCTTCCACACGCGCACCAGCGTCGCTTCATCCGCGATCATGTGCTCGATCATCGCATAATCGCCGCCCGAGGAGAAATGCTCGCCGGCCCCGCGCACCAGCGCGACGCGCACCGCCTCATCGATATCGATGGTCCGCCACACGTGGGCGAGGTCACGATGCATGCGTTCGCCGACTGCGTTCAGACGCGCCGGATTCGACAGGACGATCTCCAGGATCCCAGGCTCAGGCTCGCTGAAGGCGAGACTGCCGAAGTCGGCGTGATACCGGGTCAGATCGATGCTCATGTGGTTGACCTTGGGTCTCAAAAAGTCGCGCCGTTGGCGACCCCATGGTACCACCTGCTCTGCAGCAGACGCGCTCCAGTGCGCACGCATCTACTATACTAGCGTGGACGGCAGCAAAGTCGGTGTCACGTTCAAACGCAAGCTTCACTGTGACTATGACATTGGAAGCGATCGAACGGTACTGCACCGAGCACTCGAGCGGCGCCTCCGCGCTCGCCACTGAGCTTGAGCAGCAGACGTACGCGGATTGCGAAGACTCGCAGATGTTGATCGGTGCCTGGGAGGGCGCACTGCTGCGGATGATCGTGGCAATGTCCGGCGCCAGACGCGTGTTGGAGATTGGCACGTTCACCGGTTACTCCGCGCTCACCATGGCGGAAGCGCTGCCGGCGGATGGCCAGATCATCACGTGTGACGTCAATGCCGATACCAGCGCGATCGCGCAACGCTTCTTCGACCGCAGCCCCCACGGCCGCAAGATCGTGGTTCGCCTCGGGCCAGCGCTCGACACCCTCCGGACGCTCAGACCGCCGTTCGATCTGGCGTTCATCGACGCCGACAAAGAGAATTACTGCGCGTACTTTGAAGCGTGCCTGGGACTGCTGCGACCGAATGGGTTGATCGTGGCCGATAACGTGCTGTGGTCAGGCCGCGTACTGCACCCGGAAAACGACCTCGATCGCGCGATTGTTGCGTTCAACGAGCAGGTGCGAAACGACAAGCGCGTCGAATGCGTCATGCTGCCGATCCGCGATGGCGTGAGCGTCATCAGAAAACTTTAGCGCACCGCAGCGGGGAAGTCCTCTTCCCAGAATTCCCGTGGGTGCCGGCTGTCGCCGGCGGCGCGGCCGTGTTCGGCGTTGCGCAGGTCCACACGACGGATCTTGCCGGAGATGGTCTTGGGGAGCGCGGCGAACTCCAGCCGTCGGACGCGCTTGTACGGCGACAGTCGCTTGCGGCAGTGTTGGAAGATCGATTGCGCCGTGCTCGCATCCGGCGCGTAGCCTTCCACCAGCACCACGAACGCCTTCGGTACCGACAGCCGCATGGCATCCGGACTCGGCACGACCGCCGCTTCCGCCACCGCCGGGTGCTCGATCAACACGCTTTCGAGCTCGAACGGGCTGATCCGGTAATCGGATGACTTGAACACATCGTCCGTGCGGCCGATGTATGTGAGATAGCCTTCCGCGTCTCGTGAAGCCACATCGCCCGTGTGGTAATACCCGTCGCGGGTCGCATCCGCGGTGTGCCCGGAGTCATCGAGATAACCTCGCATGAGCGCCAGCGGACGCTGTGCGAGCTCGATGCAGATTTCACCCTCTTGGGCGACCTGGCCTTGCGCATCGACGAGCGCGATCGAGTAGCCGGGCAACGGCCGCCCCATGGATCCCGGCTTGACCGGCTGTCCCGGTGAGTTGCCGATCTGCGCCGTGGTCTCGGTCTGCCCGTAGCCGTCACGGAGTGTCAGGCCCCACGCGGCGCGCACCCGCTCTATCACCTCCGGATTGAGTGGCTCGCCGGCACTCGCCGCTTCGCGCAGGCTCACCCGCCAATTTGCGAGGTTCTCCTGAATGAGCAGGCGCCAGACGGTGGGCGGCGCGCAGAACGTCGTGACTTTGCAGCGAACCAGCTGGTCGAGAAGCCGCCGAGCTTCGAAGCGCTGGTAGTGATACGCGAGTACGCTGGCCTGTGCATTCCACGGGGCGAAGAAACAGGACCACGCGTGCTTCGCCCACCCCGGCGAGCTCAGATTGAAATGCACGTCGTCAGGCCTGAGCCCGAGCCAGTACATGGTGGAGAGATGACCGATGGGGTAGCTCGCGTGCGTATGCGCCACGAGCTTCGGTCGCGCCGTCGTGCCGGAAGTGAAATAGAGAAGCAGCAGATCGTCAGCGCGGGTCGGCACGGACGGAACGAATCGGTCGCTTGCCGTGCGCGCCTCCGCATACGCCGCCCATCCCGGTACGACCTCCCCCACTGCGATTCGCACCGGTGCCCCCGCGAGTTCAGCAAATCGCCCGCAAAGCGCGGAGTGCGTAACAGCCGCCTGCACCCTGCCGCGCTCGAGCCGGTCGCGCAGATCGTCCCGTTCGAGCAGTGTGGTTGCCGGAATCACCACCGCGCCGAGTTTCATGATCGCCAGCATCGTTTCCCACAGGGGCACCACGTTGCCGAGCATGATGAGCACCCGATCACCCGGCACAAGACCTTGTGCGGTGAGAAAATTGGCCAGTTGCGAGGAACGTCGCGACAGCTCCGCGAAGGACAGCGACTCTTCGCCTCCCGCGTCATCGACCACGCGCAGCGCGGTGGAATGATTGTCGGCGGCGATGACGTCGAAATAATCGCGCGCCCAGTTGAAAAGCTCGAAGCGCGGCCAGCGGAATTCGCGCTGCGCTGTGCTCAGGTCCTCCCGCCAGCGCAGCAGCTGGTCGCGCGCCTCGATGAACCGCTCACCGGCCGGCATTTGCTTGCCCCTCTATTCGCCCGCATTGCGCCGGTACGCGGCAAAGGTAACAGCGGCGCCTGTCATGCGCACCTGCAGGCGCCGTACGCGCCCTGGCGCGGTCCAGTCTATTGGACTCCTGTCATTTGTCTTGTATATTGGACTCATGGACCTCAACAGCATCGGCCATCTGGTCGCCGAACGCCGGCGTGCCAAGGGCCTGACCCTGCGCGAGCTCGCGGTCGCCGCCGGTATCGGCCGCTCCACCCTCGCCGCTCTCGAGGCCGGCAAGCTCCCTGAACTTGGCTTCAACAGGGTGGCGCGCATCTGCGCAGCTGTCGGTCTCGCTCTCGAGGCTCGTCCACTGGAGCTCGAGGCTCCGCTGATGCGTCACCGCCATCTGACGGAAGCCGCGGGGCGTGATCTGACGAAGGCGGCCATTGCAGACGTGATCACTCGTGGAGACTTTTCTGCATGGCGGGGCCTGGTGCGCGCAATTCGCGACCACGAACATGGTCGGCTCGCACGTCGTGTACAGGAGGTTGTAGCAGCTCTCGACAAGGACGACGCGAAGGCGCGTGCCTTTGCCACCCTGCTGCCGCACATTCTGCTCGGACAGCAGCAGTCTCGAGGGGCCCGCAATGGCTAGAGCGCCGAGGGCTCCAGATTGGGAGACCCTGCTCGCGCATGCCGCAGTCCTCCAGACGAAGGTCCCCGGCGCCATACTCGTTGGCGGCACGGCCGCGGCGTTGCACGCCCACCATCGCTTCTCGGTCGATCACGATCACGTGATCAAAGACCTGAGCAAAAACTACGACAAGGCAATCGTGGCTCTGGAGTCTATCGTCGGTTGGCGCACCAAACGCCGCGTGAAGGGCAAGCTCGTGCTCGGGGCTATCAACAGCATCGAAGCAGGACTGCGCAACCTGAAGCGCTCTGCCCCGCTGGAGACCATGACTCTGGAACTACCGGGTGGGGGCAAACTCAAGCTCCCGACGCCCGAAGAAATGCTGCGGATCAAGGCTTTTCTCGTCGTTGAACGGAATGCAACCCGCGACTATCTGGACGTCGCCGCCCTCTCACACCACTTGGGTGTGCGCAGCAGCGCCCGCGCGCTCGAAAGAATGAATGACTTGTACGCAGAATTCGCCGGCGAAGGCGGCGATATGCTGAGCACTCTCGTCGTGAAACTCACACACCCTGACCCGTACGACCTCACCGAGGTGGACTTGAGTGAGTACAAGGGCATCGTTGCGCCCTGGAACGCATGGCGCGCTGTTGAAGCGCAGTGCCGTTCCCTGGCAGTCGCCCTACTTGAGGAACCACTCGAGAGCTCCTCGGCGCAGTAGCAGCACGCAAATGCGCCTCGGTGCCCGTCACGGATTCTTATGGCGATTGCTTGTCGATTGAAGGTTGAGAGCGCGACGCGTTCGTTGGCCGATCGCTCCAGAACCACAGCGGCTCGAGCGGCTTCGTGCGTGGCCAGATCTCATCCAGCGTCGCGGCGTCATACAGTCGGCCGTTTTTCATCACTTGGCGCACTGCCAGAGTGTTGTGGATGTCGTCGAGCGGGTTCGCGTCGAGCACGATCAGGTCGGCGTATTTTCCGGGCTCGAGGGAGCCGAACTCATCCTGCCGGCCGATGGTCTCGGCGGAGCCGATCGTGGCCGCACGCAGCACTTCGCGTGGCGTCATCCCGCCGGCGGCATAAGCCTGCATCTCCCAGTGGTAGCCGAGACCCGGCATCTCTCCATGACTCCCCACACCGAGCAGCCCGCCTGCACGCGCGACCTGCGCGCCGCCCTCGGCGATGCGGGGAAACAGGTATTCCCTCGGATCATGCCAGTCGCGCGCCAGCGTCTTGATGTCCACGACGTAATGCGGTGAGAAACGGTTCAGCTTTGGATCGTCGTGGGGGTGATTGAGCGTAATGTAGTAGTCCTGCCCCTCGGGGCCGCCGTTCGTGATTCCAAGCGTCATGGTGTAGCTGACGCGCGCTTGCGTCACGAGCTGCACGACATCCTTGGACAGCGGATAGGCCACGAGCGCGTGCTCGTTGCCCGCAAAGCCGTCCATGATCTGACTCAGGTCGAGCTTCATCGCGAGCGCGCCCTCGGTTGTCGGCAGCAGGCCGAGCTCCTTTGAGGCCATCGCCACCCATTGGCGCACGCGCCGGTTGCCCGTGCGGTACTCCTTCAGATTACGGGTCCGATAGTGGTGCTGATACCGCGACAGCACGCTGAGAACTTCTGCGTACGATCTGAAATCGTTGAACGAGAAGATGGCGGGACCGGTGGAGTGGATGCGCGAGCCGAGCATCTGCCCAGTATCGATGAGATCCTCATAGGTCAGCATGTCGATGCTGAGGGGTGAGGGATCGAGCACCATGGTCACTCCGTACGCGAGATTTGCCAGTGGCCCCCACGTCCGCAGATCCAACACACCACGTCGCACGTCTGCGAGGTGGTCGTGCACGTCGATGAAGCCGGGAAGGATGTAGCGTCCGGAGACATCCTGCACAACCGCGCCCGGTGGCAATCTCACTCCACCGCGTGCTCCGACGGCCGCGATGTGGTCATCAACGATCAGCACGTCGGCATTGTCGATGATCTCTTCGCCCTTCATCGTGATGGCCGTTGCGCCTCGCAGAACGAGCGCGGCGCGGGGCGTGTCGCGAGGTAATTCGACGACCGCCTCGAATGTCTGCGCAGCTCCTCGAGCCCGCTTTGTCGCTCCCGCCGGCGAGGCGGTAGATGCCGCCTGGTCGAGCTCGATGTCCAACATCGATTGGCGATAGAACGTCGACCCCACAGCCCACGTAACCGTGCGCCCCGCATCGGCCCAATCGAAAAAGTCCGCCCCCACCTTGGTGAGCTGGCGATGCGGCACGCCGGGATGGCTCAGGTCGACAGTTCGATCCCCGCCCTGCGGCACGCCGAGGAGGTGCAGCTGCTGCGCAATCTGCGCGAGGGCCCAGTGACCATCCGGGCTCAGCTTCAGGTCATCGACGGGCGCCGGCCCTGGAGTGAAATACCATCCGGGTCCGACGACCTGCAGAACCTGCCGATGGCCCGAACCGTCCACGGCGACCGCGTTCAAGCCATCATCGAAGTTGAGGTACAACTGCTTGGAATCAGCGGAGAAATGCGGTTTACCTCCGATGTTGCCGTGGGCGATGACCGCCGCCGCACCGCCGGCCACCGGCAGCTTGATCAACTCCGCATAGCGCCGCAGCCCGTACTCCATGTACGCATGCATGCGCACATAGTTGCTGGAGCGAATAGCAACAATCCACTGTCCGTCAGGCGTGAATACCGGGCTCGTATAAAAAGCGGGGAACTCGCTGAGCCGGCGTGGAGCGCCTGAGCCATCGACGGATGCCAGCCAGGTCTCACCGCCCTGCTGCGCCGTCCAGGTGACGTACACGACGCTGCGTCCGTCCAGCGACCAGGAAGGCATGAAGGCGGGCCGCTCGTCCCTGACCAACCTGCGCGGCCGGCTGCTCCCATCCAGATCCATGATCCACAGGTGCGCCAGCGCCGAGAAGATCAACCGACGGCCATCCGGAGACTGTTCAGGAGTCTGAATGATGCGGGCGCGAACCGGTCCGCTCTCCTGTGCGATCGAGGCACGCACAGACGGCCCGAGATCGAGCGACACGTGCGCCTCG
>WNFO01001314.1_pt1 | contig 19393 bp, 18 predicted proteins | sample 5400251 | NCBI WGS metagenome assembly WNFO01 (sample SAMN13153354, study PRJNA577476) | soil metagenome | isolation source: 100 cm saprolite under Madrone tree | place: USA:California | collected 2016-06-14
GCACGATTCCGGCCTCGACCCGCCGGGGCGCGGGGAGCCGCCCGAGGTCCCCCCCGCGGAACTCGAGGCGCCCGACCCGCGCGGGGAGCAGGCCCGAGATTACGCGGAGCGTCGTGGTCTTGCCCGCCGCGTTCGCGCCGACCAGCGCCAGGATCTCGCCCTCGCGCACCTCTAAGGACACGCCGGCGAGTGCCTGGAGATCGCCCGGGACTTCCCGTTCTGATCAATGAGGGTCAGCCCCGGCATGCCCGACGCGTCGGCACTCAAGTTGGCCAGGATCTTCCCTTTCGTGTCACGGAGGACGAACCGCTCCGCTTTCAACCTCCTTGGGTACCGCCTTCGGGAGCAGGGCCCATCGAGCCCAGGGCGGCCAGCCCGAACACCAGGATGGCCCCGGCGATCTTCAGTCGTCGATTCTCGCGCTCCAACCGGTCGAGGCGTTGTCGCAGCTCGTTCAGCTCCTCCATGTGGTGCCCTCCCTTCAGCGACATGTCACCGTCGTCGCCGTCACCTCGTCGGAGAACACATACCGGCCTACTCGGTGCTCTCTGTAGAATCGCCCTGTCACTTCTACCGGGCTTGCGTCTGGGCATGGGCGACGCCCGAACGAGAACACTCGAATCGCCCGCGTTCCGTCGCTCAGGTCGAACGTGTAGTAGGGGTTGCCGCGTGCTGACACACGCTCCCGCAGGCTGGAGATCGTGCCGCTGACTGTGACCGTTTGCCCGTCGAAGCGGTCGGGGCTGGCAAAGATCGCGCTCGGCGAGGTGTCGAGCGCCGCCGCCGACACGACGACAGCGAGTAGCGTTATAACGAGCAGGACAGCCGCTGTCGCTCGCACGGCCGGGATGCCAGACGTGGGTGACTTCATGGCGTCAGGTCACGAACGACGAACGCTACGGCCGCGACGGCCGCGAGGGCTGTTGCCCGGTCGCGCTTCTGGCCCAGCCGGATCGCTCGACCAGGGTGAATCAGGTTGCGGAAGTTCTTTGCTACCGACGCGGCACGCGCGCCTGGCCCGCTGCGGGCACCCGCTACGCTCCACGACCAGGAACCGCCTCGGCTCCATTTCTTTCAGCCAATCGATTTTCGATTTCCTCTTAAATCTCTTGTCACCATTTGCGCAGAAGGTCGAATTCAGGTGTGCGATGCCCCTGCCGCGTACGGCGAGGGCGTTTTACCGTACCACCAGTCGGCTCGACGCGACAGCAGCGCCCGAAAATCCATACGGATCTCTTCCACGGTCGGGCGTCCGACATACCACCACCCGTTATAGATCTTGTAGATGCTCAAGTCGCGGTCGAGCAGGAAAGTGTACGGTATTGCTACCGGGCCGTGAACTGCGCCCGTCGTATCGACGATATCCAGTTCCTGAATGATCTTCCTGTCCGAGTCGCACAAAAAGGGAAACGTCGCTCCGATGCCGTCGCGGACTTCTTTTGAGACCATCGGGTTATCTACGGACACAATGACCAGCCTGCAGTAGTTCACAATCAATTCGGGCTGCAGGTAAGCAACGTAGTTCAGCAGCTGCCGGCGATCCTTGGGACAGAAGTAACCACGGCTAAACACCACAGCCGTCGGGAAGCCGCGAATGATCGACGACAGCGTCACAACTGCGCCTTCGTGGTTGGGAAGTTCAATGTCCGGGAACGTCTCTCCCGGCTTCAGACTATCTTTCATCGCATCACCTCGTCATCGAAGCCTCTTGAGTTTACCAGGAAGAACGGGCCGTTGCCTCTGCTCGGGACCTCTCGATATCGTGTGATCAACTCCTATTCGGAGTATCCTAGCTTGGGTAGACTCGGATGGAACTTACCCGCATCTCCCAAGATGGGAGGCCGTCCTAGGGAGCAAGACAATGGCCGACTTTAGAATTACAGACGCCTCAGCCTTTCCAGGAACCTCAGCTGCCGCGGCCGAACGCGTCACAGCCTTTCTCCGGAACGTGTACGGCTGGATGTTCGCTGGTCTCGGCATTACCGCGTTCGTGGCGTATGCAGTTGCCGGGTCGCCCGGAATGGTCCAGGCGCTTGTATCGAACCGGATTCTGTTCTTCGGTCTGGTTCTCGGGGAGCTTGGTCTCGTCTTCTATCTCTCGGCTCGAGCGCCGCAACTTGCGCCGACCTCGGCGATGGGGCTCTTCGTTCTGTACTCCGCGCTGAATGGGGTCACCCTGTCCCTGTTGTTACTCATGTACACGGGTGCCTCGATCGTGTCGACCCTCGTCGTCACGGCGGGGATGTTCGGCACGCTCGCGCTCTTCGGCTCGACGACGAAGCGGAGCCTGGCGGGGGCAGGTCAGTTCTTCTTCATGGGGTTGATGGGGCTTATCCTCGCGTCGATCGTCGGCATGTTTTGGCACAGCGACGCGTTGCAGTTCCTCATCTCCGTTGTTGGCGTGATCGTCTTCACGGGTCTCACGGCGTGGGATGCGCAGCGCCTGAAGCAGATGGCGGTGGCGCTCCCGAACGGGCAGAGCGGGTCCTACGCGATAGTCGGCGCGCTCTCGCTCTACCTCGATTTCATTAACCTCTTCCTCATGCTACTTCGCTTCCAGGGTCGGCGCGAATAACTGGGCGCGCCCGCCGCGGTCTCGGCTATTCTGCATCGGCCGCCATCACCTCGCCGGTGACGTTCTCCTGGGCGCGAATGAGCTGACGAGTTAAGAAATCCCTTATTCGACGTGGACCTCGCCGGGGTCGAATACTTGCGCGCCTTGGTGAGCGGGTAGGTCGCCAGCCGATTGCGGTGTCCCCGGGTGATCCGGCTGCGACTCCGGAGGTTCACGACCAACACCGACATGCAGAGTCGTGATAGGAGTTCTGCACTGTGAGCGTCGGCGCAAGAGCCTACCGAGCTGGTGGGGGTGTCTCAGAAGTCCTCGACGTAGTTGGCTCCCCGGGCTGGACTCGAACCAGCGACATCCTGATTAACAGACGAGGGCCGGTGGTAGACCGGCCCTCTCCTCTTTCCGCGATCTTACGCGTAACCGCGCGACCTGTCTATGCGTTCGCAGCCTGATCGCTCGCGACATAGACGTACTCTCGCGACGGGCGCGGACGCGAAGTCACAGCGATTCGCGGGTCGTTTAGCGCAAGATAGCGCAAGCGAGTCAGGCGCCGTTCTCAGCCGGACGAATTCCCGCGATCACGCTCGAAATGCCCCCGGCCACGGATGTGGTCGGGCCATTCAAGGCAAGGCGTCGCCCTCGGCGGCCGTTCCCCAGAAGCCGAAGCTGCTCAAGGCAGGGTGATCGTCCGTTCGCCGGGCCTCGTCTTACATCCACGCTTGTTCTGAGGCGTTACGGCCGGCGCAGCGCTCCCAGGCGATCAACTGGGACCCCTTCTAAGGGCGCCCTTAACCACTTCGGAGGCGGGCGGAGTAGCCTGACACCCGCCTCGAACTTGATCGGGCGCCGGCTCTACGCGGGGAAGGGAGCGGCGAGCGCTAGCGCCCATAGTGTGATAAAGGAGGACCTGACGGGCCGCGGAGCGGTCGAAGGGTTTCCGAGAGCATGACCCCTGACTTTGGGTAAGGAGGCCGCCATGGAACTGCTCTTTGCTACTTCGCCGGCCTGGGCGATCACGGTCATCCGGATCGTCCTCGGCGTCATCTTTTTCGCCCACGGCGCGCAGAAGGTACTCGGGTGGTTCGGCGGATATGGGCTCAAGGGCACGACCGGGTACTTCAGCTCGATCGGGCTGCCGCTTCCAATCGGCTACCTCGTGTGCTTCTTCGAATTCCTCGGCGGCATCGGCCTCCTACTCGGTCTCCTGACGCGACTGGCTGCCCTGGCAGTGATGATCGTGATGGTGGGGGCGATCGCCAAGGTGCACTGGGCGAACGGGTTCTTCATCAATTGGGAGATCACTCCGGGAAAGGGGCACGGCTTCGAAGCGAACTTGGCCTTGGTCGCGATGGCGCTGGCGTGCTTCATCGCCGGCGGCGGCGCGCTGTCTGTCGACCTCTTGCTGGCGCCGTAGACCAGGCGGTCAGCCGTCCTTGACGACCAACTCGGCGCTAGCCCGCTCGATGTCCTGCTGATACTTCAGGAGCAGCGAGAGGGTTTTCTTGGTTACCTCCGCATCGATCTTTTCGACGCCGAGCAGGAGCAGCGTGCGCGCCCAGTCGAGGGTCTCGGACACCGACGGCGCCTTCTTGAGGTCCAGCGCGCGAATCGACCGCACGACACGGGCCACCTGATCCGCGAACACCGCGTCAATCTCCGGGATGCGCGCTCGGATGATCCGTGCCTCGCGCTCGATGTCGGGGTAGTCCATATGCAGGAACAGGCAGCGCCGCTTGAGGGCTTCCGAGAGCTCGCGTGTGTTATTCGAGGTCAGCACCGCAAGCGGCGGTTGGGTTCCGACGATCGTGCCCAACTCGGGGATCGACACCTGCCACTCCGACAGGACTTCCAGCAGCAGCGCCTCGGTTTCGACCTCCACCCGATCGACCTCATCGATCAGCAGCACGACTCGCTCCGGCGCCCGGATCGCGGTGAGCAACGGTCGTGCCAACAAGAACTCCTCGGTGAAGATGTCGTGCTCGATCGAGCGCCACACGCGCTCACCCGAGTCTGCCTGGATGCGCAGGAGCTGCTTCTTGTAGTTCCACTCGTAGAGCACCTTCGCTTCGTCCAGCCCCTCGTAGCATTGCAACCGGATCAACCGGTGACCTGTAAGCGCTGCGACCGCCTTGGCCAGCTCGGTCTTGCCGACGCCGGCCGGCCCCTCGCACAGGATAGGCTTCTCCAGCCGGTCCGCGAGGTACACTGTGACCGCTATACGGTCATCGGCGAGGTACTTGACCGCCGCCAGCCGTTCCTGCACGTCAACCGGTGAGCGAAAATGAGTCATGCGCCCATCCTTACGTCGCCCCGCTCGTGAGTCCGGCGGAACGGTCGGCATCCGCCTCCCCGGCCGGCGCAGCGCCGAACCGGACGCGGCGCTGCACCGGGAAGAACCGCACATCCCAGCGGTCCGCGATCAGGCCCCACAGCCCCTGCGGATACCGTAGCATGACGAGGACCGCGACCACGCCGAGCAGGATCAAATACCAGGCGCCGAAGTCGGCCAGGAACTCCCGCAAGAGGAAGAAGACCAGCGTCCCGACGATCGGGCCTTCTATGGTGCCGATCCCCCCGATAACGACGATGAAGATCATGAACGCCGTCCAGTTGACGGTGAACGCGGCGTCTGGCGAGATCCGGAGCAGGTTGAGATAGATCAGGGCGCCCGTGAGCCCGGCGCCGAAGGAGGCGATTATATAGACGCAAAGCTTGGTCCTGAACACGTCGATCCCCAGACTCTCCGATGCCGGCTCGCTGTCACGAATCGCCGTGAGGCTCAGCCCGAATCGTGAGCGGAGGTGGAGGTAGCTATGGATGATCGCGCCCGTCCCGATGAGGAGGGCGAGCCAGTAAGTCAGCGCCTCACGCGTGTCGGGAGCCAGCGGGAAGACGGCCGCGAGTGTCCGCCCCGAGCCGCGGCCGAGCCTGGGGGAGTTGGCGATGAGCAGGCGATACACCTCGGCCACGGTCCAGGTGCCGACGGCGAAGTAGCCGCCTCGGAACCGGAACACCAGCGCCGCGGTCGGAACCGAGAACGCGGCCGCCACGAGACCTGCGAGGAAGACGGAGGCGAACGGGTCCACGCCCAGGTCGTCGGCCAGCACGATCAGCGCGTACCCGCCGAGACCGACGTAGGCCTGCTGGCCGATCGAGACGAGCCCGGCGTAGCCGGCCAGGAGGTTCCACATCTGCGCGAGAACCAGCAGCGAGATGAACTCGACGAGCATTCGCATCAGGCTCCGGGTACCCCAGAGCGGAAGCGCGGCGAGCATAAGCAGCACGACGGCGCCGGCCACGGCCCCGACCCGGCTCGTCCGGGTCCCACGCTCGACGACGAAGGCCGGCTCCGTCACTGGGTCCCCCTGAAGAGGCCGGTCGGCCGCACGAACAGCACCGCCAGGAACACCAGATGCCCGGTGAGGATGCCCCAGCCCGGCGAGAACTTGGCCCCGATCGTCTGGGCTACCCCGAGGATAATGCCGCCGGCGAGGGTGCCCCACAGCGACCCCAGCCCGCCGATGATGACCGCTTCGAAGGCGAACAGCAGCCGATCCGGCCCGCTGCTGGGCCCAAAGGTGGTACGGATGCCGAGGAAGACGCCGGCCACGCCGACGATGGCGAGGGCGAGGGCCATGGCCACCCCGTACAGGCGGCGGTTATCGATCCCCATCAGCTCGGCCGCTTCCTGGTCGTCCGAGGTGGCCCGGAGTGCCCGTCCGAGCGACGTGCCGCTCATGAACAGCTGGAGGCCGATCACGATCAGCACAGCGACGACGAACGTGATGAGCGGGAACCAGCCGATCGCGAGCTCCTTGCCGATCGCGATGCTTGCAGTCTCGATCCTCCCGGGATTCAGGCGCTGGGAATCGGCCGAGAAAACCTCGAGCAACAGGTTCTGGATAATGATCGAAAACCCGAAGGTGACCAGGACCGGCGGCAGGACGCCCCGGCCCAGCGTGAAGTTCAGCACGCCCCGCTGCATGAGGTAGCCGAAGCCAGCCATCGCCGGCACGACCACGAGCAGCGCCAGGAGCGGATTGATCTCGGTCACCCGCACCACCACGAGAGCCAAGAAGGCCGCGAGGATGCTGAGGTCACCGTGGGCAAGGTTGACAAGCCGCATCACACCAAAGATCAGGGACAATCCGGTGGCGAAGAGCGCATAGAGCCCGCCGAGGAGAATGCCCTGGACGACGGAGTTGAGCACGCCCGCGCCTCACACCCCGAAGTACGCCGCGGCAATTTGGGCCCGGGTCAGGTCGGCGGGACGGCCTTCGAGCGACACCTGGCCCTTCCGGAAGCAGAACACCCGGTCAGCGACCCCCAGCACCTGGCTGACGTCCTGCTCGACGATCAGCGCAGTAGTCCCCCCGCCGGTAATGGCCGGCAGGGTGTGGTACAGGTGCCTGACTACCGACGGCGCCAGTCCCAAGGAGATCTCATCGAACAGCAGAAGGCGCGGGTTCGCCATGAGCGCCCGACCGATCGCCAGCATCTGCTGCTCGCCGCCCGAGAGCGTCGCGCCCGACTGATTCGATCGCTCGGCGAGGACCGGGAACAGCTCCCAGACCCGCTCGAGGCTCCAAGGGCCCGAGCGCTTCCGGTAGGCGCCGACCTTCAGATTCTCTTTGACCGTCAGGCTTGGGAAGATCCGGCGGCCCTCCGGGACCATGACGATGCCGTGGGCGACCAGCTCATGGGCGGGGTGACCGCCGACGGGTCGCCCGGCGAAGTGGACCGCGTCCAAGGCCACCGCCAACAGTCCAGAGATGGCCCTGAGGAACGTCGTCTTGCCAGCTCCGTTCGATCCGATCACCGCGACCGCCTCGCCCTCGTCAATTCGGAGAGTGATGCCGAACAGTGCCTGGAAATCGCCATAGAACGCGGTCAGCCCGTGGACCGCCAGCAGGCTCACCGGGCGCGCCGCACGCCAGCCCGGTGGCGTTCCCGCCGGGGAGCCGAAGGCACGGGATCGAGGCGCGGTCGACCGATGAGCGTCAGCGAGCCGGCGACGGCGCCAACCTCGTGCGCCGGCCCGGTGCGCCGGGGCCGGACGGCCCTCAGGTCGTCGCGCTCGGAGCCGCCGCGACCGACGGTCCCGCCCCCTGGAGGGTTGTCGAACACGCTCATGACGGGAAACGGAAGCGCGCCGTGATCCCCCCCGAGCCGGACGGGCCAGAGTCGTCGACAAATCGGCGATCAGCTTCGAAGGATGGTCGCTCTGACCAGATGAGCATCAATCCATTCGCGACGGGACCGACGCCAAGCCCAACGGCGACATATCGCGGCTGCCCCTGTAGGCGGCTGGAGGCCGACGATAGGTTGTTCTTCTGTTTGAGGACCCGTGACTTGGCGTCGATCACAGGCCACCGTCGGTATCGAGCGTCCCCACCGCAGGGACGATGCAGCAGTATGGTCTGTGCGCCTGCAGCGGGTGCGTCGCCGGATTCACCCCTTGCCCGTCCCCCCAGCGCGTTCCCGTCCGCGGTTGACCGAAGAGCGACCTCCACTCGATATCATCCCCGATTGCCACCCCTCGAGACCGCTCCGTCGCACCCTGGTCACGTCTCGCAACGAGATTCCTGCGCCCCGCACCGCAGCGTTACAGTTCAGGGCGGAACGTCACGTTTGAAGCTGACCCCATCGGGGCCGTCGCCGCCGGCCCGGTCTCCGGCTGCGCAGCGGGCCGTCCGCTGCAGAGCGCGGCGCAGCATGGAACGGTACTGGATCTGCGGCGCGCGCATCGCGGGCGGGAGAGGACTGTGGGCCTCTCCCGCCACGGTTCACGCGAGGTTCACACTGCCTTCACCGGTTCGCCATTTGCCGCATTCGCCGCACGGTAGGCAAACGCCAGTATCGGCCCGAGCGTTGCGCCACCGGCCCAGTATGCCCCGCCCGAGGCTGACGCCACGCAGTTCCCGACGCCATAAAGGCCGGGAATCGGTTTGTCCTGAGTGTCCAAGACCTTTCCATCCGGGCTGGTCTTCGGTCCGCCTTTGGTGTCGAGAGTTCCGCCAGTGACTAAGGCCGCGTAATACGGCCCGCTATCGCTAATCGGCCACATGGTTGGGTTCTGTCGGTTTGGCTCTTCCTTCACGCTGCCGTTGAAAAGCTGCTCGACAACCCGCTCGCCGCGATGGAAGTCGAGGTCCTTGCCCGTCCGGGCGAATTCGTTAAAGCGTGCAATGGTCGCCCTGAGATTGTCGACAAAGTCATCGGATAGCCTCATTCCGCCGATAACCCCGTGGTACTTTTTCAGACGCACGGCGATCCCGGCGGCAAGCTCCTCGAGGGTGTCGCCCTTGATCACGTGACGATCGTCAGTCCCCGGTGGGACGATCAGCCGTCCGTATTCGGGGCTCGCGGAGTGATCTTGAGAGCGTTGGTCCCAGATCGACATCAGCACGAGATACGGGTATTCGACCTTCTGCCCGTCCCACTCGAAAAACTTCTGGCACAACTCGTTGTAGTTGAGCTTTTCGTCGACGACACGCTTACCGCGCTTGTCGACGAAGATCATCGAATCACCCGCGACCGAGAACATACCAGACATGGAGCCATCGCGAGCGATAGCCTTCTCGAGCGAGATGGGACACATCCAAGCGTGGTTCATGTTTCTCAGCTGAACCCCTAATGTGCTGCTGATACGAACGAAGTCGCCCTCATTGGACAGCGCGGCGCATCCACCGTACAGCGGCAGGCTGAGGAAGTTGCGGCGTAGCTCCGGATCGTGAGTGAAGCCGCCGCTCGCAAAAATTACCGCCTTCCGCGCACGCGTTCGGAAGATCCCTCCATCCTCGGTCTTCGCTTCGACACCAATCACTTCGCCGTTAGCGTTCAGAATCACTCGCTGAACACGGTGGCCCGTCTTGATGGCCACTCCGTCGCGTTGGGCCGCAGCCGACATCGTGCGGATTGCGACCTGGCCGCCGTCAGACATGGTCGCGGAACCATCCTTCGGGAACAGCACGCGGCCGGTCTTCGCCTTGTCCTCCGGCAGTTCCGCAAAGTAATCGGGGACGGGGGCCACATGGCGGTAAGGCAGTGCTCCCCTCTCGGCCAGCAACTCGGTCGCCGGCGAGGCACTGTCATAAATGGCCTCGCACATTGCGTACTCCCACTCCGATAGGCCGAAGTGGGGGTGGTTCGGATCGTAGTACTGCGGATGTGTGACCCGCGCCACATAACGCAGGAAGTCCGGCTTCGGGTCCTGCATGCCCGCTGCCCTCATTGCCGCGTTATTCGGCACCCAGTACCAGAAGGCCGCCTTGAATGCCGTGCCGCCGAGCGTGGAAGCCTTTTCCAGGATCAGTACCTTGTTGCCATGCCAGCGTGAAAAGAGCGCCGACGGCAGGCCACTACCTCCGCCCCCTACCACCACGATGTCGTACTCGGCGTCGAAGCTCGCAGCCTGTACCTCTTCGGCGCTGACCGTAAACGCACCAAATGCCGCGGCCGCTGCGGTCCCGGCCCCGGCCGTCTTGAGGAAATCGCGTCGCGATGGCTTTGGGGTCTCGTCTGCTGGTCGCTGCTTAGGCATATCTCCTCCTGTGACGTCTCCCACCGGGACAGTGGCCCGCTCGAGATGCAAGTCGAACGCTACACTCAGCCAAAGGCTCGGACTCCGAGATCAGCGGTGGAGATCTGCTCTGGCCTGGGGCTGTCGTTGACGAGGCGGCGATCTCTCGCGAGATGTCGAACAGGGCCGGGGAACGGCCGCCGACGGCGGTCAGTGCCGGGACCGGCCGCAGGCTCACGGGACGCCCCGCGTGACTCATTCGACGTCAATCCCCATGTACACCTTGCGCACCTCGGGACTCGCCATTACGCCCTTGGGGTCGCCCTCGGCGAGTCGGCGCCCCAGGTTTATGGCGAGGAGCCGGTCGACGACTGACATAAGAGCATGGACGATATGCTCGATCCAGATGATCGCGACGCCCTCCACGCGGATCTCCCTGATCGTGCGGACGAGCGCGGCGACCTCGTGCTCGGTCAATCCGCCGGCGACCTCGTCGAGGAGGAGCAAACGCGGTTGGGTCGCCAGCGCCCGCGCCAGCTCGAGCCGTTTGCGATCGAGCAGCGTCAGCGATCCGGCCCGCGCGTTGGTCTTGTGCGCGAGCCCGGTGCGCCGGAGGACGGCGACGCTCAGGTCGTAGGAGTCGCGCTCCGACTTGCCGCGCCCGAAGGTCGCGCCGACCAAGACGTTCTCGAACACCGTCATGCCCACGAATGGATGGGGGATCTGATACGCTCTCCCGATGCCCGCCGCGCAGCGCTGGTGGGGCGGCTTGGCGGTGATGTCGCGACCGTCGAAGATGATCCGACCCCTGTCCGGCGTGACGTCGCCAGTGATGAGGTTGAACATTGTGGTCTTGCCGGCGCCGTTCGGCCCGATCACGCCGAGCGCCTCGCCGGGGGCGACGTCGAAGCTCAGATCCTCGGTCACCACCAGGGCACCATAGGCCTTGGAGACGCCGTCGAGCCGCACCACGGGGGTCATGTGCTCACATGCCTCCCCCGCGCCCGACGCGGCAGCGCCGGACGCGCCAGGACTCTGAGCCGTCACTTACGCGATCACGCGCGACTACGCGATCACGCGCAACGTGCCGCCGGTCGGGATGGACGGCGCGCGCTTGTTGCTGACGATGGTGAGATCGTACGGGAATTGCTTGCCCTTCCCCCACTGCCCGCCGACGAGCGGCGTCTTGGCGACGTTGGGCACCGGTCCCTTGGCCCACGAGATGGGGCCCACGATGGTGTTGAGGTTGGTGCCCTTGATCGCCGCCGCGAGGGCCCCCTTGTCGTCGATGTTCGCCGTCCGCTTGAGGGCTTCGGCGGCGACTTCGAATAGCGCGTGGACGAATCCGATCGGCTGGGTCCACTGCTTCTTCGTCTCCCGGGTGTAGTCGGCGGCGAGGCTCGCGGCGGAGAAGCCCGTCAGCGAGGAGCTGAAGGGGTGGCGGGGGCTCCACCAGACCTCCGTCGACAGCCCGTCACCGATGTCGCCGAGCGCCTCGACGGAGCGCGGGAAGAGCAGCGCCTTGCCGATCGAGCCGATCTTCGGCCGAAAGCCCTGCTGGGCGGCCTGCTTCCAGAACGTCGTGAAGTCCGGAGGCAGGGGCACGCCAGTCACGATCTCGACCTTCGCTGCCTTGAACGCCGAGATCTGCGCGGAGAAATCGTCGGTCAGGTTGGGGTAGCGCCCGGGGTCGATCACCTTGTAGCCGGCCGCGGCCAGCGCCGGCGGGAAGCCGCGTTTGGGATCGCTCCAGGCATTGCCGTCGCCGTCGTTCGGCCACAGGGCCCCGACCACCTTGTTGGTTTCAAGCGAGTTCCACATGTCGACGAAGACGGCGATGATGTCCTCCAGCCCCCAAAAGAAATGGTAGGTCCAGCGAAAGCCGGTCTCGGGCTTCCCGTTCCGTCCGAAGAACCACGGCTGCCAGGGCGCGACGGTGGAGACGCACGGCGTCCCGTTGACCTCGCATTGGTCCGAGACCGGGTTCGTGGTCTCGGGCGTCGACGCCACCAGCATCAGGTCCACCTTGTCGGACAGGATCAGTCGGGACGCGACCTCGGCGGCACGGTTGGGATCAGACTGACTGTCCCGCACCAGGACCTCGACCGGGTGCATGCGCTCGCCGACGCGGACGCCTTTCGTGAACGCCTTCCGCACCCCCGCGAGCACGAAGGTGTCGGCCTCGCCGAAGCCGGCCAAGGGACCTGTCTGCGGGCTCACGTAGCCGAGCCTGAGGGTCCGCCCGGGCGTCTGCGCTCGAGTCGGGGGCGGCACGACGCCGGTCAGGCCGACCGCGGCTCCAGAGGCGGCCGCCATCCGTAGAAACTGACGCCGGGTGACCGGCCGGGCAATTGACCGCGACCGTGAGGGGTAGTCAGTGTCCTCCGATGCCATCGCGATCCTCCCTTTCGGCGCGTGAACTCGTGGTCGAAGCCCGGCCTGCCTAGCGGATCATGACGCTGGTCGCCGGCCGTGATACGCATCCTGCGGACCGCGCTCGCGTCGACAAGTCGGGGATTCCACGGTGGCGGGTTCCCTGAAAACGTTCCGAGCAGTCGGGGCCGGCCGCCGTCAGCCCCTCGGGTACCAGGCGGGAAGGGTGGCGTCCACGTTGACCCACACCGACTTTGCCTCGGTGTACTCGCGCATCGCTTCGAACCCCATCTCCCGGCCGTAGCCCGAGTTGCGGATCCCGCCGAAGGGCGATCCGGGGTTCACTCGCTTGTAACTGTTGATCCAGACCATGCCTACCTGCAGCGCGCCGGCTACCCGGTGGGCCCTCGCGAGGTCGCGCGTCCATAGACCGCCACCGAGACCGTAGTCGACGACGTTGGCCAGGGCGATCGCCTCCGCCTCGTCCCGGAAGGTCGTGACGGTGACGAACGGCCCGAACACCTCCTCCTGGAACACCCGGTCACCAGGCTGGGCGCGCACCACGGTCGGCTCGACGTAGTAACCGCGGGCGAGCACTGGATCGTCAGGGGGCTTGCCGCCGGTGAGGATCTCGCAGCCCTGGTCACGCGCGACCTTGACGTACGTGAGCACTCGGTCCTGGTGGATGCGCGATGTCAGTGGCCCCATCTCGGTGGACGGATCGAGGGGGTCACCGATCCGGATCGACCGGGCCAGCGCCAGGAACCTGTCGAGGAATTCGTCGGCGATCGACTCGTGCAGCAAGAGCCGGGAGCCGGCAATGCAGGCCTGCCCCTGGTTGTGGAAGATTGCGAAGGCCGAGCCGTTGACCGCGGTCGCCAGATCGGCGTCGTTGAACACGATGTTGGCGCCTTTGCCGCCGAGCTCGAGCTGGACCCGCTTGAAGTTGCCCGCTGAGGCCGCGACGATCTTGCGACCCGTCGCGCAGGAGCCGGTGAACGCGATCTTCTGGACGCCGGGGTGCCCGGCCAGATGCTCGCCAGCAACGGGGCCGAAGCCCGGGACGATGTTGACCACGCCAGGCTCGAAGCCTGCGTCGACCATCAGTTCGGCGAGGCGCAGGGTCGACAGTGGTGTCAGCTCGGCAGGCTTGAACACCACCGTGTTGCCGGCAGCCAGCGCGGGTCCCATCTTCCAGCTTGTGAACATCAACGGGAAATTCCACGGCACGACTTGGCCGACGACCCCAACGGGCTCGCGCAGGACGTAATTGAGGAAGCCGGGTTCAACGGGCACCACACTCCCCTGCACCTTGTCGGCCATGCCTCCAAAGTACCGGAAGGTGGCGGCCGTGCGCGGCACGTCGAGGCGCAGCGAGTCGCGGATTGGGTGGCCCGTGTCCAGCGTCTCGAGCCGCGCCAGCTCCTGGGCGTGGGCCTCGATCGCGTCGGCAAGCTTTAGGAGTAGGCGGCCGCGATCCGCAGCGGGCACGGTGCTCCAGCGCGGGAAGGCAGCCTGAGCGGAAGCCACCGCGCGGTCCACGTCGGCGGGGCGGGCTTCCGCGACGTCGGCCAGCTTCGTGCCGTCGTGGGGGTTGACAACCACGAAGGTCGCACCGTCGGCGGAATCAACGAATTCACCACCGATGAACAGTCGGTCCTGGATGCGGGCGTTCACGCCAAATGCGGGGGCGGGCGCCCGGACCTAGAAGTCCACCGGGTTGGTTGGCAGCTTGCCGCTCGCGATCAGCCCTGGCAGCCTTGGATCCGCGTTCTCCCAAACCAAGAGCATGGCCCGCTTTGGCGAGTAGCCTTGATGGCGGATATCGGCCGGCATGGCCGCCACATCCCCCGCCTTCATCGCGACCTTCGCCCGCACCGCCCCCGTGTCCCGATCTTCCACGTCCCAGTAGATCTCGTCACTGAGCTGGACGAACCACTCCACCCGGTCGTTGCCGTGGATGACGGGGAGGATGTACTCCTCGGTGGTCGGGCAGAACAGGCTGTTCTTGCAGACGGAGACGACGGACGGGTTCCACGTGAGGGGGGACCGGGAGAGGTAGGCGAACAGGTTGAATGAGCAGACCTCGCCCTGGAAGCCCGGCTCGGCGACGATCTGCGGCTCATCCTGCGGCACATCCAGGAACTGCCGGTTGATCGGATGCCCATCCGCGTCGGAGCGGAGCGGCTCGTCGCCGGGTACCGCCACCATCCGCTTCGCGGTGACCCGCCGTCGGGTGATGGCAGCCCGGTTGTCGCCGTTCTTGGGGCCGAAGGCGGTCCCCGTCTCGTGGGGACTCGCGAAGGGGTCGAACGTCGTGTTGGTCCAGTCGTCGAGCATTGCCTTGAACGTCGCCAGGATGTGCGGTGTCTCGAAGTTCTCGACGTGGTCCAGCTCGGCTTTGCGGTAGGCGTCATTATAGCGGCCTGCGAAGAGGTCCACCGTGCCGTAGTGGTTCACGGTCCCGACGACGCCGTCGAAGTTGACGACGCCGTAGAAGAAGCCCCAGGCGATGTCGCGCTGCAGTGCCCTGAGGAAGGCGTCGGCCGACATCACATGCCTTCCGGTCGGCCACCTCACGTGCACGAAGTACTCGTCCCGGTTGAACGTGAACTCGCCGAGCGAGAAGCTGCGATACCCGTGGACGTTGGGCTCGGTGGCCCGGACGCCAGAGACGGTCTCGACGGTCATCGGATGGCCCTCCATGTGCCGTTGCGGCGCCGCCGGTCCGGAGACCGCACGGCTACATCGTCTGGCAAATCTCCGCCCACCGGTACCGTGTATCGTCGCCGGCGACGGTTTGCAGCAGGATGACGCCGGGGCGGTCGGCGTGGAACTGGTAGGCGCTTCCGGCAGGCAGCAAGGTCATGTGCCCGCGCCGGGCGCGGACCGCGCCCATCTTCCGGCCGGCAGGTTGCCCTTTCAACGCGATCGAACCCTGCTTGTCGGGCGGCACCACGGACGGATCGCTCAGCTTCAGAAGGCGGACCTCGACCTCTCCGTCCATGACGAGCGCGAACTCGTCATGAGCCGCAGCCCGCCACTCCGATGTTCCCTCCGCCCTGAGGACTTCCAGCACGTACTCGATGTTTTTCGCGACCGCCACTTTCTCGTACGGCTTCGAAATGGACGCCACCTCGAACATGTTCGAGAAGACGTAGTTCTTGGGATCGTCGGCGATGATTTCGACGCCGCCCTTGTCGTAGTGCGCGAGCGACCCGAAGCGCGTCTCGTAGCGGGACATGTCGCCGGCCCCCTTCTTCGCAACTGAGTCTCGGCCTCATCGCGTTGTGTTCGCGATGCGAACAGGTGTACACTTTGTGGTCGATTTAAAGGCGCGAGGGGGGCCGGTGTCAAGCGGAAAAGTCCGGCGGCCGGGGTTCGTGCAGTCGTTGGAGCGAGGACTCGCGGTGATCAAAACGTTCTCGCGAGAGAGACCGTCCCTCGCGCTTAGCGAGGTCGCCCGGCGCACAGGGCTGACCCGCGCCACCGCCCGGCGGTGCCTGCTCACACTCCAGGATCTAGGCTATGTCGCCAGCGACGGCCGCGAGTTCTCGCTCCGCCCGCGCGTGCTCGACCTCGGGTACGCCTATCTCTCGTCCCTGAGCTTCTGGGAAATCGCCCAGCCGCATATGGAGGCGCTCGTCGAAAAGGTCCACGAATCGTCATCGGCCTCGGTGCTGGACGGCACCGACATCGTGTACGTAGTTCGGGTCCCCACCAAGCGAATCATGACGGTCGCGCTCGCGGTAGGCTCGCGGCTTCCCGCCTACGCCACGTCGATGGGGCGAGTGCTCCTGGCCGAATTGCCGCCCAAGGCCCTCGACGAGTTCCTCGAAACCGCGAAGTTGGTCTCTCTTACGGGACGTACGATCGTCGATCCAATCCGGCTCCGGGACATCCTCGCGAAGATCCGCGCGAATGGGTGGGCCATGGTGGACCAGGAGTTGGAAGACGGGCTGCGCTCGATTGCGGTCCCAGTCCGCGGCCCGGGGGGGACCGCGATCGCGGCGATGAACGTGGCCACCCACGTTGCCCGGGTCAGTGTGGAGACGCTCACCGGAGAGTTCCTTCCTCTCCTGCGCCACGCAGCGGAACAGATCGGCGGCGACCTGGCTCGACGCTGACGTCACTGCCCAGGCCGGCGACCGCCCCACCCCTCGGGAGGCGCCGGGGCCCGGGAGCGAGGGGCGTTCGGGGTGAGTACCTGGGTGGTCCCCACCGCGATCGCGGTGAGCTGGGCGATCACGTCCTGCACATCGGCCGTGTTCGGAAGGACACAGTGCAGGTCGGTGATCCCCAGGTGGGCCAGCTCGATGACCCGGCTCTGGCATTGCTCCAGGGTACCGAAGAGGCCGACGGCCATGGAATGGCCGATCGTCTGGAAGAGGCCCTCGGCGTCTGCCCGGGCCCTCGCCTCGGCGGAGGTCCGCCCGATCGACACTGGCAGCTCGACACCGATGCCAAGGCTCGACGGATCGCGCCCGGTTGCCGCACAGGCGGTCCCCACCTGCTCGATGGCCGCGCGGATCTCATTGATCGCCATGGCCGGCACGAGCACGTTGTCGGCAACCTCGACGGCCGCGGCGGCGTCAGGGGGGGCCCACATCTCTATCCAGAGCGGGGGCCCATTGGATTCCGCGGCCACCAGCCCCCGGACAATAGCCCCGTAGTCTTTGACGCGACGGGCTCGATCCGCCGAGCTCACAGGGTCTCCCCGCGATGCGCCAGCCCCCCCGTTCGGCAGGCGGCTAGTGAATCCGACCTCGAGACGCCCGCTGAGAGCCGCGTCGAGGGTGCGCGCCATGGCAGCGAGTGTGGAGGCGGGTCGGAGAGCCACGTCGAGCATCGCGCCCATCCGGGTACGTTGTGAGTCGACTCCGGCGAGCACGAGGGCCGTCCACGCTTCGAGTCGGCTCTGCCTGGCAGCCGGCGCCAGATCGTCGTGTACCCACAGCGCGTCGATGCCAGCGCGGTCACACATTCTCGCGACTTCGCGCAGGCGGTCCGACGAGTTCCGCGCGTCGAGCACGATGCCCAGACGCACGAGGCGCCCGGGCGGGACCTGGGTTGGCCGGAAGCTGCTCATGCGCTAGAGTGACCCCGATTCATGCTGACCGCCCTTCTCGACTTTGTCCATCGACTGCGCGACGCGGCGATCCCGGTCTCGATGGTCGAGACGCTCGATGCCGTAGAATCCCTCAGGCACGTCGATCCCGCCAATCGTAAGGAGTTTAAAGCCACACTCGCTGCCACCCTGGTCAAGCGTGCGGAGCACCTCTCCGCGTTCGAGGCCCTCTTCGACGTCTACTTCGCTCCCCGGCGAGACGACTCCTCCAGTCGGGTAGGCGCGTCGGCCGATGACACCGCGCTCCCGGCGTCCGTTGTCTCGGCCACCAAGGCGCCCGCGAGCGCGTCAGGAGAGCTACTCGAAGCGCTGTTCGACGCTCTCCGACGACATGACGAGGCCGCCCTGCGGTCGCTGGCCGCCCAGGCGGTCCGCGAGTTCGGCGGGATCGACGCCCAGCGGGCTGGGTCGGCACGGTACTCTCTCTACCGCATTATCCGCCAACTCGATCTGTCGGCGCTGCTGCAGCGGGCGCTGCGCGAGGAGCGCGAGCAGGGCGAGGACCGGTCGATCTTGGATGAGCGCCTGGCGCAAGACGATCAGCGTCGTCGCATCGAAGAATTCCGTGACCTGATCGCCGAGGAGATCCGCCGCCGCCTGGCGGATATCCGGGGGACCCGCGAGGCGGCCGACGCCTACCAGCGATTGCCCATCGAGGATGTCGACTTCCTTGCGGCGTCGCCAGCGGAGCTTCGGGAAATGCGCGCGGCGATCCGGCCGCTCGCTCGGAAGCTCGCCGCTAGGATCGCGCACCGGCGTCAATTCCGTCGCCATGGCCGCCTCGATGTCCGCCGGACGATCCGGCGCTCCTTGGCGGCCGGCGGCGTGCCCCTGGATCCGGCCTTCAGGTTGCCGCGCGTTTCCAAGCCCGACCTTTTCCTGCTCTGCGACATCTCGGGGTCGGTCGGCGAGTTCGCCTCGTTTACGATGTCGCTCCTGTACGCGATGAACGAAGAGTTCTCGAAGATCCGGTCCTTCGTGTTCGTCGATGGGATCGATGAGGTCACAAAGGTCTTCGAGGACAGCTCCGTCGTGCTCGACGCCTCCCACCTTCTCGCCCGGGCCAACGTCGTATGGGCAGACGGCCACAGCGACTACCGCAACGTCTTCGGACGATTCTTGCGCGTCAGCGGCCAGCCGCCCCTCGGTCCGAAGGCCACCGTCATCATAACCGGCGACGCCCGCAATAACTATCGCGACGCCGGCCTCGAGGCCCTGCGCGCGATCAAGGCGCGCGCGCGCCGCGTCTACTGGCTGAATCCGGAGCCGCGCTCACAGTGGGACACGACTGACTCCATTATGAGCGTGTACGCACGGTACTGCGACGGCATCTTCGAAGCGCGCAACCTCCGCCAGCTCTCCGAATTCGCCCGGGTGATCGGCTGACCGCGCCTGCACGCTCCTGCGGCGATCTTACAGTAATGCAATAGGCTTGAGAGGGGATTGATGGCCGCTGCCCCACCGAAAGGCCGACGTTGGCGGCCAGCTTCTCCAGGCCGGCTATCACGCCGTCCACCGGGTCATCCTTCGTCGAGAGCGCCTTGGCGGACGCGTAAGCCCCTGTGCCGCGGCCGTCGGTGCCGATCAGGACACAGTCGGTGAAGGGCCAATGTCCACGCCGATCTGATACATCTGTATCGACCATCCTTCCTTTCCGATCATTTCGAGGTTGCCAGGACCCGCGGGATCAGCAGATCGCCGAGGCCAATCCGACGAAGCAGCTCGGCGCGGACACGATCCGAGACGGCGTTGACGACCTCCGCACCGTCTTGCGTCGGGTCAACGTGCACCCGGAACG
>WNFO01010428.1_pt1 | contig 19371 bp, 17 predicted proteins | sample 5400251 | NCBI WGS metagenome assembly WNFO01 (sample SAMN13153354, study PRJNA577476) | soil metagenome | isolation source: 100 cm saprolite under Madrone tree | place: USA:California | collected 2016-06-14
AAGAGCACGGTAGAAAATCCGAGAGTTGTCTCGCGAGACGAGTGGCTGGCGGCTCGCAAGGAACTGCTGGCCAAAGAGAAGAGCCTCACGCGGCAGCGCGATGCGCTCAGCGCGGAGCGACGGCAACTACCATGGGTGAAGGTCGACAAGGAATACGTTTTCGATGCGCCGGGCGGCAAGAAGACGCTTGCGGATCTCTTCGAGGGCAGAAGCCAACTCATTGTGTATCATTTCATGTTTGGTCCGGATTGGAAGGAAGGCTGCCCGAGCTGTTCGTTCAATATGGATCATACGGACGGCGCTCTCGTGCACCTAGCGCAGCGCGATGTATCATTCGTCGCGATTTCGCGCGCGACACTGCCGCAGATCGAAGCGTTCAAGAAGCGCATGGGCTGGCGTTTCCCATGGGTGTCGTCAAACGCCAACGACTTCAATCGTGACTATAACGTGTCGTTCACGAAGGAAGAGAAAGCGAGCGGCAAGATGTACTACAACTACGCGATTCGGGCATTCCCGAGCGAGGAGGGGCCTGGAATCAGCGTCTTTTACAAGGACAAGAGCGGAACCATCTTCCACACCTATTCCGCTTACGCCCGCGGCACGGAGATGACCGTCAACACGTACAACTATCTCGATTACGTGCCAAAAGGTCGCGACGAAGATTCCTTGCCGTTTACGATGGCTTGGATTCGCCACCATGACCGATATACTGACGGCCACCTGGCCGACAAAGACAAGCCGTACTGGGCCGCCAGCGCCGCATCTGCGTCATAAAAGTCGTGCCGGCGCGCGCAGCGAACCGATGAAGCAATACAACAGGGCGCGAGCCTGTGAGGCTCGCGCCCTTTGCCTGGGGGGCTACCTTGGGCTACGGCTTGGAAGTTTACTTCGTCTTCATAGCCACGAGGATCTGCTCTCTCGTAACCCGACCCTGGGCCAGCTCGACGTCGTTGGCGGCCTTCGGCGCTGCGTAGCGGAGAGTGCGTCCAATGAAGGACAGACGCTGAGCGGATACAGGCGCCCAGGCTCCCAAATACACGGAAAGCGCAACACCGTGACCGCTGTACGCTCCAAGCACAATTACATTGCGATGCTCGGCGTGCCGCCGGAAAACCGGCTCCCAGTTGTCGGCGATCAGAATGGGGCCGCCCCAGCGATGACTCAGCCCGACGGTGCGCAACGCGGGATGTGAATGGCGCACCCGTCTCTCGAGATCGGCCAGAAGTTCAGCGGCGCGCCCTTCCGCGACGTCCAGGGTCAGCAACTCCCGCCAATCGTTCAAGTGCACCAATCCGCTTCCAAAAATCAGGCGGTTTTCGTGGAAGACACGCCCCCACAAGTAGGGCAGATCGACGGTATAAAAAGGTTTGCGTTGTGCGAGCCCTAGCGACGCAATCTGTTCGGTTGAAAGCGGCTCGGTGGCCACCGCCATCGTGAGTTTCGGTTGCGCGCGGCCCGCAAGCCCGCTTAGCTCCAGGGATTCGGCGTTGGTCGCCAACAGGGCAGAGCGAGCGCGCACTGGCGTTCCGTGAATTGTCAGCACGGGAAATTCTTCGAGGCTCAAGTGTTCCGCCGGCGCGTTTTCAAAAATCACCGCGCCGCGTTTGCTGGCTGCCTGTGCCAAGCCGCTCAGCATCTTACCAGGATCGATCGTGCCGCCGGGCACTTCTCGCGTGACGCCGAGCGCGCCGGAATCATTCCACGTGATGGGGGAATCCGGCATCACTCCCTGCCGGCCGACCTCCAGAGCGCCGGGAAGCGTCAGATCGCATTGGACCTCCAGCTCTCGCAAAATGCCGGAGAATCCCGCCAGCACGTCGCCGAGACCGGGAAGGCTTCCAGCCGCGGTTTCAGAGAGCGCCATTCCTCCGGTATGTCCGCTGGAGCCTGCGCCGATGCGGCTGCATTCAAAGAGCGCCACGCGTTTGCTCGGCTCCGAATGCCGTAGCCAAGCTGCGGCGGTGAGTCCGGTAAAGCCACCGCCCACGACGGCGAAGTCAACTTCTTCCGGTAGCCCCTGCTGCTCCGAATGGAAATCAATGGTCCAGGGTGGCAAGCCCCATCTCGGTATTCCTGGCGAGTTTGGCGGGAGTATCGCGCCCATAGGTGTCACCCTACCCTGGCGACGCTTTCTGTTTTTCTCCAGAGAGGCCGCGGCTCAGGGCTTCGAGCGCCCTGTCCAGCGTCTGCCGTTTTTTCCAGAAGTCCTTCCATAAGTCGCCGACGGCTTCCAGCCGGGACGCGATAGTTTTGATGCTCCAGGCATCCGGATCGATGTTGGCGTTCATGAGTTCGTTCGCGGTCACCGGTGTCGAGACCGTGGCTCCGGGATGAGCCCTTGCGGAATAAACCGCGGCCAGCGGTTTGCCCTTGGCGTTTTGCATGGCATCAAGCAGCACGCGTCCGGCTGGGCGCTTGCGGATGCTGCGCTCGAGCGTCGTGTCTCGCGGCAACTCGGCAGCAACGAGCTGGCTGATGATTTCCGCGAAGGTGCGAGTTTGCGCGTAACTGTAAATCGGTTCGAGGGGCACGAAGATGTGAAATCCGGTGGCCCCGGAGGTCTTGAGGAAGCAGACCAGGTGCGTGGAGAGCAGCGCCTTGTAAATCGAGCGCGCCACGCGAAGCACAGTGCTGAAGGGCGTCTCCGGCGTGGGGTCGAGATCGAAGAAGACGTAGTCGGGATAATCCTGATGGTTGAATCGGCTGGACCACGGATTGTGGTCGATGCAGCCGAGATTGGTAAGGAAGAGAAGGGAAGCGCGGTCTTCGGCCATTACGTAATCCATTTCTCCGCCGCGCTCGTCGGAATATACCGTCGCCCGCTTGATCCAGGCGGGAATCGATTTCGGCGCTTCTTTTTGGAAGAAACTTTTCTCTTCGATTCCGTTTGGATAGCGCCGCATCACCAGGGGCCGGTCCTTCAGGAAGGGAAGAATAAGGTCCGCCATGCGGTAGTAATACGCGAGGAGGTCGCGCTTGCGGATGCCGGACTCCGGAAAATAGATTTTGTTTAGGTGCGTGAGAGCAAGTGTTCTGCGGTCGACCTGAAGGCGCAAGCTCTCTGCTGTCCCGTGCGCCAATTCCTCGAAGCCTGCGTCCCGCGCGGGGGCCTTGGATTTTGAAGGCCTGGCCGCCGCAGGTTTCGGATCTTCGGCGTGCTCTGGCCGCGCGGCGGCGAAGGTGCATTCTTCGGGGGAACGGTCCTTGCGAATGCCCAGGAAAACGGGCGCGCGCAAATGAGTGTCGTCGGTCCAGTTCATGTATTTGATTCGAGCCACGATCGCCGGCTGCACCCACTCAATCTGTTCGCGCAATTTGGGAGGGTTGCGCAAGGGCGAACGCGCCACCCGCAGCTTTTCGAGTTGGGCGAGCAAATCCTTCTGCGTTTTTTGGTCGAAGCCCGTGCCGGCGCTGCCAATAAACTGCAAATCCTTTTTCTCGTCGTATAACGCGATGACTAGCGCGCCAAAATACTGGCGGGTGCGCCGCGGTGCGGTCCAGCCGATTATCACCGCGTCAAGCTCGTTCACGATTTTGAATTTGAGCCAGAAGTCCGTGCGATTCCCGGTATAGGGACTCTCGATCTGCTTTCCGACGATCCCCTCCAGGCCGTTCTCCTTCGCCACGGCGTACAGTTCCTTGCCGTTTTCGAGCTGGTGCTCCGAATAGCGCACGCGGTCGTTGCCGCGCAGCATCTGACGCAGCAATTCTTTCCGCTGCAGGAGCGGCGTTTTTCGCACATCGAAACCGTTGCAATAAAGCGCATCGAAAAAATAATACGTGAGCGGGATGTCTGTGATCAGCTTCTGCGAAGGCTTGGTGACCCCGAAGCGGTTTTGCAGCTTCTGAAAATCACTGCGCCCGTTTTCGCCCAGCGTAACAATTTCACCGTCGAGGATGGCGGTGCTGGCGCGCAAGTGTTTCGCGAGGCCCTGGAACTCAGGGAATTCCGCAGTGACATCGCGGCGGGAGCGGGCAGATAGGCGTACGCTTCCATTGTCTACAAAGGCGACGGTGCGAATGCCGTCCCACTTGATCTCGAAAAGCCAGTTTGGATCGGAGAAGGGTTTGTCCGCGATCTTGGCCAGCGTGACGGAAATCTCGCCCGGCAGCGGGGCGCTGCGGGCTCCAGGCAGCTGCGCGGGATTAGGGGGAGTGGAATCCTCGTGGGCTCGCTGCTCCTTTTGTGTTTTGGGCAGCGGCCGGCCGCTGACCACCGATTCGCCGTGTTCGTCCACATTCCACAACGGGTCTGCGTATTCGTCGCGGTGCTTGATCAACAGCCATTCGTTCTTGCCCTGGCTGCGCTTCAGCCTCACCAGGACAAAACTTCCATTCAATTTCGTGCCGTCCAGGCGAAATTTCAGCTCGCCGCGTTCGATCTGTTCCGCTGCGCTAAGCGCGCCTTCGGGTTCGTAGGTGCCCTGGTCCCAGATAATGACTTCGCCGGCGCCGTAATTTCCTTCGGGGATGGTTCCCTCAAACTTGCGGTACTCAAACGGGTGATCTTCCACTTGCACCGCCAATCGCTTGTCCCCGGGATTGAGCGAAGGCCCTTTGGGAACGGCCCACGATTTCAGCACGCCGCCAACTTCCAGACGCAAATCATAGTGAAGGCGACGCGCGGCGTGCTTTTGGATAACGAAAACCTTTTCGTCTTTGCGAGCTTTCTTCCCACGAGGTTCGGGTGTCTCCGCAAAGTGGCGCTTGCGACGGTATTCCGCGAGTTCAACCATTGTTAACTGCATTATAGTGCGACGAAGAGCGCCATCTGCTCTAAAATATCCTACGTTTTGGTAAGGTCGCGGCCTAATGGTGGTTGGCAGGAGCAAGCGGTCTGTTCCGCGAGCTCAAGCGCTTGCAGAAGTGCAAGTGACTAGACGCTGATTGAAAACATCGTGGCCATTTTTGTGATAGGGTCTGTTCGCTATGGATATGCATGACAACTTCTCACGTCGCTCGTTTCTCGCTCTTTTCGCCGCCGCTCCCCTGTGGGCATCTCTTTCCCTCAACAAACACATCCCGATCGGGCTCGAGCTCTACTCCGTTCGCAACGACCTGAAAAAGGACCTGATGGGAACGGTCCAGGGCGTGGCAAAGATAGGGTATGAGTGCGTCGAGTTCTATTCTCCTTATTATGGTTGGACGCTCGATTACGCCAAAAAGGTCCGCAAGGAACTCGACACTCTCGGCGTTCACTGCTACTCCACTCACAACTCTTCGCAATCCTTCACGCCGGACGGGATCGGCAAGGCCATCGAACTGAGCCAAGCTCTTGGCGCACGCTACGTCGTGCTGGCCCACCCCGGAGAAGTTAAAGATATTGACGGCTGGAAGCGGATTGCAGAGACGCTGAACAAGGCCAACCAAACGATGGTTAGCCACGGATTGCACGCCGGCTATCACAATCATGAACTTGAGTGGACCCCTGTAAGCAGCCAGAAGCCAATCGAACTGCTTGCCGCAAATACGGACAAGAGCATCATGCTGCAACTGGATGTGGGCACTTGCTTGCAAACGGGCAATGACCCTGTCGCCTGGGTCGAGAAAAACCCGGGACGCATCCGCTCGATGCATTGCAAGGAATGGTCTCCGGACAAGGGATATCGTGTGTTGTTTGGAGAAGGCGTAGCACCGTGGAAAAAGCTGTTCGCCGCGGCCGAGAGTACCGGCGGCATCGAGTACTATCTCATCGAACAGGAAGGCAGCGATTACTCGGAGATGGAAACCGCGGAGCGCTGTCTCGCAGCATATCGGAAGATGCACGACTAAGGACCACTAGATTTCGTGCCGACTGGAGGAATCCTTGTTCACCGCCACCGCTGATCTGATTCTTCCCAGTACGGTCACCGGCTCGTTTCCGCGACCGCGCTGGTTCGACACCAGCATGCTGGGCCGCCCGCTCGACACTTGCATGCTCGATGTCCGCTTTCGCGAGAAGTTCCAGGATGCACTAGCCGTCGTGGTTAGCGATCAGGAGCGCGCCGGCCTCGACATCCTCACCCACGGAGACTTTCACGTCGATGAGGACCTGGCGGGCCGCGCATGGCACCACTACCCCCTGCAGCGCTGGGCCGGCCTCGAAGGTGACTATCTGCAGCCTGAGCAGACCACAGCGCCTTGGCTCCACTATCCACCCGGCACCCTGCTGAACGAAATTTATACCGGCTGGCGGTGGCCGCACGTGGTCGACAAAATCGAGCACAGGCCCCTCGGCTATCCCAAGCTGTGGCGCATCGCGCAGGGAAAGACTCGCAAGCCAATCAAGTTTGGCACCTGCTGCTCGCAGGTGATGGCCCTCTTCCTGGACATCCACACCCCCAAGTACAAGGACAAGCGCCAAGTCATCTGGGATATGGCCGAAGCGATGAATAAGGAGCTGTTAGCCCTGCGTGATGCCGGCTGCCGGTGCATTCAGACCGAGGAGCCGACGTTCCACTTTATGGCCAAGCGTTCAACCGCGAGGTTCAGGGGCTCGATGACGTCGAACTGTGGATTCACACCTGCTGGGGCAACCCGAACATGCAGCGCGTGATGGAGGACACCAGCTACGCCAAGTCCATCGAAATTTACTTGGAGCGCTGTCGCGGCGACGTTTGGACGCTTGAGATGAAGGATCGCAATCAGAAGGATCTCGAACTCTTTGCGCCGTTCAAGCACGATCTCAAGAAGAAGATCTGCCTCGGCGCCGTCAGTCATCGCACCCTGCAGGCAGATCGGCCGGAAGATGTGGCCGCCGAGATCCGCAAGGCGCTGAAGTACATCCCGGCCGAGCGCCTGATTGTATCCAGCGACTGCGGCTTTGGCCGTCAAGGCTGCAACCGCGAAATCGCCTTCTACAAGGCGACTGCCATCGCGCAAGGCTGCAATATCATTCGTCGCGAACTCGGACTCGCCGTTACATACGTTCCCGCCGCCGATCCAACTCTGCAAATCGATGTCGTGCCCGGCCGAAACGTAGCGCCGACTGCTGCGGGTGCAGCGTAACACCAGATTGTGCCGGAACGTGCTTCCCTGAAATTGGAGGCGATCCGTCGGCACTGAATCCGGTGCGGTGAACTGCCATCTCGGGCATGACCCGTCGCAGTCCGCAAAACGGATGCTCACAGGGGCAGTTTTTGAAAGTCAGGGTGAGAAGTCTTGGCATTAGTCGGCGCCTGACGCGGTCCGAGTTGCAGAAGGCCAGCAAGTCGCGTAGTATCAATGTCGCGGGGTGGAGCAGCCTGGTAGCTCGTCGGGCTCATAACGCGCCAAACGCCAACCGGCTCTGCCGGATTCAAACGACTTAGCCCTTCTTCTCAGCCACAAAACCCTCTCAAAATGGGATATTCGGGGCACTTAACGGGCACTTGAGAATCAGATGTTGCTTTTTGTGCTTGACTATAGCGGCACTCCCGACCGTCTACTTAGAAGATACGCAGTACAAAATTCTAAGTGCCGCTTCTGGTGTTGCTTGCGAGGAAGCGCGCCATTTATCTCGCCCTTGAATTGGACCGAACTTGGACTGAATGCTATTAGCGTTTGCCGCCGATTCGGACGGATGACGGGGTACTCTTCCGGAATCGGATTAGGGAAGAGTTGCCGACAATCCGCCCGGAATCATCATGGGCGCGAACAGCTGTGCGTAGGCAAAACTAAGAGCTTGCTGACTAAGAGCTTGCTGAAATTAATTGCATACGGACGGATTGGGCGATTCAGGGTCTTCGGGAGCCTTGGCGAGGACGACGCCGTGGCGGTAACCACACTGGCTTTCAGCTATCGAAAATGCTGATGCTTGGAAAGCGAAAAGGTGATTTGAAACGTCTAAGGGTATTGAGTATCATTCCATCTTGTGAATGGCTTTATTCCAGCGGCTGCCTGTTGTTGTTGTCAGCGAATGACGGCGAGGGCTGCTGTGTCTTGTATGGGTAAAAAGCCAGCTTTGTAAGAAGCCTTTTACTGCGAGATCGTAGCTGACCCACCGCCGGGACCCTGGCAGGTGGGTTTTTTTGTTTTTAGATTGAGGTGCATGGTGCACGCATCGCAAGTATCGTTTTCTGAATTGGCAGCAGCCTCTTCCTTCGGCGCAGGTCGGGCGACAGTTGCCCCTCGGCGACTGAATCATCTGAGGGCGCTGGAGGCGGAGAGCATCCACATTCTGCGCGAGGCAGCGGCTGAATTTTCGCGCCCGGTGATGCTGTACTCCATCGGTAAAGACTCCTCGGTAATGCTGCGTCTAGCACAGAAGGCGTTTTCCCCGGGCAGGATTCCGTTCCCCTTGCTGCATATCGACACTAGCTACAAATTTCCCGAGATGATCGAGTTTCGTGACACGTACACAAGGCAAATTGGAGCGGAACTCATCGTCCACAAGAATCAGGCGGATCTGGACGCGGGAGCCAATCCTTTCTCGCTGGGAACTCAGAAATGCTGCGGGCTGCTGAAGACGAAATCGCTTCTGGACGCGCTTGCAGAAAGGGGCTTCGACGCCGCGTTTGGAGGAGCGCGCCGAGACGAGGAGAAGTCGCGGGCGAAAGAAAGAATTTACTCGTTCCGCGATCCCTTGGGGCAATGGGATCCGAAGAATCAGCGCCCAGAGCTCTGGAATATTTTTAATTCCCGGATTGCTAAGGGCGAAAGCATCCGAGTATTTCCCCTGTCGAATTGGACGGAGCTCGACATCTGGCTCTATATCCAAGCGGAAAACATTTCCATTGTTCCCCTGTATTTCGCGAAAGAGCGCGAAGTAGTGCTGCGAAACGGCTCGATTGTTTTGGTCCACAGTGCAAAGGAACTTTTGCCCGGCGAAAAGACGCAAATGCTGAAGTGCCGGATGCGCTCGCTCGGATGCGTTCCGTGCACGGGAGCGATCCGTTCGGAAGCGGACTCCGTAGCGAAAATTGTGGAGGAAATGGTTTCGTTCCGGCGTTCGGAGCGCGAGAACCGTGCGATCGATCACGATGAAGAGGGGTCGATGGAGCTCAAGAAGCGGGAAGGGTATTTCTAGTGATCTCCACGACGCAGGAAAGACCGCGCGGAAGCTCTGGGGAGTTCCTCGAACAGAGCCTGGAGATGGAGCTTCTTCGCTTCACGACGGCGGGAAGCGTCGATGACGGCAAATCGACGCTCATCGGGCGACTGCTACATGACTCGAAGGCGTTATATGAAGACCAACTCGCTTCGGTGAAAAAGAGCCGCATCAACCGTTCCTCGGGGCCAATCGACTTTTCGCTGCTGACGGACGGCCTGCGCGCGGAACGAGAGCAAGGCATCACTATTGATGTGGCCTACCGTTATTTCGCGACCCTGCGGCGGAAATTCATTATTGCAGATACGCCGGGCCACGAGCAGTACACGCGCAACATGGCGACCGGTGCGTCCACGGCGGACCTTGCCGTGATTCTTGTGGATGCCACGAAGGGCATCCTTTCACAGACACGGCGCCATGCGTTCCTCGCTTCGCTGCTAGGGATTCGCACTGTTCTGGCGGCGGTGAACAAGATGGACCTCGTCGATTACAGGGAAGATGTGTTTTTGGATGTTCAGCGGGATTTTCTGCAGTTGGCAGAGCAGCTCGGCATCGCCCATGTACAGTGCGTGCCAATCAGCGCGCTTGAGGGCGACAACGTCGTGGAAAGAAGCGAGCGGACGTCTTGGTATAAGGGACCGACGCTGCTCGAACACTTGGAGACTATTCCTCTCGCCGCCAGCGATGCCCTCGAAAGTCTGCGATTTCCGGTGCAAATGGTGATTCGTCCCGATGCCAAGTTCCGGGGATCTGCAGGCCGCGTCGCAAGCGGAGTGATTCGCCCCGGTGACGATGTGCTGGCGTTGCCATCCGGACGGAGAACACGAGTGCGCTCGATCGTAAGCTACGACGGCGACCTGCCCGAGGCGTTTGCCCCGATGTCGGTGACCCTGCAACTGGAGGATGAAATTGACCTCAGCCGCGGTGACATGCTGGTGTCGCCCGAGAATGGCCCGCGAGTGTCCAGGCGATTCCGCGCCATGGTGGTCTGGCTGCACGAGAGTCCGTTGGAGGTGGGCAGGACCTATCTCGTGAAGCATACGGCCCGCCAGACAAAAATTCGCGCGCTACAGATTTGCCATCGTGTGAACGTCAATACATTCCAACAGGAACAGGCGACGCAGTTGAACATGAACGACATTGCCTCAGTCGAATTTGAAGCTCACGTTCCGCTTTTCTTTGATCCGTATGCCAGCAATCGGGCTACGGGCAGTTTCATTCTGATCGATGCGATCTCCAACGCCACTGTTGGCGCCGGAATGATCGAAGAAGCTGCGCCCGACGGACAACGGTTTGAGGCGCCAGAAGTCGCATCGCTCGAAATCGCGCAGAAACGCGTTAGTGCGCAAGAACGCTACGAGCGGCACGGGCACTATCCAGCCATCTTCTTGTTGGAGAATGAGCCTGCCCTTGCTACGCGGTTGGAGCGCGCCCTCTTCGAGCAGGGTTTCGAGGTTCTGCATTTAGACGATCGGGAAGCGTCTTCCTACGTGCTCCTGGACGCGATCGGAGCAGCGCATAGGATCGGCGCCGTTCTTATTTACTCCGGACATGCCCTCGCTACCGAGACGAAACAGCAGCTTGCTTCCGAAGTGACGTTCCGGTTGCTCGACCTCTCTCGGAAAGAAGAAGACTTCAACGATGAAGAGCTCTTCCAGCGTGCCTTAGGGCTGGCGGACTCCTTGCGGCTCGCAAAGCCGGAAGAGAATCAGGAAAAGGTCAACTAGATGGAAGTGGATCGTCTCGCTGAGGAATTGGAAAGTCTTGCGCCCGAGCAAGCGCTCGAAAGGGTGCTCACGGCGAACCAGAGCACACACTTGTGCCTGACGAGCAGCTTTCAAGCGGAAGACATGGCAGTGGCGCATGTCCTAAGGAAACGAATACCGGACGTTCCGGTGCTGTTTCTCGATACGGGATATCACTTTCCGCAGACCTATGAATATCGCGATCGAATGACGCGGCAGTGGTCGCTGAATCTCGTCAATGTGCTTCCCGAGCAAACAGTCGCGGAGCAGGAATCAGCATTCGGCATTTTGTACCGTAGCGAGCCCACGCGATGCTGCCAATTGCGCAAAGTCGAACCGCTGATGCGCGCTCTTGAGCCGTTTGAGATCTGGTTCACGGGATTGCGGCGAGCACAGTCGCCGACGCGCAAAAATCTTAAGAAGGTCGAACTACACCGCCTGCCGAGCGGGAAAACTTTATGGAAAGTAAGCCTGCTCGCCGACTGGAATTGGGAGCGTGTGTGGCAGTACGTGAACGCGAACGGAATCCCTTCCCTGCCGCAATACGACGAAGGGTATCTGAGCATCGGATGCCAGCCGTGCACTGCGCTGCCCTCTGATCCGAATAATCCCAGATCCGGCCGATGGGGTGGAACGAAGCTGGAGTGCGGAATTCACACTTGCTCAACGCGAGCAGAAAGATGAACTTCCTCATTGGATTCCTCATTGCCGCGGCTGTCGGGCTGACTGGGATCGGCGGTGGCAGCTTTACCGTTCCCGCCTTGATGCTTATCGTCGGGCTTACCGCGGGGGAAGCCGTTGGAACGGCTTTCTTGTTTGCCGGGATACTGCGCTTGATCGCCGCTCCTTTCTATCTGCTCGGAAAGCAGATTCACTCGCGTTACCTGTGGCTTCTGCTGCAAGGAGCGGTTCCGGGTCTCTTGGTGGGCATTTGGGCGCTTCGTTTGTTGAATCGCGACGCAGGAAACCCGCTTGTGATCGTGCTGCTGGGCATTCTCTTGGCGGCTTCATCCAGCGTAACTTTTGTCCGACGTGTGCAGAATCCCGGCTTTGCGAGGAAAAACCATCGCTGGCTTCCCTGGCTCGCTTTGCCGATTGGATTGGAGTCGGGATTTTCGTCCGCGGGCGCGGGCGCGCTGGGGACGGTTCTCCTGTTGAACTATTCTGAAATGACGCCAGCACAAGTCGTGGGAACGGACTTGCTCTTTGGATTGGTATTGGCGGTCATCGGCAGCGCATTTCACTGGACTTTTGGCTCAATCAACAACCCGGTGCTTGTCGAACTGCTCGTGGGAGGTGTTCCCGGAGTCGTCGCGGGATGCCTACTCGCACGCAAAGTCCCCTCGAAGAAGTTGAAGGCTGCTGTCGCCATGGTCGCGATCTTTGCGGGATTGCAGTTGGTGTGGACCGGAGGCCGTGCGCTCGCTGCCGCCAGGCGCGCGACCAACGCTGCGAAGATCACAGTGCAAGCAGGTGTCGGACATGCGCGCTAGCCAACCTGATTTCGCAATAACTTTTTTTCAAAGTGTATTCCCAAAAGGAGCGCGCCAGAATTATGCAAAATCCGGTGAGTACACCCGCTGCAGCATCGCGGCCTAAGCCAGGGTCTTATTCAGTGCTTCCAGAAGGAGCGTCTGATCATCGATGGAAAGTTTTTGGCCCTTCTTCGTCAGATAGAAAACATCGATTGCTTTTTGCCCTTCGGTATCGATCAATGCGACTTCGACATTGCAATGGAGCCGGGCGATTGTGAAAGCCATCGAGTGCAACAGTCCTCGCCTATCCTGGGTGATGATTTCCAGCACCGTGCAGCGCTGCGAGGAGACATCATCGACCTTCACTGTTGTTTCAACCATGATCTTCGGGGCGGGGGCGGCGGAATGACCCTCGGGCAAAAGCCACTGAGCAGCAGTCGATTCCTGCAAGCTTTCAGTAAGGTTGTGCCGGAATCGCTCGACCTCACTTGGATTTAGCTCGAAAGTGCGGGACGGATCGGTGAAATGGAAGGTATCGAGGACTACACCCGCGGCATTCGCGAAAGCCTCGGCTTTAACGATGTTCATTCCCCAGCTGGTCAAAACTCCCGCTATCGTGGCGAACAAACCTGCGCGGTCCGCCGTCAATAGCGTCAGAGTATAGGCGTGCAGAGCCGATGTGAGCTCCATTTGCACCGGTTCTACATTCAACCGTTGCGATAACGCGAAATGATTCGCAATTTCCGCCCCTGAGTGGACCCGCAGATATCGCCGGGGGAAGCCTTCCAGGAAATGAGCAAGTTCGTCGCGGGTCTGACACGCAGCGGATGCAACGAATTGCTCCGGAAACCCCTCTTCTCCCGAGGCAAGCAGCCGGTCAGAGTCGACCGAGCGCTTAAGGTGATTCGATGTTGCAAGATAAAGTTGCAAGAGCAGCTCCGCCTTCCACGGAGTGAGGGCTTCGGGGTTCACTGCACTAATGTCAGCATACGTGAGCAAGCACAGGCGCTGGAGACGCTCGCGAGTCTCAACGACCGCGGCGAACGAAAGGATCACCGCTGGGTCGAAAATATCGCGGCGCTGCATCGTCGCAGACATTTCCAGGTGTTGCTCAATCAAGAAGCGCACTTCAGCTTCATCGTCCGGCGAGAGCCGCAACCGCTCGGCTGCCGTTCGGAGGGCGGTCAGGCTGCCGGAAACGTGATTCTCACAGGGCATTCCTTTACCTACATCGTGAAGAAGCAGGGACAGAACCACTAAGTCTCGCCTGTCGGCGTTCTTCCAGAGAGTGGCGAATGGAAGATCGCGTGGGTCGCTGGCGTTCGCAAGGGCCTGCAAGTGCTCGATGGTTCGCAAAGAGTGCTCGTCAACCGTGTACCTGTGGTAGAAGTCACGAATGACCATTGAATCGATCAATGCAAACTCGGGCAGCACTTCCGTAAGTAACCCCAATCGTTGCATCGGCCGCAACGCCACGCCTGGATAATCCGAGCCGAAGATCTGCTGGAGCTGCTTCCAGGAGATTTCCTGATTCTTGGCCGGCAGTTCGGAATGAAAGAAAATGTAGGCCATTTTGCGTTCGGCATGTCGACACATCTCCAATCCGGTCTGGGCGGCTTCAGTCAGAAGGGCGACGACCGCGGCTCGATCGGAAAACGCTGTTGAGTCGAGGATGTCGAACTGACCGTTTCGGATGGCGTATGGTTTACCTGGGCTAAGTTCGATCTTTGGAGGCCGCCCCGCGAGGAGTAACTTCTGCCACAAACTATGCGCTGTGATCGATTGCAAGCTTAAGGAACGTTGGAGTTGGTGGTGCAGCGTCCGTGCATGTCTGTAGTATATTCGCATCCACTCTGCTGCGTTTCGTTTGATACCGTCCTTGGCTCCCAAAGATTGTTCGGCGGCAATGGTCTGCAGCTCGTATGTCAAGGTGTTGTCGTTTCTTCCGTTCTGGTAGTGAAGGAAACATCGCACCTGGCTAATAAAATCCACGGCATTCAAAGCCAGATCCCGCTCGACAATATCTGCACCTCTGATTTCACTCGGTCCTCCGGCCACCTGGCGCATCCACGTGCTCGCGTGAAAATCTCGCAGCCCTCCCGGGGAGTCTTTTACGTTGGGCTCGAGATGAAAAATGGTGTTGCCGTACTTAGCCATCCTTCGTTTGGTAAGTCTGGTCAATTCCTCATGCAGAAATGACCGATACAGTTTCTCAGTGCGTGGCAGAACCTTTTGTTCGAACTTTTGATAAACCGTTCGATCACCCGCCAGGAAACGCCGATCCATCATCGAAAGATGGAATTCCACATTCTCTCGATCCACGCGCTTGCTCTCATCCAGCGTGCGTGCGGCTGAGCTGACACGAAATCCTCGATCCCAGAGCGTTCTCGTCAATTCTGCGACAACAGCCTCCAGCTTTTGTTCCGCTCGAACATTTTCGAACAGCAAAAAAATATCCAGGTCGGAGTAGGGAAAAAGGATTCGGCGCCCGAACCCGCCAATCGCGAGAACAGCGAGGCCTTCCAGTTCTAGGTTGTGAGCGTGAGATGCGGCCTGCAGGCCCTCTTGAATGTTTTGCTGGGCCAGTTCACATAATGCCTGCAGCGTCGCGTGTACACTCGTGCCGTCGAGAAACGCCTGTTGTATGTTGTGTCTTTCTGCTTCACATTCCGCCCTTGAAGAATTGGCGCGCACTTGAGACGAGTCCTCAAGGCTCCTTAACTCAGTCGGTTTTGGATCAAGTCCGGGTCTCGCTGCAGTTGTCACGTTGTCTAAAGGACGCTTTCTCCGTGTTCATCATTGCGAATTCGGATCGCGTCACCCACGGACGACAAAAAGATCTTGCCATCCCCGATTTTTCCCGTTTTCGCTGCCTTCAGGATCGCCTCGATTGCCGAATCCACGCGCTTGTCAGGGAGCACCATCTCGATCTTGACCTTTGGCAATAAATCCAAAGTGTATTCCCGTCCACGGTAAACCTCTGTGTGCCCTTTCTGCCTGCCATGGCCGCGCACTTCCGTTACGGTCATGCCCTCGACGCCGATTTCGAGCAGGGCGTCTTTTACCGAATCAAACCGCGATGGCTGGATGATCGCTTCGATTTTCTTCATTAACTCTCCCTTCCATTAGTTACTTGTAGTTCTTTGCTGAGTTCTTCCGAGGTGATCGCAGCAGTCAGACTGCCTGGCGCGTGGGCGCATCATGCACGAGTGCACGCAGGTTCGCCAACCGCAGATTTTGCATTCAATGAATCAGACTTTTACCGGTCACGCAGAATTTGAATTCGGCGGATTGTTATTTTCCGTTGGCGTTCCGAAAAAGCAGCACGTACAGTCTGCGGCCAAAGCGACGGCAGCGTCGTTCTCCCAAAAGCCACTCGAGAAGGAGAAATTGGAATGACAGTGTTCTCAAAGTGTTTTGCAGCTTTCTTAATAAGCACAGTGCTGATCCTCCCCGCTCTGGCGCAAACGCCTTCTACCGAAGATCCCAAAGCCTCGGGCGGAACAGCGGCAAACTCCACTTCTCCAGCGCAAGAACCTGCCGCTCCTGCACCGCCGACCTGGTCAGTGGGTCCCATCGATTTCAGCGGCCTGGTCGACGGGTATTACAGCTTTAACTCCAACCACCCGGCATCGCAGGTCAATCAGCTCTATAACTTCAACGACAAAACCAACCAGTTCAGCCTGAACATGGCGAAGCTGAGCCAGTAGATTTTGGAAAGTTTGTTACCAGCGCCGGTGCGGAGGTAATTGAAACCAACGGAAACTGGAACTATTCCCGGTCGCTGCTCTTCGCTCTAGCAATTCCTTATTACCACTTCGGGGTGCGGACTTCGATCCCGATCGGCAAGTATTTCACCGGTGGAGTGCAGGTCGTAAACGGCTGGAACAACATTGGGGACAACAACTCCGGCAAGACCATCGGCCTGACCGGAACGATCACAACCAAGAAGTTCGCCTGGAGCAACACCTACTATGCCGGTCCCGAAAACAACGACACAAGTAAGGGGTGGAGACACTTGTACGACACCACTGTGGTGTTTACCCCGTCCACCAAGTTCAACGGCTACATCAATTTCGATTACGGGCAAAACGCGAATTTCTTTGTCGTATCTGGGGTTGCTGCACCCGGCGTTCCTCCTCTCAGCAAATGGTACGGCTTAGCTGGTGCGCTTCACCTGCAAGCTAACTCTCACTGGTCTTTCACTCCGCGCGTCGAGTGGTTCAAAGACAAAGATGGATTTGCCACGGGAATCGCCCAAGACCTGAAGGAGTGTACGTTTACCGGCGAGTACAAGATGGTGGAGGGGCTCCTCGCGAGGCTGGAATACCGCCGCGACTGGACGAACCAGCCGTTCTTCGATTATGGCGGCGTGCTCGGATCGAAAAAGAGTCAGAACACGGTGACGCTCGGCGTCCTCGCATATTTCGGGCCCAAGCGCTAGCTCGTGCTGATCAGTAGTTGAAATCTGGAAAGGAGAAATGCAATGGCAGCAGTCAGTCGTACACCGGCGGTAGTAGTTGCCGTACAAAGCTATGCACAAACCGCCGAAGGGAGAAACTTGATGGGAGCAAATCGCACACAAGGTCTAGGCATCACGGCCTTCCTGGCGGGATTCGCAGCACTATCGGGTGGAATGTATTCCGGGAAAGCTCTGCTGTACCTCGTGGCGGTGGCATTGATCGGAGTTTCTATATGGGCCTTCCGAAAGGTTAAACCGTTGGAAAATTCAGAAAACTAAGGAGCTAAGAATTAATGATGATACTCGTCGGAATTCTCATAACGCTCTCGGGATTTGTGATCAGTGTGCTCAGCTTGGCTTTGAATTCGAACGGCGCGCGGCTGGCAGTCGTCGTCCTCGGGCTAGCCGTCAGTCTGTTCGGCATCATCGGTGTTCTCAATCGGGCCTATCTTAAGAATGCAATCTGGAAAAAGGGGTGAGACGAGGATGAAAATCGCGACCAAGACACTACTCGTACTGACTATTGGGGCCCTCTGTTGTTTTGCGCCGTTTAGCTTTGCGCAAACGCCCCCGGCGACGCCCGCAGCCGCGCCGAAGCCAATCACCGATGCTGATGTCGCTGGCGCTCCGGTACCGAGTGCGGACGCCAGAGCCAAAGGCGACCCGGACGGCGCGCTCACTGGCACAGCAAGTGATATCGCTGTGACCGATACAAAGAAAGGGACGACCATCGGTGACCTGGTAAATCAGGTCGGCCAGAATAAAATTGCCATCAACTTCGTTTGGACGCTCATCACTGGATTCCTTGTGATGTTCATGCAGGCCGGGTTTGCTATTGTTGAAACGGGTCTTTGCCGCGCCAAAAACGCCAATCACACCATGATGATGAATTTCATGGTGTACGGTGTCGGGATGTTGGCCTATTGGCTCATTGGCTTTGCGATCCAGATGGGCGGAGCCGGGGCAGTTGCCAACCTTGGAGGCACTCCTCCCTTGACCGCGGAGCATATCATTACGGTTTTTGGCAAGCCCTTCGGGATCTTTGGGCAGAACGGTCTTTTCCTAGTGCACAGGGGAACCTATGACGTCGGCGTGATGGTGCTGTTTCTCTTCCAGATGGTTTTCATGGATACCGCCCTCACCATCGTGACCGGTGCGGCTGCCGAGCGCTGGAAGTACGCGGCGTTCGTCATTTCCTCTTTCCTGATGGGTGCGATCACCTATCCCCTTTTCGCGAACTGGGCGTGGGGCGGTGGTTGGCTCTCCAGCCTGGGCACGAATTTCAACTTAGGCAAGGGCTACTCTGATTTCGCCGGATCAGGAGTGGTTCACGCTGTCGGAGGCGTCACAGCGCTCGCCTTGGCAATGATGCTCGGACCGCGCATTGGTAAATATGAGCGCTCCGGAAAATCGAATGCCATTCTCGCGCATGACATCGTGATTGTCCTTACCGGCTGCTTCATACTGGCCTTCGGTTGGTTTGGGTTCAACCCTGGCTCGACGCTAGGTGCTTCCAGTAACGGTGGCCTACGCATCGGGTCGATTGCTGTGAACACGATGCTCGCTGGTATGGCGGGATCGTTCGGCGCAATGCTGTACATGTGGCTGCGATACAACAAGCCGGATGCGTCGATGACTGGCAATGGCTTGCTCGCCGGGCTGGTGGCCATCACTGCGCCTTCCGGGTTCGTAAATCCGGTTGGGGCAGTAATCATCGGTCTTATCGCCGGAGTCCTTGTATGCATCTCTGTGGAATTCGTAGACCGGGTGATGCACGTCGACGATCCAGTAGGCGCCATTTCCGTGCACGGCACGAACGGCCTATGGGGCGTGTTTTCCGTCGGTTTGTTCGCGGATGGAAAGAGCAATTATGGTGGTTCGTGGAACGGCGTAAACGGCGCGGTAACGGGCTTATTCTACGGCGATAACGGAGGCCAACTCGTCGCGCAGTTGATCGGTATTGTGACCTTAGTAGGATTCGTCTTCACGCTTAGCTTCGTGTTCAACCTTTTGATCGATTGGGCGGTAGGTCAGCGCGTAGCAGCCAAGTCCGAACTCGAAGGTTTGGATCTGCCTGAGATGGGCGCCTTGGGCTATCCCGAATTCGAGCTGAAAGCGGAAATGTAGTCGGAGGAGCTACGCGCATGGCTACCACAACAACACTTCAACCCAGGCCGGGAACGCTCGTTCCCGGCCAATGTCCTAACCCCTTACCAGCGATTCCCTGGCGAGATCCCCATTCGGTCCCGCCGGAAAAGCTGGCGGAGTTCATCGCTGCGCTCCAACAGGCCTGCCTAGAGAACCCAGATAACGCGGACTTGCATACCTGTCTTGGCATGGCCCACGCCATGAACTATGACGTCTATCGCTCAATGGACGCGCTTGAGGCAGCGCGACGCATCGAACCTGTAAATTTCCTTGCGCAGTTCAAATACGCCGAATTGTATTACCGCATTCGTGCACTAGATAGAGCAGAGGCGGAAACCACGCGCGCCCTCGAGCTAGCTGGAACCAGTTGGGAATTGTCAATTGCGCGGCGACAACTCTCGGAAATTCGCCGCCTGCGTCGGGAAGGGACGCAGAAGCCCACATGGTCGAAATCGCTGAAACTTCCTGTCATCGGATTTGTGGTCCTCCTAATGGCGATCTCCTGGTTCTTTATGGCCTGGAAATGAAATATAA
>WNFO01004342.1_pt1 | contig 19369 bp, 17 predicted proteins | sample 5400251 | NCBI WGS metagenome assembly WNFO01 (sample SAMN13153354, study PRJNA577476) | soil metagenome | isolation source: 100 cm saprolite under Madrone tree | place: USA:California | collected 2016-06-14
CGGTCAGGAAACTGGATGACGGCGTCGGCGCGCCCGTTGCCATCGCCGGCGGACGACTGAATCTCGAACATGTGAGCCGGCAGAAAATCCGCCAGCAAACGTTCCAGGCTGGCTTCGCCAAACTGACCGCGCAGGTGAGGTAGCTTCAGCATGTTGTTCAGGTCGTTGATGGAATGCCCGAGCGCTCCCACCTCGCGCAACTGCTCTTCCGCAGCCTTTAGGTGTTGTTGCACCTTTTCAAACTGGGCAAAGCCTTCTTTGATGTTCTGGTCGAGCTTCAGCTGAACCTGGTCGGTGATGGCAAGCAGCTTGGCATCAACCCGGTCGCGAATGGAATCCAGGCTTTGTGCCGTTTTCTGATTGAGACTTTCAAACTCAACCTTGAGCTGGGAGGTCGTCAGCGCCAAAGAATTCGTCAGTTCCTCGCGCGCCTGTCGCAGATCTTGTGTCTGCTCGCGCCGCCCGCCGGCTAGCTGTGCCTCTACCGACGTACGAATCTCGGTGAAGCCCTGGGTCAAACGGTCGGTCACTCCCTGGCGCAAATCCCCCTTGGTGCTTTCCAGGCGGGTGGCCATATCTGCGGTCGCGGCAACGAATCTTTGCGAGAGCGATTCGCGCAGGTTGGCCGATTCGCGCGTAAGTTCCGCCAAGCCCGAGGCTTGCGAGGAGCCGGAATTCCGGCGCACAAGCGCCGCCACCAGTACCAGAAGTACCAGATTCAGAGCGAGAAGCAGTACCAGCAACGTTGTTCCCATGGGTAAGGTGTTTAACCGATTTTAGAGGCTAGCGTGAGAGAAGAAAAGGAGAAAGTTTTTTCTTGACCCGCCGCCGCTGCGAATCCACCCTATGCTAACCTGCCAACAGGGAGTTCCTCCGCGTTCTTATGGCCTCGTCCCCGCAAATCCGCGTCGGCACGGCCGGTTGGTCCTACAAGGACTGGGAGGGGATCTTTTATCCGCCGGGCATGCAGCATCGCAAACAGCATCCGCTGGAGATCTTGGCGCGGTGCTTCGATATGGTGGAGATCAACACGTCTTTTTATGGACACATCAAGCCTCATCTGGCCAAGCTGTGGATTCGCACCGCCAAGGCGGTGAATCCGAACTTTGTTTTTACTGCAAAGCTGCACCGATCTTTCACCCACAATCCTATGGCGGTCATGGAACCCACCTCGGCGGCGTCAATCCGGCCCAACGATGAAGACGAGGCGTTGGCGCGGGAAGGCCTGGAGGCGCTGGCCGGCGAAGGGAAACTGGGCGCGCTCCTGATTCAGTTTCCCGTTTCGTTCAAGAACACTTCGCTCAATCGCGAATATCTGGAGATGCTGTTGCGCCAGTTCATTGAGTATCCCTGCGTCGTGGAAGTGCGTCACGACAGCTGGGACAATCCTGGCACGATCTATGAATTTACCCAAAAAAATGTGGCTTTCTGCAACATCGACCAGCCGCTGATCGGCCGTTCGCTCGAACCCACGGAGTACGTGACGTCTCCGGTTGGCTACGTGCGACTGCATGGACGGAACTACGATCAATGGTTTGACGCCGAAACCGGCGCCGATCGCTACAACTACCTTTACGGCGAAGCCGAGCTGGCGGGATGGAAAGACAAGATTGGCCGCATCGCGCAGAAAGCCGGGGTCACATACGTGGTGACCAATAATCACTTCGAGGGCAAAGCCGGAGTGAACGCCTTGCAGTTAAAAAATATGCTGACCGGGCAGCGGGTGAAGGCGCCAGAACCGTTGTTGGAGCACTATCCCGAGTTGAAGAAGATTGCCGACCCGATCTACGACGACCAGGCAAATCCGAATCTGCCGCTATTGGCTTAGAAAAGTCCCTCACCACTCAGATTGACCGATCGACTACACGCCAACCGGAAACGGCTTGGTATGAGTCTCGGCATTCAGGGTCAACCCGGAGAAGCGGCCCTGCAACAACGACATCAGGCCCGTATACCAGTAGCCGACCACGAACAACACGAGGAACGGCACCGTAATATAGTTTTCGTTGGCGATGGCGTAATAGACCGTCAGCGCGAAGTAGCTGCCGATCAAAAGTTCGAGCCAGGGGACCCATCCCAGGCGGCGCCGGTATTTGGTGGCGTTGATTCGGTCTTTTTTCGATTCCACGCGATACTTGGGAGTGCGGGCGAAGGCCGACTTCTGCCCCACCAGCGCCTCCACAACGGCGCGCGTGTTGGTGATGGTAAGGCCGATGCCCAGTGCCATTAAGAATGGAAGATAGAGCAGGGCCCGCGGCCAGCTCTTGGGAAACAATTCGCGCTGCGAGACCAGGTAAAAACTGGAAATCGAAAAAGTGGAGGCCATGAACAGCGGCAAGTCGATGTACAACATCTGAAACCAGCCCTGATAAAAGCGGATGATCATGGCCGGCAGCAACAGCACCGAGAGCACAACCATCAGGGGATAGCTGAGATTCGCGGTCAGGTGGTACCAGGCCTCCAGTTTTATCCGGAAGGGCTGATCACTCCTTATTACGTTGGGGAGAATCTTTTTCGCGGTCTGGATCAGACCCTTCGCCCACCGAGCCTGCTGGGTCTTGAAGGCGGTCATTTCTACCGGCAACTCGGCCGGACATTCCACATCCTGCAGGTAGACAAATTTCCATCCTTTGAGCTGCGCCCGATAGGACAGGTCGGTGTCTTCGGTGAGGGTGTCGTGCTGCCAGCCTCCCGCTTCCTCGATCGCCACACGCCGCCACACGCCGGCGGTCCCGTTGAAATTGAAGAAGACGCCGCTGCGCGCCCGTCCGGAATGCTCCAACACAAAATGTCCGTCGAGCAGGATGGCTTCGACTTCAGTAAGGAAGGAGTATTTGCGATTGATATGCGTCCACCGGGTTTGCACCATGCCGATTTTCGGATCGGTGAAATGGTGGATGGTCTTCAAGAGGAAATCTTCCGGCGGAACGAAATCGGCGTCAAAGATGGCGATGAACTCACCCTTCGCGGTTTGCATGCCTTCCGCCAACGCACCCGCTTTGAAGCCCTCGCGATCGCTGCGGTGATGATAGCTGACCGGAAAGCCGCGCGCAGCGTACTGCTCGACCAGTCCTTGCGCGACCGCCTGAGTCTCGTCAGTTGAATCGTCCAGCACCTGCACATCAAGTTTGTCGAGCGGATACTGCAGCCGGCAAACGGCATCCAGCAAGCGCTCAATCACAAACTGCTCGTTGAAAATGGGAAGCTGCACCGTCACGCGAGGCAGATCCGAGAAATACCCGGCTGGCTCGATGGTGCGATTTTTCTTGTTCTTGTAGTAGAGATAAACCAGCACGTAGCGATGCAGACCGTAAGAGGCCAGAAGGATGAGGACGATGAAGTAGGGAACCAGCAACGCCATATCAAACGCATTGGCGTGATAAAGACCCCTGAATGTGGTGTCGAGAAAGTGCTGCCGGATGTACTGGCCGATGCCCCGCGAGGCCACGAAAGCGGCCAGAGTTTGAATCGAGATCGACGTTATACCCAGGGAATCGTCTCCAGTCGGTCCCGACGGACCTGCCCAAGAGCTTCCATTGTACCTGAAGCCGATTTGGGGACGTCGCCGCAGGAAGTCGGTAAGCAGTTAAGATAGAGCTACTTACATTGGGTAGCGCTAGTTTGTGCAGCAGGATGGCCAATTCTATCGCGCGGCTTGTCTGCGAGCGTCAGGCCCTACGAAAAGTCTGGAAACAGAGGCGTGATCCGGGCTCGAAACTATCCGAATGGATAGCGGGAGAACCGATTGGATAGCGAGGCGCAAGTGGTGAGCGCGAACATGACGCCTGTCTGCGGTGGCATATGGCGCAATGCTCAACAACGTCAACGTCATGGAACAAAGATGAAGGACGCTAACAAGCTTTCCTGTTTGGCCTCTTGCATGCTTCCCGCAAACTGAAAGCGAAGGAGCAATCGTTACTCAGGCTTCTTTGTTTATTCTGCGGCGAACTTTCGAGGTTTGGAAGCGACGGATTGTTTCTGCAAAAAGGAGTTCGACATGACAGTCGTCAGAACAGGTGTTGAGTGGATCAACAACTTCCACGCTGGCACGTGTAATCAAAACAATCTCGACCATCGCGCGGATCACGCGGAGGGTTTTCAGCACAGCATGTCCAATCACGGTCATACGGCGGTGTTTGATTGGGGCAATGACAACGCTTGGGAAACCGACTTCCGTCACCCTAACTTCGGAGGGGATTCCCTGAATTGGACTGACAATGTTCACTTCTGTTACTTCTCGGATCATGGTGGCAACTGGTCCAATATCATGCACATTGCGTTTGCCGTGGCGCACGGCAACTGCTTGGCCTCATCCGACCAGTGGAGACTTGGGGCGAAGTCGCTGAAGTGGCTGGTCCTGGATTGCTGTCAAGCAGTCCTGGGAACCGACAGCGGTTCGGTGTGTAACGTCTGGTTCGGACCGATACACGGGGCCCATCTGGTGTTCGGCTTTGTGAACGACGGCCATGACTCATGGTGGAATAGTTCGCTGGGAAGCGATTTCGGAAACGATGCCGGCAGCGTACAAGTTTTGGCGAGTTCTTGGATTGACCACGCGTATTCGTGGTGGTTGGGCGATTCATCCATTGCTATCGCGGCCGGGGCTACGCAAGGCGATGCCGTCTTTCGGCGCGAGAATGAATGTATTAACTTTCGGGACTTTGATGTTCCTTCGGCTAACTGGCTGGCTTGGAAATGGCGCAGCTAGGCTGCTGCCGCCGGGAGATATGACATGCCTGAAGTCACAGTAAAAAGTAAGTTTGAGCAGAAACCGCCGCGCGACTTGAAGATCTACCGGCTTCGGTCGGTGAAATCCGACCGCGAAGCCATCCGGACGATCGGCAGCCGTTTCGGTCTTCACTCCGACCTCGAACACGGATCGTTCACTGAAGACGCATCGCTGATCGCTTATACCGAGGCTTCGTGGACAATCAAACTGTTTCGTCCTTCGGGAGGATGGAAGTACCGCAATGCCCGCCTGTGGCAGGTGGACGACGGCCAGGCCAATCTGCGCCTGGAAGATGCCGAAGCCTTTCGCCTGGCGCTCGAATACATCAGCAAAAATAAACTTGCGGCCGAAAAAGAGGTGCATCCATTACGCGTTGCACGCCTGCGTGTCGCCCATAGCGAGCGCGGTAAACTGGAGAACAACGAGCGTATCATTGATGTGGGCATATGCTACGAGAGGGTCGTGGATGGCTTGCCAGTCGAAGGGCCCGGCGGCAAGACCGTAGTGTATCTGAATCATGCACGCGAGTTGACCGGGGTTGATCACCTTTGGCACGAGATCGAAAAGGTGCACGAGCCGGTGAAAGCTCTTCGCCCGGTCGAGTACGCAATTGAGCAAGTCAGACGCCGTTACCATGAAAAAGGGCCCGGGCGTGTTGAAGTGACGAGCATACGGCTCGGATACTTCGAGATGAACTGGAATCACGTTCAGGAATATTTGCAACCCGCGTACGTGGTGTTCGTCAGGCTGGTTTCGCAGGACGAACGGATTCAGGCGCCTTCGGTGCTGGCATTTCCGGCGGCCGAGAATTCAGTCGGTGTAATCGAGCCGGAGCCGCGTCCGCCAATTCGTCAGACTGCCCGCTTGAAGCAATAAGGAATGGGGATGGCTCTTCCCGATACCGCGGAACTGGAATCCCGCATGCGTCCGGGCGCGTTTTCCCGGGTGGGGTTCCTCGGGCCACACGAGAGTCTGGCACAGGTACTGGAAGCCGACCGATTGGAAGTAGAGCGAGTCGGGCTGACCTTCGAGAGGCTTGCCCAGTCGTTGGAAGACCTTATCGTGGCGGGTGAATCGTCGCGCACGCGGAAGGTTGATATCGGTGGCCGGTATCACGTGGAGGTCGAGGTCTTAACCGGTTTCCAAATCTGCCCTTGGGCCTCCGACCCCCATCACGCGCAGTGCGACGCAGGGCACGGGGTCCAACATGCATCAGTGAATTGGCGGATCATCAACCTGCAAACCCGGCTTGAACTGCGCGGGCCGGGCCTGGCTGTACACCTCATGCGCGACCACCATTTCTGCCAAGGTCGAGGCTCGCCCCTCCGCGTCGATCCCATCGCGCTGGCACAGCTCGTCGGACTAGTTTGAGGCCAGTCGGAGGAAGTTGAGCCTGAAGCCGATTCGTGGTCGAGGACGGACAGCGATAGCTTCTAGTTGAGGAAATACGTTCGATAAAGTGTGTCGCGCTGGGCGGGCTTGAATCCGGCGTCCCGGATGATTCTTCGCAGCTCTTCTTCCGTGGTGCAATTGGTAACGCCCGCTGCACGCACGACATTTTCTTCCAGCATCACCGAGCCTACGTCGTTGCCGCCGAAGCGCAGGCCCATCTGGCAGACTTTCAATCCCTGGGTCACCCAGCTGGATTGAACGTTCAGGAAGTTCGAAAGGTACAAGCGGGAAATGGCCAGCACCTTCAGGTATTCGACCGAGGTCGCCTCGTCCCAGTGACGGCCTCCCAGAGCGGTATTCGAAGGTTGGAAACTCCACGGGATAAATGCGGTGAAGCCGCCGGTCTCTTCCTGCAATTCGTAGAGCCGCTGGAAATGATTGACCCGATTTTCGATGTTCTCGCCCACGCCGAACATCATAGTCGCGGTTGTGCGCATGCCTAGTTGATGGGCGGTGCGATGCACGTTAAGCCAGTCTTCGGTCAGGCATTTAAGGCGGGCGATCTTGTAGCGGACCTCATCATCGAGGATTTCCGCGCCGCCGCCAGGAATGGAATCGAGTCCGGCATCGCGCAGGCGCAAGATCGTGTCACGGATGCTCAAAGCGCTGTATTCGGCGATCGCGATAATTTCGGATGCTGAGTAACAGTGCAGATGAATCTTCGGGAAACGCTGCTTGATGCCACTCAACATTTTCTCGTGCCAGTCGATCTTCAGGTCAGGATGCAGGCCGCCCTGCATAAGCACGCCCGTGCCGCCGAGTTCCACGGTTTCGCGAATCTTGTCGTAGATGGTTTCGAACTCGAGGATATAGCCCTCTTTGGCCGCGGGCCCCTTCAGCGGCCGGTAGAAAGCGCAGAAGGTGCAATACTCGGTGCAGAAATTCGTGTAATTGATGTTGCGATCGATGATGTAGGTGGCAACGCCTTCCGGGTGAAGCTTCCGGCGCAGCGCGTCAGCTTCCATGCCGATGCCGATGAGGTCGTCGGAACGAAACAAGTCGAGGGCCTGCTGTTTGGTCAGGGACATAGCTTTTACAGCCGCTGCAACGATTCTAACGGACTCCGCGGCGAGTGCCAAACCGAATCCCGCTCACGCCGTCTCCCGACGAATCACCTGCTCGCCGCTCCCCGGCCGGGTCCTGTTCTTGTACCGATAATATTGGACGAGAGCCAGAACCCCACCTACCACCGCGAGTCCAATCAGCAGGAACAGTGCTGGTTTGTAGTATCGGGAAAAGAACCTGACGATATGCCTGCCATAAATCGCCCCCAGGCCGGCCACTATAGTGAAGCGAACCGCGCGGCCCAGCGCCAGCGCGGCAATAAACTTTTTGCGCGAATACTGCATGGCGCCTGCCGCCAGCAGAAATGGCACGATCGGAAACGGTGGCGGCAACAAGGCAGGGACGGCAACCGCGCCAAATCCCCAGCGCTCGAATCGTTCAAAGACCTTTGCAGCCTTCTTGCTGGACAACTTGCGCTCGAAGGTTTCCTTGCCGCCTTTCCGGGCCAGACTGTAGGTGATGTAGCCGCCGAGGACGGCGCCAATCGTGGCCATGAACGCGTAGTACCACCACAAATCATGGTGCCGGGCGGCCAGATAAATTGTGAGAACATCCATGCTGCCGGGCAGAGGCACGACGGAGCTGTCTGCGATCCCGAGCAGGACCAGGCCCACCCCGCCCAGCTGTCGCAGCCGGGTCAACAGGGAAGCCGCGATCAAGAAATGAATTTCTGTCGACATTTCTACCTTTAGAAGCAATTCGTCCATCGCCAGTGCTACCGGCGGAACTCGACAAGCATCAGATGGTGGCTGATTTAGCTACATCAAGAAAGCGCAACGCGGGTGCGGTGGGCAACGCCTCACACTCTTTCGCATAACGATAGAAAAGCCGTAATCCATCGAGGCACGCGGGATCGAGATCATAATGGATGTTTTCGGTCAGATACGTCTTTATTTCCGCCTCGCTCAAACCCAGACGGGGCGCCCACTCCCGGGCAATCTGTTGCAGATTCTCGCGCTGTAAACCGTGGTCGCGCGACTCTTGAAACACGGTGGCCAGATCGACCGCGGTTGGTGCACCAGCCAGAGCCGCCTGCCGCACAGCCCAGAAGGCAAAAACAAAAGGCTTGCCTGTAAGTCGAATCCACTCTTCGGCGAGATCGTACGTCAGATAACGGGAGCGGTCCACTTTCAGTGCAGGGTCGCCGATCACCAGGCCGGCATCGTGCTCGGCCATCATCTTTTCTACGTCCGGAGCCATGGCTGTGAAAGTTCGGCCTCCGCCCCACCATTTTGCAAACAGGACTTTGGTGAGTGCCACTGAGGTCAGCGAGGAGGTATCGAGTGCGACTGACCGAATCTTTTCTAGTGGAACCTTGCTGACCAGAAGTATGGAGCGAACTGGACGCCGTGACGCGATTGCGACTCCAGGCAAGATGACCAGTCCGGGGATGCTGGCATACGCGGCAGCCGGAATGATACCGATATCCGCTGCTCCAGCAGCCAGATCGGCGGCGCACTGTGAAGGCACGGTGTAGGAGATATCGAAGGCCTCACCGGCGTCTCCGTGCTCGAAATCCCACATCAGGGGCGCAGTATTAAGGTAGGAAATGGCGGAAATGCGAAGGCGTTTCATCCGGCCGATGGTTAATCTTAACAGAGGAGTGTGTCGGCTGACCTTGACAGGGTTTTTCGCGGGTGTAAGAGTCCGCGAGTCAGATGACTTGCGGAGGTGACGACGTGCCCGAAGCCCTGGCTGTGATTTCCAGACCCAGCGAAAGCCTTGCCTTACAGTGGTTGGCCCTGTCCTTGACCCCGGGGCTAGGTCCCAAACGGGGGCGAAGCCTGGTGGAGCATCTGGGCGGCGTGCAGAACGTCTTCAAGGCATCGCTCACCGAACTGGAGGCTGCCGGGATTCAGGCGGCGTCCGCGCAGTCGCTGGGGACGGGCCGTTCGATGGAGTTGGCGCACGACGAACTGGGACGCGCTGCCGCCGCCGGAGTTTCAGTTGTCTGTCTGGATGATGCTTCGTATCCGACGCAACTGAAACAAATCTACGATCCGCCGCTGGTCCTTTATGTCCGCGGAAGCGTGGAAGCGATCGGACAACCGGGCGTCGCAGTCGTAGGAACCCGTCATCCCACGCCCTATGGACTGGGAATGGCCGAGCGCCTGGCGTGCGACCTGGCGGCCCGCGGGCTAGTTATTTTCAGCGGCCTGGCGAGGGGCGTGGACGCGGCTGGCCATCGTGGCGCGATCAACGCGAAGGGGAAGACGGTGGCGGTTTTTGGCACCGGCGTGGACGTTCTTTATCCTAAAGAGAACACGCGCTTGACTGAGCAGATGCTGAGCCTGGGCGGGGCTTTGATTTCCGAATTCCCCATGAACACTTTCGCTGCGCCGCAAAACTTTCCTATTCGCAACCGCATCATCAGCGGTATTTCCATCGGCGTCCTGGTCGTGGAAGCTGCCGAATACAGCGGCACGCGGATCACGTCGCGCTGCGCCTTGGAACAGAATCGCGAGGTCTTCGCGGTTCCCGGCAACGTGACCAACAAGAACTCCTGGGGTCCGAATACGTTGATCAAACAAGGCGCCAAGCTCACCGCGACGTGGGAAGACGTGTGGGAGGAACTCCCGCCGCAAGTACGACTTGCGCTCACTCCCGCCCCCAGTGATGAATCGCAGGCTGGAGAAACTGCATCTCTATTCGGGGAAACGGAGCTGCCGCCGCACGAAAGAAAGATATTGAAGCTGTTGAAAGCTGACGAAGCCACTCACATCGACGAGATCGTGGAAAGCCTGGAGGCCGACCTGTCATCCTCAGAAATCTTCGCCGCACTGTTCGAGCTGGAGCTGGCCGGGAAAGTGAAGCAGATGCCGGGGAAGAATTTCGTAAAAAGCTTCTAGCTGTTAGCTCTTAGCTGAAGCGCTGGGATGCGGCGAAGGAGGGAAGATGCGAAATTATAAGGACGTTCAGGTTTGGGAAAAGGCTCACAGGTTGACTCTCGCGGTTTACAAAGGCACGCAAGACTTTCCGAAAGAGGAGCGATTTGGGTTGACGAGTCAGATCCGTCGCTCATCCGCTTCGATCGCGGCACCCTGGCGGAAGGCTGTGGCCGAAGATCGGATGGTGAAATGGCGCGATACATCCAGATTTCGATGGGCTCGGGCGCCGAGCTCTCCTATCACTTGTTGCTGGCGCGAGACTTGGTTTTCTTGAAGAACACAGAATATTCCGATTGGGACTCTGCCTCGAGCGAGGTTATGCGCATGCTCTCTTCGCTCTCCCAGAAGTTAAGAAATGCTCTGGCGCGTTAAAGGTTTCAAGCTAATAGCTAAAGGCTAATTAGCTAAAAGCTTCCCGACGGAACTTGTTGCCACCACCGCATTCATGCTAGCTTCAAAACCAGTAACCACCATCAGAGGACACATTGTCAAAAGGTTTAGTCATTATCGAATCGCCCGGCAAGGCGAAAGCCATTCAGAAGTATCTTGGCAAAGGCTTCGTTGTCGAAGCATCGTTTGGCCACGTCAAAGACCTGCCCAAGAGCACACTGGGCGTCGATATCGATAACAATTTCGAGACGGAATACGTCGTCATTCCCGGCAAGGAGAAAGTTCTCGCCAAGCTGAAAAAGCTGGCCTTATCCGCTGACAGCATCTACCTTGCACCAGACCCGGACCGCGAAGGCGAAGCTATTGCCTGGCACCTGGCCGAGGAATTGGGTGACGGAAAGACTAAAAAGAAAAAGAAGAAAAAGGAAGGTGGTGAGCCCGACCGCATCCGCCGCGTAACTTTCAACGAAATCACCAAGCGGGCTGTGCAGGAAGCTTTCGAGCATCCCCACGATATCGACCGCAACCTGGTGGACGCACAGCAGGCGCGTCGTGTGCTTGACCGCCTGGTGGGCTATCAGGTCTCTCCGTTGCTCTGGGACAAAGTCCGCCGCGGCTTGTCGGCGGGCCGGGTTCAGACCGTCGCTCTTCGGCTCATCGTCGAGCGCGAACGCGAAATCAAGGCTTTCCAGAAGGTTGAATACTGGACGATCGACGCTCACCTGGCAGGACCGAAGCCTCCGGCATTCGACGCCCGCTTCGTGGGCAAAGGTGAAGAGAAGGTCGAAGTAAATAATGGCGAGGATGCGGAGAAGATCCGCGCCGCGCTGGAGAAGGCCGACTGGCTGGTTCGCACCGTCGAGCGCAAAGAGCGCCGCCGTAACGCCACTCCACCGTTCACCACCAGCAAGCTGCAGCAGGATTCTTCGCGCAAGCTGCGTTTCAGTGTCAAACGCACGATGATGATCGCGCAGCGTCTTTATGAAGGCGTGGAACTGGGCGAGGAAGGCTCGGTCGGTCTCATCACCTATATGCGTACCGATTCCACCCGCGTCTCCAACGAAGCCCTGGCCGAGGTGCGCGAGTACATTACGTCGCAATACGGCAAGGATTATCTGCCGGAGTCGCCGAACGTATATAAAGAGAAGAAGGCGGCGCAGGCGGCGCACGAAGCCATCCGTCCTACCTCGGCGATGCGTCATCCCGACCAGATCAAGCAATATCTGAAAGAGGATGAATACAAAGTTTACAAACTGATCTGGCAGCGCTTCGTAGCCTCGCAGATCACGCCCGCCGTCTTCGACCAGACCACGGTCGACATCGACGCCAAGTCTGGCGCGGAAACTTTCTGGTTCCGGGTGACTGGGTCGGTGCCCAAGTTCGACGGCTTCCTCAAAGTCTACGAAGAATCCAAGGAAGGCAAAGACGAAGAGGACGAAGAACTCAAGCACAAGTTGCCACCGCTCGAGGCGGGGCAGAAGCTCACGCTCCGCGAACTGAAGCCCGAGCAGCACTTCACCGAGCCTCCGCCGCGTTACAACGAAGCATCGCTGGTGAAGGAGCTGGAAGAGCGCGGCATCGGACGGCCGTCCACGTATTCCGCGATTCTCAGCACCATCCAGGAGCGGCAGTACGTGCAGAAGCTGGGCGGGAAGTTCTCACCTACGGAGATCGGATTAGTTGTGACCGGCTGCGGCTCTCCGCTGGTGATCAAGTGGGGCAAGCACGGGTCTTTCTATGCTTGCAGTTCCTACGATAAAGAGAATCCCGAGAGCTGCACCTTCACCAAGGAGAATCCCATCAACCTGCCCGACCTGGATTCGGCGGATATCCAGGAGACGACGCAGGAAGAATATTGCGAGAACTGCGGCCGGGTCATGGTCCTGAAGCGCGGACGCTTCGGCCAGTTCATGGCGTGTACCGGCTATCCCGATTGCAAGACCACGCGGCGTCTTGATCAGGGTAAAAAAGTTCCGGACATTCCGCTCGATGAACTCTGCCCCAAGTGCGGGCGCAACATGATGATCCGCCACGGCCGCTTCGGAGAGTTCACCGCGTGCAGCGGTTATCCGGAGTGCAAATATGTGAAGCAGAATTTCATTGGGGTGAAGTGTCCGCTTTGCAAAGACGGCGAAATTGTGGAGAAGAAGGCGCGCAAGGGTAATACATTTTACGGGTGTGGAAATTATCCCAAGTGCAAGTTCACCTCCGCCGGCAAGCCGCTGGCAGAGAAGTGTCCGAGTTGTGGTAACGAATACCTGGTTGAGAAGACCCTGAAGGCAGGTCCGGTGATCGCCTGCCCTAACAAAGAATGCGACTATGAGCGCGCGGCAGAACCGGTCCCTGTAGCCTAAGCACAAACCACGCAGGGGCGGAGCCCGTCCTGAGCGAAGTCGAAGGATGTCCCCACCTGCCCAGCCGAGCGAAGCTCGGCAGTTCAACCAACCGCAGCGCAGTTCAACTAACCAAGGAGACTCGCAAATGGCAAAAAAGCCCACCGCAGCCGACGCCCAACTGCTTCTTCAACTTTACGATCTTCGCCGCGAAGCCGAGATGCGCAAAGCCCGCAACTGGTGGGTAGGGACCTTCTGGCCCAACACCGCAGATGATTTCATGAAGGTGGCGTCAGCCATGGGAACCCAGGAAAACGCCTGGTTCCGTCAGGTCGCAGGCTACTGGGACCTGGCATCGTCGATGGTCCTCCATGGAGTCATCCACCCTGACCTCTTTCTCGAGGGCGGCTTCAGCGGGGAGATGTTTTTCATCTACGCCAAAATCCAACCTCTTTTGAAGGAGCTGCGCGAAAAGATGCAGAGCCCGGGACTGTTTCGCAACGTGGAGAAGGTAATCACCAGCTCTAAGACCGGACGTGACCGTCTGAAGACCGTCACTGCGCGCCTGGAGAGCCGGCGCAAGACCATGGCGGAGACGGCCAAGGCAAGTTGAGCTGCTGCGTTCATCTCCCTTCTTCCCTCATCTTCCGGCTGTCATCCTGAGGAGTTGAAGGACCCCTACTGTGGCGCCGGTGCCGACAACAATTGTTCAACCGATAATAGCGATAAATCATCGCGGGCCTGGACGCAGCATTGGAGAATGCAGGGGGCCTTCGACTTCGCAGCTATTCGCCAAGCGAGTAGCTGCTCCGCTCAGGATGACAAGGATCGCTGAAAGCTGAAAGCCTTCCCTACGAGATGTACTCCCGGATGTACTCGTCTTTGGTTTGCTTCAGCGCTTCTATGTCGCCGTCGAAGATAATTTTTTCGTTGCGGAGGATCAGAAACGTCATCGGAACTTCCCCGTGGGTGCCGCTGCCCAGCGCCCGCATCTGGTTGGTTTCGCGATCGAAGTAGTGGGTTGCCATGATAAAGGCGTCCTGCAGTCGATGGGTAACCAGGAGCGAGCTGGTTTTGTACACGTCCCGCTGTTTCACGATCAGCGCGATGATGGTTGTGGAGGTGACCGGATCCAGTCCTCCGGTGGGCGAATCATAGAGCAGGATTTCCGGCTGCGTAATGATGGCGCGCGCAATCGCATGTTCACGGTTCGTTCCAATTCGACGAAACTCAGGGCCTCGCGCACCCGCCGCTCGATTTCCTCCTCGGAAACGTTGCCTTCCTCCAGCAGCCGAAACGCAACGTTTTCCCGCACCCTGAGCGAGTCGAAAAGTGCGCTCTCCTGGAACACCATGCCGATCCGGCGCCGCAGGTCGAACAGAGCTTCTTCGCTCATCTGGGTCACTTCTTCGCCCAGAACGTAGATACGGCCCGAGTCCGGTTTCAGCAGCCCCAGCGCCAGTTTGAGGATGGTGCTCTTGCCCGAACCTGCGATGCCGAAAATCGCTTTAGTCTCGCCTCGCGCCAGCCGGAAGGAGATGGCGTCAAGCACTGGCTTTCCGTCGAAGCCCAAAGAAACATCCTCGAAGACAATGACGGGCTCTGCAGATCCTGCGACGGACGCCGCCGGCATCTCGAGAGGTGTTGGGGGGGCAGCCATAGCCTCAGTGGTACCCGAATAGCGTCATGGTCAAGCGAGTTACAAAGAAATCCACAACGATAATCAGAATGGAAGACGCGACCACCGCCTGGGTGGTCGCTCGGCCGACGCCCTGCGTGCCACCCCGGGCCGACATTCCGTAGTAGCAACCGATGGTGGAAATGATGAACCCGAACAGCACCGGCTTTAACAACCCGGTAAAAACGTCACGGAAGACCAACGCTTGCCAGGCGGAACTCCAGTACTGGCGCCAGTCCATCCCGAACAGCAGGCTCGAAACTGCTCCGCCGCCCGCGAGTCCGCAAGCATCGGAGATGATGGTCAGAAAAAAAAGCATGAACACCGTCGACACCACTCGAGGGGTCACCAGCTTTTTTGTCGGATCGGTGCCCAGAGCGCGCATGGCGTCGATCTGTTCCGTCACCACCATCGATCCCAGTTCACTGGCCATACCGGAGGCATTGCGCCCGGAGACCATCAGCCCAGTAATGACCGGCCCCAGTTCGGTCACCATACCCACCGCGACCAGTTGTCCGATGAGTGACAGCGATCCGAAGCGTTGCAGCGTATTGGCACTATTCAGGGCGAGCGAGCCCCCGATGGAAAATCCGGTGAGCACGACGATGGGCAGCGAACCTACGCCGATCAGGTCGGCCTGTTGCAGCATGTCTCCAAAATAGACCGGCTTCTTGAACAGGTTGCCAAGCGATCGCCACACCAGCAGGGCGTATTCCTGTATAGCCAAGACCTTCTCTTTGGCAAACTCCGAGGGCGAGATAAGGTCGACAGCACTGAAGAGATCTCCGGCAGCCATGCGTGCATTCTCCGTCGCTACTGAGGAACTATAGCAGGGAAAAGGCGGGTGTCGGGCGTCAGCCCTCGTACCTCGGACCTCAGGCGTCAGCCCTCGGACCTCGGGCGTCAGACTGCGGGAGTCGGACCCTGCCTTTTTTTTCGCTTTCGGCTTTCCGCGAACCTTCCAATGGGTTCGAGATCTGAAGTCTGAGATCTGAAGTCCGAGGTCTGACGCCTGAGGTCCGACGCCCGACGCCCGACGCCTACTCCCTTACCTTCTTCTTGATCTCAATATTCAGGCGTTTGATTTTTTGATTCAGGGTGGACAGGGGCACGTGGAAGCGTTCGGCGGCTTCGGTCTGGTTCCAGTTGCACTTCTCCAGCATGTCCAGAATGATGTGGCGTTCGCAGTCTTCAACGATATCGAACAGCGAAGCGTCGCCGCGGTGTTCCAGCAGAGGCACGGGACTGCCACGACCCACAATCTGGTCGGGAAGGAGTTCCGGGCCAACGTCCAGGCCGGAAGAAAGCACCACGGCTCTCTCGACCACGTTCTCCAGTTCGCGCACGTTTCCCGGCCAGGAGTAGGACAGGAGGGGACGAAGCCCTTCCGGCGTCATTCTCCGCCGCGGTCGCTCGTTTTCTTCCGAGTATTTCGCAAGGAAGAAATCGACCAGCAGAGGGATATCTTCTTTTCTCTGTCGCAGAGGCGGCAGGTCGACGGTGATGACGTTCAGGCGATAAAAGAGGTCGTCGCGGAATCTACCTTCGCGCACCAATTGTTTCAGATCCACGTTGGTGGCAGCGATGATGCGTACGTCCACCTGAATTTCGTGCACCCCGCCCAGGTGCATAAACTTACGGTCCTGGAGCACGCGCAGGATCTTGCTCTGCGTGTCCATGCTCATGGTGCCGATTTCGTCGAGAAACAGCGTGCCCCGGTCGGCGATTTCGAACAGACCCTTCTTGGAAGCGATGGCGCTGGTAAACGCTCCCTTGACGTGTCCAAACAGCGTGGACTCCAGCAGGTCGGGCGGCATCGAGCCGGTATTCACCGGAACAAACGCGCGCTCCCGTCGCGGCGAGTTCAAATGGATCGCCTTAGCAATCAGCTCCTTGCCGGTTCCGCTCTCGCCCTGCAAAAGTATCGTCGACCGGCTGGGCGCCACTTGCGCTACCAGGTCGAAGATCTTGAGCATGGGCTCGCTCTTGCCCACGATATGTTCAAAGTTGTAGCGCTGCTTCAGAGCGCGCTTGAGCTGAACGTTTTCCGCTTCGGTGCGGTGACGGCCCACCGCGACGCGCACATCGGCCAGCAGTTTTTCGTTGTCCCACGGCTTCTGGACGAAGTTGGTGGCGCCCGCCTGCATGGCTTTCACCGCATTTTCCACCGTACCGTACGCGGTGATCATGATGACGGAAAGCTGCGGGTCGTGCAGATGAAGGTCGGCCAGCAAATCAATCCCGTTGCGGTCGGGCAGCGCCAGGTCGAGCAGGACAAGGTCGAAAGGACGGTCGCCAATGCGCGCCATGCCCTCGTCGCCGGTGGCCGCCGATTCCACCGAGTAGCCTTCCAGTTCCAGCAGGGTTTCCAGGGATTCGCGGATGGCGGCTTCGTCATCGATGATCAACAAAGAGCCCGCAGACGAAGCCGACGCTTCGTTCAGGGAGCGGCGCGGGATGGTTGCCAGTTCAGACATTGACGGTCTTCCTCATTAGCGGGAAATCCAGGTAGAACGTTGTACCCTGGCCGGGTTGGCTCTCCACTCGAATCTTTCCCGCATGTTCCTGAATGATGCCGTAGGTGACAGACAGGCCCAGGCCCGTGCCTTTGCCCTGACCCTCCCGCGGCGCCGACTTGGTGGTAAAGAAGGGATCGTAGATGCGCTGGATATGTTCCTGGGCAATTCCCGTGCCGGTATCGGACACCACCACGCTCACTCCGTCCCCGTTGGCAGTGGCGACTCGAAGATCTCCGCCACCGGGCATCGCATCCCGCGCGTTGAGGAAAAGATTCAGGAAGACTTGTTGCAGGCGTCCGGGATTGCCGCTGATCAGCGGCAGGTGCTCAGCCAGATCATCCTGAACTTTGATCTTGGTGATCTTGAACTGGTGCTCGAGCAGGGCCAGCGTATCCGCAATAATCTTGTTGATGTTGACCTCGGTAAACTCCGTGCCACTGGTGCGCGAGAAATTCAGCAGGTTGTTGACAATCTCCGAAGCCCGGAAGGTCTGGCGGGTAATTTTCTCCAGCAACCCGCCTTTTTGCGGATCGTCCTGCAGTTGTTTCGAAAGCATCTGCGCGTAGGAGGAGATGACAGCCAGCGGAGTGTTGACTTCGTGCGCGACTCCGGCGGCGAGCAACCCGATGGACGAAAGCTTGTCCGCCTGCGAGAGCTGCGACTCCAGGTCGATGCGCTCGGTGATGTCGTCCACGATGATCAGCCGACCGATTACGTTAAACTTCCGCGTGACCAGCGGGGCGATGGCAACGTTCACGATGCGGCTTTCGCCCGTCGGCGTCGCCAGACGGAACTTGTACAGGTTGTTGATGCCGGGATTCTGCCGCACCCGGTAAAACTCTTCTACGAAGGCCGCAGGGAACACTTCGCTCAATGGCCGCGTCAGCGCCTGCCAACGGGGCAGCGCGTACATGACTTCCATCTGCGAGTTCCAGGATTCGATCCGGTCGGCCAGATCCACCGCCATCACGCCGACGTTGATCGACTCCACGATGTTTTCGTTGAAGTCTTTCAGACGCTCGTATTCGGCGACCTTCTGTTCCAGGGACGCGTACAGGCGCGCGTTCTGAATGGCAATGCCGATGTATCCGGCCAGCGTCTCCAGCAGTTCCACGTCTTCGCTGGTAAGGAAGTCGCCCTCCACCGTCTTGCCTAAGCCAAGGAACGCGATGGTGCGTTGCTGGGCGCGGCAGGGGATGTAGTAATTCATATCCAGCCTGGCAATGGTCTGCTGGGCGCTCGGAGTCTCGCGCGGTACCTGGTGCACATTCTCCAGGAAAAGGTGTCCGGCCTCGATTTCGGGTCGCGGGGCGCTGAGGAAGTTCAGGTCCAGACCGCTGGTGGTCGTCATGCCGAATGACTTGGCCAGGAAGAATTGTGCCGGCTCGCCGGCGGCGAGGAAGATGGCCATGCGGTCGACAAGCAGCGTCCGCGACAAGCGATCGACGACCGAACTCAACATTCTGTCCAGATCGGTTTCCGCGCTGAGCTCGCGGCCAAATTCGATCAGCGTCTTGCGGTAGTCATAGCGGGTGCGATAAAAGAACTGGTCAATCCGCTCCTGGATCCATTTGCGGACGGGATCAAACAACAGCGCCGTGACCACCATCGCCAGGATCAGACCAATGGGGCCGGAGCTCGGTACCTGGGTGTGCACCAACTCGGCCACGCCAGCCACCACCGCGAAGTAAACTCCCACGATCGCACCGGCGGCCAGCGTGTACACCATGCCTCGCTTGAAAATCAGATCCACGTCCATCAAGCGGTAGCGGAAGATGGCATAGCCAAACGTCAGGGGCAAAAGGCCCAGTGATAGCACCGAAACCTTCATCGCCGCCGTAGGCAGTGCCCCGGTCAGGTACGGGATCACGTAGAACAGCGTGAACGGCGCAATTGCCAGGATGGTGCCGCGGGTCACCCACTTCAGTTGCTGGCGCAGGATCGGTGTGCTGGCCTTGCGATAGCTGAACCACAACACTCCGGCCGCCACGACGAAGAACAGGCCAGATAGCCCATCTGTACGCGGTCCAGGTTCCAGCGCACCCGCTCGCTGGCTTTCAGCAGGCGCAGGGTGAAAACGTGGATTACCAGGAGCAGCATCCCGGGCACGTAGATTGCCGGAATGATCCAGCGATGCTTGCGTACAAAGTTGCGTTTTTCCGGGAAGGTCAAAACAAAGTGCAGGAACAGAGCCGGCTGCAACAGCCAGGCCACCACGTTGCCCCAGTAGATAATCCAGTCAAAATCGTTCAGCTTGCCGGTGAACTTGAAGGCGTAGAAGATGAACGAGACCAGGCAGAAAACGTAGAAATGGG
>WNFO01001421.1_pt1 | contig 19368 bp, 19 predicted proteins | sample 5400251 | NCBI WGS metagenome assembly WNFO01 (sample SAMN13153354, study PRJNA577476) | soil metagenome | isolation source: 100 cm saprolite under Madrone tree | place: USA:California | collected 2016-06-14
CCGGCCCCAACCCTCCCGCGGGCCAGAATTCTCGGGCAATCCCAGTTCTGAGCGGGAGGCGGGGGAGGCTGGGCTGAGACCCGACTGAGAAGCTGAATGCGGCGGTTGGCATGGCGAAAGGCCTCTCCGCGCTAGTTGGTGACAGTCGAGTGGTTCACGCTCTCGCACACATGACTGTCACAACACACATTTCGGCAGCGCCACTCGAACGCCTCCAGCGCATGAGCCCGGGATTGTCGCGGCTACCGCCGCTAATAAATATTAGACAAGGAGTCTGCAAGTACCAAAACGCAGACTCAGGGTATCTAAATTTCTACGGGACCTGAAGGTCTGTACATAGAGTTTGAGTCGAGCGGCGCGCCAGGTCATTTCTGCTCTTGCGCGTCTTATCTCGCAGGTTGTCCGGTACCAAGCAAGACGGAGCCAAGCCCGTCTTTATGGATGAGTCTTGAAAGACGAGTGGAAATAATCTCCTTAACTCGTGCGTAAGAAAAATAGGGGAGGTACGAATGAGTTTGAAATACACATTTTCGTATTTCATTCCGTTGCTGCTGTGGCAGCTGACCGCGAGTGGATGCAATCGGGCGAACCCTCAAGCAGCTGGCCCGCAAATGCCGCCCCCTCCACTGGTGACCGTCGCGAAGGCCCAGAAGCAGGACGTGCCCTTGTACTTGGACGAAATCGGGAAAAGCGGCGGCTCCGAGTCCGTGACGGTGACACCGCAGGTCGGTGGGCGAATCACGGAACGACATTTTCAGGACGGAGCAGACTTGACCAAAGGGGCACTCTTGTTTGTCATCGATCCGCGTCCCTATCAGGCTCAGTTGGATTCAGCGAGAGCCAGTCTGGCACAGGCGAAAGCGGCACTCGCACTCGCGAAGGCTCAGTTTGCACGCGACGAGGAGTTGGTGGGATCGAAAGCGATCTCCAAACAAGACTATGACACGAAGAAGAACACCGTTGATGTGGATCTGGCGCAGGTCGAATCGGCCGAAGCCGTACTTGAAACCGCCAAGCTCAATCTGGAGTACTGCTACATTCACTCTCCCATCGAAGGCCGCGCAGGTGCGCGTCTGGTCGATGTGGGGAACGTGGTGCAGGCGAACACGACAGGGTTGTTGTTGATCCAGCGCCTAGACCCGATCTATGCGGATTTCACTGTGACCGAAGGCGATCTTCCAGAGGTGCAGAAGGAAATGTCGCGCGGCAGTTTGAAGACGTTGGTGCGGCTGCCGTCGGATCCGGAGAATCGCGCGCGTAGCGGGAAGCTTACGTTTCTTGACAACGCCGTCCAGAACGGCACAGGCACCGTTAATCTGCGCGCGACGATGTCCAACCCTGACCATCATTTTTGGCCTGGCCAGTTTGTCAATGTGAGACTCGTTTTGGCCACGCAAAAAAACGCGGTGTTGATTCCAAATCAGGCCACGCAAATCAGCCAGAAGGGACCATTCGTTTACGTGGTTAAGCCCGACGGCACCGCAGACTTCCGGCCAGTCACGCTTGGCCAGCGGCAAGGAGACAACGTGGTCATCACCCAGGGAGTGGCGGCAGGCGAAAATGTGATTGTCACCGGGCAAATGACCGTGCCGCCGGGTGGGAAAGTCCGTGTCGATACCGGAGTGGCGCCCGGTCCGGGTGGAGCTCCGGCAGATGCCGGTGCCGCAGGCACGAAGTAAGGAAAACGAGGGGACATGAGTCTCTCTGAACCATTCATTCGACGACCCGTAATGACGGCAGTGCTGACTGTCTCCGTCGTTCTGTTCGGCGTGCTGGCGTACTTTGGCTTGCCGGTCAACGATCTGCCGGCCGTGGACTATCCGGTCATCCAAGTGAACGTCGGCTACCCCGGCGCTACGCCCGAGACAATGGCGAACAATGTGGCGACACCCCTGGAACGCCAGTTCATGCAGATACCAGGGCTGCAACTTATTACTTCCAATAACGGCCAGGGACACAGCAGCTTCGTTCTGCAGTTTGATCTTTCCAAGAACGTTGACGCGGCAGCGACTGATGTGCAGGCAGCGATCTCTCGAGCGACGGCGCAATTGCCTGTGGACCTGCCGAGCCCGCCGACGTTTACCAAGACCAACCCAAATGACCAGCCGATCATGTACATCGGATTGACCAGTGACAGTGCGACGCAAGGACAGCTATATGACTACGCTAACACGCAAGTCGGTCAGCGCATCAGCATTCTGCCTGGAGTTAGCCAGGTCGCCGTGTACGGCGCTCAGTCTGCCGTGCGAATCAAGGCACACCCTTCGGCGATGGCGGCTCGCAACCTGACAATCGATGACCTGGCCACGGCACTGAAAAACGGGACGAGTTACACAGGGGCGGGTCAGTTTGACGGCGAACACCACACTTTCCTTCTTCAACCGCAGGGCCAGCTCAGCGAAGCGAGTCAATACGACAACCTGATCGTGAGGCAGGGAAACGGATCCCCGGTGTACTTGAAGGACATCGCGACCGCCGAAAACGGGCTCCAAGACGAGCGCATCAGGATGCGTTTTTGGTTCCGAGGCCATCAAGTGCCCTCGGCAACGGTGGTGGTCGCGGTATTTCGGCGCGCTGGGTCTAACGCCGTCGACGTTGCCAAGTCGATCCGCGATTTGCTTCCCACGGTTAGGGCGCAGCTTCCCAGTGCGGTGGGAATCATTCCCATTTATGACCGTTCGCAGACGATCGTAAATAGCGTCAAGGACGTGCAGGAGACGCTCTACATTGCGTTCGCATTGGTCGTACTCGTCATCTTTGCTTTTCTCGGCCGCGCCCGCGACACACTGATCCCGGCCGTCGCTTTGCCGCTCTCGCTGCTGCTCACGTTCGTGGTAATGAATATTCTGGGGTACAGTCTCGACAATTTGTCGTTGATGGCTCTGACGCTTGCGATCGGGTTCCTGGTGGACGACGCGATTGTCTTTCTGGAAAACACGGTGCGGCTCATGGAGCATGGGCAAGGAGCACTCGAGGCCTCGCTAAACTCAGCCAAGGAAATAAGCTTCACGATTCTGGCTATGACCGTGTCGCTCGCCGCGGTATTCCTTCCGCTTGTCTTCATGAGTGGACTGGTCGGTCGGATTTTCCGCGAATTCTCAATCACCATCATTGTTTCCATTTTTGCCAGCGGCATCGTTTCGCTTACGCTGACGCCTTTGATGTGTTCTGGCCTGTTGGCGGAGCGCGGTGAATATGCCAAGAAGACCTGGATGGAGCGAGTCATCGGAGGAATTGAGAAGAGAGTGTTGGAGTTTTACGGGCGCTCATTGTGGTTCTTTCTTCGTCATCGCTGGATTTCCCTGGTCACATGGGTTATCTGCCTCGCGGGGACCGGATACCTCTTCTATATCATCCCGAAAGCGTTTCTGCCTGTCGGTGACAGTTCGTTTGCACTGGGAGTTTTTGTAGCACAAGAGGGTACCTCGCCATACGAGATGCATAAGCACCAAGAGGAAGTCGAGAGCGTTCTGCACGCGAATCCCGCAGTGGACATGACCTTCACAATGAGCGGCAATAACACATTCTTTCCGGCGAACCAGGGCCTGGTACTTGCGTTCCTGAAGAGTCCGGATGAGCGTGCGCCCATCGAGGCGGTGTCGAATCAGCTGATGGGCCGACTCAACTCCAGCATTCCCGGACTGATCACCTTTTTGAAGCCCCAACCCGTGCTCCAGATCAGCACCGGCGCGACAGCGAACTTGCAGGGACAGTTTGCTTATGCGATTTCCGGCATCGATCCGAACGAAGTCTATGCGACCGCGGGGAAGCTTATTCAGAAGATGCACGAGTTCCCGGGATTTCTGTTCGTGAATTCTGATCTGTTCAATCACACGCCGAACTTGCAAATCAACATTCTGCGAGACCAGGCAAAACTTTACGGAGTTTCCGAAACGCGCATTCTGAACCTCTTGCACGAAGCATATTCGCAGAACTACATATACTTGATCAAAAAACCGACCGATCAATATCAAGTGATTCTGGAGGTCGCGGACGATCAGCGCTCCGAGCCTCAGGATCTTCACCTGCTCTACATCAAGAGCGACGACGGCTCGCGAATGGTCCCGCTGAACGCTATGGCGACGTGGCATTCCATTCTGGGCCCGCAGTCGGTGAACCATATCAATCAGTTCACAAGCGTCACTTTGTTCTTCAACTTGAAGCCAGGGTACACGATCGGCCAAGCGACGCAGTTTGTAGAGAATTCTGCCAAGCAAATCCTTCCGCCGGGAATGCGCGGCGGGCTGCAGGGCGAGGCGCTTACGTTTCGCGACACCGTGTCCAGCCTCACCATCTTGATGTTCCTGGCCGTGTTCGTCATGTATGTGATCTTGGCAATTCTCTACGAGAGTTATCTGCATCCAATCACGGTTCTTTCGTCCCTGCCAGTCGCCTTGGTCGGCGGACTGCTCACGCTACGGCTCTTTGGCGCCGAAGCTTCGCTGTATGCGTTCATCGGCATGTTCATGTTGATGGGTATCGTCAAAAAGAACGGAATCATGATCGTAGATTTTGCCCAACAGCGCGTGGAGCACGGAATACCCGATGATCATGCCATTCACGAGGCCAGCATGGAGCGTTTCCGGCCCATTATGATGACCACACTCGCAGCATTGATGGGTGCGCTGCCGATCGCGTTCGGCTTTGGAGCCGATGGTGCTTCACGTCGCCCGCTGGGACTGGTGGTCGTCGGTGGATTGATCATCTCGCAATTCATCACGCTCTATGTCACGCCGGCCATTTATCTGTACCTGGAAGAGTTCCAGGAAAAGGTGTTGGATCGCGTGTCATTTTTCCGGGCACGCCACTCACAAGTTCCCAATGCAGGCGGTTCGGTCGCGCCGGAACCAGGCCTCGGAGACTGACTTCGATGACGATAGTTGCTCAACGGGCTCGCGCTGCGTTTTTCTGGTACGCGAGTGTCGGCTTGTTGGTGGCCTGCCTGTCCGGCTGCATGGTCGGCCCAAACTTCAAGCGCCCCAAAGTGGACATGCCAACCGCGTATCGCGGTTTGACACTGGAGGAAGCGTCAAAGTCCGAATCCGCCGCGCTCGCGGATGAAAAATGGTGGGAAGTCTTTCAAGACAAGGAGCTTCAGAGCCTGATTCGGACGGCTCTCAGTAACAACTTTGACGTGCGCATCGCCGCCTCGCGCGTTCTTCAGGCTCGGGCGCAACTTGGGATCGCGCGCGCCGACCAATATCCCTCCCTGAATGGCGGCGCCAACATTGTAAGCATTCGCAATCCTGAAGTCGGTCCGATACCGACGTATTCGCTGACGAATGGGGAGTTGACCGCCTCCGCGACATGGAATCTTGATTTCTGGGGTAGGTATCGGCGGGCCACCGAGGAAGCCCGGGCAAACCTCCTGACCAGTGATTGGGCGCGCCACCAAGTGGTCGCCACGCTGGTGGCCGGTGTGGCGACCAGCTATTTCCAACTGCGTGAGCTCGATCTTGCGCTCGAGATCTCCAAGAACGCGCTGGCCTCACGAAAGGAATCACTGGATCTGACCACACAGTTAACTGAACACGGAATTGACACCATGCTGGACCAGCGCCAGGCGGAAGAACTCGTCTACACTGCTGCGGCGCAGATTCCTGATCTCGAACGGCAAATTGCGCAGCAAGAAAACGCCATCAGCTTGCTGCTGGGCAATAATCCAGGTCCAGTGCCGCGAGGTCTGAAGCTAACGGAGCAACCCCATGCCCCGGAGGTTCCGGCCGGTTTACCTTCCACCATGCTCGAACGCCGCCCCGACATTCGCCAGGCCGAGGAAAACTTAGTGGCGGCCAATGCGCACATCGGCGTCGCAAGAGCAGCTTACTTTCCGCAGATTACGCTCACCGGATCGGCTGGATTTCAGAGCTCGGCGTTGGTCAATCTGTTCAGCGGTCCGACTGGATTGTGGAATCTGAGCGGGGGTCTAACCCAGCCAATCTTCGAGCGCGGGCGTTTGAAGAACAACGTGCGCTTGGCGGAGGCCCAGCAGCAGGAAGCGCTTTTGACGTATCAGCAGACAATCAAGGGTGCCTTCCGCGACGTTTCGAACGCGCTTGTCGCCTATCACAAGAACTGGGAATTCCTCATCGAGCAAGAACGACTGACCGCCTCGGCCCAGGACGCTGCTCGTTTGTCCGAGATGCGCTTCAAGGCTGGAGCTACCGACTACTTGGAAGTCCTCACCAACGAGACGAACTACTTTTCTGACGAACTGGCGCTTGCCCAAGCGCAGTTCAACAAGGTGCAAGCGCTCGTTCAACTCTATCAGGCGCTTGGCGGCGGCTGGCAGCAGTAGCGCCCTACGCAACATTCCGTGCGCCATCCACGGCTTCCTCAGCAACGCAGTCCTGGCACGGACCTGTGGCCTTAGCCGTACTGTAAGCGGCAAGCTTTTCTATACCGGCAGTTGATCGATTGACGAGACTTGGGCGATGTCTTCATCGCCAGTTAGTGCCTTCAGTTATTCTGATGAGTAGCGGATTTGGGGCATCAGCCAACGTCTTGTTAGAATCTGCTCGTAGGTGGTCCGATTGCAGCCCTGATAGGAGACGAATCCAATAGAGCGGGGAACAGCAATCCCATGGAAGTAGTCTCCTTCGGCATAGAGGAGAGGCACTTACCTGGGGCAGGTCGCTAAGGCGCACGCACTAGCCCGGGGCCGGTAGTTTCCCGATACGCCGGGCGCTATTACCAAAAAACTTATCATTCCTTTCCGCGACGGGTTCAACCTGATCTCACCGCCGAGGATATCTAGTATGCTGCCCCGATAAGCAGTGTGCATTCGCGGCCCTGTGTGTAAAACCAAGCATTGCAGTGCAAATCGGCCTGCATGATATACTTCCCAAAAATCCTGCTGCTTGAAGATTGAGGACTCCTGTCCATGGCCGTTGGCGTTCGCACTCAGGATCTGCGCAAGGTCTATAGCACCGCTCCTCCATTAGGTGCTGCCGGTGTGTTTATTGCGCGCGCCGACGCGAAAGGTGGGAAACAGCCCAAAACCCAAATTCCAGCCCTCGACGGACTTTCGCTTGATATTCTTCCCGGAGAGATTTTCGGCCTTCTTGGCCCAAACGGTGCGGGCAAATCCACCACGATCGGAGTCCTAACCACTCGGGTGCGGCCTACGTCCGGGCAAGCCTGGATTGGCGAGCACGACGTGTGGGAGGAACAGACCCGGGTCAAGCATCTGATTGGTGTTGTGCCCCAGCGCCCCAACCTAGATTTTTCTTTGACTGCCCGCGAGATTCTCATTTTTCATGCGGCTTACTTCGGAATCGCGTCAAAGCAAAGAAATGAGCGCGCCGACGCTTTGCTCGAGAGGTTCAAGCTTACCGAGCGCGCAAACCAGATGGTGCGCGGCTTTTCCGGCGGAATGATGCAGCGGCTTTCTATTGCTCGCGCGATGATGCACGATCCGCAAGTTCTGTTTCTCGACGAGCCGAGCGCCGGGCTCGATCCTCAAACGCGTATTCTCTTGTGGGAGATCATTCGTGAATACCATCAGACGGGAAGGACCGTCCTGCTGACCACGCATAACATGGAAGAGGCCGACACGGTGTGCCAGCGCTTGGCCATCATTGACCATGGCCATGTAATTGCCCTGGGTACACCGGCGCGGTTGAAAGCATCGATCCCCGGAGGATTCCTCCTGCGCCTTCGTTTCGGGAATCAGACGGCGGATCTGCTTCAGCGTTTACAATTGCTGGCGGGAGTCCGCGAGGTGCGCGCTGCGGACACCACAGGTGCCGACGTCTATGCGGATCGCGGCGGTTCTCTCATTCCTGAGATCGCGAGCTTGGCCGCGAATTCAGGCGCAGAATTGTCAGACGTTCACATTTCTGAACCGAGTTTGGAAAACCTCTTCCTGCACCATACCGGAAGGAGCCTGCGCGATTGAACTGGAAAACTTTTGCAGCCATGCTGGCGCGCGACGCCCACGTAGCCCGGCGTAACGCGATTCAACTCTTCCTGCAGACCTTTCTACAGCCGCTGCTCTTTGTTTTCATCTTCGGCCGGGTGATGGTTGGCAGTGGTTATCTGCCTGCCGCGTACAAGAGCTTTCTGCTCCCCGGCATCATCGCGATCAGCATGGTCTTCACCGGAATTTGGGCTGTGGCCATGCCGCTTATCGCTGAGTTTCAGTGGACGCGCGAAATCGAAGACCGCCTGCTCGCCCCGATCGGCGTTGCCTGGATCGCCATCGAGAAAGTCATCGCCGGAATGCTGCAAGCGCTGGTCGCCGGGCTGATCGTGATCCCGCTGGCATGGCTGGTGCTTCGACCCGGAGTTGAAATCAGTATTGGCGCGCCCTGGACCTTCGCTGTGGTCATTGTACTGGTCGCCACCTTCTCCGCGTGCGGAGGACTGGCTTTGGGGTGCAGCATCAATCAGCAGCATATTGGCCTGATGTTCGGCATGGTAATTACTCCCATGATTTTTTTCGGTTGCACTTACTATCCATGGAGCGCTCTGAAAACTTTCCCTATCCTGCAGAAAGCCGTGCTCATCAACCCGCTGGTGTATGCAAGCGAAGGAATGCGCGCCACCTTGGTTCCGCAGTTCCCACATCTGTCAATAAAAGTTGTACTCATTGCGCTGCTTTTGTTCGACCTTCTGCTGCTGGTTGTCGGACTGCGGCAGTTCGAGAAGAAGGCGGTGAGTTAGCCTAGGCCGACAAGCTCTTCCGCCCAGACAATTAGGGAATGAGAGCAAAACCGGTGATCATTCGCAAGGCATCAAATTGGACGTCAGAGCAGCCGCAGAAGTAGCCGCGCTCAGCATTTCTCGTTGAGCCTGACTCGCTAGCTCCCGGATTGTCGTCTTAACTTGGCAACTATCTTGAAATAAACGTTAGAGTTTTATCGGAGGCGCGCACCTTAGGGGGAGGTACGCGTGGGCGGAATGCTCTTGCGCGTTCGATAAAACCATTTGCATTGGACTTATTCGCTTGGGGTTTGCGGCGGACGCGGGCCTTATGCAAGTTCACTGGTGGGAAGGGGCGGTGGGGAGATGCGCCGGGACTGTGCCGCGGAGCGCAACACATGACACCATTTGCGCGGAAGCTGGTTATGCCAAGAAAGTGCTGCGAAGGGAGCTGCTGAGGGAGCTGCTGAGGGAGCTGGAAAAATCCGATTCGAACCTAGCCTGTTGGCCTCGCTGCGGGAAGCTGAAGCAAACTACGCCAGGCCGAGAAATTGAGCGACTCCCTGGGCGTCTCGACCAGCGACCTCACTCCGTATTTCAAGTCTTGAAGAAGTGGTCGCATCCGTATGGGATGACATGAAATGTCTCGGAGAAGCGCAAAGAACCGCATGTTCGGCCTTGCTACTCAAGTCAATTTGTTTTGCGGTGCGCTCTGAATTCAGAGCCGTTTCGGTAGATGCGCAGGCCATATACAGCGCCGTTGTCATGCTTCATAAACTCAACCCAGTTGTTTTGCGTCTCGGGGAAGGCAAATCTGGTCCCATGGACGGGAATCAACATTGACTTTTGTTCGCCGGGAATTTCGATCGTCAGTTGTCCGTCCTCAGCCGTGATGAGCACGCTGAACTTGCCCGGCGCGTCGGTTGAGTACACCCCAACATAAGCGAAAGGGTCTCCCCTAGATATGTTCGTTGAGACAAAGGGTTGACTCAAGGATTGAACTGGAGGAGTAGTAGTTATGTTCCGATGTAGCTTATCCGAGGCACTCAATCTGGCCTGTTCCTGAGGTTCAGAAACCTCCGCTGAAGAGTTGGCTTCCGGGGGTATGCGCCTTCCAAGCCAAACACGGTCTGCTTCTGGAGTATTCGTTCCAGATTCTATGATGGCTTGCGTGCGTGGTCGCGGGCTCGCTTGTGTGCACGGGCGCACGATCGCTCGTGTTGGGGACAAATTGGGCGTGCTCGCCGGAAGTTGGTCCTCGGAGTTGGCCGGGGATTCAAAGCTGACCGAAGGCAAATAGACGGAATGGATTCTACCGTGACCAAGAGCGAGAAACACTGAGGAGCACGCAATCCATGTCAGAACTGCTCCCCCAAGCAAGGCGCTTTTTCGAGGCTTGAAATTCTCCAAGGTATAGAAGACGGGAAGACCACCCACACCGGCTGGTACGCTTACAGTCGCTTTTTCTTCCCAATATTCCGAGCGCATGGTCCACTGCCGCAATAGCGAGATGAACGCATCCGCCAGGAGTCCAGCAGCTGCCGCCCTTCCTTCGATATGGTCGAAGATTGACAGCATCTCTTCAGCGAAGCGTTCGCGGAAACGCGCAGGATGGAAACGAAGTGCCCAACAGTAGAGGAGGCGAAGCATTACGCTCTCCTTGGCCTGGCAGGCTGCAAGCGCAACTTACCTTCGCGGACTACGCCTTCAAGGCGCGCCAATTCGGCAGCAAGGACACCACGTCCCCGCGAAGTGAGTCGGTAGTAGCGTCGCCGTGGATCGTCATCATCGGCACGGTGGCCAAGCTCCTGGATAAATCGTTGCTCGATCAACTTCTGCAGATTGTCGTAGAGCGTACCTGGTCCCAACTTGTACAGGCCTTGTGACTGTCGCAATGCTTCCTGCATGATGCCATAGCCATGCAGATCGTCACCCGCAAGCGAGAGCAGAATGTGCAGCGTCGCAGGAGACAATGGTAGAAACGAGCTTAGGTCGTCTTTCATTGGTCGGACTCCGTTATATCGCTTCCCGAGTGATGTGTCAAGTCAGCCTCAACTGAGAACCGCGTCGTGTGGAGAAGCCGAACTAAAGGCACGATCCGCAAAAGACACGCGGATTGCATAGGGCCGATCGAGGGGTCGGCCACGCTCGCAGTACAGTCGCCGTGTAGGCTCTGCCAAACCGTCGGCGACGGGGACGATTACTCGGCAACTCTTCCACCATCCGATAAGGCTAGGCTGGCCCGTGATTTCCCGAAGAGGACCGCCCAGGTAAACTGGAGTGCTGCGGAGGCACCAAGAAATACTCGGATCCTGACCACGCCATCAGCAGTCTTTCGAGCCGCGGTTATTATTCGCCCTATGTCGCGGCCTCTGTTTGCATCGCCGCCAGATCACATCCTGGTTTATCTTGTTCGGCCCGCCGGTTGGTGTATCTTCCTAAAAACTGATGGCTTACAACGCGTTCATCTCTTATAGTCACACAGCCGACGGCACTCTTGCAGCCGCCCTTCAATCGGCCCTGCATTCTTTTGCCAGACCCTGGTACAAGCTGCGCGCTTTGCACATCTTTAGAGATCAAACCAACCTCGCAGTGAATCCTGCGCTTTGGTCTAGTATTCGCGACGCCCTCGATCAATCCCTGTACTTCATTTTATTTGCTTCGCCTGAAGCAGCCGCCTCTCCTTGGGTGGCGAAGGAGGCCGAGTATTGGATCGGCAAAAACGGGACGGCGCGCGTCCTGATTGTCCTTACTGGTGGCACTTTGAAGTGGGATCATCTAGCCAGCTCTTTCAAGTCCGAGAGCACTAACTCTCTGCCCCCAAGCCTTCTACGCTCCTTCCCCGAGGAGCCCCTTTTCCTCGATCTTCATTGGGCACGCGACGGCGTCACTCGCCTTCGGATGCGCGAGCCGCGCTTCCACGAAGCCGTCCTCCAACTCGCTGCTACTTTGCACAACCGGCCCAAAGACGAACTCGACGGTACCGATATTCGCATCCGGCGGCAAAATCGCTTGTTGGCCACCTCAGGCCTCATCGCCATTCTCCTGACTGCGCTCTTCGCACTCCGGCAAGCTCGCCTGAGCCACGAAGAATCGATCCAGAATCTTGCCGCCAGCCTCGCTGCGAACTCTTCCAAAGTCCTCGCCGATAGTCCGGATCGAGCTCACGAGGCAGCGCTTCTCGCTATCGAGTCAAACCGTCTTAACCCTTCGTTCGAAGGAAATCAGGCATTGCGGGCAGCGGTTTCCCTTCTACCGGCAAGCGCGCATGTGTACCCACCCGAAGACTCAGGCCCAACCGAGCGTATTCGCGACATGGCATTCTCGTCCGACGGCAGCATCCTCGCCGTAGCGCGCGATGACGGTTCCACCCAACTCATTGATGTCGTGAACCACAAACCGCTCGGATTTTTCGAAGCGGACGAACAGCCCGTGGCTCGCATCGAAATCCCCGGCGACCCGCAAGGCACCTCGCTGGACAACAATTCGGCCGTTTCCGTTGCCTTCAACTCCTCCGACTCGCTGCTTGCGACCGGCACTCGCGATGGCATCGCTCATGTCTGGGGCTTGCCCGGCGAGCGCGAATTGTTGCGCATTGCCCACGGTGCTCCTGTTTCCCAAGTGGCATTCCGCCCCAAGGCCGACCAACTTGTTACCGCTAGTGACGATGGCCATGTCCGTGTTTTCGATGTCGCTCGCGCAGTCCTCGTGGCCGATTTCAAATGTTCGGGCAAAATGGTTTCCGCTTCCTTCAGTCCCGGCGGCGACCTCCTCGCGGGGTTATCTTCAGAAGGTGTGGTCTCGCTTTTTGATCCAGTGCATCGAAAGCTTCTTCGCACATTAATTGGCGGTGAAGCTGCCTTCAACTTGGCATTTAGCACGAGTGGCAAGCGCTTGGCTGCTTCAAGCGGCGATTTTGCTTTTGTTTGGGAAGTAAATACGGGCCGGCAACTATTGAAAGCCACGCATGCGGCTTCGTCAGAAACGCTCACTCCGATGCAATGGATCTACAATGCCGCCATCACCTCCGATGGCAAACTTCTGGCCTATGCGGCGCGCGGTGACAACTTGGCTCATGTATGGAATGTGGAGACTGGCCGCCAGATTCTTGAACTGAAACATGATTCTTCTGTTGCGGCCGTCTCCTTCAATGCAGATGGAACAAAACTTGGCACGGGCTCATACGACGGAACCGCACGCGTCTGGGAACTCCCTTCAGGAAGAGAACTGGAGCGTGGGTCGCTCGGCGGAGGTGCTGAAGTTGTCGCTTTCAGCCCCGCTAGCGGACGCTTCGCCGCTGGCGGTATAGAGGGCTCGGTTTTCGTCTCCGAGACGCGCCGCGCCGACCGCCCTGCCTACTTCGATCTGCCCGCGGACGTCCGCAGCGTTGCATTTGGCCCGGATGGCAGGCGCTTCGCCATCGCCACGAGATCGACAAACTGGTTATCCCTGGTGCGAATTGCCGACATCGATGGCAAAGTTCTGCGTGACATCGAATTCCAAGGTGCTCCCGTCATCGACCAGCTGTTTTTCCCCGATCCAAATGAAGTGATTGCCCAGTGGAGCAACAAGCTATTTCTCATTGTCATTGACCCGTCTTCGGTAATTCCTTTAGCCGAGGTTTCCGGAGAAATGCGGATCGACCCATCGGGTAAGGCGCTTGCTGCCCAACATGACGGCGTTAGCAGACTGTATACCTTACCCGGCCTTCGACAGACCACATCTGTGGATGGCACTTCTTCCGCTTTGCTGCGGACGGCGGACGAAGGCAGGCTGTTGGCCTTCGGAACAACCAAACCGCCAAACGAATTCTCTATCGACATTTGGAGTGTCGCGAGCAAAGCCCGCGTCAGCCGCATCCAACTGCCCGCAGAGTTGACTCGCCTCGCCTTCAACTCAGCTGGTACAATCCTTTTCACTGCGCAAAACGAAAACCTGCAAGCGTGGGATATCCCGTCCGGCAAGCAACGTTTCTCGCTCACTGCCAGTGGCGACATCGACCTAATCGTTTCCGATCCTTCTTCCGCCTCCTTCGCGACGGTTACTCACGGACGTCTGACCGTATGGGATGCCACGACTGGCGCTCGCTTGGCGCAGCTACCCGATGTAGGCTACCTCCACTCAGCCGCTTTCAGTCCCGACGGCCGCTATCTGCTAACCGGGTACGACCAACGCGCCGCAGCGCTTTGGCTCTGGCGTTCGGGCGATTTGCGAGACCAGGCCTGTGCTCGGCTCACTCGCAACTTGTCTCACGATGAATGGAAGCGTTGGTTTCCCAAACAACCCTATCGCCAAATTTGTCCCAACTTGCCTGCCACCAACTGAATCATTCGCGCGCTACGCTGGATGAGCCATTCAATCTGCGCGGCGCTGATGTTGGGCAACGGCATGGTGACCCTCCATTCGTTCAGCACGCTATCACGCATGCGTCCTCGCCGCAGCCTCCCCCTGATGCCCGGAGTATAATCCTTTCCCGAATCAGAACCCACAATGAACCCCTCCCTTGAGCAAACGCTAGTCGAGGTCTGGCGGCAAGTTCACGTCGAGAACGCCGACGCGGCCGAGCTAGGTACAGAGCGTTACCCTGTGCGGCGGACCCCCCAAACGAGGTTTACGGCAGGTGGATTTCGTTTTCGATGGGAACGAGATTCGTGGGCTGGGGCAGAACCCTGATACAAAATCCCGTTGTGCACAAATGGCACGGTCTGGCAAGAAGGTGATGCGCTTTCTAAGCGAGGGCCGCGACGTGGCGAACGTGGTTGATGGGAAGATAACTCTATGCAACAGGCGAGGGGGGTAGGAGTCGATGACTCAGGCAGTGAAGGAAAGTGAGGGGAGATTACAGCCGATTTCAGCTAGGTTCGATGGCTTGGAGATCGCACGGCATTGAGGAAGACACGAAAACGTGGGACAAAGTGAATATTGATCGGAAGAGTGATCTGAAAAAGTGGGTTGATATCCTTAAAGAGATTGTGAACGACAAGAAGATTCGAAAAATGTTTGCCTTGCCTACGCAACAACCACTACGCTGGATCCGCGCCTGCGACGGTGAAACTCTTCTAGTCGCTATGGGACAAGGGGCGATGAAGACGGTATACCGGGGTTATTACGTGCGTTTGGCGCGATGATTCGCCTTCTTGTCCGTTTTCCGCTGCGCCCTGCGTTGCGCCTTCTCGTACTTCTTCATTGCTTTCTGCTGCTTCTTGGCTGCCTTCCTATTCATCTTTTGCTGCTTCTTGTCCGCCTTCCGGGACTGGCGGGCATTTTCTTCGACACTCATGCGTTGAGCTTTAGCCGGTATCGACCATGCAACACCCAAGGCGACCAGCAGTGTCAAAACAGCAATTCGTTTCATTCGGAATTTCCCTTTTGACTTCAAATACGATACCAGTGTATACCCTCCCGCCCGTGAAAGGCTCAAATCTGACCGCCCTAGGACCGTCGACCCCATGATTACATGCGAAATTGAGCCCGCTGATGACAAGAAGAAGCAGAATGTCTTTCCGCTTCTTGTGCACTCCTAATCTGACAAGACAGCATGCACTATCATTCATTTCGCTTGTTGCAAAACTGTCTTTCGCGGAAACTGAGAGAGTCCGACGACACATGCGCTCGATACCTAGGCTGCCTTGCAATGACATCACTTCTCGGATCTGCTCGTGGATGCCATTTCGCCAGCCGCTGCTGCGCTGGCGTCGAGCCTCGATTTTTTGCAAGGCACCTTTGAAAAAATCCACCTCCAGGGTCTTCTCTGCCAAAGGCTGCTTCAAGCGATGGATCTCTTTGCGGTGAGCAGATGCGTGCGTGTTGGGCCGCGACGCTTCTTGTCCTGGCTCAACCTCCAGAAATGCTGGCATGGTGCTTCGGTGGGGCACCGGGCGTGGAAACCCCAACGGGCTGTCTTTGTAGCGGACGATGATCAAGCAATCTGGATTGTGGATAATTTCGAGGCCGTTAGGAACTTCCCTGCCGCACATGTAGTGCTGGCGGGTAAATTCGATTCGGCGAAGAAAACGATTCACGTTGGGAGAATCGCTCCCGCTGCGTCGGACCACGCGAGAGTTTAAGGACCCGAAGAAACAAACGGGGTGGACCAACGTTGAATAGGGAGTACTGGCCGGAGTCCGGTTGGGTATGAATGCCCTGGGTCGCAAGCCCGGATCACGACGTAGAACACTCCTTAGTTTGAGTTCCGCGCGGCGCTCGCGAGGAACGCTCACTAGCTTCGTCCTTTTAGTCGTCCTTCTGGCCATAGCCTGCACTCAGCGTGGATTGCTCGAAAGGCCCAAGGAGAAACGCGGGATCAGCGAAGAAACAGTGCACTTTGCCAGCGGCGGCATAACCCTTGCTGGCACACTGGTCCTTCCGGAGGGCTCTCAGACGCATCCAGCGGCAGTTCTTTTTCATGGCTCTGGTCCGCAGAAGAGGGATCTCTTTACGGCCCGGTGGTTCGCCTCCGAGGGCATCGCGGCGCTGGCGTACGACAAGCGGGGTGTGGGCGAATCCAGCGGAGATTTTCGAAAGGTGCCGTTCATGGAACTTTGCGATGACGGACTTGGAGCGATCAAGTACTTGAAGTCGCGGAAGGAGATTGACGCGAAACGGATTGGGGTGTGGGGCTTGAGCCAAGGAGGGTGGTTGGGACCGCTGGCAGCGTCGCGTTCGGCGGATGTCGCCTTTATTATCGCCGTGTCCGGTCCAGGCGTGTCACCGGGCGAACAGATGATCGTCTACTATGCGAATGAGCTGCGCAAGCAAGGCGTGGACGAAGGCGATGTTCGAGAAGCCAGCACCGTCCGCCGAGACATTTGGAGCTACATGTCGAGCGGACTCGGGTACGACAAGACTAAAGCCGAACTGGACGGGGCGCGCACGAAACGGTGGTTCAGCCAGGCGAGAGTGCAGCAGGACGACTCGTTCGGGCCACTCCCGACACCCGCGGAGCTGAGCAAACCGGTGGGCCGCAGCGTAATTTGGTTCAAGCAAGAGGCTGTCTATGACCCGGTTCCTGCGCTACGAGCGCTGCGCGTGCCTGCGCTCTTTTTGTTCGGGAACCATGACGAGTTGATACCGGTGGATGAGAGTGTTGCGGCCATCCAGCGAGTCTTGGCTGAAGACAAGCACCGCGATTTTACGATCCGGGTATTTCCGAGCGTTGACCATGAGATGCGGCTGGTAACGAGCGAGGCAACTCGCCCGATCGATCCGGAGTATCTAAAGACGATGCGGGACTGGCTGTCTACCCACGTCCTGAATAGACCTTGATGGATTTCCTGAATGGGCCAGGACTCCGATGCCGGAGCGTATCGCCTTCCTGAAGTTGAGATTGTCCACTATCGTCAGCCGATGTTCCGGCCCTCAATTTCTCGGCCTATCTCAGAATCAGGGTCACAGCCACGGCTGCCACGGCTAATTTTACTAGCCATCCGAGAAAATAAGCCGCAGCAATTGAGGAGTGCAGTTTAATAAACAGCGCATTCGCGATGAGCAGTGGCAAAGGTCCTACAAGCCAAATAGCGACTGCCAATTTGAGAGTCGCGCTGTACGAGTGGAGATTCAGACGAGCGCACAAGAGCGTGAAGACCGCGCAAGTGACGAAGGGCAAGAGGAGTGTACCAGGCGATAGCTTTCATTTCTCCTTGACCATGGGGGTACCGCCAAATCTCAGGGTATTGGTTATATCGCTTGTAGAGCCAATCGCCCATGAACATCCAATCCGTCAGCGATGCCACTAGACCCCCGGCAAACACCGTCAATGCCAAGTTAATCCAAGCCATATAACCTCACTCGCCTTCCACAAGACCACCCAAAACGTTCCACTGTCGAGGCCAAACGTATGGGTGAGGACCGTAATGGTGGCGAGGATAGCACGCTCGGGCGATCATGCTCTCGCATCGCGTTCCGGGATTGCCTTGCCTACGCTGGGACCCAGTAATGCACTAACGGCGGTTGGATTTGACTTCGACCTTCCCCAAAATTCCCCAAGAACTAGTTGTTGCACCGATTGCACCGAACACTAAAGAGGCTAGGTTTGAATAGTCTGCTGTAAGGTATTGATGGAATATTGGATTGCCCCCGGGCGCCCGTGGCTCGCTTTCGATAAACCCTCTTCCCTGCACGCAGAGGGTCAATCCGTCCAAAACAGGGTTCGTTCGGCGAATAACTGGTTTAGAATCAATGAAGCTAGTGTACCCGTAGCTCAGTTGGATAGAGCGTCTGCCCTCTACCAAGGCAATGCAAATCAACTAAGTGCTGCTGCTGGTGTCGCTTACGCGGAAGCGCACGGTGCAATCAACCCCTAGAATTGCACCGAAGTTGAACCGAATTCGCTTCGTTGCCTCCTCCGCACGCCTCTCATACACAGGTTGCTGGTCGGGTAAAGGCGGAGGACCCGAGCCATCACCACACACCGCTTCGGATTGTGGGCGGTTGACGGGGACTCTTCCATAACCGGGTTAGGGAAGGGTGGTCACCCGGAAGGTGGCCAAACCAGTCAATACGAGCGCTTGTCGGTACTAATCCGACGGATGAGCTCATAACTTCCGGGTTGCCCTGATCCGCCCAGAATCGGGGCAAGCGTCAGAGGACCCTTCAACTTCACACAATTGGATTTGCTGGGCCTCTGGCTGTTCACTTTGACAAGGCGCAGAGGTTTATTGCGGTTCAGTGATCAAGCAGGGCTGCCCGGACCAAGTTTGACCGCGCTCTCAGGTTTGACCCTCTTCAAGTTTTTCATTCGTGACGTAGCGCGACCTGAGGATCAATCCTGGTCGCTCGCACGGCAGGAATCAAAGTAGCGGCCAGAGCGACCGCCGATAGTAAGGCGCAACCAGCGGTTAGAGTCAGGGGATCGTTAGCGCTGGTCTTGAACAGAAATCGCGAAATGGCACGCGCTGCGCCGAAACTCCCCAGCAGGCCGATGCCGAGTCCCATGGCAGCCAGCAGCGCGCCATTTCCCACCACCATCTTGATCACGTCGTAGCGCTGCGCCCCCCCCGCACATCCGGACTATAATCGCCGGATGGCATCCGCGGCGGATGGCTCCCGACAACCTGCGCCAGCTCTAGACGTTCGTCTTCTAGTTGACAATATGCCCATGCTTGCGTGGTCTAGTCATGCCGATGGTTCCCTAGATTTCGTAAATCAGCAATGGCGTGACTATACAGTCGAAGGGGCCAGACCGGCCGCAGGCTTGGGTGATTGCACCAATAAGAAGATGGTGGTGTTGAAATTCTGCGTATAAGGCCGGTAATAAGCGGGCTTGGATTCACTCTCCAGTCCCCAGTACTTCAAGTCTCCCACCACGCCTACAACGTCCATGTACGGATCAGTATTACTGGGCAGACTGGCTCCGATTTTTTGGCCGATGGGATCCGTGTCCGGAAAGTAGCGGCGCGCCAACGATTCGCCGATGATCGTCACCGGCGTGGACTTAGCGGTGTCGTCTTCGGTGAAGAATCGCCCGCGCAACAGAGGCACGCCCAGGGCGCGGAAGTAGTCCGGGCTGATTTTGGGCAGCGTGGTGCTGGGAAATGCCTGATCACTCCAGGGTCGTCCTGCGATGCTAAACGTGTCGTCCTCGCCACCCTGGTTGGGCGGAAGACTGTCAGAAATTGCGACGTAGTGCACGCCCGGCAGTCGGCTTACATTTTCCATAACGTGCTGGTAGAAGCTGATGATCCCGTTGTCATAAGCGAACTGGATTCCTGTTTTGCGCAATGT
>WNFO01001809.1_pt1 | contig 19367 bp, 36 predicted proteins | sample 5400251 | NCBI WGS metagenome assembly WNFO01 (sample SAMN13153354, study PRJNA577476) | soil metagenome | isolation source: 100 cm saprolite under Madrone tree | place: USA:California | collected 2016-06-14
GAGGAGTTTGGCGAGTTCTGGCGATATAGGCGTAACGAGTCCGTCGACAAGGTTCCTGGTCTGCAAATGATCTGTAGCAGTGTCATCGCTACCATGAGGAATTGGGGCATGCGGTGGGATTGGAGCGGGTGGCGCAACTGAGGCGTGAGGCGGAGCTGGGGCAGGTGACGACGGTGCATCTGCGCCATCACCCACAGGAACAGCGAGAGCAGAAAGCGATGACGATGACGACGATACGGCCAACGATGCAAGAATAAGTGAAGAGCTGGAAGGTAATCTCATGAAGAATAATGCAAGTGGTAGGAATTGGGGCAGCGGTGTAGGCTTTGAGCTCATCGATTGCGAACTTTTATAGGTGAGAGCTAAAAGATCTCTAGATGACAATGAATGGTCGGTCCGATGTTCGTGGTTCCCGTAAAGACTGGTCAGATTTCAACTGTTCAAACCGACCGTACGGTTTCGTATTGGGCTGAAAGCGAGCATTGGCCTAACGTACTCAACACTCAACTGGTCCTATCTCGGATTTCCATCTCCCATATCTCCGCGTCCGGAGCAAAACGTCGATATCTGCGAGGATTCATACCAGCATTGGAGCGAGCGCTGGCAACCATAAGGTCCCACAACGATCGAAAGAGGGGTCTGCCCAACCATAACAAAAACCACAGGGCGAGAGCGAAAAGACTAAATTACAATTTTGAGGTGAGATGTTGACTGCGTGAAGAGTTGTGAGTGTGATACGTACGCGAGGAGGAGGAGTGTGTCCATAGCCTGATTTGTAATCTTCTCCGCCTCTTAGTCGGCCTCTACCGTTCCCTCGGCGCTCTCTTGCTCCCCACGAAAACTTGCCAGGGCTGAGACAGATGCGTTTCGAATTAAACGGCAAGCCAAAGCAGACAACGTCGGCCCACGATTCAGTCTTCTTGTCAGGCGATAACCAGTCGCATCCATCTCCTTCAGTTTGTAGTTTTAATTTTGTCTGGTTTTCATGTCGTCAAGTTAATTGTCACCTTCCGCAGCTGCCCGACACAGTGGTAACTGATCGTCGAAGATTAGACTCTGCCCCGGATACAGACGCAGAGAGCCCAACCACACCACGTATAACGACCTCTAATGACCCTTACAACTTCGGTCATGCTCTCAAGACAGACGCAGAAATCACTGAGCTCCGCAACCGCAAGCGAGGCAAACGTCTCGCTAGTTATCATCGAAAACAAAATGATGTCTGTGACTCTTCCTTTCTTCATGTCGTGCCTCAACGATGTTCGCGCACAGCTTATTACTTCTCTATTAAAACCCATGGAGGAGCATACAGAGGATGCCAGGAATGAAGAAGACCTCTCTCGTCTACCCGTAAATGTCTGCCTATCATGTTAGCGGCCGCTCTAACCAAAGATGATAAGATTAAGATCGCTGTGCGCGCAAGTCTCATCGCCAATGTCTCCCTTGCGGTGCTACAATGTTAGTGCTTCCTAGAACTGTTGTCCCTTTTTTCACTAACCTTCGGGCAGTGTACGCTGCTGTCACGTCGGGTTCCCTGTCGCTTTTAGCTACCGGCATCGACTCTATATTCGACGTCGGCAGCAATTTCGTCCTATACTACATACATTATAAATCAAGCAAAATGGATGCCAATAAGTGGCCAGTGGGTGGCGCCCGCTTGGAAACCATAGGCAATGTGATCTACGGTATGACCCACCTTTTGCAGTTATGAACCTCATTGACCTCTCTTTTTCAGGTTTTCTGTGCGGATGTTGAGCTTTTCCATGCGCTGGGCTGATCGTGACTTGAGCTTAGAATGGGATCCGTTAACCTTGTCGTAATTGTCGAGTCTGGGCGGGACCTTCTCAAACACAGTGACAAGAATTCAAATAAGTTTCATATAGCCTCCATCGTTGCGGTCGGTGCCGCATTAGGTGAGCCTGCCCATTTAACTCACTTCCTCTGCACTAACCAACAAACTGGAAGGCATCAAGTTTCTTCTCTTTCTCTACTGTTACTCATCACGTTCAATGTCAAGCCAGGTGGAGGTGCTCTGGGAAGATCACCGCAATGACTTGTTTATAAACTCTTTTGGTGAAATCTCTTGCTTTGCGTTGCACAAGATTGTACATTGATGCTTGTATTCAGGTCTCCTCATGTCAGCTGGAGGCAGCAAACTGGCTTGGTGTATGGTTTTACTTTCGAGTCCTTATGTTTGGTTAACATGCACAATCTAGATCTGGATCCAATTGGAGCAATAATTGTGGGTGATGTGTCTCGCAAGCCGTATTTACAAGGCAATGACATTCAGCGACGAAATCGATAAAATCGATACTGTTCGCGCTTATCACGTGTGTAAATTCGATGTCTTTCCCTACGATGTTTGATTAACCCTTTCCTCAGAGTGGCCCTGTTCGTTTAGGCATCTATGTACCTGACGCCTTGATACCTGACTTTCGCTGCAGGATTATTTTGTCGAAGTTGACGTCGTGATGGACGCGAACACGCCATTATGGAAGGCACATGATATCAGCCAACAATTGCAAGATAAGATAGAGGTATTACCGAATGTCGAAAGAGCGTTTGTCCATGTTGACCATGAGACGACGCATATCCCAGTCAGCGCAATGAGTTTTCGAAAGCTATCTCTCACTTATACCCATACCACAGGAGCATCGAAAGCATGTTTGACCGATCTATGACCGATCTACTTTAACATCTCATCACGATAAAACTGGCGAAATACGGCCCACCTGCGAGACATTATGCTAAATGCTTGTAACGCTTTCCCTCCACGTCAATGGTTCACTTGGTAGTTGTTTTTGTATTCAGTTCCATGATATTCTGATGATGAGTGATTACCCTGTTGAGTTGATTCAGACAAGTCTTTCCCTCCAGGAAGGAACGGCATGACCCGGCGTGTGGGAGTGGTTTCATCTCTGTCATGGATGCGGATGCATTATATCCTCCATGATATCGGTCGTCGCTACCGGCGTGTATTTCCATAGCAGAAGTCAGCCAGCGTCTCGTACACCTCAATTAAACAGTCTCCTGTTATCATTCTGGTATGTATACTTTCACGCAGTTGGACTGACGGTCATCGCGATACGCGAGTGAAGTTGGATTACATACACTAACAGTCGCACGTCACCAACGAATCTCGGTCCAGAGAGGGTGCTACTGAGCTGTTATGCTGTTGGCATGGTCGTTTACGTGCGTCACTACCCATAATACCATCAGTCGGCCCCAATGCCATCGGGCTACATGCTCGCCAGATGGCGATCTTTATCTGCCATATACCGGGTTGAACGCGACGTGAACGAGTAGTACTCGTAGTCTATATTATTTGTAGGATTGCTTTGCGTATGATCTGTGGATCATCCCTAGAATACATCCGCGTCCGACGGAAACGAGTGCGGAGCTCCACCGTTGGTCGGTTTTGGAACTTGCGAAATCGACTGGTTCAAATTTTCACCAGACCGCCAGGCGACACCCAGAGGAGGTGGTCTTCACTGCAGTGTCACCTTGGTGTACGTCCGAGTTCTCATTCCCCATTCCCCAACAACAGTGCTAGAGATCGCATCTGCAGCGTAAAGGATGTCAACGAATCTCGACGCTCAATCGTACTGTATCATTGCCCTTACCTTTCTCCTCTCAACTCCATGTTTACGCTTCCCGTGCTGATCTCCCGCCCAGCACTCACGGCCCCACTACGCAAGACTCGTATGATCAATATCCAACCGAGGAAGGCTCAATCATCATCGCGAAGCCGTTAAGGCAATCCCCAGTCAGCAACCCAGTCTATGAGGACTACCTCCACGTCGCCGTCGCGTGCTTGCTCGCGCTCGTAATCGCCGTCCTGCTGGGGCTCATTATTCGACATTACGGGCTCACGCTTCCTTCCCTGACGCGCTCCTCACGATCGAAGCGACGTCAATCTCCAGCAGGAGACACCGAGAGCAGTCTGCAGTCAGAGGCAGGGCAAAGTGTAATTGGGCTCGGGTTTGAGGAGTCGGAGAAGGCAGAGCGTGGTGGATTGCCAGAGAAACCACAAGCGGCGCATCTGAAATGGCGATAGAGGGAAATTCGGGCCGAGTCAGCCTGGCGAAGCACGTGACAGCGGGATAGAGAGAGGCGCAGTGCCGCACCCGCTGCTGCCTTGTGCATCCAAGTCTGCCAGAGTACTTCCTCTGCCGCCGTCCTCTCTTTTCACCCCCTCTTTCTCTACCACCTTCCCCGCACATTTTATTTCCAACTATGGTTATCCCTCGATCTGGAATCTTCATACCACATTGTACTCTCACGTATACCCTCTCCCCAACTAGCTCTGTTTACCAATGGTGAGATCCACAATGACAGCGCTGTTGTTACGTACATTCCCATCACTGTCAAATCTAGGACTCTCACCGCTCGGACCCCGAAGAATTCTATGTAAAGCAGGACAGGATCGGTCGGTTTTTTCTCAGTCCCGCGTGTCAGCTTCGTGAGCTGAGTGTATATTAGGCAAGGGCTCATTTGGCGAGGTTTTCAAGGGGTACTCTTTTCGCCAACACATAGCCGCATATGGTACTCACACCTATATCCAGATATGATAAGCGAACTCAGAAGACGGTCGCGATCAAGATCATTGACCTCGAGAGTGCCGAGGACGAGATTGAGGATATCCAGCAAGAAATCCAAATACTCTCTCAGCTAGATTCTCCGCATGTCACAAAGTTTGTCCCTTCGTTCTTACCATCTCTGGTCGAATTGTTTAGGTGTGCAGGTATCACGGCTCATACCTCAAAGGTTCCCACCTCTGGATAGTTATGGAGTACTGTCGCATCACTTGCAACGCTTCCGCAATCGCCTGACTGTCGTTTGCAGGTACTGCTCAGGCGGTTCCTGCTCCGATCTTGTGGGCCTCCTGGTTTCTCATTCCCCGTCAGTTCCTGAAGACTTGCGCAGATGAAGCCGGGTGTCTTCCGGGAGGAGTACATTGCCATCATCCTCCGGGAATTACTTCGCGGGCTGGATTATCTCCACACAGAAGGCAAACTACACCGTGATATCAAAGGTGAACATGTCGTGCCATTTCGCTTCTCCTACTCAGTGTAGTGCTCTCGCCGCAGCTGCGAATATTCTCCTTTCCGCTGGGGGGGAGGTGAAACTGGCCGACTTCGGTGTTTCTGGACAGTTATCTGGCACGTTATCCGCGAAGAAGAATACATTCGTAGGCACCCCGTACTGGATGTCCCCGGAAGTTATCAAGCAAAGCGGCTATGATCATAAAGCCGATATATGGAGTCTCGGAATCACTGCCATAGAATTGGCGAAGGGTGAGCCGCCCTATGCTGAGTTACACCCTATGAAGGCATGTTTATGTAGCCCCCAATATCGATCCATGGTCTGACTTTAAACCGTACTCATAGGTTCTGTTTTTGATACCCAAGAACCCACCTCCACAGCTCGACACGTTGTTCTCAAAGACTTTTAGGGAGTTTGTTTCATTTTGCCTTCAACGAGATCCCCGTGACGTAAGTTTGGTCACTCCATTTGAGGAACTCATCTTCATTTTATACAGCGCCCAACCGCTCGCGAATTGCTCAAGCATAAGTATATCCGAATGGCAAAGAAAACTAGTTACCTCACTGAGTTAATCGAAAGGCACGAACGGTGGAAAGCGGAAGGAGGGGAACGCCTCGAGGAGGAAACGCAGAACAGACTTGAGGATTTGTCAGTATGGTTCTTCATCAAATATCCAAAAGCTTATAGCCTCTAGACCCGCCACAACTGATCCCGAAGATTTGTGGGATTTCGGCACAGTCAGAAGCACAGCGCGACCGAGTACCATAGGACGTGCTGGTAGTGTCCAGGTTTCTGGCCCACCATTGACATGGGATTACAACAAGACTTCCCGTTCACGCGGATCCTCAGGGTCAGGAGCCTCCATAGCGGGCCCCAATGGGCCAAGGAGGGCGCCTAATACAGAAACGGACAGCGCCGCTTCCTCTAGCACGGCCAGGGCAGCAGGCATTCAACCATTACCTTCATCAGAACGAAGCTCGTCTCGCAGGGTTGACCAACAGGCCACAGTCCGCCATGGAGTTGTTGGCAACAATGAAGGCAATGGTGTACAACGAGAGCCGTCGGATGAATACGATGACGTCGAAGATCATGTTCCTGAGGATGATCTACCTGACACGACCATGCTGGACTCTGTTGTTCTGCCAGCCATTGCTTCCGTAAGACCTGCAAGCTCTAACTAGCTTGGTTTAATTTGTTGATTTTCCTTGGTTAGCTTTTCCCCCGCGTGTCGACACAGGAAGCGCGCATCGCTTTGAGCGCCCTGCAGAGGGCATTTACGGATGCTGAGCGGACGATACCGGGTGTTACAATGGAGCTAGTGAATGAAATCGTGGACTCAGTGGAGCATGTTGAAGACGATCGATGAACAGCTTTCTTACCTGAACTCCATTAACTCTACCCTATGGGTCACATTATCTTTTCCTCACATCACACCATCGCGAAGACGAGGCCTCACACTTGTTGCACGTACTACGATGTGTCAAAGTCAAGCATTAATGTGTCTCGGGATGGACTGTACGAGTTGTAGTGCTAAAAAAACTATTATCACAATTAACTACGTCCGCTTGTCATCATTCTACGACTGTCCGTTTTGACTTTGAAGACGATACCCCTTTCTTTTTGGTGCGTTTCACCTTTATGGGCTCTGGGGTTATCGTGCGAGGAATCTCGTCCTCCACCTCGTAAGCTGGAAATGATGACAGCACCTGAGGTGCAGTATCGAGAGAACGGGAGACCATTGGTGGGTTAGGGTCTGGTTTCAAGGAGGGTAGAGGAATTGCGCCCTCTGGCATTTCTCCGTTTTTATCGACTACGAAAGGCTCGGAAGGAACGATGGACGCAGAGTCCCGCAACAAACTGGGATATTGGGGTTCCGTGACTTTGTCAATGAGAAGCAAAGTCAGTTCAGGTAGGAAACAGATGATCACTATACAGACCTTGTGATAACGGTGGGAGGTCATCGAGACGGACAACTGGTATGGCATCAATTTCGATGGCAGACGTGCCAGGGGCAGAGGATGGTCTGTCTGGGATATAGTATGGGTCCTGCCGACGAAGTTCCATTCTTGCTTGTCGTTGCTGTTTTTTGAGGGGTAAATCAGATGAGTCGTGACGTTGAAACTATACAATAACTGATCGACTTGCCTTCTCGCGCTCTACTCTGTCGTCTTCCGTTTCTGAAGGTCCTGGGGAAGGAATGGGCTCGGTTTGGGAGCCATGAGTCGCGGGCTGTGACGCCTTCTCTTTACCTTTACGCTTCCCTTTACTCTTAAGTTTCTTTTTGACCGAAGGATGCTCTCCCCCCTGGGTATCATCAGCGGGAGCTGTGTCGGGTACCGTATACTCTCGCGGGGGAGGGACAATCCAGGCATCAAGGTCGAGGGATTCCGGAACTGGGATACTGTCTTGGGCGGCAATGTTGACAGAAGTAAGCTCGTAGGGAGAGAAGGGTGGGTTTATCAATAGCAAGCTCTTTGTGTAGATTGGGCTCTGGCTAATCTTATCAGCGGGAGGACCTGCAGTCGAATCATCTTCCAGGCGAAACGATGCAAGATCGGCACGGATGAAAGTAAAGAACTGCACTGCGTTTGCAGCCTAAAACAATATTTAATAGGATACTTAAAAGAACGGCATCAATCGGACATACACGTTCCTGGACCTCAACCTCGGAGTGCGAGGTGAAGTTCTCGAGTCGCGAAATAAGTGTGTCGACGACCTCTCTGACATCTTGTATTCTCCCGCTGTCCCAGTCCTGGGATAGTTCCATTGACCATGAGCCGAACAGTTTTACGGAAGCCTGAATGTATGCCGCGATAGTCTCCGAGGCGAGAAGGGAAACGTTTGGCTGAAGCAAGTGTGGAAGAAGCTTCTGTGGTTCAGCGATCTCTCTGCTCCACAGATTACTATGATGGCCAGATACAGACAGACGAAAGAGGTGCACCACCTGCTGTTTTCCCCACAAATCCAAGCTGCAGCCCATAAAACTTCTGCACAGCTACCTTCTTCCTGCGAATTTGCGAGGAACGTATCATCTCGCACCAATCTTGTCATCAATTCGACAGCCCAGCGCTTGACACCTCTGACTCTTGCCACGATATCGACAAGTTGGTCTTTGATCTGTTCGCCCACTTCGACGGACGCGACGTATGTTAAGTCCAGGAGAACAGACAAGTACCATTGGAAGTCCACGACATTGTCGTATGTGTCATGTGAACATATCGTGAGAAGGTGCCGGACAAGAGTGAGGCGATATGAAGAAAGCTGGGCTGGGGCAAGGAGTAGCCCGGCCCCATCAGAATTAGATGAGGAGATATTATGCGCAAGCGATTGAGCTGCTGTTGGGAGAGAAGATGAGTCTGGGCGGACGAGGTACGATAGCAGCTGCTGCACGATTGATTGCAGATTATCTCTCGTGACCTGGTGTGGTGTCACGACAGGGTGTCAGTTGGGGGGGAAAAGGGAATAAAGGATGCATACCATGGCCGAAAGTAGATCAAGAGCACGCATGCGAATGCTGAGATCCTGATCGCTGATACTGGATAATATCATGTCCTGGTATTGTGCCACTAGATTGCGATGTGTGGGAACTATTTTGACGAGTGCCAAAAGCGCGATGTACTTCACTTGGGATACAATTCTTCAGGTTAGGGAAACTCTGAGCTGGATTTCTCTTACAATTCTGGTCTGGATCCTGGAGAAATGCCGCAAGTTTTGTAACGCATAGTTCAGCAAGTGAGTCACCGGACGCATGCTGAAGCATCCCCCCGACGATACAGGTATGGACACATTCATACAGAAGAGATATGGCCGGTGTTGTGGATATGAGTTCCGTGATTGGAGGCTGGAGCTTTTTGACAAGGCGAGGTTCATGTGGGGAAAGAAAGCCAAACTAGTGGTTCCGTTAAACTACAGTGATTGACCGATATTGCAATCACCCACCAATTTAATCAACTTTATGAGCATCCAATTATTAGATGACGTAGTCATCAAACGGAAGAGCTGGGGGGCGAGAGAAAGATAGTCTGACGGCTCTCTTCGAGCCATCTCACAAAGAACATTAATGGTGGCAGCAACAACGCCTAGGATGATGGCTCGTGGATTCGTTGGAGGACTAGAACCACGTCACCTACCGGGATCTTGATCTTCTAGTCTCTCCTTGAGCCGCGTAAGGGCGAAAGGTGTAGCCTCGGGATACTTCACGAGTGTCTTATAGACTGCGATGACCGCTCTCTTGCGGATATGTGGTTTCGAATGATTGAGCATTGTCACAACGTCACGGGAAAGATCGCGAGCCAAGTCTGGCGAGATGGTATGGGAGAGTCCGTTTAGGCCGATGGCGGTATCGTTGGGGCTTGAGGTCAGGTCCTGCGCGCAGTCCTGTGACAACAATTCACAGCGAGAAATATCCGACCTCACCTTCTTTAAAAGGTTCGTCGTGAGCATCAGAACATCGGTGTCGGGTCCAAATGACTGAGTCGCGGCTAAGTATCCAACAACCTTAAGATGATACTTAGGCGATGACATGACCTCCACGACGTGAAAGGACGCCCAGGACATATCGTAACCGAGCATATCCAGCTTTTCATGGCCACATTATAGAAACGAAGTGTTCCAGATGAGGTGTGACGTACATAAGTGAGTTTCAGGACTGCTCCAGCCTTGAGCTCCATGTCCTTACTCTTGATCTCCTGCCTGATTTCATCAACTGCTTGCGCGATAAACTTTGATTCATCCTTTTTGTTCGCACGTAGACCGCGTATAAGGTCTTGCAGTGTCCTTTCCCACATGAGCGACGAATGCAAGTAGACAGTCTATAGCACAGATGGACACTCATGGTCACGTTCAGTTTCGTGAGGATCGGGCCGGAGGTGGTTCTCAACCGGCTATGTCTACGATAAACCCAAGCATTGTACAAGCGTTATATGCGCATATACACCGCCTATTGGACGAGTATGTTGCCGTGCACCTTACGACCGATTATGTGGATTGCACCCAGTCACGCGTTTTCCAGGTCAGTATCACCAAAAGTAACACGATGGAGACTGACTTAGTCCTTTGTCTACTAGATACTCACCGGTGGTCTGCTGCCAGTCTCTGTAGATGATCCTCATTCTCTTGTCCTCCCTTCTGATCCGCTGGACGATTTCATTAAGGAACATTGCCAGGTCGGAATGAAGGACATGTGCGAGAAGCTTCCGGGCATTACGAAATCACAAGAACTCATCTATCGTACTATAAACGCGAAGCCGGTCGAGAAAACTATCGCGGACAGTTTTAACGACACTTTCTGCGGCTGTCTGTCCTGATAATTAGCTAGAATCCTACATGCTCCTCTAATTCATTCTCTTCGTTCTAGACTCTCAAAGCGCCGACGATTTTGCAGACCCTCCAGTACTTTCCATTGATTCCATCTCGCATACCCCGAAAATTGGATCCAACAAAATCCGTCGTTTCGTTCTCCTTAGCCTGAAAGATGTCCTTAGCCTGAACACGGTGAAACTACTATCAGTAAAAGAGGATAATGACGCTGATACCCAAACAAAAGACGTTCTGTGAGCTTTATCTGAGTAATGCTCCTGTGCGTTAGTTTAATCAACTGGACTAGTCACAGCAGACTAGCTGTGGATCATCGTAGATGGAAGGAGATCTTGCTGTCATACCAAGCAAGTCCATTCTTGACCACGCACACTGGTGAAACAGGCTCCCCAGACCCTACTGTCTGCAATAAATTCCTGCGCAGGACGCCATCACCTTCCCTCCTGGCTCATTTACATCTAACCCCGCCCCTGTTTTCGGAAACTAACGTCGCACCAAAGAAACTTGTTTATGTCCATGCTTCGATGTCTGATCTCCAGTTAGTTGCAACCTCTACAAGTAGCGATAGCGACGACGGAACGCTTGAGTATGCGGCTGTCAATGACGAGTGGGGTACGTGATTGTGTCTCGTCTAATGGCAACGACTAAATAAGGACGTAGCTGCATCCTCTACGCTATCGCCGCCAACGTCATTGAGTAATAGTCCAAGCAAGCGGGATGAATTCTTGGTACCATCTTCCGAGCCGCAGAGGCCAATCGACGACCTTCTTGCAGCGGAAATGGGTAGGTTGAGTGTGTTTCTGAAAGGTCAATGGTAATAGGCTTGGGACAGATATGTTCCATGTGCCTAGACAGTCACGCGTCGGAGGTTCTTGCGAGACTTTTAGTGTACCTGGTCAAGGCCAGCGGTAAGCTCCCAGAATTTATCGGTCTAGCGTCCTCACCCTACAACTTCTGGATTAGGTTCCATGAGTACATCAGTAGGGCCGTATGCTTGACGAGAGGACGAAATACTATCGCCACGCCAACACCAACATCTTGCACCACAGTAACACCACTTACTTCTGTCCACCGTGTTGATGCCTTTCCGGCTCCTGATAATATGTGTCAATCTTCTGACAACTCGGAAGACGCGTTTCTCGGGCAGCTCAGACTTGACTTTCCCGATGAAGCGATAAATGCCATCCTTTTGGATCAAACAACGGATTCCAGAAGTAGTTTAATGGACGGTCAGTGGTGCCCGTCGATGACTCGTCATGCTAACAAAAGTACATATAGTACCCCAGTTACCGGCCCTAAACGTGCAAAGTCATAACACCCATTGGCCCAAGGATATGAAGTCCCTCGTTACTTATATGGGCTCTTCGGCCTTCAATATGGTCAAGTGTATTATGTCTTTGAATTTAGAGCTCGCATGGAGGCAAGTCAACTTTCCACGAAGTCAGCGTGTGGACTTGAATTCAATAGGGTTTTTCGAGTAGGCCTTATGACTCTGAACAAGCCATACCGACCGTGGAGGAACTTGTTGGAGTTTCAGAATTCCCCTTTACCATTGCGAATATTTCCATTGGTGGAGAGGAGGCCGAGAGCCAACTCGCCGAGTTCCTCAAGTGGTTAGACCCTTTGACACAACCTGTTTCTATCGAAGAGGAGAGTCAGGGAGAGCTTCAGACGTTTTTGAACCCTCTGGCCGAAATCGATTTTGTCACTGTTGATCCTAGTCCATTGGACTGCGAACTTTCAAATGCACTGCCAACCAGAGAAGAGAGTCTCAGGTCTAGGTTGCTTAGAACCCAGTTGAAAAGATCCTATGGTCATGCGGGACTATGGGATCACGAAGGCGGTTGTACTCCACAGTCGCACAGCCCTGGACGATTGAAAGTTGACGGCCCCTCAGAGGTATCTTGACAACCTTGTTTGCTCCACCGACTGACTTAGCTTTATCCAGGACAATAGTCACGGGCAAAGTACCGAGCCGGACTTGGTGGATCTGGGTGCCTTAGTGCGTGAACGTGCGCTTCTTTCAGATCCTTCAGAAGGTGAGGACAGATTAAAGCCTTTGATTCAGTTTCATGTATGCAATACAGATAAGGCACTTGACGCCCAAATTGACATTGTTTCTGTAGAGTCCTCGAGGTGCTCAACCCGTGATTGGATCCACCCGTCGAAAACTGGAGAGCTTGACGGTAATCACTGGCCAACTTCCTCTGGCCTGCCAACTTATGAGGAACAATCTCTGCGAGGGTACTTAAAGGTTCTCGCCAAGCAGCCTCCATCAGGACAAATCGACAATGACAAACATCTTACTTCGCCAGCTTGCTCTGAGCTACGAAGACGCTCAGCTTCCCCTGTTGACACCGAAGGACTACTCTGCGAGCTCTCAAAACTAGCTGCTCCCTTACCTCCTTTAGAGGCATCATCAGATCACTATCATCGGTACCTTGCCTCAGTTGAACTGCTACAAGATCGCCATCTCGTCCGTGCTCTCCACCATGATTCGCTTCGTATGGAGTTGCTTGAGAGGGAATGGGTTGATGGCGCTGACATCGTCTTTGACTGCGACACAGCTTTGGTCTTTGCGCCGTTGTTCCAAGTTTCACTCGACTCTAGTTTCCGCTCTCTCAAAGACCGGCTCAGTTCACTATCTTGGCGGTATACTGATCTTGACGTTGTCTTTATATTGGACGAAGGTAGCATCTCTGGTCTGCGACGACCCCAAGACGAGGGAGAAGGAATAGATTTGTTCAGCCGAGTGATTAGGTCCATCAAGAAGCTCCAAAGAGAACTGGCCCTTGCAGAGGCGTATGCAATTAAGCGACCTCAGACTGTTATTCAGATGTTCTTCGCTCGTTCTGTTGGACAAGCTGCAACGACGGCGCGTCTTCTGGGTGATGTGGCAGAATCTCGGTCTCAATTCGGTCCTTGGGGCGATCGCTTTTGGTTAGGGGTGGACGAAAAAGAGGTATATTTTGCACCACTGTTCTCTACAGAGCTTTTGGAGATGTCATGTCCAGGAGGAGCGTTATCTGGCAGGCGTTGATGGGATGAACGCATTTGCTGCCGCAGTTATTCTCAGCCAGATTTCTCTTCATGACCTCCTGGCCTTACGAGCTGATCAACGACTTCAACTTATTCTTCCGGTACCAGCGGGTATGATGGTGGGTGCCATTATTGTACCTATATAACACGCAATAACCGTCATGGGCAAGGAACGATTGAATGCGGTTATCGCACAACGGCGTGAAGATGTCGACACACTCGTCGAGGACGAGGATGGTTCCTATTAAATTCATGCGGCCCTTAACAGTAGTCAATCACAAATGTACTTACATCTGAGCAAACCGCTTTATCTCACTCTTTCACTTCGTGATGGGATCATTGTCATGGCCGAACCCTAATTTGGGGCTCTGTCGGCTGTAGTGTAGTGGCTTAGCGCTTGCCGCACGCGCTCTCAATACATCATCGTGCCGCCAGGGGTCCTTGACCAGAAGCGCAGCTCACACGGAATCAAGCAGCCAACAAGTAACCCTCTGCATGAAGGCCGCGACAAGCATGGTGGGTCCCGTTCAGGCACGCGGTTGGTGTGGTTGTTGTGGTTGTTGGTTTGCACAACTAATGCGCACTTGAACAACAGTGCTGGCGCAGCAGACCTATGCTTCAGATCCTAAATACAAGAAATACGCACAGCAAGTCGATAAGTGTTTGAATTCATTCGACAGCGTGCACGAGTGGGCAGACTTTATTGCATTTCTCAAACAGTTGTCGAAGGTGCGTGATGTTATCAACCTCACGAGCATCGGTTGACTCCAACCCGTAAAGACACTGCAAGCGTACATGCAATTCAAGGAGATCCCCCGAAAAGTTGTTGTAGCCAAACGTCTCTCACAATGCTTAAATCCTGCGTTGCCAACTGGAGTACATCAGCGAGCACTAGATGTCTATGCGCACATCCTTGGGGTAATTGGTGTAAGTCTCTTGTTCATTGAAAGGAATCTAGCTTAACCCCATTCAGCTGGATGGCTTGCGTAGAGATCTGTTTTTGTGGACGTCGGGTCTGTTCCCGTTCTTCGAATATTCAGCAACATCCGTGAAGGTATGTACGCGATGGGCCTTGTCAACAGTTGCCCTCCGCCAACAGTCCACGTTTCCAGCACACGTTGCTTAATATTTACGACACATATTTTCTACCCATGCAAGCCAGTCTGAGACCTGTGATGAAGTCATTCATCCTTGCCCTCCTTCCTGGACTCGAGGAGGAGACTGGGGAGTTTTTCGACCAGGTTTTGAACCTGCTTGACCGGCTGTCCACCACGGTGTCTCAACCCTTTTTTCTGGAGAATGTTTGGTTGATCTTGCTAACTATACCACCGGTACGGGGTACTGCTCTGAACTTGGTATCACGCCGCTTGCCTGGACTGGTAGCTGAAAATGGTACGTGTTTGGGTGAAGTAGAACCAAAGGCTGATGACTATGACAGATTTTGCAACAATGCTTGGACATGATGTCGGTCTCATGATCCGTGCTTTCGCTGCTGCAGTGGAGGACGACAATGTACTCGTCCGTCGCAATGCTCTTGATCTTATTCTGCAGGTTCTCCGCTTAGATGGTGTGGCAATCAAGAAAGCGTCTCATGAAGATCGCGTCATTATTATGCGAGCTGCGGCTAGTGTTGTTATGCGAAGGGATCTCTCTCTCAACCGTCGCCTGTATACTTGGCTCCTGGGCCCGGATGATAATCCAGAGCAGCAGATTGCATACCTTCACTCCCATTCACTGGAGCTACTCGAAACAACTTTACGTGTAGGTGCATTCGTAGAGACATTCGCTCGCTGCTCATTCACTTCGTAAGACCGAAATGTTCTCACCATCTATCGAGTACCCTGAATCCCGACCTTTCAAAATTTTCGTTTCCCTGTTAGATAAATGGGAATTAGGCGGTGCTCTAACGGAAGCAATTGTTTTGGATGCTTTCAAGGCCCTCAAGTCCTTGATCGAGTCGGACGCAGCATCCAGCGAGGACGTGGGTGCCTTTTATCTGTTGTTGTTTGATTTCCAAGTTCAAGTTTTTCAGGCTGTGATAACTGCGAGCACACTTTATGAGGCTGTGGAGCCACATATTGTGTGGAAACAGCTGTTAGCCGCGATACTGAGCGAACTTATCGGAGATGGGTTAAGGAATGAGGTTCGGGTATCCCCTTTAAATGGTTCTTGATGCTCATTTTTCTGTAAACTCAGGCTATCCGATTAGCTCACTTCATTCTGAATACCCTACACGTCCGAGACGAAGAGATTCAGGTCGTCCACTTACCAATCGTATTCTCCGCTCTTTGCGAAGCCTTACAGGTTGGAAGGTGTTTCGATCAACGGACCATGATCTGACCAAAGTACATATCAGGTTCAGATCACAGGTGATACAACAAGGGGTTCCCTACCGGTGGTGTTAGACGTTCTGCGACTTCTACATGCCCTTAGAGACGAGATACCTTTATCTTCGCTCCTCCAACTTTCCGTGGATGATTCACGATCAAATGCCCGAGGCCCATTGGAACTTGCGTTGAATTTTTATGGATTGAATATCCAATTACCGTACAATCACGTCCGGAAAGCTCTGCGGATACCATTCGTGACGGCATTCGAAGATACAGTCTCCTTTAGCGCCGTCTGTGCTACCGCAATGACTACATCTGTTGATCACGGAAAGATATTCCGCGATCTTCTGGTCCAGTCGCTTTCCCTGCTAAACGAACTAGTGACCGCACTCGCATTGGAAAAAGAATCGACCCTGATTATTGATTGGAATCCGTCCGAATGGCTTTCCTGTCTCGTTGCAGCTTTGGAAACCGAAGTAAGCGTTGCGTTACATTCCACATATTCCTTGATATACACCATTTACCTATTCCGAAGGATACCACGTTTGTTGTTGTTGATCAGGTGACGACTTCACTTATCTCACTGCAAAACGTCCCTGGACTACAACCGGCCTCATCGATCGATCATCCACTTGTGACATCTACATTGCTGCGCACTGTACGTTGATAAGTCTTTAGACGCCCAATGAGACACTCAGCTCACAGTAGTCTTCGGATCGCTAGTTATTCAACTATCTGCGCCCGAACTATTCAATGTATCATGCCCGCGCAGCTAACCTTGTATGGTCAGTTGAGAAAACGTCCACGCATCGGCGGGTGGAGTCAGTAATCGCCGAGACTCTCACATCTCCCGATGTCGTGGACAGAGAGGCTTCATACCATGCATTTGGAGCTTTGTGGAGACTAACAGGTAGTTCGCTCTCTGTGTGAACATGTTAAGTACAGTCATTTTGACGCATCGCATAGACGACAGCAACCTTCCAGGTTTCTTACTAAAAGTTCCGCTGATGATTATTCTTGATGCTCTGAAGAATGATGACCCCAGCCTTCGTCGAGTTGGAGAGACGTGGATGCGATGTAGCCTCAGATCCTACCTACGGTATAGTACACCCTTTTCCTATTTATCTTCATCTAATTTGTCTTATCGTGCCAGCGTACTGGACCCCATTTTATTTGACCTTTTGGATCCTTCCATGAAACAGATTCCTTCTGTCACAAAGATCAACGGAAGGGAGTTACAAAGCTTCTCCTATGAGCGTTCATTCGACCAGGCGTATGTAAATCACCTTCTGGACACATTACTATCGGTCGTCAAGTTCGGGGGCCAAGGGTTTGGAAAGACGGCACGCATGAATTCGGTCCGAAGGTCACACAGTTCTGAGCTTGTTGAACGAATACTATCCGGTGGGTCATATTGCTTCCTTGCACGAACAATAGTTGGTGTATAACGTGTGCTTCTAGCTGGATTTACCGATCCCGATGTTACCTACCAGGACGTCCTTTTAGATATACTCACCCGGTGCGTGCCTGACAGTCCGTAATGCATCAGATTGCCTAAATTCATGCTCGCTCAGTTTCCTGCAATCAGAGTGTAAAATTAAGCGCGTTGAGGCTATGGCACCTGCGAACGTCCTCATACAGTCCACCGCCATCGACCTTTTGCAGGCCATCGTCGCGCGCGGGGAGATTGACCTACCCTCTCTTCAGAACGTCCAAGCGGCCGTTATAGGAAAACTGTACCTCTCCGTTCATACACATCAATTGGAGCTCCAAAACAAGCTTCTTCATCTCCTGCATTCGGTTATCTCGGCCATGACAACTGGTCAGGATCCAAGCGTTTCACGTCCAAACAAGGGCGTTACCAGCGTCGCGGCCGACACGTCAGTCGAACCTTCTGCCCTTGACACGCCAGAAGACCCCCATGAACTCTCGATACACCCGCTTCTCTTGCAGACATTAATGGATGGCATCAATTTCCCCTCAAATAGTGCCGTTTTACAACACTGGCTAGATTTCGTTCTTATGGCTATCCCTCAATTTCATCACACACTCCAATCTCTGGTTTCCCGGCTGGGTGACTGTATCTGCAAGAACTTGCGCATTCGCCTGGACGACCTCCGCAGGGCCCTCAGAGAGGGTCATGATCACCATGATTTCCGGTCGAATACCACGGATGCCGAATTTATTATGCTACTCAATGCCTTAGAACGACTAGTTCTTCTCAATCTTTCGATAACTGAGACTGGTCACGCGGATGACGACGATATCCCAGTAGAGAAGCCACCAGGAACAGAAACTGGAGGGCTTTTGGGGATCGTGACGAGTGTTTTCTCGTCTGAATCAGCACCTGCCAATCTAGAAGAACAGTTAACGGTTCGTTGTTATTAGAATTCCGTGTTGATCAGTTAGTCATTGGTCTCAGGTCCGTTCATCGGGGTATCGTTCTCTGCACGAGGCCATTCGTATCCTCTACGCCGTCTGGACCGACACCGCACTGACCAAGCTACGCATTTCCACCCCAAAACACGAGATGTTGTCCCTGATCTGCGTCAAAGCCCGGACACGGTGTCGAAAAGTACTCGAGCACTTCTTTCGCCTCCAGTCTGCGGAAGTCCTCGAGTTCATCGTTGAGTACTGGAACACAGAGAAACAGGCACGCCCGAATAAATAACTCGTATGAAGCACAATGCTCACGAATTATACAGGCACCTTCATCGTCAATTATCCCGGCATTCGAACTCGCCGATGCTCTTGCAGCCAGTGCTCACAATGTTGTTCACATGATATGTGAATGTATCTCATGTCGTGTCACTGGGCTTCCTGACAGGAATCGAAAACAAGTCGTTAATCCGAATATGTATGTTTCTAACAGGTAATTAGATATTTCACTTATCGAGGAACTAGATCGGACGGCGTATTATTCCGGTTCTTGGAGAGCTATCTCAGTCAGCTCGAAGGACCACTTGCCGTCCAGGTTTGGCATCGCTTCTTGCAGCTAGCAAAGGACATCATAAGCAACATCAGAGACTCCCGGCCACAGGTTTTCCCGGTCCTACGGTATGCAACATGTTGTCCATCCTGTACAATCTTACTATTGTCCCTCAGATGTGTTTCTACATTGGCAGATAAGATAACGCAGACAACAGCCTTGGAAGATCGGCGCATACGAAAAGATCTTCAGGTGGGTTTGACTTCGTGCTCTGCAGAAACTGTTTGACTCTTTCTGGCTTAGGAAACATACGGGAAACTTCTTGAGGCTACAGTGGTGTCTATCAACCGGACTACAGACACGAATTATTGGACTCGACGGAATACCAAAGACGACCTCGTGGCAAACGGTCGGGATTCCCCAATGCCAAGAGGTGAGTTCGTGCCGCTTGGCGAGATCTCTGTTCATGACTGTGGCAGTGCCTTCAGAAACAAGGCTGGATGAGAAACCGATCTCAAGGCCGACGTCCCCACCGACGGGTGTCGACCGGGCGAACCAGGTTTGTGTCTAACCGGTCAAACCCACATTATACTCATTCTTCTAGACGCTACACATCGTTCAATACATTGGTGATACCTCATTGCCCCGTCTACGCAAGTTCCTTGTAGACAACGACCGTGTCCTAACGGCTTGCACTAACATCATGT
>WNFO01001592.1_pt1 | contig 19356 bp, 9 predicted proteins | sample 5400251 | NCBI WGS metagenome assembly WNFO01 (sample SAMN13153354, study PRJNA577476) | soil metagenome | isolation source: 100 cm saprolite under Madrone tree | place: USA:California | collected 2016-06-14
GATTCAAACAAGAATTGATATTGGCGCGGCAAATCACACATAAGAACGTCATCCGTATTTTTGATTTGGGGCAGGCCGACGGGTTCAAGTTCATCACCATGGACTACATCGAAGGCGAGGATTTGCAGAGCCTGCTTCGCCGCAAGAAGAAGCTGGAGCCGGCGGAAGCGGCCAATATCATCGCGCAGACTTGCCGGGCGTTGGAAGCGGCGCACGCGGAAGGAGTGATTCACCGCGATCTGAAGCCACAAAACATCATGCTGGACAAGCGCGGCCGGGCGTACGTGATGGATTTCGGGATTGCGCGATCGACGTTGGCTCCGGGAATGACGCAGACCGGGGCGCTGATCGGGACGCCGGATTACATGTCGCCCGAGCAGGCGAAAGGGCAGACGCTGGATGCGCGGTCCGATTTATTCAGCGTGGGCATCATTTTCTACGAGATGCTCGCCGGGCAAACCCCCTTCCCTGCCGACACCACAATGGGAAAGCTCTGGAAGCGGACGAATGAGGTGGCACGTCCGTTGGGTGAGCTGGATAACACCATTCCGCCATCGATTTGCGAGATCGTGCGGCGATCCCTGGAGATCGATCCGCAAAAACGTTTCGCGAACGCCGCGGAACTACTGCACCAGGTTGAGGCCTGGCAAGGACCGCAGGCCGGAACACACCTGTCGATCCAGCGGGTCGGCCGTTTCCCCGCGTACACAAAATGGGCGGGCGTGGGGCTTGCCGTGGCGCTGGTTGCGACGGGATTTTTTCTGCGTCCGCGGGTGGGCACGCGTCCAGCCGCCCCGCATCCTCCGGTTTCGCTGCTGATCGCGGATTTTGACAACCAGACGGGGGATGCGGTTTTTGACGGAACGCTGGAGCCGATGCTGGGAATCGCGCTAGAAGGCGCGCCTTTTATTTCCTCTTTTAATCGCGGGCAAGCGAAGAAGCTGGCGGCGAAGATGCAGCCCGGAGCATTGCACCTGGACGCGGCGCTAGCGCAGTTGGTGGCGGTGCGCGAGGGCGTGAATGCGGTGGTGGCGGGCTCCATCCAGCGAGAAGGAAGCGGCTTCAAAGTTTACGTGACGACACTGGATCCAGCGACAGGCAAGACCCTGCTGAAGGAAGAAAGCGACGCTTCGAATAAGCAGGATGTTCTTGCCGCGGCGGGAAAACTCGCGGAACGCATTCGCAAGGGGCTGGGCGACACAACGCCTGAGTCCGCGCAGAAATCCGCGGCAGAAACATTTACCGCAGGCTCGCTCGAAGCGGCGCATCAGTACGCGGTCGGCCAAGACCTGCAGCAATCCGGGAAATGGACTGACGCGATCAATGCTTACGGGCAAGCGATCAAATCGGATCCTGATCTGGGGCGAGCGTACGCCGGGACGGCGGCGATGTACGCGAATCTCGGAAAGAACCAGCAGGCGGAAAAGTATTATCAATTGGCCTTGGAGCGGATCGACCGGATGACCGACCGAGAGAAATACCGGACCCGGAGCGGCTATTACCTGCTGATGCGCGATCAGACAAAGGCCATTGAGGAGCTGTCCGCCTTGGTCAGCCAGTATCCTGCCGATACTGCTGGCCACGCCAACTTGGCCCTCGCTTACTTCTACGACAGGAACATGAGCAAGGCGCTCGAGGAGCAAAGGGGGGCGCTGGAGATTACGCCGCACAGCGTTCTGCAACAACATAATTACGCGCTTTATGCGTTGTATGCGGGAGATTTTGACACTGCGGCGAAGAAAGCAAGATCGATCCTCGCCGAAAGCCCTAAGTTCGATCAAGCGTTTCGAACGCTGGCGCTTGCCGAGTTGGGGCTCGGGCACAACCAAGAAGCACAGCAGAATTACTTGAAGCTTCAGGGAGTCGGCGCGCGTGGTGCTTCGATCGCGGCCACGGGATTGGCGGACCTGGAATTGTACGAAGGCCGGCTCGAGGAGGCGTCAGCGATTCTCGAGCGAGCCATCGCCGACGATCTTGTGGCGAAGGATGCGGAAGCAGCGGCCGATCGCGCGGCCACCCTAGCTTTGACAGAGCTTGCCCGCGGGAAAACGTCGAAAGCGATTTCCACGGCAGGCAAGGCTTCCGCGGGAAGCACTGAGCCAGGCGTAATTTATCGCGCGGCACAAGTTTACATCGCAGCTGGACAGGAAGCGAAAGCGCTGCAATTGGTAGCGCCGCTTTCGCAGCGGCTGGAAACCGAGCCTCAGGTTTACGCCAAGCTGATTGCGGGGGAAGCGCAGCTCAAGCGCGGCAACGCACGGGATGCCCTGAATTCATTTCAGGCAGCGGCGAAGCTGGCGAACACCTGGCTGGGCCATTTTGACATGGGTCTGGCGTACCTGGCGGCGTCCGCCTTTACTGAAGCTTCTTCAGAATTTGATGTTTGCTTGAAGCGGCGCGGAGAGGCAACGTCCGTTTTTCTCGATGACATCCCCAGCTATCACCTGCTGCCCGCGGTTTATTACTACCAAGGTCGGGCGAGAGAGGGGTTGCATAGTTCGGGTGCGGCGGATTCGTACACCACGTTTCTGGCCATAAAGGAGAAAGGCACCGGGGATCCGCTCGTCGCGGACGCCCGGCGTCGGCTGGCAGCAGGACGTTAGTTCGATCCAAATGGAGAACTATCAGGGAACAACGGCAGAGACTTCGATTGAATTCACACTTTCCGTGTTGCCAGAACCGACGGCAGTCACAACGTAGTAGTACGTCGTGTGGCTTTGCACCGTATCAGTGAAACTAAATGTGGCCGCATTCACCGAACCCACATTGGCGTACGGTCCGCCTGGTGTGGTTGCCCGGTACACGTTGTAGCTAACAACATCGCTCGAAAGACTGAACTCCCAAATGAGATCTACCGAGGTCGCAGTTATGTTGCCTGTGGCGACGTTAGTAGGCGGCTGAGGGACCACATTCATCGTGAGAGAACCGCTGGTCACACTCTTCTGTGGATTGCTGCCGTCAACGAGGTGAACGGCAAAGGTAATGGCCCCACTGGCCGTGGGAGTGCCCAGTAAAATACCGTTCGGGGTCAGGGAGAGGCCGAGAGGCAATGAACCGCTGGCCGGCGTCCAGATGAGCGGACCGACGCCGCCCTGCTCCAGAAGCACTTGCGTGTAAGGTACGCCCTCAGTGGCATTTGGAAGCGCGGTGTTAGCCGTGCCGAGCAATAGATCCAACACGACCCAAGAGTCATTGGTGGTGTTAAAAGTTAGAGAGCTGAAGGGAGCTGCGGAAACGAATCCACTGAACTGCGTGTGTCCGACCGTGGGCAGACTGCTCAGCGGCAAGACAAAGCCGTTCGACAATGTCAGACTTCCCGAACTCGCACCCCCGAATCCTAGTCCTCCGTAATCTAGTGCCAAAGCACGCGTTGGTTGTGGAAGGGTGATGATGACCTGGTTGTTCGAACCGGGGTTCGAGGAATCCACGATGAAGTCCGCGGGATAGTTATTCGGGGAATAGAACGCCGACGAGGTGACGTTCACCAACGTAGGCGTGAGGGTTGAAAAACTGACGCCGGAAACCACCAGAGGATTGAATCCTTGGAATGCCGGGGCCGAAGGCAAAATCCCGTTAAACCCTAGCGCGTTGACACCGGTAGCGGAGCCATTAAAGGCGGTCGGGTTGGCAAGAACCGCAGTGCTGGGCTGACCCGTCGCCAAAGTCGTGGGAGTGGTCACTTGCATTGCAGCTAGAGGCGCGGTGCTGAAGTAGCGCAAGGCGCTCGCGAGGAAGTTGCCCGAACCGAATCCTGCGGCGACCAGGACGGTTCCGTCGTTCAACAAAGTGGCGGTGTGCTGCCAGCGTTCGCTGGGCAGGCTGCCAGTAAAAACAAATGTGGAGGCGGCAGGATTATAGACTTCTGCGCTGGTTAAGATGGGTGAACTGGTTGGAATGATAAGGGAGTAGCCGCCGACCATTAAAACGGTTCCGTCCGGCAGCAGGGTAGCTGTGTGCGCACCTCGCGCCGTGTTCAAACTCCCGGTGGTGGAGAACGTTCCTGCAGCGGGATCGTAGATTTCCGCGGCGCCGATGGCTGTGGTGCTGTTGGATTGCAGTCCTCCCGCGACTAACACCTTCCCGGTGCTTAATAGTGTGGCGGAATGGGATTGGCGGGCAGTGTTGAGACTGCCGGTGTTCGAAAACGTCTTCGCAACGGGATCATAGAGTTCGGCGCTCTGCATATTGCCAGCTAATCCCGCGGCAATGAGGACCTTCCCGCTGGTCAGCAGCGTTGCCGTGTGGTTTTCACGGGAGAAGTGCAACGACCCGACATTCGTGAAGGTCTGAGTCGCTGGGTCATAGATCTCCGCCGTCGCCAAGAAGCTGGGGTTCCCGCCTCCGGCGATCAAAACGGTTCCGTCGGCAAGCAGTGTCGCAGTGTGATTGATGCGCGTATTGATGGGATTGTGAGCCGTGTTAGCAAATGTTCCGTGGACAGGATCGAAGATCTCCGCTGTGGCCACGAAAGTAGAGGGGCCGCTTAGACCTCCCACAATCAGCACCGTTCCATCGTTCAGCAATGTAGCAGTGTGCAGGAATCGCGCACTGTTCATGCCGGGCGCAGCGGACGTGAAAGCGCCGGTCGTGGGGTTATAGAGTTCTGCTGCATTGCTCGCGGCGGGGCCTTGATCTACTTGTCCTCCCGCAATCAGGACCATGCCGTTGTTCAGCAATGTCGCAGTTGGGTAGGCCCGTCCCGTGTTCAAGTTACTTGTGCCGCAGAAACCATTGACGGTGAACGGGTTCGAAACGGCGGACAAGTCGGCTACCGTCGCTCTCAACGCGTAGCCGATTTGGCCACGATCCACGCTCAAGTCAAGAAAGAAAGCATCTCCAGTCGTACCAGTCGATTGCGTCAGGGTGCCACCCAAGACCGCCGTCGAACACGGTGGCGTGCCATTTAGTGACAGGGTCACGGACGCATTCGCAATGGGGGAGTTGGTGTTGTCCGCCACGTGCACTTGAATCGGGCTGTTGGGTCTCGTTTGTCCGCCCGTGTAGTTCGTCGGCTGGGTCACAAACGTGACGTTCGAGAAAGAAGCTGGCGCGAAAAGGATGGTGTAGCTGGCGGTGGCGAACTGATTGGTGTTCGCCTGGTCATGAACGGTGACGCCGAAAGTCACGCTAGATGATGGTGGGTTCGAGAAGGTGATCAAGCCACTGCTGTCCACGGTTCCGCCACCCGCCACCGTGGGGGGACCAAACACGTACGAGCCAATGCCGCCGGTGGCACTGAGCTGCGCCGAGTATGGAACGCCGATCGTGCCGCTCGGCAAAGTCGGAGGCACGATGACGATCACCGCACCGACGCGAATCGCTATCTGCGCAGTGAGCACGCTGGGCGGAAACGCCGAATCTGTTGCCGTAATTTGCGCGCTCGAGCCTGCCGGGTTCGCGACCGTGGGAATGCCGCTGATCTGACCTGTGCTCGGGTTAATGGACAATCCGGGCGGCAGATTGGCCGCTGCCCAAGTAATCGTCGAGGTTCCGCCGGTCGTTGTGAACGGGAATGCAACGTAGGGTTGGCCGACCACGCCGTCATTAATGATGCCCGGGACGTTCTTCTGAAATGCGAGATTGATTGGAATCGAGAAGGTCTTCGAGGCGGTGTTCGGAGGAACGGCGCTGTCCGCAACTTGGATGGTGACGGAATTGGGTCCCAAGGCCGTAGTTTGGCCGGTAATCAAGCCAGAGGAACTCAGGCTCATGCCGCTTGGCAAGGTGCCCTCGATGATGGACCACGTGTCGGTTCCGGGCTTGCCTCCAGTAGACCGCAACTGGAAGGAGTAACCCGGGTTGGCCTGATCGGTGGCTGCCAAGGACGAAGCCGTAAGAATCGTGAGCTGCGGAAATACAGGAGGCGCCGTGAGATTAGGATTCCCGGGATTCGAGAGGACGGTTTGCGTGTTCACCGCTTGAGGGATGGTCACGGGAGTGATGGCGGTTAACGGATTAAACGGAGTTTGCGCTGGCGTGGGATTCACAACACGGAGGGTGATGTAGGCTGTCTCACCGGGCTCGAGGGTCACTGAGGCTTCATTGGGAACGGAATTGGTGATGTCTGGATTTCCCAACTGGGGATCGCTCGCGGTGAAAAGTTTTGGATTGGTGATGTTCGATACCGTCACCCAGTGGGTTTCGTTGCCCAACTGGCAATTGTTGGCCACCGGCGTCTGGTAGAGCTTGTTGACGATTAATTGCAAGACAATGCCGCCTGGCGGGGGATTGAGCGCTGCGACCTTCACCGTGTATGTCGCCGTGGTGTTGGCGTTGCTGGACAAGGGGTAGATTACATCCTGAATCGAGCCGTTGGTGATATCCGGGTTGGTGATGCTGGGATTGGTGATGCTCGGGTTGGTAATGTCGGGGTTGGTGATACTCGGGTTGGTGATGCTGGGATTGGTCGCACTGACGTTGGTGATGCTGGGATTGGTGATACTGGGATTCGTGATGCTGGGGTTGGTGATACTCGGGTTGGTGATGCTCGGATTGGTGATGCTCGGGTTGGTGATGTCAGGGTTGAGAACTGCCGAAGAGTTGAGGCCGTTGGTGACCACGGAACCGCCGATGGCGTTGATTTGAGCGACGTTCACGGTGACGGTGGCCTGAGGATTGCTGGACGTGACGAAGATGCTGCGGGACACTGAGGAGAAGGCGGGAATGGTGACGTCCAGCGTCGTCAACTGCGAGAACTGCAGGAACGAGGCCGCGCCGCCGGGCGGCTGATTGGCAATGGTTAAGCGCACATTGAGAGGCTGATTCGTTACGTTCTGAGCTTCGACCGCGAAGGCCCGCTGAAACGGCACGGTCTTCCCATTGAAAGTGGTTGTGCCCAGCGGCTTGGCGTTGCCGGGAGCGCCCACAACAAGCCCACCAGTGATCTGCGCGGTATAGATGTTCTGGTTGCGCATCCCTTCCTGACCGGGGCGGCATGCAGAAACTGTCTGGCCCGGCTGTAGAATGCTCTGCGTGCCCAACGGAACGGCTGGGGTGTAATTCCCCCAGTTGCCGTCGGCCGGCGGGACGACGTCGCGATTGTCGGTCCATGTAGCGTGGAAAAGCGGATTTACGCTCGGTGTGAAGTTGTAGGCCCACCCGCTGCCGTGCGGCACAAACATGGGTGACGGCACGACCTCGATGTAATCGCCTAGGAAAGGCACTTGGCCCTGCGCGAAGAGCGGCAAATTGGGCACGTTGAATTTGAATTGCTCGATATCGGGAAGGTTCGGATTGACGCAACACCCGTAGGCGTACTGCGAGACTGACACGGACGGCCCAAGCACAACGGTAGGAAAGATTCCCAGCTGGAGTACTCGCAGGTCGATCGTATGTCGTCGCAACGTCAATCCAGCATCGTCAACGTAGTTGCTGAACACCTTACTGGGCATCGGACTGGGCGGCGCAAGCTCGCCCTGGGGCGTCAGCGTCGGGGAATAGGTACCCGGGTTGTTGGTGCTTGCAGTGTAATCGTTTTCTTAATGATCGAGGCGGAGATCGTAATAGAGCAGCGTGAGCCTGCCATTGGCAAACGTAATTGCAGGCATAATTTGATGGCCGCGGCCCGAAGGGTTGGTCTGCGCATTTTGTGGCGGATTGTCGACCATCAAGGCCGGTGTCCAGTGTGTGCCGTCGATGGATCCGGCAGCGACGACGCGTGCATCACCGCTTGCCGTCAATCCCCGGGCGGAGAAGGCCACGTAAACAAACCCGAAAAAGTCAGTCGTGATCGCCGGATAAGCATTTGTCCGAAACGATGTGCCAGTGGTTCCCTGATCGAACGGCTGAAACGTGGAGATTCGTACCGGCGCGCTGAAACTCCTTCCGCCATTGGTGGATTGCGCGATCATGATGGCGTCGGGCACTCCCGTCGACGCAAACTGTCGCCATGTCGCGTATACATTGCCATTCAATGGGTTCACCGCGATGGCGCTACCTTGGCTAGTGGCGGTGCCGGTGTTGATCTGCACCGGCGCGCTCCAGGTCACGCCGCAATCCGTCGAACGGCTAAACATCAAATGCGTTGGCGTAGAATTGGCCTTGGTTGCCGCAAGAAAATCGGTATACGCAATGTACACGTTGCCAGCCGCGAAGGATTGCTGGACCGCAAGATTTCCTCCGTTCGCTCCCGCTCCCGGTTCGCTTGCGGTGAACGAACAAGTGGCCGCCCCGGAGCGGGGGATGTCGACTGCCAGCGAGGGCTTATCGAGAAATTGCGAACTGTTCCCGGTAGCCACCAGATGGGTATCGATATAGGTGATGGGGTCCAGGTTTTCGTTGTTATTTAGGTCGTTGTAGCGTGCCACGAAAATCGAACTGAAGGAACTCGCCAAGGTCGAACTCGTCGGTCGATCAAACGCCAAGCCCGCGTAATAGAACATCCCGTTTGTGCCCGCGCGCACAACTGGATCCGATGCTGCCTGATACCGCCCTCCAAGGGCGCCGCTGTCCGTACACTGCGGCACAGCCTGCGGGCAGCCTGGCAGCACCGTGCTTTGCCAGATCAGTCCCCCGTCGAAGGACTTAAACACTCCGAGCCAGGAATCGCCGGTTTCCGCGCCGCCGCTAAGCGCGAGTTCGAGATCCACTGTTCGATAGTCGTTCGCGCCCGCCAGAATGTGCATGGGATTGCGCGTGGAGACGGCCATGGAGGGCTCGTTCTGCCGTTGCAGGAAGGGGTCGCCCGTCGGCCACTGTGTGCCGGAAACCATGTTGACGTTTTGTCCCGCGACCTGAGCCACCGATGCCGATGGCATGAGCAACGCGGATAAGACTGTGAACACGGCCGGGGCACAAATAGATTTGACCAACGGGTTCATGCAAACTCCTAGGCTGAGGGTAGAGTTCCGGGACCGGTTCGATCCCGCCGGCAATCAGTCACACTCGCATCGGACAGAGACGGTTGGCGCGAAAGCGATTTGCCATTCGAAGACTGCTCGAACGTGCGGGGGGGGACAAGCCACGTTTCAAGAAACCGACGAACTGCAGTCTCCTGTGAAAGCCGGTAAAAGTCAAGCATTCTGTTGTTTCTAGCGGGGTTCGGAAGCGACGCGATTTGCCCGCGGACTCGCTTTTGAAGTCGACAATGCCACCGCTCCGGCAGCTTTCCGCGCTCTCTTGTTTGGGAAGTTCACTGCCCGGTCGGTCTATTGCCCTGAGCGGAACAGCCTGCTATATTCCCGGCATTCCAGCCCCAACTTAGGGATTTTGCGCGTGGTCGAGAGTCAGGCCCGTGTCCTCGGGAGCAATCTCCAGCCGCTGCATCCTCGCACGGTATCCGCGTTTCTAAAGCTCTAGAAAGAAAGGCACGTTGCCATGAAAAGAAAGCTAGCATACCTCTTCGCGTTGGCTGTCGGTCTCTTCTCGGCCCTCGTGTGGCCGGCCACGGCTTGGCCGGCCCGCGGCGCCCGGCTGGTCGTGGATGACGACAAAGTCGAGTGTCCCAGTGCGGGGTTCGCTCATATCCAGGACGCTATCGAGGCCGCTTCTCCCGGCGACGAGATTCACATTTGCAAGGGTAGCTACGTCGAGCAGGTTAAGATCGGCAAGCCGCTCACCATCGATGCCGACAACGGCGCCATCCTCATGCCCTCCGCCATGCAGGCGAACACAACCAGCCTGTTCGACGCTGCTCCCATCGCCACCGCGCTGCTTGTGGCGGGCACAAACGGTGTCTCTATCTCCGGGCTAACCGTGGATGGCGCCAACAACGGCATCTCCCAGTGCACGCCAGACCTCATCGGCATTTCGTTCCAAAATGCCTCCGGCGCACTCGCTCGCATGACGGTCCGCAATTTCAAGCTCGCTGCGTCACTCAATGGCTGCCAGAGCGGCACTGGCATTTTCGTCCAAAGCGGCAACGGTGGCGTCTCGAAAGTCGAAATCGACGATTGCACAGTTCACGACTTTCAGAAGAACGGCATCACTGCCGATGAAAAGGGCACCACCACGGTCATTCGTCGGAATGTTGTCACGGGCATCGGCCCAGCCACCGGTGCGGTGCAGAATGGCATTCAGATTGGCTTTGGCGCCGCGGGATCGATTCTCGAAAACGTGGTGACCAACAACGTCTGGGCGCCGTGTACCGCCATCGCCGCCTGCACCGCTGTCGCCACTAACATTCTCGTCACCCAGTCGGACGGCGTGGAGGTGTCCGGCAACACTGCCGGCATCAGCCAGGTGGACATCTTCATTCACGGCAACAATGCTGCGATCGAGAGCAACGAAACTTTCGCTACCGTCGTTTTCGATGACATCCGCGTGCAGGGCGATCAGTCCCGCGTCCGTCGGAATCATGTTCTCAACGGCGCTGAGTCCGGCATCTTCCTCTCCGGCAACAACAACGTCGTTACAGAAAACGTGATCACCGAGGCCGCCATCGGCATCCTCAAAGAGACCGGTTCCTCCGGAAACATCATCACCGGAAACCGGTTCTTCAATACGCCCGTGGCGGTTCAAGATCCTCAACTCATCAACCTAGCGAAACTCATTTCGCCCAAGCGCTGAACAGCTGCTCTTGCTTGTCGAGTTCTCAGGGGCGTTGCGCCATTCCCGGCGACCGTTGCGCGTTTCCGGTCATGGATTAGCTATAATTGACGCGCTTGGGAAGTGTTTATGAAGAGAATCTGCCTGGCGCTGCTTGGCGGTTTGCTGGGAATCCTTCTAATGGGGGATGGGAAAAGCCATCCCTTCCCAGGTGAACGAACAAGCGGAATGCCCTCCGGCTCCTAACACCGAAGAGTAGTTGCAGGGTCATGAGTCTGATCGCTTCCCCTGGGAGGAGATGCTCGCCTTTCTCTGAACCAAAGGCATCTTGAGGATACCTCCCGACACCATCCAAGGGGTTATTATCGAGAACAAGTCCGAGAGGTGGAGGAGGGCGGGTGGTGAGTAATTTTTGCGGCCTAGTACTAGCGGGCAAATACAGGCAACGAGTGGGAGGCCGTGACAAACCTAATTGTTTCTTAGATTTGGAGCCGTTCTCGGGAAGTTGCGGTTGGTTGGATAAATGCAGTTCGTTTTGACCACCCGGGGTTGGTGAAGGGGGAAGCATGTTCAATAGACGCAGTGAAGCCATGGTAAATGGGAAGGTGTTCCGGCTGACGAGGTTTGTCCCCGTTCTGGCATTGATCCTGTTGCTCTCCGCGGCAGACAGTTATGCCGACAATCGAGTGATGGGGGAAGTGCAGTTTGAAGGCGCGAGCAGAGTGGAGAGGGACTCGGGGGTCTGGATCGATGGACAGTATGTAGGCTATCTGAAAGAGCTAAGAGGCGACAAGAAAGTGATGCTGCTGCCTGGAGAGCACGAAATCAACGTCCGGCAGGCGGGTCTTGAGGACTTTGTTCGCAAGATTGTGGTCGAACCTGGTCGAAAACAAACGGTGCACGTGGCCATGCAAAAAAGCGTGGGATGGCAGACACCATCGACAACTGCGACGTTGAAGCTGACGGTACAGCCCAATCGAGCCGCCGTGTTTCTTGACGAATGGTATGTAGGACATGTGGGCGAATTTGGCGGGAAGTTTCATTCGCTGCTGATCGCGGCGGGAAAGCATCGCATTAAGATTGAATTGCCGGGCTACCGAACGTTCGAGACCGAAGTAAACCTATTGGCAGGACAGAAATCGGAAGTAAAGACAGAGCTCGTGAAGGGCAGCATCGAACAGAACGATGCAATGATTAAGCAGAGTGCCCGGCAAGCCGCATCAAACCCGCGTTAACTGAATCGCATCGAGCCGGTAGACGAACGGCTGACCCGAAGTCCAGTTGGCGTCAGTAAGCTAAACGATCACCTTAGCCAAGTAGTTCGTTTTCAAGCTTGCCGAAAACGGAAGACGCCCAGTGCCGCCGAAGGGAATTCCCAGGCCGCGACTGGTATCCACTATTCCCGCGGCGGGACCGATGAAAATGGCCGGTGTCTTGCTTGAAGTTCCGTCGTCGCGGCGAGAATCAAAGCGACCGAAAACGATAACACCATGGCAGACGTGAAAATTCGCAAGGCCGGCTCCTGTGCCGGGGAAAAGCAAGCCAGGCCTGCGTTCAAGAATTCGCGAGGTGTCCAGTTCGGCGTGAAGGTTCCTCAGACCTTCGTCTCGTTGAAGCGAAACTCCGCGCACTTTAATCCGTGACACTTAGTGCGTCCGGACATCACTTCCGGCGCTAAATACCTGGAATTCTCTGATATGCGCTTCTGAGGAAGAGGCAAGGATGTTCAGCCGGATACGGGAAGCGGTTATGGGTCCGAAATGGTCGATGCGCTTGTGACCGATTGCGTTACCTTCAACAAGTGAGCTCCAATCCTTGCCAGTCCACGCCTCGATCCGGAAGTGCTCCACGTGCTGCCCATCGTTCAGCCATTCCATGACCAACGCGTGGTCAAATGTTAGTGGCTTGGCGAAATTGGCTTCGAGAACGGCATGATGCGAGCCGGCCGGCGCCGACCAGAACGTCTGGGGATCGCCGTCTAGCGCCGCCTCGATCGCCCCTTGGCCGCGAATATGCTCCTTGGCTATCAGATTTCTCCCGTAGCGTTGGCGAATGGCTGCGCCAAATTGTTCTAGGCGATTCACATCTGCTTCGGGCAGCATCCCACGCCGGTCGGGAGACAGGCCTAACATCAACTGGCCGCCTCGGCCGATGGTTTCTTCATAGGTTGACACCAGCTCCGCCACTGACTTGAGTGTGGCTTCATCGTTGGGGTGCCAGAACCAGTGGTTCTTGTGAAGCGGAGTGTCTGCTTCAACCGGCCGCCAGCGAAGATATCCGTGCCGGTCGAGTACGTTCCAGTTTTCGTAAGGAATAGTTCCATCCTCATTCCCAGCCCAGCGGATGTCTCCATATTCAAATAGAGCGGCGTCGGCGAATACCAGCGTGTTCGGCTGGGAGATGCGAAGAGTATCGATAATGCGAGGAAAATTATAGACGTGGCCTTCACTGCCAGCTCCGTCCAGCCAGAATTCCACCAGGTCCCCGTAGTTGGCGGTTAGTTCGGACAATTCCGCGATGTAGTAATCATCATACTTAGCGGAATTCTTGTATGACGGCTCGTGACGGTCCCAAGGAGAAAGATAAACGCCGAATTTCAAATCGAACTTTCGGGCCGCATGTGACACTCGCCGCACCACATCGTCTTGCCCGTTCTCCCAGGGGCTGCTCTTCACGCTGTAGTCGGTTTGCCCGGTCGGCCATAGGCAGAAACCATCGTGGTGCTTCGCTACCAAGACCACATACTTCGCACCTGCGGCCTTGATCGCCCGCATCCACTGCTCAGGATCAAACTGTGAGGGAGCAAATACTTTGGGACTGGCCGTACCGTCTCCCCACTCGCGATCCAAGAAGGTGTTTGTACCGAAGTGGATGAGCACACCAAACTCGAGATCTTGCCAGGCCACTTGCTGAGGCGAGGGCTTGATATCCGTAAAGTTCTGCGCATGCCCAGCCGATCCCGCAAGAATGAAGATGAGCATCACTGCAACCATGGGGATACGATTTGAAGCGCCCACTAAACCCTCACTTAACGCCAAAGTTCCCGCAAGCGGAGGGCGTCAGTCTATCTCCTGGAATCGCCAGCTTCTGCCCTCCTCCAAAGAACGCGAACTGGGCATGCTCGTTCGCAAAGACCCGTGAACCTAGATTTGCGGCCACATGGCCGGCGATCCCCAGCGATGGCTGGGCGGCCTCGCCGCTGCCGTGAGACAGTTTGACTGTGCGCGTCCCCTAGCGACCGGCACGATTCAAACGAGCGAATGAGCCTGGACGCTGCCACCCTATACGAAACACCCTTCTCGCTAACTTCGCGGGACTTAGTTAGGCGCCGCCGATCCTCGGACATGCGCTCACACCGGACACACCGCTACGACAACCATCCCGAAAATCCAGTTCTGCTACCTCCCGACGTATTTCCATCTTGGAACGCCCACGAGAAGGCTCATCTAGTCTTTCATCCGGTTATTCTTACCTATGGATATTCTATCAGCCGATCGAGCGACCGTCGGCAAGTCCGTAGCCACACGGCGACCTTCCTTGACAGGATTTAGTCTGCGGTGTTAACTCCGGTTCTGCGAGGAGGCCCGAACATGAAGTTCAAGCCGCGCTTTTTGATGGGTTTCACAATTCTTGCTGTTCTCTTGCCTATGTTTCCGCCAATAATCGCGGCCCAAGAACCTGCGGCCCACCAACTCAGCGCCATGGACGAGTTCCAACTGCAGCTTCCGACTGACCCGCAGATCTCACCCGACGGAAAGAAAATCGCCTACGTGCGCCGCTTCGCCGATCCCATGACCGACAAGCGCTACTCGAATCTCTGGATCATTAATGCCGACGGAGCCGACCATCGCCCGCTAACCACGGGCAACCGCAGTGACGCTTCGCCGCGCTGGTCACCGGACGGCCTGCGACTCGCATACCTTTCCGATGCTGACGGCAAACAGCAGATCTACGTCCGCTGGATGGACACCGGCCAGACCGCGCGCATCACTAATCTCGAGCAGGCCCCCGATGCCATCGCATGGTCTCCCGATGGGAAAATGCTCTCCTTCTCCTCTCTCGTTCCGGGCAAAGGTCCGCATATTGCCGATTTGCCCGCCCCACCTTCTGGCGCGAAGTGGGCCGATGCTCCCACCGCCTACGATCGTTTGGTCTATCGTTTCAATGGCCTAGGCTATCTGAAGCCCGGCTACATGCAGATTTTTGTCGTCAACGCAGAAGGTGGCGCGCCGCGGCAAGTCACGAACGGCGACTTCCCCAACGGCGGCAATGAATTCGGTCCCTCGCGTGCCTCTTGGACCCCCGATGGAAAGTATTTGATCGTTTCCGTCAATCGCCATCCCGAATCCGATCACGAATACTTCGATGACGAAGTCTACGAATTCAATGTCTCCGACGGTTCTGTGCGCCCGCTCACCAATCGCAAAGGACCGGATAATGCACCCGCCGTTTCTCCCAACGGAAAATTCATCGCTTACACCGGCTACGATGATCGGTACCAGGGCCATCAAACCACCGAGCTTTACCTGATGAACCGCGATGGCACCGGCTCGCACTCCCTCTCCGCTAAACTCGACCGCGACGTCCAGGACCCGCAATGGGCACCCGACAGCACCGGCATCTACTTCCGCTACGACGATCAAGGCGATTCCAAAGTTGGCATCTATCTCCTCGACGGAACCTTCAAGAAAATTGCCGATCACCTCGCCTCCACAACCGGGGCCGGCGGCAGCGGCACCTTCTCGCTGGCCCGCACGGGCATGATCGCCTTAACTTACGGTCGCCCAGATAATCCCGGCGATGTCGCCATCCTTAACAACGGCGCTATGAGAGTCCTGACTTCCCTCAATGAAGAACTCCTCACGCAGAAAAAGCCCGGTCACGTCGAAGAGATCTCGTTCGACTCCTCAAAGGACAAGCGCAAGATCCAGGGTTGGATCGTCCACCCTCCAGATTTCGATCCTGCCAAGAAGTACCCTCTTGTTCTGGAGATTCACGGCGGCCCCTTCGCCGACTATGGCGACCGTTTTGATCTCGAAAAGCAGATGCTGGCTTCCCGCGGCTACGTCGTGCTTTACACCAATCCGCGCGGCAGCACCAGCTATGGCGAAGAATTTGCAAACCTCATTCATCACGCCTACCCCGGCGACGATTTTTACGATCTGAATAGCGGGGTCGACGCGGTTATCGCCAAGGGCTACATCGACACGAACAATCTTTTTGTCACCGGTGGCAGCGGCGGCGGCGTTCTCACCTGCTGGACCATCGAGCACACCGATCGTTTCCGGGCCGCGGCTTCGCTCTACCCGGTCATCAATTGGTACAGCTTCGCACTCACCTCCGACATCCCCTTCATTGCCAAATACTGGTTCTCCGGTCTTCCCTGGGACAACACCGATAATTACATGCAGCGCTCGCTCACCAATCTCGTCGCCAAAGTCAAGACGCCCACATTAGTCATGACCGGCGAGGCCGACTACCGCACACCCATCTCCGAAGCCGAACAGTTCTACGAGGCGCTCAAACTCCTGAATATTGATACCGTCCTGGTTCGCGTTCCGGAAGAACCCCACGGCATCGGCCGCCGCCCCAGCCACCACATCGCCAAAATGCTGTATATTGCGGGCTGGTTCGAACAGCACAAAACGAAGATGTAGCCCCGGCGACAAAGAGATGACGCCTCCCCAGGGGCCGGGATTTATGCTCTATTTATCTTCGTCGCTCTATAGGTAATGGTCGGGTGCAGTCTAGAAAGCAACGGCTATCAAGCCAGAGAGAGAAAACATCATGCGTAAGAGTTTCACGCTTCTTCGAATCGTCGGCTCACTCCCAGTGGCGATCCTCTTTTGTGCTGGATCATTCTCACGGGCGGCCACACCGTCGCCGGCCGCGAGCGGCTATCACGTCATCAAAACCGTCCCGGTCGGCGGCGAGGGCGGCTGGGACTACGTCTACGTGGACAGTGACGCTCGCCGCGTCTACATCTCGCGCGGCACGCACGTCGTCGTTCTCGATGCGGACACCTACGCCGTCGTTGGCGACATCCCCGACACCCAAGGCGTCCATGGTATCGCGGTCGCTTCCGAAGTCGGGCGCGGGTTCACCAGCAATGGCCGTTCGAACGATGTAACCATCTTCGACCTCAAGACGCTGAAATCCCTCGGCACCGTCAAGACAGATGGGAATCCCGACGCCATCATCTACGATTCCGTCAGCAAACGCGTCTTCACCTTCAACGGCCGCGGCAAGAACGCCACCGCAATCAGCGCCGCGGATGGCACGGTGGCTGGCACGATAGATCTGCGTGGAAAACCGGAATTCGCCGTTGCCGACGGCAAGGGCACGGTCTACGTGAACAACGAAGATACGTCCGAGCTTCATTATCTTGATGCGCAGAGCCTCAAGGAGCTCCACCACTGGCCGCTTGCGCCTTGCAAATCGCCTTCCGGTCTCTCCATGGACCTCGCCAATCGGCGACTGTTTTCCGTCTGCGACGATAAAGTGATGGCCGTGGTCAACGCGGATACTGGCAAGGTCGTTGCCACACCCGCTATCTGCGATGGCCCGGATGCCAGCGCCTTCGAGCCCTCGACGGGTTACGTGTTCGCATCCTGCGGCGATGGCAACCTCACGGTCATCCACGAGGATTCGCCGGACAAGTACACTGTCGTTGAGAATGTACCCACGAAGAAGTCCGCCCGCACCATGGGTCTAGACCTCAAGACCCACAACATCTTCCTCCCGGCCGCGGACTTCGATCCACCTGCTCCGGGTGAGCGACGCGGCAAAATGAAACCGGGTTCCTTCGTGATCGTGGTGGTCGGCAAGTAGCCTGGAATCGCACGCGCGAGCGCGCAGCTGCGCTTTCTAAAACAGAAGCGTCCCGGAGAGCCTGCTCACCGGGACGCTTCTGGTCTGGGGGGATTGAGGGAACCTTTAGCGCACCACACCGAGGTTATGCGCGCCGCACACGAATGAAATGCTCGCGCCCGCCGTTTGTGGCAGCCACCAAATCTTCCGTACCCAGCCGTGCTGGCTCACCATCATCCGCTTGCCCAAGTAGTCCATCACCGCCGGGCTCACCTGCGTAGCTGCATAAATGGCGTTGGAGCTGGCGAAGGGGCGCAGGAACGGATTCGCCTCCTGGCCGTAGCCGCCAACCACCGCCCGGTGCGTTGTCCAGGCGTCAAAGGCTGCGCCGCTGTGTCCCGCCAGCGCCAGTCCATACCAGATCTTCCTTTGTCGGGGTGTTTCGCGGGGCCCAGTAAACACCGGCTTCATCGGCAGAAAAGGCTGCGTCGCCAGATGCGGAGCGATCAGCTTCGGATCGGCTTTCACCTTGGGTTCTGGCGAGGACGGCAGGGAGGCGACGAGAACAGAATCACTTGTCGCGCTGTCGGAAGCAACTGCGGGAGAATCGTTAACCACTTTGGCCGTATCGTCCAGGTGCGGGATGGAACAGATCAGGAGAAGCGCTGCCATGACCATTTGCCACCTCCGTATTACCGGTGGGTCTTGCAAGTCCGTCCCCACTCGCGAGGAGATCACTTTAGGGGTCAAAAGGTCAGGTAGCACTGGCCCGCGTCTGTTTGACTCTTTTCAAACGGCAGTACTAGGCCATGAAAGTGAAAATATTTTTACATTCTTGACCCTGCCGTGCCGCCCTCTCAAACGCCGCGCGGAGCGCCATGACTCTTGCCGCGACTCTGCTATAATTGATCCCAGTCACTCTGGATCACACGAAACGATGCCCGGCGACAATTCCTCCGCAGCCAAGCGCGCTCGCGTTCCGCAGCGCAGTCTCGAGCCTCCCCGCTTCATCGTCATTGAAGGTCCCTTGCGCGTCGGCAAAACTACTCTCGCCCGCATCCTGGCCGAGCGCCTCCACGCCCGCCGCATCTACGATTGCGAGGACAATCCCTTCCTCGCCGATTTCTACAAAGCCAAGCCAGGCTGCGCTCTTCGCGCGCAGATGTACTTCCTCATCGAGCGCCAGAAGCGCCTCCGCGAAGCCCTCGCCGTTGACGCTCCCGGCCCGGTCCTCTCCGATTTCCTCATGGAAAAGGACCGCATCTTCGCCAACCTCAATCTCGACGACGCCGAGCTCAAGCTCTACGAGCGCTACTACGAAGCCCTCACCGCGGACATCCCGGCTCCCGATCTGGTCATCTACCTCCAAGCCAAGCCCGAAGTCCTCCGCGCCCGCATCGCCAAAAAAGCCTCCCGCGACGAATCCCATATCCCCCCCGAATACGTCGAGGAAGTTGCCCGCGCCTATGAACACTTCTTCTTCCGCTACGCTGCCTCCGACCTCCTGGTCATCAACACCTCCGACATTGACTTCGTCGAGCGCAGCGCAGACCTGCAGCTCCTGCTTCGCCGCCTCCAAGAGCCCGTCAAAGGCACCCAATACTTTCTCCCTCTGGGCACCTCCGAATAGAATTTAAGTTGCGGCGCAGGGCCTCCAGCCCTGCGGTTTTCTTCTTCTCTCCATTGGTTTGAAGGTCGGAGCTTTGGCGCGACCTGACAGCTGCGATGGGCTAGGGCAAAAGAGGCCTTCCTACTAGGGCTTTAGCCGCTAAGGAATTGCTTTTGAATTTCTTTCACCTCGTGTCGCCGCGCTGAAGCGCCAGCTTGCTATGCGTTCGCCCGTACCCGAAATAAAGGACCATCCCAAGAATCAGCCACACAATCAACCGCAGCCAGGTGCTCCCCGGAAGGCTCAGCATCAACAGCAGCGGGATTCCCATCCCCAAGATGGGCACCACCGGAACGAGCGGAGTTTTGAACGCCCGTGGCAAATCCGGCCTCCGCACCCGCAAAATCCACACGCCGCCGGAAACGATCACGAAAGCAAGCAGCGTGCCGATA
>WNFO01003572.1_pt1 | contig 19342 bp, 16 predicted proteins | sample 5400251 | NCBI WGS metagenome assembly WNFO01 (sample SAMN13153354, study PRJNA577476) | soil metagenome | isolation source: 100 cm saprolite under Madrone tree | place: USA:California | collected 2016-06-14
CGAGGTTTCCTCGCCGCAGACATAGGCGCCGGCGCCGACCCGGACTTCGAGATCGAAATTGTGGTTAGAGCCGACGATGCGCTCGCCGAGATAGCCGGTGCGTCGGGCCGCCATGATCGCTGCGTTCATCGCCGCCACCGCATGCGGATATTCCGATCGGATGTAGATGTAGCCCTTGGTGGCGCCCACAGCCACACCCGCGATCGTCATGCCTTCGATCACGACGAAGGGATCGCCTTCCATGATCATGCGGTCGGCGAAGGTGCCGCTGTCGCCCTCGTCGGCGTTGCAGACGATGTATTTTTGGTCGGCGGCGGTCTGCGCCACGGTCTTCCACTTGATGCCGGTGGGGAAGCCGGCGCCGCCGCGGCCGCGCAAGCCGGACGTCGTGACATCGGCGAGGATGGCGTCGGAATTAAGCGTCAGCGCGCGTTCAAGCCCCTTGTAGCCGTCATGCGCACGGTAGTCTTCCACCGAACGCGGATCAATCACGCCGCAACGCGCGAAGGTGAGCCGGGTCTGGCGTTTGAGCCATGGAATTTCGTCGGTGAGGCCAAGGCGAAGAGCGTGCGGACCATCCGCAACCATCGTCTCGAATAGTGAGGCGACGTCGGCCTCCGTTACCGGGCCGAAGGCGACGCGTCCCTTTGCGGTTGCGACTTCGACCATCGGCTCGAGCCAATAAAGGCCGCGCGAGCCGGTCCTGACGATCTCGATGGCGGTGCCACGCTTTTGCGCGGTCTGTTCAAGCGCCAGCGCCACCTCGTCGGCGCCGACCGCGACCGCGCCCGCGTCGCGGGAGACGAAAATACGCATCGTCATCGCTGCGCCTCCGCCACCAGCGCGTCGAGGCGCTTTTCATCCAACCGGCCGACCACCCGGCCGTCCAGCATGGCGGACGGCGCGGTCGCGCAGAGGCCGAGGCAATAGATCGGCTCCAGCGTCACGCGGTCGTCGGGCGTGGTGTTCCCCAGGGCGATGCCGAGCTTGGCTTCCGCGCGCGCGGCGAGCGCGTCGCCGCCGGCGGCCTGACAGGCCTCGGCGCGGCAGAGCTTCAAGACATGCCGGCCTGCGGGCTCGCGGCGGAAGTCGTGATAGAAGGTGAATACACCATGGACCTCGGCGCGCGACAGATTGAGCGCCTCGGCCACCATCGGTATCGCCGGCTCTGGGACGTATCCAAACGCTTCCTGCAGCGCGTGCAGAATCACCAGCGTTGCCCCTTCAAGGCGGCCGTGTTCGGCGATGATTTCAGCGCCGCGCGCCGCATTCCATGGTTCGTAGACCGGCGTCATCCGCGTTCTCTATCAGGGACTTGTTACCAACGGATGAGAACGGGAATTCAGTCCAAATATCAATAAAGCAGTCCCATGCTGCGATACGGAAATTAGATCGATAAGAATGATAAATCGTATGATATAAAATATTCGTCGCTGCCAAACCCAAATCGCGGGGCTTCCTTATCTTGATCGACAAGCTTGAGCTTCTCCTGGCGCTCGCCAAGGAACGTCATTTCGGGCGAGCCGCCGAAGCCTTTGGCGTCACCCAACCGACGATGTCGACCAGCCTCAAGCAGCTTGAGGAAGTCCTCGGCGTCATGCTGGTGCAGCGCGGCTCGCGGTTTCAGGGCTTTACGCCCGAAGGCGAGCGCGCGCTCGACTGGGCGCGGCGCATCGTCGGCGACGCCCGCGCGATGCGGCAGGAAATCAACGGCCTGAAAGACAAGCTCTCCGGCGAGATCAGGATCGCTGCAATTCCGACCGTGCTCGGCATGGTCGCCTCGCTGACGACACCCTTTCGCGCGCGCCATCCGGATGTGCGATTTCGGGTCGTCTCCTCCACCTCGGCCGACGTCCTTGGATTGTTGGAGAACCTCGAGGTCGATGCCGGGTTGACCTACATCGAGAACGAACCGCTCGGGAAAGTTCGCGCCATCCCGCTTTATAGTGAGAGCTATCGGTTGCTAACCTCGCCGGATGCAATGTTCGGCGACCGCAAACAAGTCACATGGAAGGAAGTCGGCCAGGTCCCGCTCTGCCTGCTCACGCCCGACATGCAAAACCGCCGCATCATCGATCGCGCGCTCCGCTCGGTCGGAGCCGAGGCCACGCCGACCCTTACCTCGAACTCGCTTCTTGTTCTCTACACCCATGTGAGAACGGGACGCTGGGCCAGCGTGATGCCGGCGAAGCTCGCGGAGACGCTCGGGCTGTCTGACCAGGTTCGGAGCATCCCCATCGTCGATCCGGTGGTCAATTACAGCGTCGGACTTGTCGTTCCGCAACGTGATCCGATGACGCCCTTGATCGCGGCGCTGGTCCATACCGCGCGCGAAGTCGCACCGACGCTGGAATCCTGACGGCGGCCGCGCGCGCGATCGAAAGTCATGTGGGGGTTCACAATGCTGTGGCAAAACCGCGACATTCGCGCGGAATCAGAGTTCCCACCGTTATTTGCAGACTATCCGATTTGCCGGAACTGACCGCCGTGGTTTAATGGTGTCATTAGACAATCCGCTCAAGTCTTGCCGAGGTTTTATCATGTTTAGAATACGTTTTGCCGTTGCTGTGTTGGCAACCGTTGCATTTATCAGCGTTGGCATTTGTTTTGGTACGGCCAGCCAAGCGGTTGCGGCGCCGGGAACGAAAATCGCCTCGACGTTTGCCGAATTGTCGGAGAGACCACGCACTTCGGCAACGCAGGTCTATTTGTTCCGCGGCCTCTTGAACGTGTTTTCCCTGGGCATGGATGGTCTTGCCGATGAACTCCACAGTGTCGGTATCTCCGCCACCGTCGCCAATCATGCCTCGTGGCAATCAATTGCGGACGACATTGCCGCCAATTACAAGGCTGGTCGGCGCGGCCCCGTCGTGCTGATAGGCCATTCGTTGGGCGCCGACGCCGTGATGATGATGGGAACGTATCTCGGCCAAATGGGTGTGCCGGTCTCTCTGATCGTTCCTTTCGATGGGACCGGTCCCCACGCGGCGAGTGCAAACGTGGCCCGCGTCTTGAATTTCTATAAGAGTCAAAGTGTCATCACTCGCGGTCCTGGCTTCCACGGCGAGCTTACGAATTACTACGTTTCCGATACTCGTGTGACGCACTTCAATATCGATGCTAATTCCAGATTGCATAGGATTGTGATCAGCAAGATAAGAGGTTAAGAGGGTAATATTGCACCCCGTCACTAAACGGCTCGTAATCCACATCGGCGGCTACGATCCGATCTCGCCGCCTGATAGTGCTTATCGACGCTTCCTGCGAGAGCTCAAGAGGTTTGAGCGAACGTGGTCTGTCAAAGCGTCAGTTGAGTCACCCGATATCAGCCCCGACGAGATGAAATGGACCGTCACCACGACGGGCCCCGATTGGCGTGTCGCAAGCCACTATCATTTGATCCGATGGGATGACGTTATTCAGGCGCAGGGTCGTGAGCCCCTTTGGCGGAGACTGTTGATCGGCATCATTGCATTCCTGGACTTTGCGTTTTCCGGCGCGCTTTGGGGATATGTTCGGACCAATTGGCACTACGCGCTGTTTTTCCTTTACCCCTTTGTTTTTTTTGGGCTTCTCGTGGCCTTCGCGCTGGCCATTGGCGTAGCGATTGGTCGAGCGGATCTGTTGAGCGGTGCGCTGGCCGGAACAGCCGCTTTCGCAGCGCTGCTTGCTGGCCCCTGGCGTTGGCTGCATCTGGCCAATCTTTTCGACGACTGGATTTTCTCGCGTAATTACATCCATGTTGGATGCCCGGCCTTAACGCATCGGCTCGATCGAATAGCCGAACAGGTCATCGAAGCGGTACGCCAATCGAGCGTCGACGAAATCCTTCTGGTCGGTCATAGTCTTGGCGCCGTCCTCGCCGCCGATCTTGTCGACAAAGTCCTGGCGCTTCAACCCGAACTGGGCTTAAGCGGTCCGCGCTTTGCATTTCTCACGGTTGGGTCCTCTGTTCTCAAGATTGGATTGCACCGAGATGCAAAGAATTTCCGCGCGGCACTGGAACGCGTCGCATGCGCGCCCGGCGTATTCTGGGCCGATTATCAAGCGCGAGTCGACGTGATGAATTTTCCCGGCATAAATCCGATGGCGGCAATGGCGCTAACCTCAAAGGCGGGTCCGGTGGTACGGCTTGTTGAGATAAGCCGCATGCTCGAACGCGCTATGTATCGGCAGATCCGGTTGAGGTTTTTCCGCCTTCATTGTCAATTCATCAGCGGCAATGACCGCCGCGCCGAATATGATTACTTCATGTTGGTATGCGGACCCCTCGATGCGCGCTACCAGACAATGATGCCAGACGGCGCGAAGGGGGCGATCGGGCCGGACGGGGCGATGCTCGCCTCGCCATTGCCGGGCGTTTGCAGATGACGCCGTCGATCGCCAAGCTCACCTTCGTCCTAATGGCGATCGGATGGTACGTCATTCGCTTCGAGCACGCACGCCGATCCCGGCGTCTTGGGGTTCAGCACGATTCCCGTGACTTTAAGGAGAACGTCTTGCTGTCGATATCTCTCACCGGGCTCGGAGTCTTGCCGTTGCTCTACGTGGCGACCGCATTTCCGCATTTTGCCGATTATCGTTTTCACCCGACCCAGGCGTGGCTTGGCGTCCTGTTCGCAGCCGCGGCGTTGTTACTTTTTCACGGGACGCACGTCGCGCTCGGCCGCAATTGGTCGGTCAGCCTGCAGTTACGAAAAGACCATCAGCTCATCACTTCCGGCATCTATCGGCACGTTCGACATCCAATGTACACCGCGTTTTGGCTCTGGGCGATTGCCCAAGCCTGTTTGTTGCCGAACTGGTTCGCGGGATTTGCGGGACTTATGGGATTTGGATTTCTGTTCTTCGGCCGGATTGCACGAGAAGAACAAATGATGCTGGAATCCTTTGGCGACGAATATCGCGACTACATGTCCAAAACTTATCGTATTTTCCCGCTGATTTTTTAGCTGGAAGCAACTGCAAATACCGAGCGTCGAAAGCGGTCGCCGTTTCCTTCCAGCCCGGACTATGCGGCGGCGGGCATATTCTCTTTGATTTCGCTCGCCTCATACGGCAGCGTCACGCAGACGACGGTGCCGGTGCCGAGTTTTGAACGCAGCCGCATCGTTCCGCCATGCAGGCTGGTCAGCGATCGGGCGATGGCGAGGCCAAGTCCCGAGCCGTGATAGGTCTTGGTGAGTTGGCTCTCGACCTGTTCGAACGGTCTGCCGAGCCGGACCAGCGATTGCGGCGCAATTCCGATGCCGGTATCGGCAATCATCAGCCTGATCGAATCGCTGAGTACGCGGCTGCGGACCACCACCTTGCCGCCATCGGGCGTGAATTTGACGGCGTTAGACAGCAGGTTGACGACGATCTGCTTGATCGCGCGTCGGTCCGCGACCACGGGAATGGCGTCCTCGATATCGGCGTCGAGTACCAGGTTCTTGTCGTTGGCGCGCCCGGACACCACGCGCAATGATTCCGCCAGCGTTGTCGACAGATCGAGCCGCTCCATATCGAGCTTCATTCGACCGGCTTCGATCTTCGACATGTCCAGGATGTCGTTGATCACCTCGAGCAGATAGTGCCCGCTGGTGAGGATATCGTGGCAATACTCCTGATATTTTTCCGAACCCAGCGTTCCGAACATGCCGCTTCCCATGATCTCGGAAAAGCCGATAATCGCATTGAGCGGGGTGCGCAGCTCGTGACTCATATTGGCAAGGAATTTCGATTTGGTCTGGTTGGCTTCCTCGGCGCGATTTTTTTCTTCGGAATATTTCTGCGCGAGGTCAACGAGTTCGATGGCCTGCTGTTCGAGAGTAGCTTGCGAACTTTTCAGATCGATCACGGTTGCGCGCAGGCGCAGGTCGTTGTCGATCAGTTTCTGTTCGTGCTCCTTGATGCGGGTGATGTCGGTACCGACCGAGACGTAACCGCCGTCCTTGGTGCGACGCTCGCTGATGTGCAGCCAACTGCCGTCCTCAAGTTGCGCCTCGAAGGTCCGGGCACCGGGCGTCTGGGCGCCGATTTCGTGCAGGCGCGTGCGTACCTCCGGCATGCTCCCGACCTCGATCACGGTCTCGTACGACGTGCCTGGAATCACCGCTGAATCCGGCAGCTTGTGCAGGCGCTGGAAATGCGAGTTGCAGAGTACCAGGCGATCGCCGGCGTCCCACAGCACGAAGGCTTCCGGAATGGTTTCGATCGCATCGCGCAGCCGCAGGTCAGCTTCTACCGTCTTCTCGGCGAGGCTCTTTTGTTCGGTGATGTCGACGGCGATACCGATCAGGTGCATGCCGGCGTCGCCGGAGCCCTGGCTCAGCTCGCAACGGACACGCAGCCAAATCCAGTGCCCGCCGGTGTGCTGCATGCGGAAGGTTTGGTCGATGTGGTCGATTTTCGAGGAAATGAGTTGATCGGCAATCGCGAACAGGTCGATGTCATCGGACTTCACGAGCGCGTTGACTTCGCCAAACGTCAAAAGGTCGCTGCGGGTCTCGAGCCCCAGCATCGTGAACATCGATTGCGACCAGAAGATTCTGCCGCGCGACAGGTCCCAATCCCACAATCCGCAACGACCGCGGTTGAGCGCGGTATCGATACGCCCGCGCACGGCGTCGTTGATGAGGTCGCCCTCACGCGCGCGCGTCGATTGCCAGTGAAATGCGAAGCCGAGGATCAGTACGACGAAACCGGTGGTGGCAAACAACGTCACCGACAAGGCGGCGTCCGACTGCCAAAGCGGATCGATCTTTTCCTGGATGATGATGAGCTGACCGGGCAGCGATTTGATGACGCGCTGGATCGCCAACGCGCCGCCGCCGTTCGGCAAGGTGATGTCGGTGACGCCAGCTTGCTGTCCCGGTGCGGCGAGCGGCAGCGCGGCGCCAAGGACGTCGAGAACCCGGCTGGGGTCGCCAAGCCCGGCATCGATCGGGATGCGGGCGAGAATGCGGCGGTCCGCGCCGGTGACGATAACATGTCGGCCGGTCGCGACGCCCCAGGACGGAATGAAGCCGGGCAGCAGAAGCTGCAGGCGCTCGAACGTTGTGGCGCGCTCCTGCCGAACGGATGCGATGCGGTCGATACGTTCGGTGAGAAAATCGGCAAGCGCCGTCAAATTCTGTTTGGTTGCGGCGCGCTTGTTTCGGTTCTGGTCGATCACCTGCACGCAAGCGCCGAGACACATGGTGATAAGAAAAGCAACGATCAGGGTTGGGACAGCACGACGAAGCACGGGCTCCGCTATCAGTTGCCGGTGGTACGCCGGTTTCGCGATCGACTGCGCCAATCCCTTGATCGAATCGGATTGGACGCACCCGCTTGCGGCGTGTGCGTGCGCCATGCCCTAAACCCCCGTGGAAACTTTTCTGCACCCCGTTCGGAAGAACCCCCGGTCGCTTCCGAATCACAGCGATTTGAATCCAGTTTTTGCGAGCTGTCGAGAGTCAACGATTCGTTAATACGAAATAAATCTTGTCCAACGCAAAATCGGGAGGCTTAAACGCATGCAAAGTGAGTCCGAAACAGGAACGCGCGCCGGCATTCCAATTCCTTCACGCGTTCGGCGGCTCGGCGTGGCTGATGACGCGTTTCACGGTCGGAAACGCGCGGCGTAACGCGCGCTCGATCTCATCGACGTTCTCGTGAACCTTGATGACGCTCATCGACGGCGCGGCACGACAATGGAAGTTCACGATTTCACCGGCGTCGGTGTTGCGTACCCGCACATTATGGATGTCGTGGATCGCGCCATCGGCTGCAAAACGTGCCAGCGCCACCTTGATGGCCTCGACGCGATCGGGTGCGGCATCGCTGCCCAGCGGCAATTCCGGCTCCAGCGGCTCGATATGGCTGTCAACCTCGACGTCCTCGCCAAATTCCTCGCGAATGTTACGCTCCAGTCCATGGGCGATGCCGTGCGCCTCAATGAGTGCCATCTCGCCGTCGACTTCGAGGTCGATGCTGACGGTGAGCTTGTCGCCAAGATCGTGCACGGTGACATGATGGACGGCGAGGCCGGAATTGCGGGCGATCACCATGACGCGTTCGCGGACGCTCTCGTTGTTGCGCGCAACCGGCACGGCGGTAAACGTCAGGTCGGCATCGTCGAGCGCGCTCGTGACCGCAGCGTGCGCCTTTCGCTTGATCTCCTCGACGCGGTCGATGGGAAAAGTGCGCGGCACCTGCACGGTGGCCTCGATGAAGTACGTCGGCCCCACCATCCGCACCCGCAGCCGCTCGACCCCGACCACGCCGGGCACGGCCCTGATCGCGGCGGTCGCCTTTTCCGACACGCCTTCGGGTGCGCGGTCGATCAGGGTTTCGACGGTGGAGCGCGCCAATCGCAGGCCGAGCAGCGCAATCACCAGGGCCACGCCGATGGCGGCTACGGCGTCGGCCCAATGATAACCGAGCCCCGAAAGGGCAAGCCCGATCATGACGGCGACCGAGCCGAGCACGTCGGAAGCAAAATGCGCCGCATCGGCGGCCAGGGCCTGGCTCTTGGTGTCGCGCGCCGTGCGATTGAGCACCCAGGCGCGCCAGAAATTCACCGCGATGTCGAGCAGCAGAACGACGAAGGGCAGGGTCGAGATCGTCGGCGGCGGCGCGCCTTCATGCAGGCGGCTGTAGGATTCAACCAAAATGCCGCCGGCCAGCACATAGAGCATCGCGGTGACGCCCAGCGCCGAGACGCTTTCGAGCTTGCCGTGGCCGTAATGATGTTCCTTGTCGGCCGGCCGGTCCGAAACCCGCACCACGATCCAGGTGATGACGGTCGCGACAACATCGACCGAAGAGTGTAGCGCTTCGGAGATCAGCGCGAGACTGCCGATGGCGACGCCGACCACGAATTTGGCCACAGCCATGCCGGCGCTGGCGAAGATCGAGATCGCCGCGACGCGGGATTTGGTGTTGTGAACGAGGCGGTCCATGGACCGCGGGTTTAGCAGCCCGCCATGCAACATTAAAGCGCGGATCAAACGAGCTATCGCCACTTATTCGCAATAGCGATTATTGCGAATTGTTCTGACTTGCGTTCCCCGGATGCCGCCGCAACAAGGTCACATCGTCACGACGATCTTGCCGAGGTGTTTGTTGGCTTCCATGTGCGCGAACGCCTGGCCGATGTCGTCGAAGGCGAACACCTTGTCGATCGGTAATTGCAGCCGGCGCGATTCCACCGCCGGCCAGATGTCCTTGCGGACCTCGTCGAAAATCGCGCGGATTTCCTCGATGGAACGAGTGCGGAAGGTCACGCCGATATAGTTGATGCGGCGCGCGGCATGGAGATCGAAATTGAACTCGGCCCGGGTGCCGCCGAGCCTGCCGACATTGACGATGCGGCCCTTGATTTTGGTCGCGGCGAGATTTTGATTGGCGAGCGTGCCCGAAACCTGATCGACGATCAGATCGACGCCTCCGCCGCCCGTGGCCGCAAGCACCTGATCGACCCAACCGGGATCCGAGGAATCCACCGCGAGATCAGCACCGAATTCTTTCAACCTGGCGCGCCGCGTCGCGTTCGTCGAAGAGCCGATCACGAGACCGGCACCCTTGAGCTTCGCAATTTGCAGCGCCATCAGGCCGACGCCGGAGCTTGCGCCCTGGATCAGCACCGACTGGCCGGCCTGTAATGCGCCGTTGGTGACGACCGCGTTGTGCATGGTGGCGAGCGCGATCGGAAGCGTGGCGGCGTCATCGAAGTTCATATTGGTCGGCGCGTGAAACAGCCGGCCATGATCTGCGAGCGTATATTCGGCGAATGCGGCACCGCCCGAGCCCATCACCCTGTCGCCGATCTTCACTCCCTTGGCCTCGGGACCGATCTCGGCGATCTCACCGGACCACTCCATGCCGAGCACGGTGCCGAGGCCCCCGGCGCTGCCATGCGCATGGCCCTTGGTCATGCCGAGGTCGGCCCGGTTGAGGCCGCAGGCGCGCACTTTGACCAGCACCTGCGTGCCTTTCGGTGCGGGTTTGGCGACGTCGGCGATTTCGGCGCCGTTGGCGCCGTAGACATAGGCTTTCATGAAATCGTTCTCGGTTGGAAGGGAAGGGGGAAGCCGCCTTATTCGGCGGCTTGGCGACGGGAGCCGGACAGCATGCCTTCGAGCCGGCTTCGAATGATGGTTTCGGCCTCGCGCATGATGCGCGAGACGAGTTCGGCGCAGCTCGGGATGTCGTGAATCAATCCCTGCACCTGGCCTGCGGACCAGATGCCTTCGTCGGCGTCGCCGGTCGCATAGACCATCTTGCCGCGCGCGCCGGCCACGAGATCGCGGACCTCTTCGAAGGTCGCGCCGCCTTTTTCGAGCGCGACGACCTGCTGGCTGACCGCGTTCCTAGCGACGCGCGAGGTGTTGCGCATGGTGCGGAGGATCAAATCGGTTTCCCGTTCGTCATTGGCAACGATTCTTTCCTTGATCTTCTGATGAATGGGGCTTTCCTGGGTGCACATGAAGCGCGTACCCATGTTGATGCCTTCGGCGCCGAGCGCGAGCGCTGCGACCAGTCCGCGGCCGTCGCCGAAGCCGCCCGACGCAATCATCGGAATCTTCACCTTGTCGGCGGCCGCCGGGATCAGGATGAGGCCGGGGGTGTCGTCCTCACCGGGGTGGCCGGCGCATTCGAAGCCGTCGATCGAGATCGCATCCACCCCCATGCGTTCCGCCGACAGCGCGTGACGGACGCTGGTGCATTTGTGCAAGACCACGATGCCGTGCTTTTTGAATTCGGTGACGTGCTCCTGCGGCTTGTTGCCGGCGGTCTCGACGATCTTGATGCCGCTTTCGATGATCGCCTGGCGATATTCGGCATAAGGCGGCGGTTTGATCGACGGAAGAATGGTGAGGTTGACGCCGAACGGCCGGTCGGTCAGGTCGCGGCAGCGTGCGATTTCGCGTGTCAGGTGGTCCGGCGTGGGTTGCGTCAGCGCGGTGATGAAGCCGAGGGCACCGGCATTGGCGACGGCCGCGACCAGCTCCGCGCGACCGACCCATTGCATTCCACCCTGTACGATCGGGTGTTCGACGCCCACGAGCTCGGTAAATCGCGTTTTGATCATCGTTCGCTCTCTGCGATGTTTTCCGGGCGCGCTTTAGATCATGATGCGATTAAGTGGAATCGCATCATGATCTCATCTCTTTGTTTGAGCATAATCTTTTCGGAAAACCGGTTTCCACTTTTCCGGGCGCTTTAGCCGCGCGTTCGTTCAGCCGGAAGGATGCCGTCCAGTTTCGCAAAAGTCCACCGCTGCGGAAGCTTGGGCGTTTTCCGCACCTGCGACCGGTTGCATGGCATGCCGCGAGGCTCACGTCGGCTCGCGTGCGCCTGGAAATGGGCAGAGATTGTTTGCTGGCTAGAAGCGCGATCGCAAAGCCAGCCGATGATGCGTTGGGGGACGGCGCGTTCAGGCAGGGATGGATCGCGCAGCCGTGGCTTCTTCGTCGAACGCCATCGAGATGTCGCGGATACTGATGACGCCCACCAGGCTGTAGTCGTCGATCACCGGCAGATGCCGGATGTGGTTCTTGTTCATCAGATACCGAACGTGTTCGAGCGTGTCGTTCGAAGCGCAAGAGATCAGTTGCTGGACTGAAACGAATTGCGAGATCTTCATATTGACGCCGGCCGCGCCGTGTTCGGCGACGGCGCGAACTACGTCGCGTTCGGTGAACATCCCAACCGCGGTGTTGCCCTCAGTGCGGACGACGTCCTTGACAACAAGGGCGCTGATATTGCTGGCCCGCATCAGTTGGGCGGCGATGGCGACGGTTTCATTCATTCGAACCGTTGCAACGCGGGCGGTTTTTTTTCGCAGGATGTCTCCGACTTTCATCGCAACCTCCTTCAGGTCAGCCGTAGGCGGCATAACAGAGGAAAATTGGTATACATTATGCCAATTGTCAATTTAAATTGTAGCCGAATGAGGGAAGGTCGACCTAAAATAAAGTGACAGGAATATTGACCTTTTTCGAACTTCGCCCCCGAACAGGGCATGCGCGCTACGGACCTCTCTGGGGCTATAAAAACTCGTTGGTATCTGGCATTCAAAAAAAGAGGCGCGCCGAAGCGCGCCTCTTTCTTCAGATAGAGAAGGAGCGATCAGGCGGCTTTGACGCCCTCGGTCCCGGAGGCCATCGCAGCTTCTCCGCCCAAGATGAACGCGCGCCGCATCGGCTTGATCACGAACAGCGCCAGAAGTGCGGCGGTAGCGTTGAGCCCGACGACGATCGCGAACACGGCTGGCCAGCCATAATTCGCTGCGACAAGGCTCGCGATTGGAACCAGCAACGAAGCCGTCCCTTTCGCCGTGTACAACATGCCGTTGTTGGTGGTGGCGTATTTGGCGCCGAACGTGTCGCCGCTGGTTGCGGGAAACAGACTGTAAATTTCGCCGAACACGCCGAAATACACCGCCGTCGCCAAGACGAAGACGATCGGGACGTGTCCGTATATCGAAAGCGTCAGCAGCATGAGCGCTGCTGTGGAGAAGGCGATGAACATCGTGTTCTCGCGGCCGATATTGTCGGAGACCCACCCAAAGAACGGGCGGCCGAAACCGTCGAAGATCCGGTCCAGCGAGATCGCGAACGTCAACGCGGCCATCTGGAAGCCGAGAAGGCCCACAGGCTCACTAGCGATTTTGAAATCCTTGGCAATCGGCGCAATCTGCGCCGCTGTCATCAAGCCGCCGGCCGCGACCATCACGAACGTCAGATACATCACCCAGAAGATCGGGCTCCGCAGCACCTGCGGCGGCGTGTAGTCAATTTTGGTTTGGGGCAAATTGAGCTGCTTCTTTTTCACCGGCATCGCCTGTGAGGGTTTGCGCAGGAAGAAAGCGATCACGAGAACGATCAATCCTTGCCCTATGCCAAACGTGAAAAACGCGGACTGATAGCCGCTTGCGGCAATCATGTTTGCAATCGGCACCACGGTAATTGCGGCGCCGGCACCGAAGCCCGCGGCGGTCGCGCCTGCGGCAAGGCCACGGCGGTCCGGAAACCACTTCAGCGCGTTGCCCACGCACGTTCCATAGATCGCGCCCGCGCCGACGCCGCCGACAACCGCGGAAGTATAGAGCAGCACCAGCGAATCCGCGTATGAGTTCATTACCCAGGCGATCGCAATCGTCACTCCGCCGAACATGACGACGACGCGAGGACCGTATTTGTCGACGAACCATGCTTCGACCGGAACCAGCCAAGTCTCCGTCAAAACGAAAAGCGTAAAGGCGAGCTGAATTGCCGCCCGGCCCCAGTGATATTTCGCGTCGATCGGATCGACGAACAGCGTCCACCCGTATTGCAGGTTGGCTATCATCGCCATGCAGACGATGCCCATCGCAAGTTGCAGCCATCGGAAATATTTTCCTTCGGCGGTGGATGGCGTCGTTGGTATTGCCGTCGTGCTCATGATCCCTCCCAAATACGCTTCTGTTTGCGAGCGTTTGGCACGGTATTTTGGTATGTGATATGCCACAGCGCAAGCGTTTCTTTTTCCTCACCGCGTTGGAATGCGCACAAAAAAAAGACCCCGAAAACCGGGGTCTTTTTGTTCGGCATTGCCGCTTTGTTTGGCATTGCCGCTGCGTCGAGCTTGAGCATGATCCGGAAAAGTGGAAGCCGGTTTTCCACGCGACAAACGCGAAACGCGTTTGCGCGCAGATCATGCTCAAATAAAGAGATTAGATCATGATGCGATTTCACATAATCGCATCATGATCTAACGCGCTTAAAGGCCGAAATAGGGAAGATCGCCATTGCGGATTGCGATCTCGGCGCTCGCCATCAGCAGACGATCGATGGTGGCCATCAGGCGGCTGAACAGCGTGTCGGAAGATACTACGAGCCCTAAAGAAACGGTCTTGGACATTGTTGTCCCCTTTGCTGCGGCGGTGAGTTGGATCGCGGCGTCAAGTCTGAGGACAATCTACGTATACCAGATACCAGCAACAACCGTTTTGTTTGCATAGCAGCAATTTTTATTTTGCATTGCAGCATCGGTCGATAGGCTTTTCAAATCAAAAAGGCCGCCGGGGTTCCGGCGGCCTCATAAGTCATTCAAAAATAAATGATTTTACTATTCGGCGGCGACCTTCCGCGGCGGGTCAAGCGCGCCGGAATCGTGGATCTCCGCCACCTGATGATCGGTGAAGCCGAGAACCTGCCGCAGGATCTCGTCGGTGTGTTCGCCGAGCAACGGTGACCGCGTTACCTCGGTCGGGCTGTCCGACAGCTTGATGGGATTGCCGACCGAGAGGTATTTGCCGCGTTCGGGATGGTCCACTTCGACCAAGGTGCCGGTCGCACGCAGCGACTGATCCTCGGCGAGTTCTTTCATCGAGAGGATCGGACCGCAGGGAATGTCGTCCTTGTTGAGGATCTCCATTGCCTCGAACTTGGTCTTGGTCATCGTCCATTGCTCGATGCGCGCGAAGATTTCGTTGAGGCGCGACAGCCGGGCAGGGGGCTTGGCGTAATCGGGGTGGGTCTTCCAGCCGGGCTCACCGATGACGTCGCAAATCTTCTCCCAGACCGGGGCCTGGGTGATGAAGTAGATATAGGCGTTAGGATCGGTCTCCCAGCCCTTCGCTGATAGAGCGCGGTGACGATGCCGAGCGCCAGATGCAGGCCGGTGCCGCTGTCGCCGATCTGGGCGCCGGTCACGAGCGGCAGGCCGTCGCGAAAACCGGTGGTCGATGCGGCGCCGCCGGTGCATTGCGCGACGTTCTCGTACACCTTGCAGTCTTCATACGGACCAGGACCGAAACCCTTGATCGAGGCCACGATCATCTTGGGGTTGATGCTGTGAATTTTTTCCCAGGGAAATCCCATGCGATCGAGCACGCCGGGCCCGAAATTTTCCACCAGCACGTCGCAGGTCTTCATCAGTGCGGTCAGGACTTCCTTGCCCTTCGGATTCTTGGTGTCGAGCGTGATCGAGCGCTTGTTGTGGTTGAGCATGGTGAAATACAGGCTGTCGACATTGGGGACGTCCTGCAATTGACCACGCGTGATGTCGCCGACGCCCGGGCGTTCGACCTTGATCACGTCGGCGCCGAACCATGCCAGCAATTGCGTGCAGGTCGGCCCTGATTGAACGTGCGTGAAATCGAGAATCCGGACACCCTTGAGCGCCTTTGTCATTGTCTCCTCCGTATCGTAATTCCTGCACGCGCAGGAAGGAAAAAAGCGACGGGGCTTTTTACGGCCCCGACCAACTTATTTTTTGCGAAGTTTGCTTTGCGGATTGAGGTTGCCGATTCGGCCGCTCTCGCTGCCGGCGGCCGGGTCGATCACCGCGTTGATGAGGGTCGGCTTGCCGGAGTCCATCGCGGCGTTGACGGCGCGTTTCAACTCGTCGGGCGAAGTCGCATTGACGCCGACGCCGCCGAACGCCTCCATCATCTTGTCATAGCGGGCTCCCGCGACGAAGACGGTCGGCGCCGGATCGGAGCCGACCTTGTTGACGTCGGTGCCGCGATAGATGCCATTATTGTTGAAGATGACGACGCAGACCGGCAGATTGTAGCGGCAGATCGTTTCCACTTCCATGCCGGAGAAACCGAAGGCGCTGTCGCCTTCGACCGCGAGCACGGGCTTGCCGGTCTCGACCGCGGCGGCGATCGCCTGGCCCATGCCGATGCCCATCACGCCCCAGGTGCCGACGTCGAGCCGTTTGCGCGGCTTGTACATGTCGATGACGCCCCGCGCCAGATCGAGGGTGTTGGCGCCTTCGTTGACCAGGATCGCGTCCGGCCGTTCCTTGATGATGGTGCGCAATGCCCCGAGCGCGCCGTGGTAGTCCATCGGCGAGGCATTGCTCATCAGCTTCGGCGCCATCTTGGCGACGTTCTCATCGCGCTTGGTCTTGACGGCGTTCATCCAATCGACCGGCGCGGCCGGCCAGCTGTTGCCCATCGCGTCCAGAAGCGCGGACACGCAGGAGCCGATGTCGCCGACCACGGGGGCGACGATCTCGACGTTGGAGTCCATCTCCTTTGGCTCAATGTCGATCTGAATGAATTTCTTCGGTGCGTCGCCCCAGCTCTTGCCCTTGCCGTGCGACAACAGCCAGTTGAGGCGGGCTCCGATCAACATCACGACGTCGGAGTCCTTGAGTACCGTCGAGCGTGCCGCGCCCGCGCATTGCGGATGCGTGTCGGGCAGAAGCCCCTTGGCCATGCTCATCGGGAGGAACGGCACGCCGCTCTTCTCGACCAGATCGCGGATCGCGTCGTCGGCTTGCGCGTAGGCCGCGCCTTTGCCGAGGATGATCAGCGGCCGCTTGGCGCTCTTCAAAACATCGAGGGCACGCTTGACCGCGGCAGGGGCGGGGATCTGCGCCGGTGCGGCGTCGATGACCTTGACCAGTGACTTCTTGCCCGCTTCGGCGTTCATGACCTGCCCGAACAGTTTGGCGGGCAGATCGAGATACACGCCGCCGGGACGGCCCGAGACGGCGGCGCGGATCGCGCGCGCAACGCCAATGCCGATGTCGGCGGCATGCAGCACGCGGAACGCCGCCTTGCACAGCGGCTTGGCGATCGCGAGCTGGTCCATTTCTTCGTAGTCGCCCTGCTGCAGATCGACGATCTCGCGTTCGGACGAGCCGGAGATCAGGATCATCGGGAAGCAATTGGTGGTGGCGTGGGCAAGCGCGGTGAGCCCGTTGAGGAATCCAGGCGCCGACACGGTGAGACAGACGCCGGGCTTCTTGGTCAGATAGCCGGCGATGGCGGCGGCGTAGCCGGCGTTCTGCTCGTGGCGGAACGAGAGCACGCGAATGCCTTCCGCCTGCGCCATGCGGCCGAAATCCGTGATCGGGATGCCGGGCACGCCATAGATGGTGGTGAGGCCGTTGAGCTTGAGCGCATCGATGACGAGATGAAAGCCATCCGTCAGATCCTGCTCGGCTTCGGCGGTGTTTGCATCGATGCTTTGTACCATTGCGGACATTCCGCTTTCTCCCTGGTGATTTCTTGAGGCAGACGAGTTCGTCGTCTTTCAGTTCAGTCTGTGGTCCAATTGAAAGGCTACGGCGTTAGTTCAAAATAGCTCCTGGCCGTGCGCTTCGACATAAGCAGCAAGGCCAAGGGTGTGATCGCGTGCGCGCTTTTCTGCAAGCTCGGTGTTACGTTCTTCCAGCGCTTCGATGATGGCGATGTGTTCGGGCAGGGACGCCGCGATGCGGTCCACTCGCCCGATCGTCAGCTGCCGATAGCCGCGAACGTGGAGAAGGATTTCGTTCGTCATATCGACCAGCACCTGGGACTCGCTGAGCGCGATCAGCGCTTGATGGAAGGCGATGTTGGCTCTCGAATATTCCTCAATGTGATCCTGCGGCAGGCGATCTTTGCCGAAATCCTTGAAAAAGTCGCGCAAAGCCGAAATGTCCTTCTTGCGCGCCGTGGTCGTGATCAACCTTGCGGCCATGCTCTCGAGCGCGGCCCACGCCCTGATCATGTCGACGATCTCGGTCTTGGTGCGGCGCACGACGACGATGCCGCGGCGTGGCACGGTCTTGACGAAACCGTCCTGCTCCAACATCGCGATCGCTTCGCGGATCGGGGTGCGGCTGACCCCCAATCGCTCCGACAACGCGCGCTCGTCCAGCATGACCGGTTCGGGCGTCGCGTAGATGTCCATCTTGAGGATCGCTTCTTTCAAGGCTTCATAAGCCTTGTTCTTGAAACTCGTCTCCGGCACGATTCGGACGATCGCGATATCTGCCTCGGCCATGGGGAGCGACGCCTTGGTTTGTTTCCGCGTGGGCACGACCGATCTCCTCCAGGGGGAGATGTCTGTCATCAATGGGTCAATTATTTTTGGCATGCCAAATGCCAGCATGTCAAGTTGCTGGCGTTTTTGGTATGGTTATCTGAGGCCTTGCCTTGACAACCTAGTTTCTGGCATACCAAATGCCATCCCCGAGCCCCTTATCCGGCTGCCCCGGCCATGGCAAATGTGGATACACGTTTGCTGTCACCACAAACACGGATTGAATGCGCGCAGGCGATCACGGTCCTGATGCTTAGCCGCGCTGCCGACGAGTAAAACACTCTCCAGGAGGAAGCCTATGTCGAATTCCAAAGATGCGGTCCGCAAGATTCTCGATCAGGTCAAGGCGGAGAAGCGCACGAGCTTGACCGCGCCGGAAGGCAAACTGGTGTGCGATGCCTATGGCATTCCGGTTCCGAAGGAGGGCGTGGCCAAATCCGCCGCCGAAGCCGCAAAGATCGCGAGCGGCATGGGCTTCCCGGTGGTGATGAAGATCGTCTCGCCGGACATTCTGCACAAGACCGAAGCGGGCGGCGTTGTGGTTGGCGTGAAGACCGCCGCCGACGCCGAAAAGAATTATGAGACGATTTTGGCGAACGCCAAGAAATACAAGGCCGATGCCAAGATCGAAGGCATTCAGGTTCAGCAGAGTCGATGCTCGACGGCATCCAGGCGGGCGAGATGCTCAAGGGCGTGCGCGGCGGCGACCCCGTCAATCGCGACGCGCTCGCCGACGTCATCGTCAAGGTGTCGCAGCTTGTCAGCGACTTCCCCGAAATCGTCGAACTCGATCTCAATCCGGTGTTCGCCACCAAGAAAGACGCGATCGCCGCTGACGTGCGCATCGTCGTCGATTTCGAATACAAACCGCGCCCGGCGCCGCGTCCGACCGAGGAAATCGTCACCGCGATGAACCGCATCATGCAACCCAAAGCGGTTGCCGTGATCGGCGCCTCGGCCGAAGACGGCAAGATCGGCAACTCGGTGATGAAGAACCTCATCAACGGCGGCTACAAGGGCGACATCTATCCGATTCATCCGAAGGCCGCCGAAATCCTCGGCTACAAGGCCTACAAGAGCGTCAAGGATGTGCCGGGTGTGATCGACACCGCGGTATTCGCGATCCCGGCGAAGTTCGTCGCCGGCGCGCTGATCGAGTGCGGCGAGAAGAAGATTCCTGGCGCTGTTCTCATTCCGTCGGGCTTTGCGGAAGCGGGCGCGCCTGAATTGCAGGCTGAAATCGTCGAAATCGGCAAGAAGTACAATGTTCGCCTGATGGGGCCGAACATTTATGGCTTCTACTATACTCCGGCCAATCTCTGCGCCACGTTCTGCACCGCCTACGACGTCAAGGGTGCGGCGGCGTTGTCGTCGCAATCCGGTGGCATCGGCATGGCGATCATCGGCTTCTCGCGCTCCGCCAAAATGGGCGTCTCCGCGATCGTCGGTCTCGGCAACAAGTCCGACATCGACGAGGACGATCTGCTCGCGTTCTTCGAGCAGGACCCCAACACCACGATCATCGCACAGCATTGCGAAGACTTGAAGGACGGTCGGGCCTT
>WNFO01010605.1_pt1 | contig 19333 bp, 15 predicted proteins | sample 5400251 | NCBI WGS metagenome assembly WNFO01 (sample SAMN13153354, study PRJNA577476) | soil metagenome | isolation source: 100 cm saprolite under Madrone tree | place: USA:California | collected 2016-06-14
CAGATAGTGATTGAGCAGTTGCACAGTTTCCGGCGCCAACGGCAGGAAGCGAAATTTATTGCCTTTGCCACGAACGCGAAGCTGTGCTTCGGAGAGCAACGCGTCATCCCGATTCAAAGCCAATACTTCGGCGGACCGCAGCCCTTGCAGTAACATCAAGCCCACGATGGCCAAGTCGCGCGAAGTGTGGAAACTGGACCAGAAGCGCGCTACTTCATCCACCGAGAGCGGCACGATGTTGCGTTTGGGCACCTTCACGCGCAACCGGCTCATCGCTACTCGCGGCCGGCCAAGACCCATCGGCCTTCGCCGCAAAAAAGCTTGATGAAAGCCGCGGGCGATTTGGCAGGGAGCATCGGGGAACTCGTTGCGGATGGCGCGCTCGGCGACGGCCACGCGATCATTGATGGTGGAAGGGGAAGGCCGAGGTTGTTGGCTGGACTGGAAGCGCAGATAATCCAGGAGCGTTGACTCGGTAAGGTCACCTTCCCTAACGTCGCTGATGTGATGAACACGCTCCCACCAGCGAACAAAGTACAGCAGGTTGTGAGCGTAGATGCGCAGGGTGGTGTTCGCCAGGCGGCGGACATATTCGCGATCCAGGTAACGATTGATCCAGCCGATTCCTCGGCCAGTGGTCTGCTCGACAACACGAACCGGACTTTGTGCGTTGTGGGAGGTCTGCTGGTAGTGCACACAGAACTTCATGGCTGAGCAGCCTCCAAGAGAGATTGAAAATGTCCTGCTTCACCGCCCTGGACGAAGAAAGAGTTCGGATCGTGGCCCTCGGGCAGGAGAACGCGGCGAGTGGCGATGCCTTGCGCGCGCAGACGCTGTGCGAGCTGCTGCGAGGCTTGTTGTCCGCTGCCGTTGGTGTCGACATCGAAGGTGAGATAAACGGTGCGCGGGTGGTCGCACAACTGTTGAAACTGGTCAGCGTTGAGATGCGTGCCCAACGAGCAGGTGACATGGCGAAAACCTACTTGCCACAACACTGCGAGGTCGAACAGACCTTCAACCAGAATCACCGTGGGAAATTGGCGAACCGATTCCCAGGCGAACAAGCCGCCCTTGGAGCCGGGAAGGAATCGATGGGCGAAGGCGGCAGCGATACTGCGGCCGTAGAGGTTGACGACGCGTCCGCCTTGGCAGCACGGGAAGATGACGCGCCGGTAGAAGGCGTCGCAGCCTTGTGAGTTAAGCAGACCGAGACGTTGCAGGAGATCGCAAGAATAGCCCTGAGCCGTGAGATGACGGCGCAAGCTCCCGCCTGGGGCATAACCGATGCGCAGTTCTTTGATCAGGGCGGGATCGTGCAGTCCGCGTTGCTTCAGATAGCGCAGCGCCTCAGGGTAGCGATCCAGTTGCTGTTGATAGAAGGCAGCGGTTTGCTCGAGTACATCAGCAGGGTCAGTGGTAGGAGCGCTTTGCTGCTCGAGGTAAGCGAGGCTTTGGCGAAAAGACAGATGGCGGGACAACTGGACAAAGCGAATGAGATCGCCGCCCTGGCCGCAACCGTGACAGTAAAAGAGATTCTTGCGGGCATTGACATAGAACGAAGGCCAGGTTTCCGGATGCAGGGGACAGAGTCCGACGAACTCGGGCCCGTGACCGGCGGCCCGGACCACCCAATTTTGCTGCCGCAGATAATCGAGCAGCGAAAGACGCTGTTTCAGTTTTTCGACGTCCTCACCCACGCAGTTTTGCCTCTGGAAGTCAACGTAGGAGAAGGTGGACAGCATTCCCAGGCAAGGATGGTGGGTAGAGAAATTTTCTCAGAGACGCAAGGGCCAGAGAATTTGCAGAACCGGAGTCAGCCAAGACAAAGGCCCAGTTTGGTGATCGGCGGGATCGCCGTGTGCCAGCCAGTGAGCCACACGGACAAGCGTTTGGCGGAGAAAGGAAAGTGCCGGTTGGGAACGGTCCATTCCGTGGGCCCAACGGCGAAGTGTGGACGGATCGGGCACATGGTTAGGGTCTTTGAGCGTAGGTGCGGCCTCTTCCCAGGAGCAGTGCTTCACAAAGCGCCGCTGCAATGCCTGAGAGCGCGTCAGCACACTGTAGTGCGTGTACGGGAGAGAAAGCAGCGGGAGGAGGGTGAAGGTCCTCTTGCAACCGGGACAGCGACCGCGACGAATGCCAATCCAATCGTGATGCTCATCATGCGCTTGCTTGCGGCGGCGTCCGTGACCAATGATCGAATCAATTTCACAACCCGGGCATCGCCGCAGAATAACCTCGGCGCAGCTCGCGGCCCAATCCGTTTCCAGCTTGTGCGTCGGTGCGGAAAATGGGATAAACAGAATCGTACTTCATGGAGCTCTGCCCCGGCATTGACCCGCGAAGATCTGAGCCGGAAGCGGAGCTCCTTCCTCCTGAAACAAAAATCCGACTGGAAGAGAATAACCCTTCTCGCCTACAGCTTTTACGAGTGTGATTCAAAGAACTGGCCGGTAATAATGGGCAACCCGCAAGTTATCGTTCTCGGTCGGATTAGTATCGATAAACGCGTTAGTGTGCATCGAACCAATCAACTCCGGGATGGTCGGCGATCGGTTCGGCGAAGTTGGCGCCGTTGGGGGAAGGTATCTCCCGCGGCTGATGTCCGCGAAAACGCAGTACAGACGTAGTATCAATTGTGGAGAACGGCGGCAAAAAGCGAATAAAGGGTGAACGAAAGCTGAGGAAGTGACTCCTTGGATTTCACTGCAATTCGTTAGCTTAAATCGTGCCCATTCGCTCCGGATGAGAGTAGGACTGCAATTCGTTAGCTTAAATCGTGCCCATTCGCTCCGGATGAGAGTAGGGCAGGCTCTTCAGCATGAGCGAATTCAGCGGGGAGAAAATCGCGGTGTTTGCGCCGATGGAGAGCGCGAGAGTGATGATGACCGTCACCGTAAAACCGGGATTACGCCGGAGCTGGCGGGCGGCAAACCTGAGATGCTGCCTAATTTCCATAGAGCATCCTCCTTGCCGATACATCTGACGTCCAATCCTCTCTAGAAAGAACGTCGAAAACGCGGTCTAAGTTTCGTTCCGACTGACTGATTTGATCATTTGTCCTCTACAGGTAGAAGGCGCTGCCGTTGGGAGTCTAGTAGTATGCGTTGCTCCGCGAGTGACGGGCAACCCTTCCGCAATCGGATCAATCGGATAAGGGAAGGGTTGCCGACCACTCGCCCGGAAGATGCCCGGTCAGCACGGTGCTTTCCCGGCCGTGGTTCTCTGCCTGAATTTCAACGTTTCTATTTTCCTCTTGCTTACCGAGGGCAGCGAGTGTATGTTGCACTCGGTTACCGAGGACATAAAACACATGAGTAAACCTTCCGATCTGGTGCAGGGCACGTTGGACATGTTGCTGCTGAAAATTCTCCCGCTTGAGCCGATGAACGGCTTCGCCGTCAGTCAGCGCTTAAAGCAGGTGTCCGGCGACGTTTTGCAGGTGAGCGACGGATCGCTGTACCCGGCTTTGCACAAGCTGGAGCAAGAGGGTTGGATCACCGCCGAGTGGAAAACGTCCGAGTATGGCCGGCGGGCGAAATACTATTCGCTCACACGGCTCGGGCGGCGGCAGCTCGAAAAAGAAGCGGACAACTGGGGCAGGCTTTCGAGCGCGATTTCGCGGGTCATCAAGATCAAAGAGGCGTGAGCGTCGCGGGGCGAAAGGGAGGTTGGAGATGCGACCGGAGCATTGGCTGTTCACGATTCCGCTGGGCCTGCGGTCATTGTTTCGCCGGGCGCACGCGGACCAGGAATTGGACGACGAACTGCGCGACCACCTCGAACGAGCAAGCGAGCAATACGTCGCAAAAGGCATGGCACCGGGGGAAGCGCAGCGGCGGGCGCGCCTAGATTTGGGCGGTATCGAGCAGACCAAAGAGCAATGCCGCGACACGCGCAGAGTAAACCGGATTCAGGACCTCATGCAAGACTTGCACTTTGGTCTGCGCCTATTGCGCAAGAATCCCGGATTTACATCAATTGCAGTGCTTACGCTTGCGTTGGCGATTGGCGCGAATACCGCGATTTTTTCCGCAGTGTACGCCGTCTTGATCAAGCCTCTGCCCTTCAAGAATGCGGATCGCCTGGTGTTCATCCTCAAGAAAAACGCCCCGCGAGGCTGGAGTCGAAACCCGATCTCACCAGCGGAGATTCTAGCCTGGCGGAATCAAACAGAAGCATTTGAAGATTTCGCCGCCTACACGGAAAGCTCTTGTGTGCTGACGGGAGCGGGCGAGACGGAAGGAGATCCTTGCGAAACAATCACCAGCAATCTTTTTCCGCTGCTCGGAGTGGCGCCATATCGCGGCAGAAATTTTACTTCTGAAGAAGACAAGGCTGAGGTGCCGCGCGCGGTGATTCTGAGTTATGGGCTTTGGCAAGGGCGCTTCGGCGGAGACGAAAACGTGATTGGCCGTTCGATCACTCTGAACGGTGTGAGTCACACGGTCGTCGGCGTCATGCCAGCTAATTTGTCGCATTTGTATGCCTCGCCGTACGGCTCAGTGCCAGGGATGTGGGTTTCTGGCATAGGTCTCGCAGCCGAGCACTCGTGGAACGACTACTTCGGTATCGCGCGGCTGAAGCCCGACGCGACCCTAGCACAGGCCCACATACAAATGGACACGGTTTCCATGCGCCTCGAAAAGGTCCATCCCGACCTCCATGGATGGCGTGCGCAGGTGATGAGCTTCCGAACCAACAGTTCGGCGGATACGCGTCCGGCGCTGCTCGTATTGATAGCGGCCACAACATTTGTTCTTCTGATTGCGTGCGCAAACACAGCCAACCTGTTGCTGGCTCGCGGCGCGGGCAGAGCCAACGAGTTTGCGATTCGTAATGCGTTGGGAGCCAGCCAGGGACGGCTCGTCTGGAAGCTATTGACAGAGAGCGCGGTCGTCTGCCTTGCTGGCGGGATTATCGGCGTTTTGCTGGCCAGCGGGTTATGCAAAGGATTGGCGGGCTTGGCACCAGACACACTCCTGCGAGCCGCGCCGGACCTGGCGGCGGGAACAACGAATGTGCGAGTTCTTGGATTCGCGATGCTCACACTCATTGCCACTACGTTTCTTTTTGGGTTGGCGCCCGCGCTCCAGAGTGCTAAACCGAAGGTGATCGAGACGCTAAAGGAAGCCGGTCGCAGCTCTCTGCAGAGTCCGCAGAGCCGGCGCTTTCGCAGTGCGTTGGTGGTGTCTGAAATCGCCCTTGCCCTGGTCCTGTTGGTTGGGGCTGGACTGATGGTGCGGACTCTCGCGGAGCTAATTCATGTCAATCTGGGGTTCAACCCCAAAAACATTTTGACTGTGCGTGCGCCGCTTTCTGGCGATCGTTACAAAGAGCCCCGGTCGCGCGCGCAATTCTGGGAGCAAGTCGTGGCACGTGTTGAAGCATTGCCGGGAGTCGAAGCGGCCAGCGTTTCGCGCGGTGTGCCGATTACGGGCTGGAACGGACAATCCTTCACCACGGCAGAGAACCCGAACCCTCCAGTCGGACAAGTGCCGGATGCAAACTACATCATCGTGGGGCCGGACTATTTCCGGACGATGCAGATTCCATTGCACCGAGGACGCGGTTTCAACGATCACGATACGCAGAGCGCCGAGCGAGTAGTGATCGTGAATGAGAAGCTGGCTCGGACCTCCTGGCCAGGACAAGATCCGCTTGGCAAACAGTTAAGGGTGGGAGACGACGCCCCGTGGCTTTCTGTTATCGGAGTGGCTGGAGACGTGTTAAGCCAGGGAGCGGACGGAGGCATTCATTCGGAGACGTATGTACCTGTGGGGCAGTATCCCTGGTTGCTGCAGGGGCCCCAGCATTTGGTGGTGCGCACGTCTGCGAGCGTGAAACCTGAAAGCGTAATCCGAGCGGTGGTCGAGCAAATTCATCGAATCAACAAAGACGTACCGGTAACAGACGTCGAGACGATGGAACAGATCACGCTTGAGTCAATCGCGCAGCAACGAATGGTGATGGCGCTTTTGGTGTCCTTCGCGGGACTAGCGCTGGCACTTTCGACTCTCGGGATCTACAGTGTGCTGTCGTACTCGACTGTGCAACGAACTCGCGAAATCGGCGTGCGTATGGCCTTGGGTGCGGAGCGCGGAAGCGTGCTGCGATTGGTGGTGGGCGGAGGGGTTGGACTGGCCGGTCTCGGGCTGGCGATAGGAATCGCAGCAGCGTTGCTCTTAACGCGATTAATGACCGACCTGCTTTATGGCGTCCGGGCGACTGATCCTCTGACCTTCGTTGGCGTCAGTGCAGTTCTGGGGGCCAGCTCGATTTTGGCTTGTTACGTACCGGCGCGGAGGGCGACGAAAATCGATCCGATGGTCGCTTTGAGGTACGAGTAAAGGAGTGTCGGAGTATGCGACCGGAGCATTGGATGTACACGATTCCGCTGCGGTTAAGGTCGTTGTTTCGCAGGGCACAGGCGGATCAGGAATTGGACGAAGAGCTGCGTGACCACCTGGAACGAAGAACCGAGGAGCATGTCGCGCAAGGGATGGCACCGGAGGAAGCGCGGCGGCGGGCGCGGCTCGACCTGGGCGGTATGGAGCAAACCAAAGAGAAATGCCGTGACGCTCGCGGCGTGAATCTCGTTGAGAACTTTTTCCAGGATTTGCGTTACGGCCTGCGGATGCTGCGGCAGAACCCAGGATTTACAGCGGCCGCCGTGTTGGCGATTGCTCTGGGCGTTGGAATCAATGTGGGAATCTTTTCCGTGCTGAACGGCGCCGCGCTGCGTCTGCTTCCGATTCCTCGCGCCGAACAAGTGGTCAGCATAGATCAGATCCTTCACGACTTCGACGTTCTCGGAGAACATTCCGGACAGGGCCGTGGATTTCTCGAATCTGATTGTGCGGCGCCAGGTGGAAACGCTGTGGTGGTGATTAGCGATGATTTATGGCGAGGCACGTTCGCAAGCCACCCGTCGCTCGTGGGCAAAAGGATCATCCTAAATCGCACAGCATACACCGTGGTTGGAATTGCGCCGCCGGGATTCAGGGGCACAGAGCCGATTCCCAGCTCATTCTGGGCACCCATAACCATGCAAAAAGCACTGGACCCGTGGAGCGATCGCATAGCGGATGACAATTTGAGCTGGCTGGCGGTGCTTGGGCGCGTGCAGCCTGGCGTGACGATGGAGCAGGTGCGCGCGGACCTCGGCGTCATTGCCGGGCGAATTGACCTATTGCATCCTGGACGGACTACCTCGTTGGCGATCCGCACAGCGACATTTTTCAACAGGCAAACGGAACGGGAGATCCTGACTCCCGTCATTTCTGTAATTCTCGCGGCTTTCGGACTCGTTCTGCTGGTTGCGTGCGCGAATGTGGCCAATCTCTTGCTGGCGCGGGCGTCGGTGCGGCAGAAGGAAATCGCACTGCGGCTATCCATTGGCGCCAGCCGGTGGCGTTTGGTGCGGCAATTGCTGACGGAGAGCCTTCTGCTTTCCTTGATCGGGGGTACGCTAGGGTCGCTGCTTGCATTCTGGTCCTTCGAAGCAATCACGCGGCTCATAATCTCTCACCTGCCGCATCAGGTTTCCACCCTCGCGGTGAATGTTGCGCCCGACTTCCGTGTGCTCGGCTACGGGCTGGGGCTTACGTTCTTGACGGGGATCGGGTTTGGGCTGATTCCAGCTTTGCAGAGTTCGCGACAGGACCTGAACACTTCGCTGAAGGAAGATGGCGCTCATTCCGGCCCCGGCAAAAGAAGCGGGCGGTTTTTGCGCGACGCGTTGGTGGGCACGCAAGTCGCGGTGTGCATGATCCTGCTGTTGGCGGCAGGACTGCTGTTGCGCGGACTTTACCATGCGCAGACAGTGGCTCCCGGATTTGAAATGAAGGGCGTCGCGACGATGTTTCTGAACCTCGGGCAGCAGGGCTACGACGATACCCGAGGGACGGCATTTATGGGGCGCTTGCGGCAGCGCATTTCGGAGCTGCCAGGCGTGATCGAAGTTGCGCAGGCAGAGTGCGCGCCGCTGAGCCACGACTTCAGCGCCGACGCGTTCACAGTTCCCGGCCGTGTTGAGAAAATTGGAATCGAATACAACCACGTTTCCCCAGAATATTTCTCCGTGGTCGGCGTTCCCATCGTGCGGGGCCGCGGATTTCTGCCAGGAGAGACACATGACTCGCCCGGAGTAGTCGTTACAGAATCCACAGCGCGGCGACTTTGGCCCGACGAAGATGCACTGGCAAAAACACTGCGCGAAAGCAGCGGGCGGGAATATTCGGTTATCGGAGTGGCGAGGGACGCACAAGTCGCGCACCTCGGCGATGTCCACACGACGTATCTCTATTTTCCTGCTGGGCCGCAAGACAATCTTCGCGTTTACATGCTGGTTCGCTATGCGGGAGACTTCCCCGCGACCGCGAAAAGCATTCGCAATGTAGTGCAGTCGCTCGACGCCGACCTGCCCGTGGACGTGACCAAACTCGAGGATTACCTCGAAGTTTGGCGTCAGCCCTCTCGCATTGTGGCCGCGCTCTCGGGAGCACTTGGCGCCCTCGCACTTCTGCTCGCTTCGATCGGCGTATATGGAGTGGTGTCTTACAGTGTGAGCCGACGCGTGCACGAGATCGGCGTCCGCATGGCGCTCGGCGCTGACGGCGGCGAAATCATGAACCTTGTCTTGCGGCAAGCCATGCGCCCGGTCCTGGTTGGCGGGCTCGTTGGCGTAGTCGGATGTGCCGCGGTGTCTTGGGTGCTTTCCAGCATGCTTTTCGGTCTTAGCGCGCATGACCCGATGGCATTCGTCGTTGTCCCTTTATTGCTGCTGATTTTGGCCCTAGTCGCGAGCTACCTCCCGGCATGTCGCGCGACGCGCGTCGATCCTACGGTGGCGCTGCGGTATGAATAGGAGAGATCGGAAGTGAGACCGGAGCATTGGCTGTTCACGATTCCACTGCGGCTGCGGTCATTGTTTCGCTGGGCGCAGGTGGACCAGGAGCTAGACGAGGAACTTCGGGATCACATCGAGCGAAAAACGGAAGAGTACGTCGCCAAGGGTTTAGCGGCGAAAGAGGCCCGTCGTCAGGCACTCCGCGAAATGGGTGGAATCGAAAAACGCAAAGAAGAGTGTCGGGAAGCACGCAAGATGAATTGGATTCAGGACCTGGCCCAGGATTTTCGCTTCGGCCTCCGGGCGCTTCGGCGGAACCCTGGGTTCAGCATCCTTGCTGTCCTAGCCTTGGCTCTTGGTATTGGGGTCAACACCACCATCTTCACCGCCCTCGATGCGACGGCGTTCCGACCCTTACCCGTCAGGGATCCGGATCATATCCTGCGCGTCGTCCGTTGGATTCGACGGGGCTATGGCGGCACCCTGTTTTCCTTTCCCGAGTATGTCTATTACAGAGACCACAATGACGTGTTCTCAGGCTTGGCGGCCGACAGTTGTTGTTACAACGTAGTCTACGGTGGTCAGCCTGCCAGAAGCGCAGCGACAACTCCCAAATCAGCCTTGCTGAGCGTGCGCCTTGTTTCAGCCGAAGGCTTGCCAAATCAATTCCATTTCGGGAGCCTGTGCATTCTGCGATTCTGCGTTGCATGACCCGGATCATTCGATCTCGGAAGAGCGGTTCATCACGGTTGGAATGTCGAGGGTCGGCCGGGTTTTGACTGTGGCCCATTCCGACCGCGGCGAGAACATCAGGATTATCAGTGCCCGGAAGACGACGCTGTACGAGCGAAAACATTATGAAGAAGAGAACTGAGAGACGGAAACTAACTGACAAACTACGTCGAGAGTACGACCTGTCGAAGTTGAAGGGCGGCGTCCGCGGCAAGTACGCCACGCGCTATCAAGCAGGGACCAATCTCGTGCTCTTGTCACCGGATGTGGCTGAGTATTTCCCTGACGAGCGGTCCGTCAATACGGCCTTGCGCAAATTGATTCACGTGGGCAAGGTCAAGAAAATATCTTGATCTCTTCAGTCCGTTCGATGCCGTCGCTCTATTTTTAGTATCCCTGCGCCAACGGCACATTGGTAATGGTGTGCGCTGTCACAAAAACGTAATACTAATGGTGGTGAATGGCGGCATCACAGCTATTGTTCCGGATAAAGCAACTCGGAAGTAATGCCTCCCGGTTGGCAGATTGTTCCCGATAAACGACGCCCTAGCCGTGACCGTTGGACTGCCAGCGACAGGCCGACTTATCGTTCCCAATCAGCGGTTTGCCGACAATACGTCAGGTGGATTTGCGATCGGTAAGACACTACGGCGTTTCTTGGATGTTGTCCGGTTTCCGGCTGGCACAACTCCCTAACGCGATCGGTCTACGCTCGCATGGTGTCGAATTTACATCTGTTTCGACGACAAGTTGAGCCTCACCCACGAACGATAGTTCTTGGGTACGTCGAGCTTCTTCAGCTTCTTCCAAGCGCGCAACGCTTGCTCCCGCGTGGCGCCTCTCTCTCCAGCGAAGAAGTCGCTCATGAAGTTGATGTACCTCCCATGTGGGATTTGCGCGAACGGCTCTTTGGTCAGGTTCAGCCGGACGTATTCTTTGACCAGGGCTCCGTAGCTGAGCTTGACGCCTTTGACGAGTTGCTCTTCTCGCCAGCGATTGAGCCGATATCGCGCGCCGGATTTCCTTTTCAGGCCGGGAACAAGTTTTTGGGCTTCTCTTTCAAGGAAATCTTTGGTTTCCTTGTCGTTCGTGAAGACCGCTACGGGAAGACTGAGGCTCAGCCCTTGTTCGACGTCCTTGGCTCCCGATGTCGATAGGCTCCTTTTGGTCGGACTCTCAATCTTGCCGGCCCTGAGGAAGACCTTGATCGCTTTCTCCAGTTCGTCCTTGCGTAACCTACTCGCGGACGGAATCCCGACTGTTTTCGCAAACTCCTTGAGCTCGGTCGCGTACCAATAGCCGTTGTCGAATTGAGCCTGCGTCATCGACGTCGACAGCTTCGTCTGCGGTTTCAAATGTGACCTCAAACCCGAATGTCGTTTTGTCTACTCATATTAGCCGACGTCCACCAGTATCGCTCCAACCCTGCAAATCCCGAAAATTCGTGCCCCTCGCAAAGACACCAGGACAGGGCCGAGGTCTCGAGTTGTCGCCCAGCGTTTGGGAATCGCCGGGCGTGGTGGCGCGGCTGTCACGCGGCCGCATAACGCCCAACCCGTGGATTTGGTTCCGTTACGTTCGGCTAACTTGGCCCCGTTGGTGGAGGTATCTCCCACGGCTGATGGCCGCGATGAAAACGTAGTACAGAGGTAGTATCAGTTGTGGCGAACGGCGGCAAAAGCCGAATAAACAGTGAAGGAAAACTGAGGAAGTGACGCTCCGGATTTCACTGCAATTCACCAGCTTTCCTCGGTTTAGCTTAGCTCCGGCGAATTCTGATTAAAATACTCTGCTGGCTGTTAACCGAAGGGTTGCTAGTTCGAATCTAGCCCGGGGAGCCAATCTCTTTGTCATCAATCGTTTGACCGGGGATCAGAAGGCATTTCTGCCCTGCCGAATGTGTTGCAAACCCAGTTTTTGATTGTTGCGAACTTCTTTATCGTCAATCGGTTGCTGTTTGGGTAGAGCATGCGGTTCTGGACCGAAGGTTCCTGAGGGAGAGGCCTAACGACTGCCCTGCAAAGATGCGCTGCGTAAGCGCGAAGAGATTTGTATCAACACAGGTCATAAATATTTCTTCGTTCCGCACTCCCGTAGGTCTTTCATCTGATAGAGATCTTGCTTCGGCAAGCCAGTACCGGATCGGCGGGATCGAACTCATCGGATCGAGCCGCCGCTGTTTTGTACCAATGGTCAATACGAATTGAAGAACCTTGAATTGTTGCTTAGCCTGCAGCTCGGAAGTTACCGCTGTGCCGTGAAGATGTCGATCCAAAGCTCGAGCGTCTGATCGTGCCATTCGATCTTTCCAATGAGATTGTGACGTAGCTCGTTCTTGTATCGGTCGCGGAGCACTTGGGCGTCGAGCTTCTGGGAACGGAACAAATAATCGGCGTCATCCCTGTCTTTCGGGCTGGCTCGCTCGAGTTTGGACAAGATGCAGTCGTAGGCGTCAGGAACGAGGATTTTGAGGCGCTTGAATTGTCCTGACGCCATCTCGCTCAGACGGGTTGTGTAGTCTTCCGGCAAATTCGCCACACCGACGCGGTGAAGCCAAACTTTGTGCTTCCCGTGCAGAGCAGAACCTTGTCCGGCCATGGCATCAAGATCGAGATTCGGGGGAATCGCCGTGTAGTAGTCGATATCGCCTGTGGTGCGAGGCAGGCCGTAGAAAAGGGACAATACGAATCCGCCGATGCAATGGAGTTCAACCGGTTCTGTGAGCATATCGTCCAGCTCGGAGAGGAACTCCTTCCACGGCGAAGGAAGTGCGTGGGTTTCCTGATCAACCGGCATACGGCACGTGTTCCGGCTTCATATCACTGAGCAAGTTCCAATGAACGGCGTCATTGGTGCGATTGGTTCTCAGCCATTGGGTTTCCCTTTCCGTGCGCGGCGGCCGAAAGAAGTAATCCTCCTTTGCGAGGCGACTGTCGTCGAGCAGTCCCTCAAACTGTTTCAATTCATCCGTTTTGGAGGATGCGTTCAGCCTGTCAGCCGCGTGCCGCGCCAAGGAGACGACAAATCCAAGACGATTCTGGAGATTGAATTTCCGTGCATTCTCAAGAAGCCAAGAGTTTAGTTCGGCAGAGTTTGCCGCTACCCAAGGCAGGGCTTCCGCCACGCGTGCATCCAGGCTTTTCTGGCCCAACGCAGTCAGAAGAAACTCGTTAGGGTGCTTTTTGGGTGTGTGCGAGCGCAGATATCTGAATCCCGGATAATCAAGTGTAGAGAGACCTTCCGCCAAATGCTGATCGCTTGTCTCGAAAAGAGCAAATTCGTTTGTTACCGGCAGAGAGGTCGGCGAGAGCCCGTACACAGAGGCGGCGCGACGAACGAGATGAGGCGTGAGTCGCCGCTTACCGTGCTCCAGATAATTCAAATATGCCTGGGTAACACCCAACCGCGCCGCCGCCTGCCGTTGCGTCCAGCCTTTGGCGAGCCTAGCAGAGCGGAATTCGTGAGCTTTCATATGCACGTTGATAACATGATTGTTATCATTTGTCAAGATAGAACGAACTTTCGATCCTGGCTGCGTTATCGCTCCAAAGAAAGCCCCAGTTTTCAATGAGTTAGAAGCCCTGGTGGGTTCGCAGCCGTGCTCCGACGCAAACCCGTCGCGGGATCAGCCATTGGGGGCCTTAGAACGCGCAAGAAATACTGAATATGGGGGGCGGGTAGCCAGAAAATACTCAGGGTTGTCCTAATAGGCCTATGCGCCAGCGTTTGACCGCTGGGTCGCCGGCGAACACGGAACGGTTGCTGCGATGCACGTCTTTCTAGTGTTGTGGGTGATAGCTACGCTGGTCAATCTATGGGTTGGCGTACACAAAGCGGGATACTCGGTTCGGGGCGAAGCGCCCAACGCTATGTTGTAGTTCGTGGGCAATTGCAACCATCGTGTCGACTAGCGCCTCATCGAGATTCTTGGTTTAGATGCTTCCGTGGCGCCAATCCAGCCAAGCATCCGGGTATTTGGACTTGCCGCTCCACTTCGTGAAGTACGGGCCAATGTTTGCAGCAGGCGAAAGGTCGGCATCCTTGTCGATGTAGGCGAGTCATTCTCCCTTTGATGTCGTGCCCCGATTCTGACCAGTCCTCCCCACGCGTAGTATGCAAGTCGTAGCCCATCCGCGTCCCTCCTGCCGAATAGGACCGTTACCGATCATTTTACTTCTTGCCCTTTCCGGTTCTCTCTTTAGCAATTCGCGGCAAGCGGAGGAGTAACTACGGAGTGTGGCAAAGAATAAGTCAGAATGATCGCAGTGGCGGCGAAGTTCTGGATAGCCTCACCGTGGCGAATAAGGGTCGACAAGCCTCACAAGGAGGCTGAGGATGTCCGAGGCATTGTTTAGGCGAAATGCAAGTGTCGACAACCGGCTCGAGACACTGGACCATCTGGAAGGCTGTCCAAAACGGCGGGACTTCTCCATAGGCCCGGCAAAGAAGCTAGCGCGAGTCGATGTATTGTCGTGCCTTACAGGTACACGAACAACGTGACCGTGCTGTACCGGGAACGAGTCGCCGACTTGAAGGCCAGTGACCATGAACATGACCGAAGCTGAAAACAAAGCATTGGCGATTTACGAGCTGATCCGATCATCAAGTGCGGATCGGCCTTTTGCTTTCGACAGCATGGAACAGCTGCGAAGAGAAACAGCGGCGTGGAAAGAAAGGAACCCGGGGCTATCGGAATTGAGCCGCGCTGAACCGGAGGTGCTGCTCGCATTTTTGAATCAATCGTTCGACTGGATGAACGCTGAAGCGCGAATCGACAATTTCCGTGTTGTGCACACCCTCTCCGATGCGACTGTGTACGTCCTGACCGAGGCTCCCAAGCCACTGCCGACAGAACTCGTTTACTGTCTGGTTCACGAATACCGCCAACAAATGTCATCAATGGCGCTCGTCTACTTTCCTTTTCAGTATTTTCTTTCAGTCGTAACAGCGGGCCAAGTCACCGATGAGATACGCGCGGAGCTACGAAGGCTGTCCTTGTATTTCGCCCCCAGCCCGACGGGGAAAATCAGCGAAACGACGCAGGCAATCAGCATGCGCATCGCGGAATTGACCCGCGTAGAAGGCGAGGAACAGCTCAATCCAGGGCGTGGTCCCTGGTCACAGATTGTGTTCGATGAGCTGAAGGCCAAAGACGAGATCACGCGCGCAGGCTGGGAGGGCTTGCTAGAGCACTGCCGCTCTCTGGAGCAGACGGTTCCCGGGGCAAAGTGGAAGAAGAGGGCGTCCGAGCTCATCGCCGTGTTAGGAGCAGCCGAAGTAGAAGCGACGATGCTGCGATGGCTGACACACGGGCCGACGCCGGGACAGCCGTCGGAAGCGAGAGCTCCGATTGAGGATTCAGCGTATCAAAAAGGGGTAGTTTGGTGCCTGGCAATGAGCAACACGCGCGACAATGCGCTGGCCATCGCGGAATTCGGCATCGCCTGCCTGCGTAAGATCCCGATGCTTGGCGGAGTCTCGCAAAAGGTCGGGTTCGCCTGCGTGCAAGCGCTTGGCTCAATGGAATGCGCTGAGGCTATTTCGCAGTTGACGCGCCTGCGGGCGAAGGTGAAATACTCGGTGGCTCGACGGTTGACCGAAAAATCTCTGCAGCAAGCAGCGGAGCGAAGCGGCTTGACAGTGCAGGCACTCGAAGATATCTCCGTCGACAGTTATGGTCTCGATGCAGATGGTACGGCGGAGATCGTGATCCGCGATGCAAAAGCGACGGTACGTTTGTGCGAGGACGGGCGCGTTGCAGTGGCTTGGCACAATGCAGACGGAAAGGTAATGAAGTCCGCTCCTTCGCACATCAAAAAGGCATTTCTGAAGGAAATGCGTTCGGTCGCGTCGCTTGCGAAGGAAGTCGAACAGGCGTATCTCGCACAGCGGACCCGGCTGGAATCATCGTTCCTGCGGGCCAGCGGCATGCCGGCGAGCCATTGGCGGAAATATTTCATCGAACATCCACTCCTCGGTTTTCTCGGGCGCAGGTTGATCTGGATATTCAGTAATAATCAAGGCTGGGAGAAGTCAGGGATCTGGTGGAACAACCAAGTCGTCAACGCATCAGGAGATCCGGTCGATCTGGCCAAGGCCGAAAAAGTGAGGCTATGGCATCCGCTGTCATCCGACGCTGAGGAAGTTCGCTATTGGCGCGAACGCATCTTTGCTTCGAAGATTCGCCAACCCTTTCGGCAAGCATTTCGCGAGTTTTATCAGATCACCGATGCCGAACGAGAAACGAAGATGCACTCGAATCGCTTTGCCGGAATCTTGATGCGGCAGCACCAATTCGCCAGCTTGTGCCGCGTTCGAGGTTGGGACTACCGCCTGATGGGCTCGGGCTTCGATGGCGCCAATGTTCCCTCGAAGAAACTCGCTCCGTGGGACATGCACGTGGAGTTCTATGTCGACTTGCCGTCCGATCGGGACGATTCGCTGCGAGAATCGGCTCTTGGAGAACAATCGGGAACAGGAATCAACCTCTTCGTCGGTTCTGACCAGCTACGCTTTTACCGTAACGGACGTGAAGTTGCCATCGATGAAGTTCCCGCCATTGTGTATTCCGAAGCGATGCGCGACGCCGATCTCTTCACCAGCGTTTGCGCGGTTGGCGATGATGAAACCTGGTCGGACCAGGGTAACCGTGGCACAGGGTTTTTCAGTGAGCGATTTCATGGGCAAGATGCCTCGTCCATCATTGCGCTACGAGCGGAAGTGCTCTCGCGCGTTTTGCCGCGGACTGCCATCCACGAACGCTGCAAAGTCCCAGAGACCTGGCTCGAAGTGCGCGGAAATCTGGGAACGTATCGCATCGCTCTGGGCTGGGACGGGGCAGCGCTGGTGACGGACACGGGGATGCGTTGGCTGAAGATCCCGCGCAAACTGTTGGACGCAGTCTCCCTTGACCTGATCGATGTTCCAATCGAATTGGACTACCGGACCGAGACAATTTTGCGCAAGGCTTACGTGCTGGCAGACGATTGGAAGATTGACTCTCCAGAGTTGGTGCGGCAGTTGATGCCTGACTGAGGGGCGCGAGTCTGCGTTACATGTCTTTTCGACGGCGCTGGAGATGAAATCGACTTGAATGCGTGGAACTCCGACGTGTTGTGGCGATTCGAGTACGGCGATCTTGCCGAGGGGGCGCTCTGCTGACGCGCACAGTGTTGGAGCCGATCGTCGGTTGAACAGGCCGATCGCAAACTCCTGATCTATATCATCGTTCGCAAGCGGTTCGAGTACCTCCCGGACTGCCTCCGGCGACCCGGGCTCGCCGGCGACATGAGACCGACTACGGTGGATTTAGATCGGGAGTCGTATTTAAGAACTTTGCCCCGAGACGGAGATTTGAGGCGTCATACCAGTGTCATACGAATTGTGATGAATGGCGGCAAAAAGTGAATAAAGACCGCAAAGAGAAGGTGAATCTGACTAACTCCCATTTAGCTAGAACTTGCTGATTCCCGTCGATTTGTCTCGGCTCCGGCACAATTGTGATTAAATCAAGCACAAGGCTGTTAACCGAAGGGTTGCTAGTTCGAATCTAGCCCGGGGAGCCAAAACTCTTTGGCTTCAATCAATTACAGAGTGTGAGTAGAGCATTCGAACCGTTTGGTTCGCACCCGAATGCTCGGCCAAGCCGACAGTTAGTTAGTTGAGCGCGCCTGCCTCGTGAGCAGGAGTGCTCCGCAAAGCGCGCAAGCCAGCGGCGGGCGTAGGCGGTTGGCAGGCGCTTTCTCTCTAAAGTTCCGCCAAGGCGCGATGAACAAGACTAATGGCGATCGATCCTTCACCCACGGCGGCGGCCACGCGCTTCACGTTACCCGACCGAACGTCCCCAACTGCAAAAACGTCGGGTAGGCTCGTTTCCAGCATTTGTGGAGGACGGGCCAGCGGCCAAACCGGTGTCTCCGTTGCAGCATCCAGATCCCGCCCTGTGAGGATGAAGCCCTTATTATCGAGGGCAAGGCAACCACTCAGCCAATCGGTCCTGGGGGAAGCTCCTGCCATTATGAACACGTGGCGGATTTTATTGGTAGAAGTCTCTCCACTGGCGTTGGAACGCCAGGTGGCACGCTCCAAGTGCGCATCGCCCTCGAGATCCACGATTTCGGTTTTGAAGTGCAGTTCGATTGCGGGGTTCTCTTCGATGCGTTGGATCAGGTAGCGTGACATTGTGTCTGACAACTGACCTGACCGCACCAGCATGTGTACCTTGCTTGCGGTCTGTGAGAGGAACACTGCTGCTTGTCCGGCAGAATTTCCTCCACCAACCACGACGATATCTTCTTGTTCGCACAACTGAGACTCCATATACGTCGCGCCATAGTAGATTCCCTGCCCCTCAAACTTCTCGAGATTGGGAATTCGCGGTTTGTTGTACTGTGCCCCGGTAGATATGACAATTGAGCGTGCTGCGAGCCTGATGCCATTGTCGAGCACCACCTTGTAGGGACGCCTGTCGCAATCGAGCCGGGCTACGCCATGCGCGAGCATCATTTTGGCTCCGAATTTCTCTGCTTGAGTAATAGCCCGTGTCGCCAGTTCGAGCCCGGAAACTCCAGTCGGAAAACCAAGGTAATTTTCAATCTTCGAGCTTGATCCAGCCTGCCCGCCGGGAGCGGCAATCTCGACGACTAGCGTGTCCAGGCCTTCGGAAGCTGCGTAAACAGCGGCTGCCAAACCGGACGGTCCGGCGCCGACAATAATCAAATCGCGAAGCTGCGATTCGTCGATACCGCTGTTGAATCCGAGACCGTCCGCCAATTTTTGGACGGTTGGGTTGCGCAAGACGCCGTGCTTATTACAAATGACCACGGGGATTTCATTGAGCTTTATCTCAAAACGGTCCAAAAGTTCCTGCGATGTCTTGTCCGTGTCAAGATCCACATACGTGTAGGGATGTCCACTCCGGCTTAGAAACTCGCGCAGCTGCAGTGTCTTGGCCGAGTAACGCGAACCCATCAGAATGAAGTTGCCCTGCCCGCGCCTGATCAGCTCAAGCCGTCTTAGTATGAAAGCCCTCATGAAAATCTCACTGAGTTCAGCATCCTTCGCGATGAGCGAGCGCAATCCATCGCCAGTCAGTTCCAGGAATTCGCCAGGTTCTGTGGTCCGACCGAGGACCAGGCAGCGGTGCCCGGAGATCATGGTCATCTCGCCGGTGAACTCGCCCAGGGCGTGGGTCGCAACGAGACGCTCGCCCGCAAGATCAGGCTGCACGATCTCCATACCGCCCGAAAGCAGGACGAAAAATGGGACATTCGTGTCACCAGGCTCAAACAGGATTTCACCCCTCTGCACTTGTCGGACTTTGCCGATCGGCAGAACGCGGTCGATTTGAGCTGCGGTCAAGACTGGAAAAGCTTGCGTGCTGGCATCAAGCGCGCTGGGTATTAAACCGGGGCTTAAAGAAGAGAACATTGTTCCCCCAGAGGCTGTTTAGGCGTCGCAAACATTAGACCACGGATGTGACCGTTTGGCTTCACCACGTCTTTGCGAGTGCGGGGCACCTCGGCACCATTCGTCGCTGCTTTTTCAGTGCAAAGACTGTGCCAGTCACCGTGTTTCTCGCATCCGACGACAACAGCTACGTCACGGGAACAGAATTGTTTGTAGATTGCAATTTCGCGCAAGTGTAGGCCGTTAGGTGACCGATGGCGGCATCAAGAGCCGCCACAACCTGATCAGCTGGGCTATGATCACAATCCAGCCGAACAGTTGCCGGGGCTGCGGCCAAGTTCC
>WNFO01003814.1_pt1 | contig 19332 bp, 19 predicted proteins | sample 5400251 | NCBI WGS metagenome assembly WNFO01 (sample SAMN13153354, study PRJNA577476) | soil metagenome | isolation source: 100 cm saprolite under Madrone tree | place: USA:California | collected 2016-06-14
ACAAAGCGGCCGCCCCACCATCGCCCTCGCCGGCGAAGCTGCAAAAATCGCCGCGCATCTCGGAGTGAAGCGCATCTCCGTCAGCATCACCCACACCGAAACGCAAGCCCTGGCGCAAGTTATCTTTGAGGACTAAGAATCGGAGGCTTCGACAGCGCTGGCTCGCCGATCAATCCATCAGCCTCTGCAACCTTCACATTCACCCACTCGTTCGCCGCGAATTTCCCGCGCACGCCAACCCGCAAATAATTGCTCGACAGCGCCGGGGTCGTCTCCGCGGAATCCCGTTCATCCCGCAGCGTCAGCACCCGCAATTCCCGCCCAACCTGCGACCTCCGAAATTCTCTTGTCTTCTCTTCGCCAAGCGCACGCAGTTTCCGCGCACGATTCCTGACTGCCGGTGCGGGCACGTGGTTCTCAAGCTCCGCCGCCTGCGTCCCGGGCCGCTTCGAATACGAAAACACATGCAAATAGCTGAAGGGCAGCCGCTCGATAAACGCGACCGTTTCCGCGTGCTCCGCGTCCGTCTCGCCCGGAAAACCCGCAATCACATCCGCGCCAATCGCCGCGTCCGGCAATCGTTCGCGAATCAACTCCACCCGCCGCGCATAATGCTCCGTGCGATACCACCGGTGCATCGCCGCCAGCACCCGGTCGCAGCCCGACTGCAGCGGCATATGAAAATGCTGCGCCATCCGCTCGCTTGACCAAAAGAGTGCAATCAGCTCCTCGGTCACATCCATCGGCTCAATCGAGCTGATGCGTAACCGCTCCGCGCCCGTCTCCTCCAAAATCCTTCGCATGAGCTCAATTAACTCCACGCGCGGCGACAAATCCCGCCCGTACGTCCCCAAATTGATCCCGCTCAGCACAATTTCCCGGTAACCCGCCGCGCTCAGCGCCGCAATCTCGTCAACCACCTTTGCCGGCTCCAGGCTCCGGCTCCTTCCGCGAACAAACGGAATCACGCAATACGCGCACCGGCTATTGCATCCGTCCTGTATCTTCACCACCGGCCGCGTGTGATTTCCCTCGCCCCCAACGACCGGAGCCGCCAGCAAAGCCCTCTGTTCGAAAATATTCCCCGTCAAAATCTTCGCCGGCCCATGCAGCAGCGAAAATTTCTCTCCGCCCAGTGCGCTCGCCGGCACAAAACCGCTCGCCGATTCCCCCGCTGCTTCCGCAGCCATCGAATCCATCAGCCACGGAATCTCCGGCTTGTGCGAATTTCCCACCACCCACGAAACGCCGGGCAGCGCCGCCAACTCCTCCGGCGCCCGCTGCGCATAGCATCCCGTCGCAATCACTCGCGCCGTCGGGTTCCGCGCATGCAGCTTCCGAATCGCGTCCCGCGCTTGCGCATCCGCCGCCGCCGTCACCGTGCAGGTATTCACGATCACCACGTCCGCCGCCCCCGATTCGTTCGCCGCCGCAAATCCGCGGTCGCGCAGTTGCCGCTCAATCGCCGCCGCATCCGCCTGCGTAGCCCTGCACCCAAACTGCTCAATGTAAAACGTCGTCATCGCAGTACCATCATAGCTTGCAGCCAGCTCGCTTTACTCCCGTTTACCCCGCCGCTACAATCCTCTCTCCCCATGTCTACGCGCCGCAATCCCTCCGGACTCCGCGACCCTAAACTCTCCGTGGTCATCCCCGTCTACAACGAAAAGCCCACGATCGACGAAATCCTCCGCCGCGTCATCGAATCCCCCATCCGTAAGGAAATCCTCGTGATCGACGATTGCTCCACCGACGGCACCCGGCAAATCCTCGAAAATCTCGCCGCTCGGCAATCCCGCGGTGACGCATTCGCCTCCGCCCATGACGGCGATGATCCCATAGAGCTGCGCGATCTCCGCTTTTTCTTTCAGCCGCAAAATCAAGGCAAAGGCGCCGCCCTCCGCCGCGGCTTCGCCGAAGCCTCCGGAGAAATCATCCTCGTCCAGGATGCCGATCTCGAATACGACCCGCGGGACTATCCAAAATTGCTCGACCCCATCCTCGACGGCCGCGCCGACGTCGTCTTCGGTTCCCGCTTTCTCGGCGGCCCGCAGCGCGTGCACTATTTCTGGCACTATGTCGCCAACAAATTCCTCACCCTGCTCTCCGACATCTTCACCAACCTGAAACTCACCGACATGGAGACTTGCTACAAGGTTTTTCGCAAGGAAGTTTTGCAAGGCATTCAGATTCGCTCCGACCGCTTCGGCTTCGAACCCGAAATCACGGGCGCGCTTCAGCGCGTCCCCCGCCCCGAAGGGGCGACGCACTTCGTAGTGTATTGCTGGATTTTCTGTAATTGCGCCTAGGGCATCGCCATGCGCCGCTGAAACGTCAGCAAAATCAAATCCGCCCGCCGCCGCACGCCAAACTTGCTCAGCAAGTTCGACACGTGAAACTTCACAGTCCGCTCCGCGATATTCAGTTTGCTGGCAATCTCTTTGTTCGACAAATTCTCCAGCAGCGAATCCAGCACTTCCTGCTCGCGCCGGCTCAGGTTCGTCACCGAATCCGTCTTCAGCCGCCGCCCTTGCCCGGTCAGGATCGAATCCACGAAGCCGGACAGTAACGACCGCGGCACCCAGAATCCACCGGCGGCCACTAGCGGCAGCGCGCGCACCAGTTGGTCGCGTGCCTCCACGTACGTCAGTAATCCCTTCACGCCGAGCCGCAACAGCGAAAAACTATTGGCGTCGTTGTGCTGCTCGCCCACCACCATCAACCGCGATTCCGGGCAGCGCTCCAGCAGGTTTGTCAGCAGCGCCCCGGTAGCCGGCTTGGCCGCATGCGCGTCCACCACATACACGTTGGCCTTCGGCGGATCCAGCGCCCGTAGGTCCGGCGCCAGCGTCGATTCCAGTTGCTTCAGTATCACTTTGAATTGTGATTTGGAGAGTAAGCGTTCAAATTCGCTCAGCACCAGCGGGTGCGGCGAAAGTATGCAAACCGTTAGTTTAGAGTTAGCTCGTTTCGTAGCCACGGTTTTTCCAGCGTACGGGAAACCTGTCCCAACGGGCAAGTCCCGCGAAAGCCTATGTTCTCGAATTGTTACTGACGCCTACGCGCCACCCTCCTCCAGTGTCACAGGCTTTAGCCTGTGTTCCGGCCTGACCGCACACTTGCCACTAAGTTACAACACTTCGGACCCGCTAATTGCCATTCAACCCCCAAAAACGCCCGTTCAATGCAACCCGCTTCGTGCCCTGTGCAAAACCCGGTAAAATGAAGCTAAGCCTCTATAGGCGTTTGCCGTGCTAGAACCGCCCGCCTGCAGCGGCGATGGCGACCGCCAAGGAGATGGCCGCTTTTCACCCATGCGTAATTTGACCGAATCCGTCCGAGCCCTTCGCGACCTCTTGTCGCAACGCATTCTTGTGCTTGACGGCGCCATGGGCACCATGCTGCAGCAGCGCAATCTCACCGCCGAGGACTTCGGCGGCGGCGCGCTCGAAGGTTGCAACGAAAATCTCGTGCGCACCCGCCCGGACGTCGTCCTCGACATTCACCGCAAATATTTCGAGGCCGGCTCCGACATCGTCGAAACCGACAGCTTTGGCGGTGCCCCCATCGTGCTCGCCGAATATGGCCTCGCCGCTGATGCGCACTTTCTCAACCGTCGCTCCGGCGAACTCGCGCGCCAAGCCGCCGACGAATTCTCCACGTCCGCCAGGCCCCGCTTCGTCGCCGGCTCCATGGGTCCCACCACGAAGGCCATCACCGTCACTGGCGGTGTCACCTTCGAGGAGCTTCGCGAAGCCTACTACATCCAGGCCAAAGGTCTGCTCGAAGGCGGCGTCGACTTCCTGCTCATCGAAACCAGTCAAGACACCCGCAACATCAAGGCCGCTCTGCTCGCCATTCAAAGACTCTCCAGAGAGGCCGGGGCGCAGGTGCCGTTCATTATTTCAGTAACTATCGAGCCGATGGGCTCCATGCTCGCCGGACAAACTATCGAAGCCATGTGGGCTTCTCTGCGCTTCGCCAAGCCGCTGGCCTTCGGCATGAACTGCGCCACTGGCCCGGAATTCATGACCGACCACATTCGCACGCTGAGCCAGCTCACCGGCGAATTCGTCTCCTGCTATCCCAACGCCGGGCTGCCCGACGAAGAGGGCAAGTACCTCGAGACGCCAACCTCGCTGGCCGCCCAGCTCGAGAAATTCGTCGATCACGGCTGGTTGAATCTCGTCGGCGGCTGCTGCGGCACCACCGAGCAACATATTCGCGCCTTGGCGCAAATGGCCGAGGGCAAAAAGCCGCGCCAACGTCCCGCGGAACAGCACCGTGCCATCTATTCCGGTATCGAAACCATCGAAGCTGAAGACGGCACGCGCCCGTTGCTCGTCGGCGAGCGCACTAACGTGATCGGCTCGCGCCTCTTCAAAAACCTCGTCGCCGAAGAAAAGTGGGAAGAAGCCAGCGAAATCGCCCGCCGCCAGGTCCGCGGCGGCGCGCACATCGTAGACGTTTGCCTGCAAAGCACCGAGCGCGACGAAAAGAAAGACATTCCCCCGTTTTACGAAAAGCTCATCCGCAAAATAAAAGCGCCGGTAATGATCGACACCACCGACCCCAGCGCCGTCGCGCAGGCTCTTACCTATTGCCAGGGCAAAGCCATCATCAACTCCATCAACCTCGAAGACGGCGAGGAAAAATTTGAAAAAGTTGTTCCTATCGCCCACGATTTCGGCGCCGCCGTCGTGTGCGGCTGCATTGATGAAGACAAGCTCCAGGCCCAGGCCTTCACCCGTGAGCGCAAGCTGGCCATCGCCGAGCGCAGTTACAACCTGCTCACCGAAAAATACGGCCTCGCCCCCGAAGATATTATTTTCGATCCCCTCGTCTTTCCTTGCGCCACCGGCGACGAAAACTACATCGGCGGCGCCGTCGAAACCATGGAAGGCATTCGCCTCATTAAGCGCGCCCTTCCTGACTCGCGCACCATTCTCGGTATTTCCAACGTCTCCTTCGGCTTGCCTCCAGGCGCGCGCGAAGTCGTAAACTCCGTCTTCCTCTATTACTGCACGAAAGCCGGTCTCGACCTCGCCATCGTCAACACCGAAAAACTCGAGCGCTTCGCTTCCATTCCCGAACACGAACGCCGCCTTGCCGAAAATCTCCTCTTCTCCCATCCTCCCGCGGAAATCCCCGCCGGCCATTCGAAAGCCGCCCTCCTTCGCAATGTCCCAGCCGATTGGCGCGAGCAATCGAAAGAGCAGCGCGCCGCCGTAAATCAATTCCACATCGCCGCGATCACCGAGCATTTCCGCACCGCCAAGAAAAAAGACAAGGCCCGTGCCGCCGACCTCCCGCTCGATCAGCGCCTCGCCAGCTACATCATCGAAGGCACCCGCGACGGCCTCATCGCCGACCTCGACCGCAAGCGCGCTGAAGGCGTCCCTCCGCTCGACATCGTCAACGGTCCGCTCATGGCCGGCATGGCTGAAGTTGGCCGCCTCTTTAATGCCAACGAGCTCATCGTCGCGGAAGTTCTGCAATCCGCTGAAGCGATGAAGGCCGCGGTCAGCCATCTCGAACAATTCATGGAAAAAGCGGACACCGCCAAGCGCGGCCGCGTCGTCCTGGCCACCGTAAAGGGCGACGTTCATGACATCGGAAAGAATCTCGTCGAAATTATTTTGAAAAACAACGGCTACGACGTCGTGAATCTCGGCATCAAGGTTCCGCCCGAAGATTTAATCAAGGCTTATCAGCAGCACAAGCCCGACGCTATCGGCCTCTCCGGCCTGCTGGTGAAGAGTGCGCAGCAAATGGTCATCACCGCCAACGATTTGCGCGACGCTGGAATCGAAATCCCTCTGCTCGTGGGCGGCGCCGCGCTCTCCGCGAAATTCACGCAGACGAAAATCGCGCCTAGCTACGGCAAAGCCGTCTGCTACGCGAAAGACGCCATGACCGGACTCCGCCTCATGAATGAACTCATGGACCCGGCCACGCGCGAAACCGTCGTCCGCGCGCACACCGCTTCCGGCAACGGGTTCGGCGTCACCACCACCGTAAAAGTTGCGGAGGTTACTACGCTGGCGCCGCGCTCGCCAAAAGTGCGCAGCGATCTTCTCGTTCCCGCGGTGCACTATCTTGATCGCAAAATTCGCCTCGTCCCAGATCTGCGCGAGATTTGGAGCTATATCAATCCGTTCATGCTCTATGGCCGCCATCTCGGGTTCCGCGGCGATTTTGAAGAGCGTTTCGCCGAGCGCGATCCCAAAGCTGTCGAGCTATTCGAGAGCATGGAAGCAGTAAAAAACGAAGCCGCCGAATTCATGAAGGTTCGCGCGACCTGGCAATTTTTCGAGGCCGAGTCCGAAGGCAACGCGCTGCAACATCCCCGCGCCGCAAAACCGGCAGCGCGATCACCTCGCTCTTTTTGTGGTCACCGCCGGCGAAGGCATCCGCGAGCGCAGCGAAAAAGCAAAGAGCGATGGTTACTACTTCAAATCCCACGGCCTTCAGGCCCTGGCCATCGAATCCGCGGAAGCTTGCGCGGAGTGGCTGCACCGCCGCATCCGCGAAGACTGGGGCTTCCCTGATCCTCCCGAGCTCACCATGGCGCAGCGCTTCACTTCGCGCTACCGCGGCAAGCGCTACAGTTTTGGCTATCCCGCTTGCCCCGATCTGGAAGACCAGTCCGGCCTCTGGAAACTCCTCAAGCCCGACGACATCGGCGTGCAGCTAACCGAAGGCATGATGATGGACCCCGAAGCCAGCGTCAGCGCCCTCGTCTTCCATCATCCCGATTGCACCTACTTCAGCGTCGGCGACACCTCCGAAGTCTGACCGTTGCGGAGGGCGCAGTGGTCCAGTCGTTCTATTGACGGAATAGAAGAGCGGCGGCAGTGTAAAGGAATCACGGAAAGGTGTGCGCCATGGCGAAGGCAAAGTGCCCGGTTTGCGCGCAGGACGTTGCCACCCCGTTTGTCCTGAATGCGGATGCGTGGAGGTGGCTAGCTTGTCCGCATTGCGCGGCAAGGCTCGAGAGGAAGAAGCCACGTTACGCTGTAGCGTTCATGCCCTTCTTTATCGTTTTGACGACGATTGGCGGGCGGGGTCATCGATTCGCAGCCTTTGCCGAAGTGCTTATGGTTGCCATCGTTGTGGTGATCTTCGTGGAGTTAGTGCACCCTCAATTGCAGGTGCGGAAGCCCCTGCCGAAGCCGCAAATTACATTAAAAATTAACGGACCGTCGAGCTAGCGCCTATCCGATCGTTACCTGGCGCTACATGTAAAGATAAGAGGCCAGTGGTACAGATGGATTCCGTACCACTGGCCTTCAGCTGTGACGATGGACTAGGGCTTCTTGACCGGCTCTTTAGCGGCGTCGGGTTCCACGGCAGTCCTGGGTTTGGCCGCGGCAACGATCACGGCTTTGGGACGCCAGAAGTCGAGAGCGACTTTAGCGACTTCTTCGGGAGGATTGCTGAGCTCCGGGGTGATGCGATAGAGAGTGGAGTCCGCGATCTCGACGGCGTCGGCGCTGATTTGCTGGTATTTTTTGAGACCCTCGTCGCCGAGGATTTCACGCAGGGTGGGATTGTGGTCGAAGCCGGCCATGGACAAGCGCAGCGTGGACACGTAGAAGGTGGCACCCTTGCTGCCTTCCACCACTTGGGAAACAAAAACTGTTCGGGTGTCGGCGTTCTTTTCGGCGGCTTCCTTAACGTCCTTCATAAGAGCCTCGAAATCGGAGACGTGGCCGGGTTTAAGATGCACGGCAGTGGTACGCAAGAGGCGGGATTCGCCAATGAGTTTGGCGTAGGCCTCCGCGTCCTGTGGGGCCTTGCGGCTGAGGTCCGAACGACGGTGGCGAAGTTCGGTGCGGGACCAGACCAGGCAGCTATCGAAGTCCTGCCCCAATTTTTGGGCGGCTTCCTTGCCGAAGGCTTTCTGGGCGGCGAGCATGAAAGCTTCGTTGGCCTTATCGGTATCGGCGTAGTCCTTGCGGATGCTGGTGAACTGGTAGACACCACCTTCCCCATAGAGGGCTTGCGAAGCGATCCAGCGGTCGCCATTAAAGCGGCGGTTGGCATCGGCGTATTTTCTGGCGAGGCTGAGGAAATCGGCGGTTTTCTCCGGTTTCACTCTGACGATGAAAACATCGAGATAATCTCCCTGCGCGTGGACAGCGACGGGCGCTGCCAAGCACACAGCTACTGCTAAGGCCCAAAGGGCTCTGCGGAACGACATAATTCCTCCTTGCGTTGAGACTGCTGGGAAGGCACCTAGTGGGTGGACTGTACACCCAGGAGCGGGAGGGGTCAAGAAGGAGCCGTCGCGTGATGGGATCGGTCCGCTGTCTAGTTGCGTTTCAGTAGCTGTTCGATCTCCACGGTTAGGGCGCCGGGGCCCTTGAGGTAGGCGGTGCGGGCGCCCCACGGACGATCCTGGGGAGCCTCGACGGTTTCCGCGCCACGGCCGGTGAGCGTGCGATAGTCCGCGTCGCAATCTTCGCTATCGAAGCCGAGGGTAAGCATGCTATCCGCCGGCGCAGCGTCCAGAATCACGCCAAAGTCGCCAAAGCCCAGCCAGGCCATACGCTCGTTGTTGAACACGGCCGTGGCCTGCAGCACTTGCTGGAACCAACGGGCCGCGGCCGGCAAGTCGCGCACGCGGCAATGCACGTGGGAAATCTTCATGGAATCTCCTCCGAACCGAGGAGAGCCGTATGGTAGCACCGCTTCCGCGAGTTGAGGCGAGCGGAGCCGGTGGACAGTTGAAAGGGCGAAGTCTGCGGGAGCCGGCTTGACATCGGGAGGATTGGGGCCTAATGTCACGCACACTGGTCGGAACGGCAGTTGAAACCCCGGCGTAAGCCACTCTTCCCAGGTTACCCAATAGGAGATCGAACGCTGTGACTCCGCAGCCTGCGCGAATTTCCGAGCGCTGAGCGACGAGGAGCGACCTTCCACGGTATTGCGCCGCGCGGCTGACTGGCCAGCCAAGGAGAAATGCATGAATAGACGATTGATTGGTGTGGCGGTGGGCCTGATGTTGGTGACGCTGGCGGTGATTCGGTCGCCGATCGCTTATTCGCAGATGGAATCGGCACCGATGGTGTACACGTTTGTAAGCCAGTTCCAAGTGCCGCGGGCGAATTGGGCGCAATATTCGGAGGATATCGAGAAGACGTTTGTTCCAGTGGCAGAGAAGATGTTGGCCGACGGGAACATCGTCAGCTGGTCTACCTTCGAGCAGGTTGTACATACACCTGACGGATACACGCACGGCTCGGCGTGGTCGTCGAAATCCCTCGCGGGGCTTATGAAGGTGCTCGACGAAGTTCGCAAGGCTGGACCGCGGCCCGGCCAGATCGCGGCTACCAAGCACGAAGACTACCTGATGCGATCGTCCATGTACCAACCAGGAAGCGGAACACCGACGTACCTGCGCGTGGTCTGCTCCATGGCGAAGGCCGACAAGCCGGATGCTTATGCCGCTATGCTCAAGAAGCTTCTGGTGCCGACCTTTCTGGAACAGGTCAAGCAGGGCGCGGCCACGTATTATGGCCTCGACGAGCAGTATGTAAACAATGCGGCGCAGTCATTGCGCTGCCTGGTCATCGACTACCCCAATGCCGAGGGCATGGACAAGTGGGCGACAGCCATCAACGCAACGATGGCTAAGTGGAGTCCGGCCGAACGCGCGGAATTCGCGGGTGCCACCGTGCCGGACAGTCGGCGCGACTTCATGGCGCGGATCACGCACTCCGGCCATAAATAGCCGATTGCGGCGCTTGGGTTAAGAGGAGGGGGCGAAGTTGGCTCCCTCTTTTTTTTTGTTTTGAGTTGAGGCTGGTCTGAGTCGGCAGGGGCCGAGGGGGACAATTAACCGATGCGGAAGATGCGGTCGTGAACGAGTTCCGGTTCGGTGCCGCAAGAGGCTAGGCGGTGATTCACCTATCATTCCGCGAATGCGTCGAGAGGCGGTGGGTCGCCGGAACGAACGAAGTTCGGACCGTCAAGGCTTGGCCGAGTAACCCCGCGGCCGGAAGCTGGCCAGCGCTTGGGCCTCGTCCTCAAAAGTGGGGATAATGTCCAGCAAGTGGATCACCCGCAGCACAGTCCCCACCCGGCCACAGGGACGGAGCAATTTCAGGCTGCCGCCCTGACACCTGAGGGAAACATACGTCCCGGTGATGGCGCTGATGCCCGAACTATCCAACTGTGTCAAGTCTGCCAGGTTCAGTAACAGCTCTCGCACACCGCTGGCGATCAACATTTTTAGATGGCCGCTCAGCAGATCGCTGTCAACACCGATCGTGGCTCTTCCCTGAAGGTCCAGAATAGTGACATCGCCACAGATGTCCGGATTGAGATTTGGAGGCCCACAATGGCTCCTCAGCAGCAGGGACGCCACTTGCACCGCGTCCCTTCGCCAGGGCCCGAAGAATGCAGTATATCCCGTTGGGGCGTGACTCGGGCGAGGAAGTCGAGGAGGGCGCATTTCGGCCGGCTCAGGGTAATGAGGTCGCCCCGACAGGAACCGCCGGGTAACTCCGGGCTTGGAGTTGTTGGCGGGAGTCAGAGTCGAGTACCCCCCCCTCCCCCTGTTTTTCATAAGTGTTGATTCTAAAGGGAGTTAAAGCTGGATTGTATACTTGACACAAAAACGCCTTTCTGCTAGTCTTTGGATGTGCTTGATTCCTTATTCACTTTCGCCACTTGCTTCTTAAAGTGCCTTACTACCTTCGGATGGAACAGGTGTTTCGCCAGTTCGTCACTGGTCATGCGCTTTGGATGCTTTGGCTTTTTCTTCTTCATGGTGACGCTATGAAAACTCCTCTCGATGAATGCATGAATCTTGTAGAGCTAACGGAAGAATTTGGAACCGATGACAAGTGCCGTCGCGTCCTAGAGCAATTGCGTTGGCCCAGAGGCCCGATGTGTCCGCGCTGCGAGTCCAAGGCCACCAAGATTGCAAACCGCTTTCAGTACGACTGTGATTCATGCCATTACCAATTCAGCGTGACTGCCGGAACCATCTTTCATGACTCTCACCTGTCTCTGTGGAAGTGGTTTCTTGCTACCTACCTGATTACAGAGTCGCGCAAAGGAATGTCCTCTAATCAACTCAAGCGCATGCTGAAAGTGACCTACAAGACCGCGTGGTACCTCACGCATCGGATTCGCGCCGCGATGTTGGAAGTAGCGCCAGAAAAACTTAGCGGCACTGTCGAGATTGATGAGACCTACGTAGGCGCGAAGGCTCGCCGCTGGCGGCCAAAGAGTGTGAAGCAAGTTGTTATCGGCATCCGTCAGCGCAATGGCGATCTGCGCTTGATTCGCGCCAAAGATGCGAAGTCCGCGACGGTTAGGGAGATTATCAACGCCAATGTTGGCAGCCACGTGGAAGTGATTATGACGGATGAATCCGCTACTATCTACCCGTGGGCGCTCGACAAGATGCAACAGAACCTGCACAAGACCGTTAATCACACGCGGGAATATGCGCACGGCGACGTGCACACAAACACTGTAGAATCGGCCTTCTCGCTTCTGAAGCGCGGCATTGTGGGCACGTGGCATAAAGTCTCTGCGAAGCATCTCCCGGCTTACCTAGATGAAATGGTTTTCCGCTTTAATAACCGCAAAAACCGATTCCTTTTTCGCGATACGCTCATCAAGCTAATTCTCTCTCCGAATCTTGAATACAAAAACCTTACAGCGAAAGTTCAAGATGCAGCCTAATGCACCTGCGGTTTGGGCATTTGGTCTGGCCGCAGCACAGTAAGTGCATACATATTCTCAAAATCACAGCGTGGCTCTCTTTTACAAGCTGCCATGATGTGGTCAACTAACAAAGCAGGCCCGGCGGCGGGTCCGTCTTGCACAACAATCGACAATGGTCCAGTGAATTTACTCACATCCATTACGAATGGTTCGTGTCCGCGGTAGATGAGGGTTACATGTAAAAAATCACAGTCAATAAAATGTTTGCCGTCCAATTCCACTACTTCATTTACGAAGGTTTGCAGTCGGACCTCTTCTAATTTTTTACGCGCACCGGAAAATTCCTCATAAGTCTGCGGCTTATTGGAATAGCTCACATACCAACCGATAGAAGACATCACGAGGCTAGCAACAATTAAAGCCAAAAAAAGAATCTGCCTCTTGGGGAAAGGAGTTTTAGGCATAGTCTCTCCCCGCTGCGCAAGAGATTTCTTTATGCGCTTCCAATCCACTCCGAAAAACGCTAACAACGCCAATGCAGTTCCAATACCAAAGTAAATATCGTCTCTGTCCACGTGCACACCCTCGCTGTGAAGCTACCGGGCCAAGGTCGGGGCCGGGTAATTTGTCCCAATCGCCTTTGTGGACAGAGACCATTTTGCCGGCGTGGCAGGTGATGCCGCCGTTGGAGAGGAAGTAGGGCGGGTCAGCGAAGACGAGGTCGACGGAGGATGCGGGGATGGCGGCGAGGACGTCGAGGCAATCGCCTTGGTAGAGGCGGAGGTGGTGCTTGGGGTCGTCGAAGGCGGGGGTGGGGAGTGCGTTGGGCATTGATTGAGAGCGAAAAAGCAGGTCCCTCGTCGCGCTGCGAAAAGGCCGCAGCGCTCGCTCGGGATGACGACGCTTCGCCGCGTCGCCAGATCGTTAATCAAGTGGGGATCGTTAATCAAGGGGTAAAGCAAGTCAAGGCGGGGATTGCACCACAGAGGGCACCCTTCGAGGCTCAAGGTAAACAGAGAGCGCAGAGGTTAGAGAGGCTTGCCTTTGGCTATCTGCCCTTTGAGAAGGAAGGTTTTCGGGAATTTGCCTTCGCCACAGATTTTGAAAGAGCCGAAATCCTTGTACCACAAACCGTCGTGATTCATGAGCCGAAGGTCATGCGGGCCAGTTCTTTCTTGAGCTTTTCGCGTTCGGCGGGTTCGGGGGATTCCGTGAGGCGATTGGCGAGGGCGAAAAAACGCTCGCGCTCCGCTTCTTTGGAGGCGAGGCCAGCCTCAATCAAGTCGACCAGAACGCGGTTGGCGCTGGTTTTTTCCGTCTTGGCGAGGGCCTTGACCCTCCTGGCCACGCGCTGCGGAAGCGAAACGCTCTGACGGGCGGACTTGTCTGTATTGGCCATGAGTCATTCTACACCAGACTGCACCAAAATGCATCATCGCAGCGCGACGAGGGCAAGGGCTTGTCGAGCATTAGACTTGGTATAAAATGCGGGGAACCTGACGGACTCGGGCTGGGCCTGCCGGATTTGTGACCAATGATGCTAGGAGGACGAAAACGATGATTAGGCGCTTGACGATTTTGTGTGCGCTGGGAATGGCATTGTGTGCGCCGGGGTTTGCGCAGGAGCATGCGGCGGCGAAGGGCAAAACGGTCACGCTGATGAGTGGGCTGGGCAATTGGCACCATCCGGTGTCGACGAAAAATGCGCAGGCGCAGGCGTTTTTCGATCAGGGGCTGCGGCTGATCTACGCGTTCAATCATGATGAGGCGGCGCGGTCGTTCCAGCACGCGGCGGAGCTGGATCCGAAATTGGCCATGGCGTATTGGGGCGTGGCGGAAGCGGTGGGACCGAACTACAACGATCCGGCCAGCGACGAGCGGTTTGTGCAGGCGCACACGGCGATTGAGAAGGCGTCGAGCTTAGCGGAAGGCGCTTCGGCGAGCGACCGGGCGTACATCGCGGCGCTGGCCAAGCGGTTTCCGGGGGACGCGAACGCGGACCGGCGCGCGGCGTTGGAGGACTATCGCGACGCGATGCGCGAGGTGGCGAAGCAATATCCGGACGATCTGGACGCGGCGACATTGTTTGCGGAAGCGGGAATGAATCTGCATCCGTGGGGCCTGTGGCACGCCGACGGCACGCCGGAAGAAGGAACGGAGGAGATTGTCGCGACGCTGGAGTCGGTGATTCGCCGCGAGCCGAATCATCTGGGCGCGGTTCACTACTACATTCATGCCGTGGAAGCTTCCAATTCGCCGGAGCGCGCGCTGGCCGGGGCGACTCGCCTGGCGCAATTGGCTCCAGCGGCGGGTCACATCGTGCACATGCCCGCGCATATTTATATCCGCACCGGGGACTATGAGTCGGCGGTGAAAACCAACCAGAAAGCGGCGCTGGCGGATCAGGCGTATTTGGCGGCGAGCGGGGCGCAGGGCATCTACCCGATGATGTATTACAGCCACAATTTGCATTTCATCGCGATGTGCGCGGCGATGAACGGCAACTACGTGGAATCGAAGCGCGGGGCGCAGTTGCTGGCCGCGAATGTGGGTCCGCACGTGAAGGCGATGCCGGCGCTCGGAGGGTTCATGACCGTGCCGCTGGCGGTGGAGGTGCGCTTCCACAAATGGAACGAAATCTTGAAAACGCCGCAGCCGGATGCGTCCATGCAAACGGCGGCGATTTTCTGGCACTTTGCGCGCGGCGTAGCGCTGGCGGCGACGGGAAAAATCGAAGACGCGGAAGCGGAGCACAAAATCGTAGCGGAAACGGAAGAAAAGACGCCGCCGGACGCAGTTTTTCAGATGCCCATCAATAACAAGACCAAAGACATCTTGAAGATCGCGGAGAACGTGCTGGGGGCAAGGATTTCCCTAGCGAAAAACGATATGGACGGCACGGTGAGCCAGCTGCGCGCGGCGGTGGCGATTCAGGACTCGCTGAAGTATGACGAGCCGCAGGACTGGTTCTATCCGGTGCGCGAATCGCTGGGCGCGATGCTGCTGAAGATTGGCGACAACGCGGGAGCGGAGGAAATTTTTCGCGCGGACCTGAGCCGCAACCTGCGCAATCCCCGCTCGTTGTTTGGACTCGAGCAGGCGCTGAAGGCGCAGGACAAAGCCTACGACGCAGGTTTCGTGAGGAAACAGTTCGACGCGTCGTGGAAGGGCGCGACGGCGCCCAAGGTCGACGATTTGGTGTGAGGCGGCTCGCGCTTCGCGGCCGCAGTTTGTTCTTGCGCCAAAACTACATTTTAGCGGCGGGCGGCATCTGGTCCCAGGCGTCCCAGAAAATTTTCATTTCGCCGGGGAGGCCGAGGGAGATGCGCACGTATTTGTCCAGCACCGGATATTTGGGCCCGATGAGGATGTTCCGCTCCTTCAGGAATTTGATTACGTCGTCGGGCGGGCGCTGCGGGTCCATCATGATGAAATTGGTTTGCGAATCGATGGGGTGGAGCGAGCGAGCGTTCGCCTGGCGGAGGAATTCCTGGCGGTCGGCGGCGTTGCGCTGCATGCCGAGGCGCACGTAGTCGACGTCGTCGAGGGCGGCGGAAGCGGCGCGCGCAGAAACGACGCTGACGCTCCAGCCGGGAAAGCCGGCGGTGAGGCGCTTGGCGGTTTCCGGAGTGGCCACGGCGTAGCCGATGCGCATCCCGGCGAGGCCGAAAATCTTGGAGAAGGTGCGCGCGACGATGACGCGCGGGTCGCCGATGGGGCGGTCGAGGAAGGATTCATAATCGGCGCCGGGCGCAACGAAATGATGATAGGCCTCGTCGATCAGCACGGTGACGCCGGCGGGCAGCTTGGCGATGAAGGCTTCGAGTTCTTTGCGCGGGGTGAGCGTGCCGGTGGGATTGTTGGGATTGACGATGTAGACGAGGCCGGTGCCCGCCGAGCCTGACGAGGCCGATGGTGATACGGCGCGATCGAGCATGGCGCCGAGGTCGTGCTCGTAGCGTTTGTTGAGCGGGACGTCGGCGACTTCGATGCCGGCGGTTTGCGCAAGCTTGCCTAGCGCGGGGAAGGTGGGCGCGGCTTCGACCAGTTTTTTGCCGTGCTTGAGAAAAGTCATGGCGGCCATGCAGAGGATTTCGCCGGAGCCGCAGCCGAGCACGATTTGCTCGCGCTTGACTTGGTGTAGGGCGGCGAGTTTGTCGAGCAGCGTGTCGTACTCTGTGCGCGGGTAGCGATTGCCGGCAGCGGCGGATTCGCGCATCACGGCAAGAACTTTTTCGGATGGGCCGTAGGGATTTTCGTTGCGATACAGGAGGACGGGCTCGACGAGCACGGAGCCGGCTGCCCGCGCGGGCTGCGCTGGCGCGGAGTTTCCCCACAGCGCCTCTTCTGTGGCGGGAGCGAGAGGAAAGCAGCGCAGGGCCGGCGCGGCGGCGCCGATGATGGCGCCTGCGCCGATGCTGCGAAGAAGATTTCTGCGGGAGAGTGACATGGGCGGTCCTCCTGAAAAGGACGCGAGCTATCTTAATGCGTTGCGGCGCGAAATTGTCAATGTTTCAGGGGAATTGCGTGAGGCTGAGAATATTGCCGTCGGGATCCTTGAACCAGGCGATTTTGCCGCCGCCGGGGGCGGTCCAGATGCCCTCGGCGTCCTGCGTGGGCAATCCGTAGCTTTCAAACCGCACGCCTTTTTGTTTGAGTGCGGAAACGGCTTTGGCGACATCGGGAACTTGCCAGCCGAGAATGGTGAATTGTTGCGGCTTGAATCCGGGCGGAACATTGGTGACGCGGAGCATGATGCCGTTGGCATCGAGCGCGAGCGCGAAATTGTCCTGGCTGAGGACGCGCAGGCCGAGGATGCCTTCATAAAAGGGCCGGGCCTTGTTGGCGTCGAGGGTCGGTGCGAAAGCCATGATTTTGTGCGAGCCGAGCATTGCGTGCTCCTGGCGATGACGTCGTGCAGAATCTACCGACGGCAGGCAGTGTAACCCGGCGGCGTGTGCCGCCTGCAGGAAAAGTGCTGCGTTGGGCGCCGCGGTTGAGATAGATTGCCAAGGTTAACAGCGACTCGCAGGGGGGCGATATGGAAGGTACGGCGGCCTCGGCTGACAATACCAAGAAATTGATGGAGGCGATTCGCGCGGGGGACAAGGCTGCGGTGGACGCGCTGCTGAAGGCCGAGCCGGGATTGCTGCGATTTACGGCACCAAACGGATCATCGCTGATGCTGCTGGCGGCGTATTACGGGCATCCGGAATTGGCGGAAGTATTTGTGCGGCATGGAGCGAAGGCGGATGTGTTCGAGGCTAGCGCGCTGGGGGATCTGGAGACGGTCCGGAAGTTGGTTGGCAGCCACCGGGGATTAGTGAATGCGTTTGCGGCGGATGGATTTTACCCACTGGGATTAGCGGCGTTTTTCGGGCATCGCGCGATTGTGGAGTTTTTGCTGAAAAACGGCGCGGACGTGAAAACGGCGGCGCGCAATGCGCAGAAGGTGACCGCGCTGCACGGTGCGGTGGCGCGGCGCGACGTGGAGATTGTGAGGATGCTGCTGGAGGCCGGCGCGGATCCGAATGCGCGCCAGGAGCGCGGGTTTGTGCCGCTGCATGACGCCGCAGCAAACGGAAACGCGGCGTTAGTGGAGCTGCTGCTGAAACATGGCGCGCGTCCGGACGCGAAGACGGATGACGGCAAGACGGCCGGCGACATGGCTGCAGAGCGAGGGCATAAGGAATTGGCGGAAAAGCTGGGAAATCGGAGTTAGTAGGAGTACGCCAGTACCAAAGAACTGGTACGCAAAACGCGGCGTCGAGTACTGGCCCGAATGAACCTGGCGGACTATCGACGCGCAGAAAGTTGAAGCGCAAAATCGCGACTGTGATCGGGACCGGCCCAACCGGGCTCGACCACGGTTCCCTCCATCCCCAACGCCCGAGCGGCCGGTCCCCCCACCGGCCGCTCATTTTTTTATCGGCAACATTCGGCGCGGCTGGCCAGTTGCTGCGTGTGCGCCCGGAAAGTTTCGGGCTACAATTCATCACCCTAAGGCGTTTGCCGGGGATACAACTCTTCAGATGGCCATGCTACCTGGTACGGCTTTCCTCGCGATATTGGCCTGCGCGCTGCTGCTCCCGGCGGCGGTGATGGGGCAGAGTGCGCAGGGTGCGCTGCTGGTGGCGGTGGAAGACTCCGCGGGCGGGCGCATTGCCGGCGCGGGCGTCACGATAGCGCTGGAAAAGTTGGGGGTTTCACGGTCGGCGAACACGGACGAGCGGGGGGAAGCGCGCTTCGAATCGCTGCCGCCCGGGACGTACTCGATTGCCGTGCACGCCAGCGGATTTGCGGAGAAGACCTCGCGGGTGGCGGTGTTGGTAAGCAGCCAGGCGACTTTTGCGGTGATATTGGGACCGCAGGCGCTGAAGCAAACGATTCAGGTGCGCGACCGGGGACCTTCGCTGGCGAGCCAGCCGGTGGAGACGACCAGCAGCACGATCAACACGGTGGTCACGGCGGAAGATTTGGATGAAATTCCATTGTCGGCGCGGAGCTTCGCCAACATCGCGTTGCTCGCGCCGTTTACCGCGCCGGTCGAACCATCGGATACCACCAAGGCGCGCATCACCGCGGTTTCCTTCGGCGGAAGTTCCGGGCTCAATGTGGACTTGTCGGTGGACGGCGGGGACAACAACGACGATTACATCGGCGGTTTTCTGCAGAATTATTCGCCGGAGGCGATGCAGGAGTTCGTCGTGCGGACCTCGCAATTCACCGCGGACACATCGCACACCAACGGCGGCAGCGTGATTATTTCGACGCGCCGCGGGTCGGACGATTGGCATGGCAGCGGCGCGTACTACTATCGCGGAAACGCGCTGAACGCGCGCAACACGCTGGATAATCCGGAACCGAATCCGAAGCAGCCGTTTTCGCGGCGGAATGTGGTGGGCACGCTCGGAGGGCCGATCCAGCGCGGGAAGCTATGGTTTTTTTCCTCCTACGAATACATACATGAAAATGCCAGCGTAGCGTATAGCGCCAATTCGCTTTCGGAGTTCAATGCGCTGCAGCGACTCGCGACCGGCGGCTTTCTGCCAAATGTAAGTACGATCGGCGCGATTCCTTCTTCCGTTCTGCAACCGTATCGCGAGACTCTTTTCTCGTCGCGCATCGATTGGAGGCAGTCCGCCAGGTCGCAATGGTTTGTTCGCGGTTCGCTGGATCGCAATGATACGAAGAATGATTTGCTGCAGCAGGGCGCGCTGCCTTCCACCGGGGCGGCTACGAATTCGAACTATTACAACGTGCTGCTAAGCCAGCAATTTCAGTTTGCGCCGGCGACTTTGGGCGTGCTGACGCTGGAGGCGAGCGGCTTCCATCACACGAAAGTGCGCAATTCCGATTTTCCGCTTACGGCTAATTTTCTGACCACCTCGGGGCTTGAGACGTTCGGCGACAATCAATTCGCCACGGCGATTACCGCCTTTCCCATTGCGCGCGATCAGCAAAAATATCAGTTTCGCTATGACGTTTCGCACTCGCGCGGAAAGCACGCAATGCGTTTCGGCGTAAATCTCATTCATGAACCCGTTTTGCGCGGCGCGCTCGCGGGAAATGCCGAGACATTATTTTCTTATCCGCAGGATCCCAGTTTTTATGTGGCGAATCCGGCGGTTCTCGCGAATTGCC
>WNFO01001328.1_pt1 | contig 19327 bp, 21 predicted proteins | sample 5400251 | NCBI WGS metagenome assembly WNFO01 (sample SAMN13153354, study PRJNA577476) | soil metagenome | isolation source: 100 cm saprolite under Madrone tree | place: USA:California | collected 2016-06-14
CGCTGAACCATCTCGAGAAGTTCAAAGTGTCGCCCATCACCGGCGTGCACCTGTGGTTCGATCGCGAAGTCACCCACGAATCGTTCATCACCCTGCTCGACACGCAAACGCAATGGATCTTTAACAAGACCGCTCTGTACGGGACAAGCACGCCGGTTTCCCCTCTGACTGTAGCGGCACAGCATGCTGCGCCCGGCGCTGCAGCAAGCACCGTCGGAAAATCAGGCCAATATCTCCAGCTAGTCATCAGCGCGTCCTACGACCTGCTCAGAAAATCCCGCGAAGAAATTATCGACCTGTGTCTGAAAGAAATCCGCCAGGCTTTACCCGCAGCACGCGAAGCGCAACTGGTCAAAGCCACGGTAATCAAAGAGGCCGCGGCAACATTTTCACCCCAACCCGGCGTCGACCATTGGCGCCCCGCGCAGGAAACAAGTACTCCCGGCCTCTTCCTCGCAGGCGATTGGACCGCCACCGGTTGGCCCGCCACCATGGAAGGCGCCGTTCGCAGCGGCTACCTAGCCGCCGAAGCTGTCCTCCGCTCCTCCGCCTCCCCGCAAAAATTCCTCCAGCCCGACCTCCCCGTCACCGGACTCTCCCGCCTATTTGCAAGGAAATATTAGTTAGGGGTAGCGATAAGCTTTGCGAATGATCCTCGTTGTCTGAGCCAAACGAACTATCAGTTGAGCCGTTGCGTGGACAACGGTGAGACTGCAGCATGCGCACCCAGCGTGTGGGACGCTTCTCGTGCGGCGCTACCGAGCCGGAACGGACCCAGTTTATCGCCTAACGGCGCGCCGTCCTTAGCGTCTGCAGCAATTATTTCAGAGTCTACGATTACTCTAAATGCCATCGCCGCTTTTTAAGCGAGGGGCATGCTTCGGGGCAAGGAAGCATCAGTCGAACCTGCCGTATAGCGGTAGTCTCGACGATCGGGTCCGCGCACGTTATATTCTGTGACGTATCGAAGTGCCCCAGTCGCTGGAATATCCTGACTGGAGACCACAAGGCCTTCCAATTTGGTGCGTAAAACGAGTTCCGACGGTTTCAGATCCAAACCCCCAAGAACAAACAGACCAAAAATGAAGGGGACTGCCGGATTTATGGAGATACCCCTTTATCCGAAGGCCGTGCTTGTTGGGTTCAGTGTTCGGCAATGCCCCCACCGCCTGTCGTTAGTAGCGTATCGGAGTCGGCAAAGCTTCGGCCGGTTTCTGGCCGCAGATTCAGCGATGCCCATTCGGGAAGGTGTGTCTCGCTCACCGTCAATCCTCCACACTCCCGATCTCTTCCGCATACTTCTTCCGAAACTCTTCATAAGCCGCCCGCGACTCCCAAGTATCCATCGTCACGTAAACCCGCGCCGCCCCACATCCCGCAGCAACAGCCTCCCACCATACCGCGCATCGCGCCGGGACAGCCTCGCCCACTCCCCATCGGCCCCGTAGGTACGCTCAAACAATTCTTCACTTCCTGGCTTGACTTCGAATTCCCATAGAGTTACAAACATTGTTGTCCCATCTCCTGCTCTTGGATGCTGGCAGTTCCTTCTGAACCGGAAATTTTACGGAAGTATCGCTTGCCGCGCCAAGCGTAGCAATCCGATTGGATACAAACCACGATTGGATATAAATCAGGGTGCAGTGCCTTAAACCGCCCGTCTTCATTTCTATAGGTGTAGCTTCGCTGCGAAGCGAGCTGCCTTAGTTCGCCAAGAGGTCAGTGTAAGCGCAGTGCATCAGTCAGTGTACGGAGGATTTTGTGGATCGTAAGTACAGCCATCGCGGCTACCGCGATGCCGACAAAGAAAAGAAATCGCGCCCCGAACGTAAGCCGCCCCAAGGCGGTCCCCGCGGACAAAACGATCATCTCGGCCCTCGCACTCCGCGCATGGTCGGCACGGTCACTCGCGCCCGCTGTGCCAATTGCGGCGCAGTCCTCGCGCCCGGCTTCGATGCCAGCGGCACCTGTCCGAAATGCAATGCCGAACTACATTGCTGCAAACAATGCCGCTTCTTCGATTCCGGTGCGCAGTTTGAATGTACGCAGCCCATCCCTGAGCGCATCACTCCCAAGGACGGCAAAAACAATTGCAAGTTTTACGAATTCCGCACCACCATCGAAAAGGACACCGCTCCCACCTCCTATCAACAACCCGCGCAAATCGCCGCTGCTCTTCCGGAGCCCATTCCCGGCCGTCCGCCCGACGCTCGCCAGGCTTTCGAAAATCTCTTCAAGAAATAACCCAGTTCCATTGCATCTGAATATCGTCGAATTTTCGTGCATCATTTTTGATTTTTTGATGTATCCTTCGCTCGGTTGCTGCGCTCCAATAGAAATCATTGAGCGGCGTGCTACCACCCCGCCCCGGCAGGCACGCCCCGTCATTAACATCCACTCTCCGGAGGCCTTACATGACTTCCTTCACCTTGAATGGGAAATCGGTTTCCGTGGACGACGATCCATCCACGCCACTTTTGTGGGTGATTCGCGATTCTCTCGGCCTCACTGGCACGAAATTCGGCTGCGGCATGGCGCTTTGCGGAGCCTGCACCGTCCATCTCGACGGTATCGCAATCCGCTCGTGCGTAGCGCCGCTCTCGCGCGTTTCCGGCAAGCACGTCACCACCATCGAAGGCCTGTCGTCTGACAACTCGCATCCCGTGCAGCGCGCCTGGATCGAAATCGACGTCCCGCAATGCGGCTACTGCCAATCCGGACAAATCATGAGCGCCGCCGTCCTGCTGCACCAAAATCCCAAGCCGACCGACGAGGACATCGATGAAGCGATGTCCGGCAACATCTGTCGCTGCGGAACTTACCAACGCATCCGACGCGCCATTCATCGTGCCGCGGAAATTTCCGCCGGGGCAGGGAATTCGCACCAGAAGGTGGCGCAATGACTCCCACTTTGCTAGAAAAAAAGAAGAATGTCGGTCGCCGCGAATTTCTGAAAACTTCCGCCGCTGTCACCGGTGGACTGTGTATCGCAGCGTACGTCCCCGAACTCGGCGCAGGCGCAAGAGAACTCGCCGCCGCGCCTCCAGCAGCCTTCGCTCCCAACGCGTTCGTGCGCATCGCCCCTGACGACACCGTCACCGTCATCGTCAATCACTCTGAAATGGGGCAGGGCGTTTACACCAGCCTGCCAATGCTCTTGAACGAAGAGCTCGAAGCCGACTGGTCGAAAATAAAAATCGAAGCCGCGCCCGTTGACCCAAGCTACAACCACACAATTTACGGCGTGCAAATGACCGGCGGCAGCAGCACCACTCCTTCCGAGTGGGAACGCTTCCGTAAAATGGGCGCAATGGCGCGCATCATGCTCACCGAAGCCGCCGCGACGAAGTGGAATGTTCCTCCTGAAAGCTGCCACGTCGCAAAAGGCTTTGTCATTCACGCCGAATCAGGGAAAAAAGCCAGCTACGGCTCGCTGACGGAAGCGGCATCGCAGCTGAAGCCGCCTCCCAACATCCCTCTGAAAGATCCTAAAAAATTCACGTTGATCGGGAAACCGGCACGGCGTCTCGACACGCCCTCGAAAACCAATGGCACCGCGCAATTCGGCCTCGACGTAAAACTTCCCAGCATGCTTTTCGCCGTCGTCGCGCGTCCGCCAGTTTTCGGCGGCAAAGTTTCCAATGTCGATTCCGCCGACGCCATGAAAATCGCCGGGGTGCGCGCCGTCGAACAGATTCCCTCCGGCGTAGCTGTTATCGCCGATCGTTACTGGGCGGCAAAACTCGGCCGCGATAAATTGAAAATTAAATGGGACGATGGAGAAAACGCTGGCCTCTCCACATCAAAAATGACCGAAGAATTTTCCAAAGCCTCCTCGAGTCCGGGTAACATCGCCAGAAAAAACGGCGATCCTCAAGGCGCACTCTCCAGCGCCGCAAAAACCATCACCGCCGAATACGATGTCCCCTACCTCGCGCACGCCATGATGGAACCGCTCAACTGCGTCGTTGATCTACGCGCCGGTAGCTGCGAACTCTGGACCGGCACACAATTCGAAACCGTGGATCGCGCCGCCGCTGCGCAAGTCGCTGGTTTGTCGCCCGAAAAAGTGAAAGTAAACACCACACTCCTCGGCGGCGGCTTTGGCCGTCGAGCCAATCCAGCCTCGGACTTTATCGTCGAAGCTGTACACGTTGCCAAAGTCGCCAAAGCTCCGGTGAAAGTTGTCTGGACCCGGGAAGACGATCTCGCCGGCGGCTGGTATCGTCCCAAGTGGCATGATCGCTTCGTCGCAGGTCTCGACGCCGAAGGCAATCCCGTCGCATGGACGCACACCATAGTTGGCCAATCCATCACGGACGGCACGCCCTTCGCAGCCTTCACTATCAAGAATGGCGTCGACAGCACTTCCGTCGAAGGCGCCGCCGACATTCTGTACGGCATTCCCAATCTTCAAGTTGATCTGCATACTCCCAAAATCGGCGTACCCGTCCAGTGGTGGCGTTCCGTCGGCCACTCGCATACTGGTTTCTCGGTAGAAGCTTTTCTTGACGAAGTCGCTCACGCAGGCCAGAAAGATCCCTACGAACTTCGCCGCAAGCTGCTGGCAAAGGAGCCGCGCATGCTCGCCGTACTGAATCTCGCTGCGGAAAAAGCCAACTGGGGCAAACCGCTCCCCAAAGGAGTCGCGCGCGGCATCGCCACGCACTTTTCTTTCGAAACTTATGTTGCCCAAGTCATCGAAGCCAGCGTGGAAAAAAATGGCAATGTTAAAGTGCGCCGCGTCGTCTGCGCCGTGGACTGCGGACGCGTCATCAACCCCGATATCGTCAAAGCGCAAATGGAAGGCGGTATCGTCTTCGGACTTACCGCCGCGCTGAAGACCGAAATCACTTTAGAAAACGGCCGTGTGCAACAAAGGAATTTCCACGATTACCAGATGTTGCGTATGTTTGAATCCCCCGTTATCGAAGTGCATATCGTGCCCAGCGATGCGAGTCCCACCGGGGTCGGCGAACCCAGCGTTCCCCCGGTGGCGCCGGCTCTCAGCAATGCCATCTTCGCCGCAACCGGTAAACGCATCCGCAGTCTGCCCATTCGAACCGCGGATCTCGCCGAATCGAACGAGGTAAAGTCATGAAGCTACAGAACGCCCGCGCAAACCTCGCGCTGATCCGGATGGTGACGCTGGTGATACCAGGGATCGTACTCGTCGTATTCACCATAGCGAATTTGCACGCCGCGACGGCACGCACAGCGCCCGACGCGGCTGCTTCCGCAAAAGCCTTTCTCGAAGTCCACAAAGTTTTCACATCGCCGCGCTGCCAGAATTGTCACCCCGCTGGCGACGCTCCGCTTCAAGGCGACGACAGCCACGTCCACCTGCAAAACGTAAACCGCGGCAAGGACGGCCACGGCGTCTCCGCCATGCGCTGCGAAACCTGTCACCAGACCAGCAACCTTGCCGGCGATCACATGCCTCCCGGCAATCCGAAATGGGGCCTGCCTTCATCGGAACACAAGATGGTTTTCGTCGGCCGTACCCCCGCCGAACTCTGTCGTCAGCTCAAAGATCCAAAACAAACCGGTGGGCGCTCTCTGCAACAACTCCTCAAACACGTTGCCGACGACGAACTTGTAGCCTGGGGCTGGAATCCCGGCGATGGCCGGGCGTTACCTCCGCTCAGTCGTTCTGACACCGTGGCGCAAATGAAAATCTGGATCGACAGCGGCGCCGCCTGTCCCCAGTAACCTACCCGGCGCTGTCGTTCCATTAGTCACACTTAATCCTAAATCCGTTCCCTCTGTGCTACGCTCAACGCACACATACTGCGGCGCTTCCAGCTTGCCCGGCCAGGTTCGGCGCTGTTGTCTTCAAATCTAACAGGAGCAAGCTCATGAGACTCAATACGTTTCTCCGCTTTCTCGGAGTGGCTTTTGTTTTTCTCGTAATCCCTGCATTCTCCGCGGCTCAACAAAGCGTCACTTGCGAAGCCAATAACCAAAATCGCAAATACTGCGGCAGCTATAATCCCGATCAGGTCCGCTTGGACCGGCAGATCAGCGGTTCCCCTTGTATAGAGGGCCGAACATGGGGTGTGGATCGTCAAGGTCTATGGGTTGAGCAGGGTTGTCGCGCGGTATTCTTCATCCGTGGCCGCGAGGGATATGATCGCGACCGTGACGATCGCGGGCAACGGCCCGATGATAGAGATCGCCGAGGCTGGTGGGATCCCGAGCCCGGCGCCACTTGGCCACCGCGTGGCGATTGGCATGGCGGCCGCTGGGAACGCGGCGGTGCCTGCTTCTACAAGGACTCTGGCTTCGCCGGCGACTTCTTCTGCCTGCGTCGCGGTGAGAGCCTCGAGTCTTTGGGCGATTACGGCGACAAAGTCTCCTCAATCCGGGTTTTCGGCAACGCTCGCGTTGCGGTCTACGACGACCGCGACTTTCGCGGAGCCAGTTCCAGCTCGAACCACGACGTTTCGGACCTTCGCGACTGGCGCGTCAGACAAAAGCAAGGCCACACCTGGAACGACCGCATATCTTCTGTCCGCGTTCAATAACCAATTCCAAAACCCCTGTCCGCCGCAGCCGCGGCTGGCAGGGGTTTTTTCCTATGTTATTCGCCCCTTGACCAGCGTATGATTCGTCCGCTCGCAAATCGTACCAATGGAGATTTTATGACTGCATCCGCCGAAGAAGATGTGCTCGTCACCGTCAGTGAGACTCTCGGCTCTGCCGCAGGCAAAGTCGTCGCTGGGGCCAAGCGCACTGCTAACTCGCTTGGCGAAGAAAAGGATCAGCTCGTCCGCGTCGCGACCAAAGTGCGTTCCAAGGCTCGTCGTGCCATCAAGAAAACCCAGAAGAAAGCCAAGAAAGCCACCAAGTCCGCAAAAAAGGCCGTCGCTTCGGCAAAAAAATCGGTTAAGCGCGTCGCTCGCAAACTGAAGCGTCGTTGATTTGTTGGTGTTGTGTAGCGGCGGGTGTATCCCGCGTTTCTTAGCTTCTCGAAGTTTTCAACGTCGCCTATTACCGGCCGCTCACGGTTTTCCGATCGCTGGCTCTGGGCTGTTTTCCGTTTTGATTGCCACCGCGCGCGAGTCGTTCGACATCGCGTTGCCGTTCTGCCTGGTCAAATAAACCAGGAACGGCGCCACCTCGAACGGCATTTTTTCATACTCCGCGACCGCTTCTTCCGGTTGCGCTTTCAGCATTACCAGACGGTCGTCCCACGGCTCAACTTTGATCCGTGCGCCCAGCGGCAGCGCTTCAATCGCGTTCCCAGCCTTCGCCGTTTGTTGCGTGTTCGTTTCCGCTGCACTCGCCCAAAGCTTCGGGACGCGATCTCCCAGGTGCGGGCTGATCAAGTTCGGCACTTCCTTTTCCCTCTTCTGCAGTGCCTTGAAAAATGCCTGCGCCGTTCCGGATTTATCCTGATACGGAGACTTCTTCAGCAACTCCAGACCCTTCTGGCTTGCGGCTGCCTCTTCCTCAGCGCTGCGTGCAAACCCGAAATGGTGAAAAGTATCTTTCTCGTCGAATCGCACACGATTGAAAAACGCAAATTCCGTGTCCATGCGATGCCCGAGCATCACATGCCCCAGTTCGTGCGCCAGCACTGCTGCCAGGCTGGCCTCATCCGGTAACACATCGATCAGTCCCCGGCTCAACACAATGGTGTGCCCCATGGTGAATGACTCCAGCGTCGACGTCATCAACACGCGGCAGCGAATTTCCGGCTGGATGTCCACATCGTTCGTCACTTCCAGATTGTTCACCACCGTCTCCAGCACTTTGTCCACGTCTCCGTACGGCGCCATCAATCCCATGCGCTGCATCTTTGCCAAAACGTTGTCTTCTGCCAGCCGTCCCCAGGCGCGCTTCGCCTGCAGTGGCGAATATCCATTCCCGGCTTCCGTTTGATCTTTTACTTTCGGGCCTTCCACCTGCATGCTGCTCAGCGACTGCTCTTCCTGCTGGCGATTCAAATTGTAGCCCCACAACCTGGTTTGCGATTTGAACGGCCGAAACGCCGAATGTCCTGCCACGCCATATTCCACGTTGCCTTCTTCGCTATAGATATACGCCGGCAGCCATTCATTTTTTACCGAGTTTTCCCGCCAGCTATCGAAATTAAAATAAAAACTGCTCCGCGACGATCCCCTATACGACCCGTTGAATCGCACAATGTGATAGTCCTGATCCTCCACCCAGATTCGCCCCGAGAAACGCCCTTTTCCCGTATTTGGCAGCGGATCGACGTCGAAAATAAGGCAGCGCACTTCGCTCAAGAATTCTCGTCCCGCATAGGAAAATTTATAGTGCTGCTGATCGAATGCCGCTTCATCCAGATAAATCATCTGCAAAAAGCCGCGCGGCAGAAACTCCGCGGAAAAAATATTTCCAATGCTTGCCAATAATTTCGTTGTAACGTTGCCCTCGTTGCCCCCGTTTCGTCCATGGCCCTTAATTAGCGGCTGTAGCTGCACACCCTTGTCTAGTTCGGCCCGGCCCAGAAAATATTTGTCTCCGTCCGGAACTGAACCTAGATCTTTGTCCGGCCGCACCGTCTGGATATAGGTTTCCACCAATGGCGCGTACTTGCGGATGGTAATCATCTCCGCTTGTTCCTGCTCAACGATCTTGTCCACCACTTGCGACATGGTCGCTGGCTCGTGTGTCACGATGCTCGGGTCTTGCGCCAGAGCAACAAGCGGCATCGCCCCGATCGTCATAATCGCCGGCAAAATCTTGTAAATACGCATGGATTCTCCAACACTCCCTGGGAACTGGGATGTTTTGACGCTTGCAGGCTACTCCGCAGGAATGACCTTGCAAGCTGTACCGCGGGGCAGTTTAAGGACAGCAGTTCTTATACTTGAGGAGCACCTGTTCTCTGTGCTGGGTATCCGCTGGTAGCGCCGCCGCCTGCGGCGGGCGCTTTTTGGACTGCCGCAGCCCAGCTGCCGCCTTTCCTACGTCAAATAGCCACGCCGATCTCAGCCGCAATTGGCGAATTGCAACCAATGCGAACAGCTCCGCTTCTTCGCATTTTTCTCCGCTCTTCTCGGTGGCCGCGATCAGCACACCGTAATCGGAGAGTTTTTCCGATAATACTCAGCGATTCTTCGTTTTCTTGCCCTTTCGCCGCTGGTATCGCAACGCGATCAATCCCTGCAAATACGTCTTGTTCTCTTTCAGCGTAAATTCCCGCTGTGGAAATCCGTTCGGAAACGCTGCAATCCCTTCCCCAATCAACACCGGCACTACGCCCAGGTACAACTCATTCACCAGATCTTCGCGCAAAAATTCCCGCGTCAGCTCGCCACCACCCATCAACCAGATGTCTTTGCCTTTTTTCTTGCGCAACTCTTCCACAAATTGCTTGGGGCTTCTCGAAATTATCGTCACTTCACCGCGCTCCCCCGCAACCAGCAAACGCGAAAAAACATAACTTTTCATTCCCGGGCTGCTCATATTCCCGCCGCCTAGCTTCATCGCTACTTCATAAGTCTTTCGCCCCATCACCGCCGTATCGATTCGCTTAAAAAATGCCGCCATCGAATAATCCTTCGGCATGAACAAAAAATCCACCGACCCATCGGGCCGCGCAATATATCCGTCCAGGCTGATCCCAACTCCCAGCACAACTTTTCTCAAGGCCGCATACCTCCGTTTCCGCATTTATGCCTGTTTCAATTCCCGTGTCGCCCTATGCCGGAAGGATGTATCATCTTCGCGGTTCGCTGAGCAACAGCCGCTCTCTTGCCTGCGGAAATCACCATGGACAAACGCACATTCCTCAAAGCCGCCTCCGCTCTCACCGTTGGGCCAGCCTTTTCGCCGCTGCTCGCGTGGGCCTCCGGCGACAAACTTAAGAACTGGGCAGGCAACGTCGAGTACAGCACCGAGAATCTGTACGCCGCAACCGGTCCGGAGCTCGTAAAGGGTTTTGTAAAGAATCGCGCAAAGCTCAAAGTCTTGGGTTCCCGCCACTGCTTTAACAAAATTGCCGACAGCCAGGATTATTTCCTCTCGTTGAAATCCATGGACGATGTGATCTCCTTGGATCCGGACGCGCGCACGGTTACCGTCGCCGCTGGCATTACGTACGGAAAACTGTGCCCATATCTCCACGGCCAAGGCTTCGCCCTGCACAATCTGGCCTCGCTGCCGCATATTTCTGTCGCTGGCGCCTGCAGCACCGCGACTCACGGTTCTGGCGAAAAGAATGGCACTCTCTCCACCGCGGTTTCAGCCCTCGAATTCGTAACCGCGTCAGGCGACGTCGTGAATCTTTCTCGTGAAAAAGACGGTGGCACTTTTCTCGGAGCTGTTGTCGGACTCGGCGCTCTCGGTGTCATCACAAAAGTGACTCTCGATCTTCAGCCAACCTTCCTCATGCGCCAGTATGTATATGAAAATCTTCCGCTGCGTCAGATGCAGGAACACTTCGACGCCATCGAATCCTCCGCCTACAGCGTCAGCCTCTTCACTGACTGGCAAAAGCAGCGCATCAACGAAGTCTGGCTGAAAAGCCGCGTCCAAAGTGAGCCGGAGTTCGGCCCCGAGCCGGAATTTTTCGGCGCCAAGCTCGCAACCAGGAATCTTCACCCCATCGCCGAGCTTTCCGCCGAAAACTGTACCGAACAGATGGGTGTGCCCGGTCCCTGGTACGAACGCCTGCCTCACTTTCGCATGGGTTTCACTCCCAGCGCCGGCAAGGAGCTTCAGACCGAATATTTCGTTCCTCGCCAGCACGCGGTCGAAGCGATTCTCGCCGTCGAACGCCTGCGCGATCAGGTCTCTCCGCACTTGATGATTTCAGAAATTCGCGCGATCGCGGCGGACCAACTTTGGATGAGCCCGTGTTGCCAGCAGCCCTGCGTGACAATCCATTTCACTTGGAAACCGGATTGGCCTGCAGTCAGCGCGCTCTTGCCGGTGGTCGAAAAAGAGTTGGCCCCGTTCAACGCCCGCCCGCACTGGGGAAAGCTATTTTCGATTGCTCCCGCTCGGCTCAAGTCTCTCTATGAAAAGTTGCCGGACTTTATTCAATTGGCGAAGCGGCTTGACCCACACGGCAAGTTTCGCAACGATTTTCTGAACACGAATATATTCAGCGCTTAACTATTTTCCGGCTGTATTTGCCAAAACTGATGCCGCCCAACAGAGGGTCAAGGTGTCCGCGCGCCGCAACTCTTCGCCCGCACCGCCGCAAGCACCCGCGTAACAAACTCATGCTCCGGATCTGTCGCCCCCAAAATGTCCCACGCCGTAAACGTAACGATCAGCCCTTCCTCCGCAAACACCATCAAATTCTGCCCGCCAAATCCCCGCGCCATCCAGACCAATTGCTGCGAATCTTTTCTCGGCAGCAGCCACCATTTATATCCATATTTGTAGTCTTCCTCCGCCTGAATAAATGGCGCCACCGACTCCGCCACCCATTCTTTCGATACCATCTGCTTGCCATCCCAGGCACCACCATGCAAATACAAATATCCAATCTTCGCCAAATCCTCTCCGCGCAGGTACAGCCCGCCCTCCGTATCCACCACTCCCATCGGCGTCTTCTTCCAGAAATGTTCGATCTGCAGCGGTTGAAATAAATATTTCTCGCCGTAGGAATCAATGTCCTGCCCAGTCTCCTGCAAGAAAATATGCGCCAGCAATTCCGATACGCCGCTGCTGTAATCAAAAACTTTTCCCGGCTCCGCCGCCATCGGCTTATCAATCACGTACTGCACCCAATCATCCGTCGCTTCCATCAAGCTGGAATCGCTTCGCGGATCGTCATACGGCACGTCCTCGGTCCAAGCCAGCCCCGCCGTCATCGTCAGTACATGCCGCAGCGTCATCTGCCGTTTCCGCTCGTCCACATTCTTCACTCGCGCCACGTCAAAATATTTCAGCACCGGGGTATCCAGTCCAGCCTTGAAGTCTCCCCGCAGCATGGCAATCCCGATAATCGCCGAGCTCACCGTCTTGCTTACTGATTGCATGCTATGCAGTTCCGTCCCGTGATAATACGGGTGCCACGCCGGATCAAAATAGTTGTATGGCCCCGTCAGCCGCGCATTCAGCGGCCCGCGGGTCTTCGCCTCTTGCCCGTAAATTTGCGCGTAGTCGTGCGCATACTTCCGCGTAAACACTTCCTTTCCGCAGCGAAACACCGCGAAGCTATCCGCCAACGGATATTTTCCGCTCTTCAAGTCCGCATCCAGCGCCGTCAGCGTTCCTTCATCCAGCCCAACTTTTTCTGGGGTACTCTGCACCCACTCCCGCCCCGGCCATTGCGTTTTCTCAACAGCCGCACCGGCCCGCTCCTGCGCCGCCGCACCGCAAAACGCCCAACTGGTCACGAACACCGCCACCACCACCGCTCCAACAGAAATTTTTCCTCTCAAGGCTTCATCCCCTGGTTCCACATCTCCCGCGTGATCCGCCAATTTCCATCCGCCTCGCGATGCAGCACCAGCAGCAGCTTCCCATAACTGTCAATCACCCGCCGCCCCGGCGGCGGTTGTGCCACTTGATGTTCCTCCGCCCACTCCGAAGCCCAATCTCCACTCACCTCGATTCCCTGAAAATCCACATCCATCTTCTGCATGTGATATCCGGGCATCCTCCCGACCACCTCGTCCATAAATTTCCCAATCGCCTCCTTCCCGATCATCGGGTCCGTAGCCGGCAGCAAACTTATCCCATCTTCCGCCCACATACTCAGCACCGCCGCGTTGTCCATCCGCAGATGCGCCGCAATATATTTCTTATTGAACGCTTCAATCTCCCGCCGTCCAGCCTCGTTCCCGCCCGCCGCTTGTCCTCCTCGCATCTCACTCCTCGCGGATGGCAATCCGACGCCGCTTAATCCCGCAACAACGCAGACCGCCACAGCAGCTCCCGCAATCCACCGACGTGCATCCCTCATCGCCCTTCCTCCTGTTCGCTCATTACCTCATTCTCATCGCAGCGTTGCAAACGATTTCACAATCCGGCCCTTTTATCCGCGCCTTTAGTCCGGGCCGCGACCGAAATCAGTGTGCGTCCATCCACCACACAAATGGAACACTCACAATTGTAATCAGTTTCGAGCGTAAGCCGAGTATTAGCGGCCAAACGCCCATCCGCCGCACTTGCAACCGCAGCCTCTCGTATTGGTCTCTATCGCGATTTCACCGTCAGCCCCCCGGGTACAACTCCCAAATTGCGCTATAATCCCGCCCCAATGAACTCCGCAAGCGACTTGAAACAGTTCTTGGACTCTGCGCGCAGCCAGGGCGCCAGCGACGAAACTCTGGTCACACTTCTCCGCGGCCGCGAATGGCCCGAAGAAGACGTCTACCGCGTTCTCGCCGATCATTTTGAAAATCGCACCGGCATCCATGTCCCCAGTTACAAACGCTCCGGCTCCGCCAAAGACGCTTTCCTCTACCTATTCTGCTTTTCAACTTTGGCTACTTGGACCCTTGGTTTCGGCTCCATCCTCTTCACCCTCATCGAGCGTTGGTTCCCCGATCCCCTCGCTCCCACTTATTACTACCGCGGCGCCTATTACCAGATGGCTGACGCACTCGCCTGCGTAATCATCGCCTTTCCCGTCTATTTGTGGGTAACGCGTTCCATCCTTCGCGAATTGCAGCTTCATCCAGAAAAGCTTGAATCCTCCGTCAGAAAATGGCTCACCTACATCGCTCTTCTCCTCGCTGCCGGTATCGTCATCGGTGACCTCATTGCATTTCTAACCTATTTCCTTCGCGGTGAATTAACCGCCAGATTCGTGGCCAAAGTGGCCACTGTTCTCCTTATCGCTGGCGGCGTTTTCTGGTATTACTTTGGTTCGCTCCGCAAAGCGGATTCCATCCCATTGTCCGCGCAAGCCTCCGCATCCACGAGCGTCAAGCCATGAGCAGAGACGCCCGCGCAGCCATTGTCGCCGCCATCGCCATTGTCGCCACCATCGTCTTGGGCTTTCGTGTTCTAGGCGGCCCTGGAACCCAGCGCCTCATTCGTTCTGACGAACGCACCGTCCGCTCCCTCGCCGAGCTCGCTCAGAAAATTCAGCAAAAGTGGAGAACGGATTCCCAACTTCCCCCAACTCTCGACAGTTTCTCCGAAAAGGAAAAGCAGAATCCCCTCACTTACAAACCGTTCGTCTATCATCCAAAATCAAATACCGCCTTTGAACTCTGCGCCACCTTTGCCACCGACAACCGCCATCAAGAGCCCGGCGAAGCCGAGGATGCCTGGCGTCACCGCAAAGGCGACTTCTGCTTCCCACTCGACGCCACCCAATCCGTCCCCCAAGCCCCCTACTACTATTGATCTGCAACTCGGCTCGCCGGAAGCACTGCCTCGCTCCAGTCCTGCTTTCCAGATTTTTCCCGTAGTGGTGCACCCATTGGGCATCTTTGGTAGGGACCCGATATATTGTTGGGTGTCAAGACATGCGTAACACCGTGTGTCAGGACATCGGTTATACCTGACGTTCCTGATTTTGCGCTGTGCCAGGGCTCGGAGGACGCTCAGAGGGCGGCGGTAGAATCCTGGCACAGTTCGCTGCATTCCCAGCGCAGCTCCTATTCAAACCGGCAACGACCGGCTTATCGCTTGCCCCTCCGCGTATCTCCGCATTCTCCGCGTTCTTTTCTTACCTCTATGTTTCGCTCCGCTCAAAACAGCGTCGGCTCCCGCGGCCCCTCGCTCGCAATCATTTCCAGCTCCGGATACTTGATTCGCAGCGGCTCCGGCACTTTCACTTTCGATTCTTTCAACATGCTGATCAACTGCAGCGCATTCACCACTCCTTTGCCCTGATAATGATTATTGGTAATCACATAAACGTCCCGCGCCGCCTTCGCCACTTTTTCCGCCCGCTCCGCCCACGGCCGCAACTCTTCTTCCGAGTACAAGTAGTTGTACCGCTCAAAACTCGCAATCGCTTCATCATCGCTGAACCAGCTGTCGTATCGCCGCCCGTGCAAACGCACGTATCCGACCGGCCCCGTCGCGCGCGCCGAAGGCTCCAGCGATTTTCCAATCACCGGCTGATCAATGTTGCAAAATCCCACTCCGCATTCGCGCAGCAGTTCAAAAGCGTGCGGCACATTCCAGGTAGCGTGCCGCACTTCCACGACCAGCGGATAATCCGCAAATCGTTTCAGCACTCCATCCAGATACGCGGAAGTTTCCGTGGTGCGGTGAAACGAGAAAGGGAATTGCAGCAGCACCGCGCCCAGTTTTCCGGCATCGCGCAAAACATCGAATCCCGCGCGCACCAATTTTTCGTCCGCTGCACCGGGATTGGGCGCGCTCGGATTCGGTTCATGCGTGAACCGCTGCCACATCTTCGCGGTAAACATAAAATTCCCGTTTGCCGCCACTAGCTCGACCCATCGGGCAGCATGCTCCGCGCGAACCGGATTATAGAAACTGGTATTAATCTCAATCGTGTCGAAAAATTCCGCCAAATAAGTGGCCTCGTGGAATCCCTTAGGCTTCTTCACCGGATACGCATACCCCGCCCAATCCGCATACGACCATCCCGCCGGCCCCACCCGAATCCGCGCGCCAAGATCGCTTCGCTCAACACTGCGCACGCGCGCTTCCGCAATACCAGCTTCATTATTTTTCCGATTCTTCTTGGATTCGCTCACAAGTTGCATCCTAACTTCAAATTCTTCACGCTGTCCTGCGCGTTCTGCACGATGCCTGCGCCCTTGTACTCTCTTATACTCTTGCACGCTTCTACTTTTTCACTTTTGCACCGCCGTACTTTTGTACGTCTTTCGATTGCCCCCAACGTCCCCGCTTGTTATGCTCCACTCGATGCGGCATTACCAATCAATCCGCGTCCCATCCGTTTACCCCGAGCCCGGTCGAAGGGTTTACCCCCCGGCCTCATCCGAACTGTCACCAACAAACTCAACCTATAGGTGCGCACATGAAACTCTCAGTCAGTTTCAAGGACCTCGAGAACCATAAATCCGTCGAGAAGGAGATCGAAGTCGCCGTCAAAAAACTAAATATACTGCTGAAAACCTACCAGCCGGATCTTGTGCAGCTCCACGCCGTATTTTCGAAACTGCCACGCAAAGAGGAACACACACTAGCCCTGAATCTCACTCTCCCCACCGGCACTCTCCACGCCACTGCATCCAGTGAACATCTCCGCGCCTGCTGCAAAAAAGCCTTCCACGAAATCGAAGCGCAAGTCAAAAAACACAAATCCCTGCTCCGCAAAGACTACGAATGGAAACGTAAACGGCCGCGGGAACGCGTTGCCGCCGAAGCTTTCTCCTAAAGTGAACCATTTTCCTAACCTGAACGAGGCCGGTGTCGCGACATCGCGCTGACGCTGAGGAGAACGCGATGGCTCTCACTTCGTGTCGAACGCGGTCCAGCTAAGGCAATATGATCGTCGGGGTAAACGCCTTGTCGAGAGACCGATGGTGCGGCAGCGGCAGAGATTTACAACGAGGCGGAAATGTTTCTGCTCATCATCGGTGCGGTTGTGGCGATTTGGATTGTGGTGTTCTGGGTACAACCGCTGGGTGTGGTTGGAGTGTTCGAGCGGCTGATGCCCGATATCGTCTATCGAGTCCGGCCTGATGTTGGCGATCCGGGCCGAAAGGAACAGTCGCTGGTTGCGCTTTCGTTCGATGATGGACCGCATCCTATCTTTACTGCGCAGGTGCTGGACATTCTGCAAAGCCACGACGCGAAGGCCACGTTTTTCCTGATCGGTGAGCGGGCGCTGCGCTACCCAAGGTTGGTGGCGCAAATCAAGGCCGCGGGCCACGAGATCGGCAATCATTACATCAGGGATGGTGCGACGTTCGGGCATTCCGATGCTGAGTTCCTGAGAAATCTGCAAGAAACGGAGAAAGCGATTGGCCTCACACGCGAACCGAAGTTGTTCCGCGCGCCGGGTGGAGTAGCGTGGCCGAGACAGCTCAGGCTGGCGCGAGAGAACGGTTACACGTGCGTTTTGGGTTGCGCGTACCCTCATGACCCCATGCATCCGCCGGTGTGGTACATCCGTTGGTTGATTGAGAAGAATCTCGTGCCGGGAACGATCATCATCCTGCACGATGGGATTTCGGATGCGAAGCGGAGTATTCGTGCGCTGCCACATATTTTGATGGAAGGGCGAAGGAGAGGGTTGAAATTTGTGTCGGCAGGGGAATTGATGAATACGTTCGGTGGAGCGAAACAGGAAAGTTGAGGCGGGATGGTGGAGCGGCGATTACGGCACGTCTGAAGCAAGATGGATTGGCACAAATACGGTCTGACGTGGGACATGGTAGACTTCAGAGGTAGGATGTTGAACATCCCGCGGACGAAGAACGAAGAACCCATACACGTCCCGTTAAATGATGCTGCGATTGCCGCCCTGAGGGTTGTGCATGACCGAGGCGACGGATGAGGGCGTGTGTTCCACTCAGCCAGACGGTGAACCGCATGAAAACGGGCGGCATTGGTTTGACGAAGCGGTGATGGAAGCGGAGATAAGAGAACTTTCGTTGGCACGACTTGCGACATACGTTTGCAAGGCGTCTGCGAATGAAGGGCGCCGCTTGAGCACATTGCAGATTTGTTAGGGGAGCCTTCTTGGAACAAGCGTGACACCAGCCAAAATGGTGTCCCGGCGACTGCCTTGCAAGTTGCTGCAGGATAAACAATTTAGGGGCGTAGCTCAGTGGTAGAGCAGCGGCCTTTTAAGCCGAAGGTCGTGGGTTCGATCCCCACCGCCCCTACCAAACCTCAAGAAACAAAAGACTTTTCCGCTGCAGAATCAGCAATTCGACCCTCAGTCAGCAATTGACCCGAACTGATTGCGCTCGCAAGCCCCTCAATGGCATCTCGTTGCGATTGAGGAACGACGTGCGCGTACAGTCCGAGCGTGATTCTCGGATCGCTGTGTCGTAGTTGTGCGCCAACGGTGGTGATGCTCGCGCCCCGGTCAATCAGAGTCGTAGCGACCCCGTGCCGGAATGCATGAAATCCCGCGAGAGCGATCCCCAGCGACAAAAGCAGCGGGCGGAGTTTCTTTTCCCGTAGCTTGTTCGCCGAGAATGGGCGTCCGCGGCGATCCGCGAAGAGAAGATTGATGTCGTTTTGGCGAAAGTGTTTCGAGGCCAGAAACGTTTTCAGTCGAGTAGCCAGAACTGGCGGCATTGGCAAAGACGCTATGCTCGCTTCGCTCTTCGGCGTTCCCAACTTTCCCGCGTAGACCGATGACCGGACGTGGATCAACCGACGTTGAAAATCCAAATCCTCGGTTCTAAGCGCAAGAACTTCTCCAATTCGCATTCCAGTGGCGCACAGTACAAAACAGACTGTCCCGAGTGGCTCATCAGCGGACGAAACAATCAGGGCCATTTCGTCTGCCGAATAGCTTCGGGGTCGTGCTTTCACCTTCCGAGGCAATGACAAGTCAGAGAGTGCAACCTCCGGCAGCTTACAGCCCCACTTCCGGGCTGAAGTCAGAATCGCGGACAACGTAAGCAGCACATTTTCTACCGTTTTTGCTGTCCGTTTTCCCGAGCCTAGAGTTGTGGCGAAACTTTGCATTCTATTGATAGTCAAATCCGCCAGCGGACATTGGGCTCTGAACAGTGTTACATTTTCTCGTTCGACGCCAGGGGAATCCGCCGTCAAAGAATGTGCGCTAGCGTACGCTACCGGACGCTCGTAAAATCTGCGTTGACTCCCGCTCGCACAAAGCGTATCTAACATCCAAGTTTAGTCCCCGGCTTAATTCGAACGGAGGCACTATGTGTGTCAAGGTGTTTCTGGCAGATGACGCAGAGGTAATGCGTAAAGCAATTCGGAGGCTACTATCTGATCGGGAAGACATTGCGGTCGTAGGTGAAGCGGCGAATATTCGTGAAACTATTCAGAAGACGGCAGAACTGCATCCTGATTTAATCATCCTCGATGTGCACATGCCGGTAAAAGAACACGTCGCGCCAACTGAGATAAAAAGTTCGCTGAATGGCGCGAAAGTCCTTGCGATTACGTTTGGCACCGAAGACCTTGAAGAAGAATTGTTGGGTGGCCTCGGGGTCGTCAAGTTGCTAGACAAAATGGACCTCGCCGACCAACTCATTCCGGCGATTTTGGAACTAGCGCCGGCGCACATTAATACCGAACAGTTCGATTGTAGCTAATCCGCTGCTTCTCTTATCCAGTCGTGCGCCGTTCGTCGGTCGGTATGATGCAATCGCATCTGCGCTTCCACAGCCACATCTACCAAACTTCTGGCTGTCTGCAACATGAAGTCATCCCGCTCGCAATCTTCCACGGTCAGTTGCGCTTCCTGCTCTGTGTTGTAGACGCCGACTGTCACGCCAGC
>WNFO01001332.1_pt1 | contig 19308 bp, 23 predicted proteins | sample 5400251 | NCBI WGS metagenome assembly WNFO01 (sample SAMN13153354, study PRJNA577476) | soil metagenome | isolation source: 100 cm saprolite under Madrone tree | place: USA:California | collected 2016-06-14
CTCAACGCGATATACACCGTATTCTAATGGACGTGTCACACCCGCATCGGCAACTCGTGGGCTGCCAGAAGCCGTGACGCCCTCGGCTCGCTCACGGATCAAGGTTACCGCAACATCTCTGAATGGTAAATCTCTTGAATGTTCTCCTCCACTTTATAACACATTCTATTAGAAACAAGACGCAGCAGTAGTCGTGACCTCGAGCCTACAAGCCCCACTGGGCAGTCCGGTAGTCGAACACCCGTAACTGGTAGTCCAACTCGGTTCAGTGGACCTATCTCCCCTTCAACAGGCTCTATGACCTCAATTCTTGGATCATCTCTGAAGACGCCGAAACCTGGTACTGGGGGTCGTGTTTCAGGCGTTGGTGTTGGCCTTCCGTCGACAACACCTACAAAAAGCCGCACACCGTTGCCCACACCTAAGCAAAGAATACCTAGTGCAGTTGCCATGCCGCCACCGCCGCCTCCTCCCTCTGCCTCCTCTTTTACCCGCACTGTCTCTCTCAACGATTATCCATCGGATTCAGAATCTCTTCCCGATCCTCTGAACACATTCGACCTTCGGTCAAATGGACGAGCCATCCAGGACAAGATAGCCAGCCTTCTCTCAACACGCAAGTCTCTACCGGCGGAAATCGATATGTCTTCTGTGGCACCTGCTCTAAGCGACCCTGATAGAGGGACTCTGCTCCATGACCGAGTGGCCGAACTCGAGGCCGAAAACCAGCGGCTGAACATTCTTATCAGCGGCCTTCAAGGAGAGGAACTTGAGCATGGCCGCCGAACCAATAGTATGCGGGAAGACCGCGACCAAGCCCTCGCCCGCGTCGTCGAGTTGGAGACCTCCGTAAAGTCTGTTGAGCGCAACTTGCATGACAGGGACCTCAAGATTGAAGTTCTTGAGCGCTCGTTATCCAATGGCTCAGCAGATACCGATAAAGCTCGTGCCGAAGGCGAAGCGCGTGTGCGGGACTTACAATCTCTATTGGACGACAAGGATGCGTTACTGTCTAGCTTAAAGGTGTCGCTCGCGCTAAAGGAGGGTGCCGAGACCGAGACCCATGCACACATTATTGCAAAGGACGCAGAAATCAACCTACTAGAGACGCGTGTGAAGAAAGCGTATGCCGAACTCGAGGATGAACGCCGGGAGCTTGGGAGTCAAGTCAATGCATTGCGACATGCTGGGCAGGTACGCCTTTGTACTGGGACATATCCAACCGTTCGCTGATGCTCGTAACAGGAGACGATTGCTTTGTATGAAGAACGGCTGAGTACGGCTGAAGCTAGACGCTATGAGATGGAGGACTTGATTGGATCGCTTCGAGAGCAATTACGAAGTCAGGCTCAATCACCCTCTCCCACATCCGCTGCCCGACAACTCTCCTCCGCTACACAAATTGAGAACGAAGCTTTGAGAGAGCAGGTTGTTCACCTACAGAAAAAGCTCACTATCACGGAGGATATGCTCGAGGAGGTGAATGCGACTACAGAGAGGGATGAGGCCATGGTGCGCGACAGGATTCGGCGTTTCAAAGAGAAGGAGGACCTTCTTAAGCAGCAGGTCGCTGAGTGCGAGTCAGAGATCGCTAGGCTCGTCAAGTCGGAAAACAACGCTCGAGTTAGAACTGAAGAGGTTGGAGAAGCCCTACGCGAAAGTACAGTTGCCCTCGAGAATTCCAGGGCGGAAATTGAAGGGCTTCGTGCTGAGATCGTGGTAAGGAAGTACATTATTCCAGGGAGCATGATAATAGACGCTTCGCAGGATTTAGAAGGCGTTACGGGTCTTTCCTCCACTGAACCGGTGGATAGGTCTTCAGAACCTACTCCACGCCCAACACATGGTCATACGCACTATATCGAAGAGATCGCCCGCTTGAAAGGCCAGCTTGCAGAAGCCACAGAGGCGCTTCAAGGTGTAGACAATGTCCGGATGTCCGCTTCGTCCAGTCAGTTGCAAAAGACCATCGGCGAGCTTGTGATCGAGAAGGCCAACGTAAGATACGCTTTCGCAACTATACCAGCCCAGCTAAGAGTATTTTTAGCTCGAGAACATTCAGACCGACTTACACGCCAGACTTGCTCAAGAGACGAATGCTGCCGCCGGCCTGCGTGAGCGCTTCGAGCGTTCTCAGGCGGAGCTTGAGACCCTGCGCAAGAAGACTCATCGCGATGTACCTGCCTCTGACGGTGTTCAGCAGACTGGTAAACTGTCGCCGTCTTCCACCCGGCACGACTCTATTCCTAGTTCCGTTCGCGAAGAAATGGCCGGACTTAAGTGAGCCTAAGTCTGGATCTCTCCTCTTTGATGACCGATGGTCATTCCTCCAAGGCACATCATTCAGGAACTGCAGAAAGAAAACGCTAATGCCGGCCATCAAAATAAATTCTTGGAGTCAGAGAACAAGCTCCTCTTGTCTGAGACTGAGCAACTTCGCAAGGTAAACTTTCAGGAGCATTTTTTATCCACGGAGGTTTCTGAAACAGAGTCACAGAACATGACTGCTTTGGAAGGCAACGTGCGGAGTAAAATACTCCACGAGGAACCAAATGTTCTGGACGATGCGTTGATACCATCTGGGGATATCGTACCCTTGCAAAAGGCGATGCGTGAGATGCGCGCACGATACGAAGTGAGCACAACACATTTGTATCTGTTTATAGCTAGTACTTAACAATATCATCGGGTAATAGATTGACCTCGAACAGTTACGGAAGCGCCTGACTGAGGTCGAAGCCAAGAGTGCGAGGACAGTCCATGATGTATGGGTTCCAGTACTTTCCTCAGCCAACCTGCTTACCATTCACCACCGATTTAGCTCAACAAAGAAGTGAGCGAGTTGGAAAGTCTGGTTGAAGCTAAGGTAATTGTTGAACATTTGTTTCGTTGATTGAAATCGCTAATGCAGCCATGTAGATTTATCGTGAAGTGAGTTTAATTTTAATGGCATGCAGTTCACGTTCTCAACGAGGTGGTAGGACGAGCTCGAGCAAGAGATAGAGCAACTGAAAGAGAAACTTGCACGGATTGAAAAGAAGACCTCCAAGCGAGGAAACCAGGCGACTGGTACAGTTTCGGCTGACTCTTCCGACTCATTGGCAGACGTGAACCAGGGTGGACTAGCCGGAGATGTCTGCGAGATTTGTGAGCAGCCGGGTCATGACATTTTTACGTGTGACCTGTTGAGGGGTGGTGCTGCATCCGCAGCCGGAGGTAAGGACGTGCCACCCTCCGAGTTATACTGCGAGGACTGCGAAAACTACGGCCACACCGCGGTGGATTGCCCTCATTCTATGGATGTCTTCTGAGTCAATAACGGATTACATATACCACATCATTATTGGGTCATTCATTTTGTCTTTTTGCTATACTTACCAATATACCATATCCAACAATTAATAATACGATGGCTGCCATCCAGTCATGACATCTACCTATCCATAATTGAACAGAATTCCCTACTACATATGTATCAACTGATGAATTTTTACAATTACACTGTATGGCCTGTCCTGATTCCTAATGGTACTAAGTAAATAGAAATAGAAATAGCATTTGTAAAGGAACTAAACATACAGAACAATTCCCTCTCTCCACAACTCCACATCCAATTTCATCAATATACATTAAAAAATTAAAATTAAAATTACCAGCCACAGTATGCCCTAATTTATACATAGAGAAAGGACAGACTGCATTGTACAGAACCATCTATTCTATCTCTGAGTCATTGGATTCATAAGAAAGGTACCTTATGCATTTCCCCTGCTGCAAATAAGTCTTCATCAAATTCCTGTTCTACTGTTTCTGCTTCTGGATCAGGGGTTGAATCATCTACTGTTATACCAAACACAATGTCTTCCTCATCTGATGAAGGTCGGGACCCAGGAAGTGATCCAGGCATACTTCTCGTGCTACGCTTTCTCCAGCGGCGGCGGCGTCCAGTATAGTTGGAAGCACCACGGGAGTCACCATCCTCCGACTCTGATTCCTGGGCGGACGACGTGCTCGGGCTTACACTACGACTGGCGAGGCCAACTAACACGTTACCCAGGCGTTCGATGCTTGATAACTGTCGCTGGTGATTGTGCGAGCCCGTGGTATCCATATTGCGACCACGCCTTGCTTCGAGGTGAGGTGATGGAGGGGATGTACTTGAACGGCCACTGCTTGTGCTATGCAATCTGAAATTGCGCAGCCTCGCAAAGGCGTTCTGATTGGATGCATCTGAGCGCGCACTCAAGGACGGGGAAGGGGGTGTTAAATCTGGTAAAGGGAACCCTGCAAGTGGAGCTTTCCAATAATTATTGTCGGTAAATTCACTTTCCCACTTATGGGTTATCGGAGGAAACATTTGATCAACGAGATCCGTCATGTGAATGTAACTTTGTACGGATCTAATTGCATCTTAAGCGAGACCAACAAAGAATTCAACTGGCGCTACATACTCGGACTTGTGCCCAACGAGGTCGAGTAACTCCATCTTTACTTCACCATTAGAGTCGATTGTGAAAATTCGCGAGCTTGGAATGTTGACACTGCGATATGATAATGCATCGGTAATGCGATTTCCGAAACCTGCATAGAATGGAAGAGGAGCGGCAGGTCCGAAAAGCCGCTGGATATCACGTAAACAAGCCATCTTGAATACCTCAGGCTTGCGCATTATTACTTCCCTGCATCATTCAACACAGCGCCGTCAGTCTATTATTTGACTTGCCAGCTTACATAGCTCACCGATGTAGCGAGGCCATCAAGCGATCTGGGCTCATGATAACCGGACCCTCAGGTAGCTGATACTCGTTTTGTTTGATACCTTGAAGATAATAACGCGTCGAATCGGCTTGGCCAATCGCACGGGATGTAAGATACATGATCTTATAACCATTCTTGTAGATGTCGGTGTATAATTTTGCAACGCCAAGGTGGGTCCAATCACGCCCGATTAGGTTAAAAACATGTCCAAGCGCGTCAGACCTGCCAGTCTTAGCCGACGACGAGGACAACAACCCATCAGACGCACTTAGTAATTGTCCCATCAATATCAGACACCATCACGCTGTCCGTATGCTCCCACAGGAAGATACGTGCAGCGCAAGCCGCAACACCGGATGACGACAGTGAAAAAGTGATTGTATTCCCCCCTGGGCGCAGATCAAGAGCTTGCTATGGTACCAAGTCGGTTAATGAGCTTGGGTCAATCTCGTAATACTCACCAGCTGCTCGGACGTGAGCCTGAGTGTCTTCGCGTACCGCGTCTTTGGTCTTCCAGAGAACGAGGAAGGCACAGTGGCCCGTAGCTCCGGGGAAGATGCGGGTATTGTCTGGAAGGAAATATCTCGCGCGTACTCGCCTGAAGTCGGCACATGGGTTGAAAAAGCTTCCTGTTCTTTCTTTCTTGAGTCAACGTGATCAGAATCTTACGAATAAAGGGACAGATGCAACTGACACTCGGTAACGGTGCGCTCGCTGCGCTCTGAAGGGAGGGACGATTGCTGCGCCCAACCCTTCGCGTGTGTTTATGGTCGCGGCGCCACCAGCGAGCCCATGACTTACGTTCTCGACCCAACATCGGATCATGGTCGAAACCTGTCTCGACATCAGATAGCAGTTCCTGCCCACTGAGCTGTTCATTCGACTGTAGTGATATTGATGGGACTTCCTCCGTTAGTCCATCCTCCAATTCGGGGGGAAGGCTCTTGCTACGCTGAAACTCCCCCGACTGGCTTACTACGAATTGTTCATCGGTCTCAGTCCTATGCGCCGTTTTCACAGAAGCTGTGCCCGAGTAGGTATCTTCCATGTGGATTTGTGAGCGTTGAGGAAATCCGCCCCACTCCCAGGAATATTCGTCTGATGTAACTGAACTCCGCGGGAGAGAAACTGAAGTATGGTGCGGATGATCAGGCGACAAAGTAGAATGAGGATGTAGACTTGGAAAGGGTATAGGTTTGTGGGAAGGCGATGCAAGGTTAGAGGCAGACGCTTTTAAAACCTCTCCGGATAGGGACGTTGAAGGAGCATTAAGGTCAAGGAAATCAGGTTCCTGACGAGGTCCACCGTCCACGAAATCCCCGCTGTGACCTCTTGTGCCGAAACTCCCGAAATCCCCTGGTGCGGGTGGATCCGGTGAAACGGGTTGGGTTGGCTCGAGTAGTGGAGATGTGATAAGGTCATCTGGAACGTCACTGCCGGCCTCGAAGATAAAAAAAGCCTCCCCGGCCTCACCGATCTTCATGTTGAATGGTACATATTTCCCATTGACAGCAATGTCCACCTAGAAACAGAGGAAGATGCCTGGGCAACCCATATAATCGAAGGGATGTCCTCACCTTTTTCTCACTTGGTCTAAGCACCTGCCACTTTCCGAACCGGACATGAAATGGAGAACAAACGAGCTCCATAGTTCCATCGAACCCAGGCCGTCGGACAACGATGACATCTATAGCGCCGGTAAGAGTCGAAGGATTGATGTCCTTGTAATACTGGTATGGTGCACTGATAACATTGACAGCGCCCCATAGATAGTTCATAGGGAATATAAACCGAGAACGAGTAGAAAATTAGCGAGGTGTCACTGGGAGCGATTCCTAGCAGTCTCGTAAGTCCGAGACGGCCGCAACACGACGGTTGGGGGAAAGGACTTCGGCCCGATTACTACCGTTGCACCATTGGAAAGCTAATTTCCGATTAAGTCCACCACCACCAAGTCCGATGATCAGTGAATATTGGGCCTGATCATAGGTTGGGCTGGATCAGGCCAGCAACATTATCTGAGACCATGATTGAGCAGATGCTACAGTATGTCTGATCATTGTTGATTATCATTTATCATAGACTAGAGTGTGAGGTTTGTTTTGAATCTGAATTTATATCCCACAGTATAAAAACCTAGACACAGTCTAACCCTATCCCGTAGGACAAGACTCGTAGGACAAGAAGACTGACTGAGGGGTGGAAGACACGTGAGCCAGTAGTACAACTTGGAGTCACGTAGATTGAATCTCCGATGACGCGTCGCGTCATTCGACAGGGGACCTGGTTGGACCCAGCGCTGTGCCCGTCCATCTTGCCCGTCCATCTCATCATAGATTGGTGCGGCCCTCCTGTTCAACATGTATATCAAGACATTGACGATCCAGGGCTTTAAGTCATGTGAGCCTTGCTCATGTTTCGATTGCGCAGACCGTTGACGCCTTGCAGATAGGGACCAGACGCAAATTGAGCCGTTTTCCCCGAGACATAACGTTGTAGTAGGGCGGAATGGGTCAGGAAAGAGCAATTTTTTTGCTGGTACGGCCGAAAGCTTTGAATACCAAGTACTTGTCTTACTGATTCCTGAAAGCTATCCGTTTCGTGCTCTCTGATGCATACACTTCCATGTCGCGCGAGGAGCGTCAAGCACTCCTTCACGAGGGTATTTCGACTACAACCACCCTCTCAGCCTACGGTCTGCACTCAAACACACTGAGCCAAATTATATATCTTAACATTGCTGGCAGTCGAAATAGTATTCGATAACTCCGATAATCGTTTTCCAACCGGCCGAGATGAGGTTGTTCTGCGCCGCACTATCGGGTTGAAGAAAGATGAATATAGCCTTGATAAAAAGAGCGCAAGCAAAGCGGATATCATGAATCTCCTCGAGAGTGCGGGCTTCAGCAAAGCCAATCCGTACTATATCGTCCCCCAGGGTCGCGTGAGTTCCTGAATATATTGGAGGTGCCTGTGACGCTGATCGCAAGTAGATCACTGCGCTCACCAATGCGAAGGATCATGAACGACTTACTCTCCTCAAAGAGGTTGCAGGGACCAAAGTTTACGAGCAACGGCGCGCGGAATCTTTGCGTATTATGGCCGAGACTGAAGGAAAGAAGTCTAAGATTATCGAGCTACTCGAATTCATTGAGACTCGCCTCGGGGAACTGGAAGAAGAGAAGGAAGAATTAAAAGAATTCCAAGAGAAGGATAAAGAAAAGCGCTGCCTCGAATATGCTTTATATCAGCGCGAGCTGGAGGAGGTTGCGGAAACGCTCGAAGAGATCGAGGAAGAAAGGAAGAAGGAACTCCACGGAGCGAACCAACGCCGTGAACTATTTTCTGACAGAGAACAACAAATTCAGGTACTCCCTCTTGTTGGTCCGCACCTTTTATTCGCTAAATACAATTATCACCAGAAATTGGAAAACCAAATATCCACAGCGAGACATGAACTCTCCACCCTTCAGCTGACCAAACACGGTGCCCATGCGGAGCTTTCTGACCTCATTCGATCGCAGAAGGAACTCGAGCTTCGAATTGCGGACCTTCGTGCGGCTGATGCGCGTGCTGGTGGACAGCGCAGCACTCTCGAAGGCGAACTGGTTGACATCGAGGCCCACATAGTCGAAAAGGAGGCAACTCTAGATGCATTGCTTCCCCAATGGGAAACACATCGCGCGTATGAGACTGAGCAACGACAGGCGCTGGATGAGGCCAATGGAAAGTTGGCTGCACTATATGCAAAACAAGGCAGGTTAGAGCGCTTCCGCACTCGCGCCGAGCGCGACCAGTTCTTGCATAGCGAAATCGCAGCTCTTGAATCTCATCAGGTGGCTCAAAACGGCGCTCTGGAGGCTTCCAGGGTTGAGTTGCAAACGGCAGTGGCCGTTCGTAATCAACTGGATGAACGGATGGCGGATGTTATAAAGCGTGGTCAAGATAGTCGTAGCTGGGGAAGAGAGCTCGGTGAGGAGCTTGCCGAGCTTGCGGATCAGCGTAGGACTTGGGTTGAACAGCGCAAGGACCTGTGGCGCGAGGATGCGAAACTTGATACAACAAGGAATCATGCGGTTGATGAGCTAAGATCGGCCGAAAGGAGCCTGGCGAGCATGATGGATAAGGTGAGCACCGATGCATGTGACCTGCGCATGGCTGACTGCATTTCAGGATACTGGTACTGGACTGCGTGCCGTTGATTCTATCGCCGAACGCTTGAATTTGGACGGGGTCTATGGACCTCTGTATCGGCTCTTTGAGGTCACAGATGTGAAATTCAATACTGCTGTTGAGTTGACAGCAGGGAATAGGTGGAACTAATTAAATGCTCCCTATTTTCCTCATTGCTGACCATTTTTGTCTAGCTTATTTCACGTTGTGGTTGATACGGATCAGACTGCATCCAAGGTTCTGGAAGTCATGCTGCGCGAGAGGACTGGCCGCGTCACCTTCATGCCCCTCAACCGTCTCAAACCCAAGAATCCTGTCTCACCGAATGCCGATGATGCTATCCCTCTTCTAGAAAAACTTCGCTACGACCCGGTTCATGCCAAGGCATTTCAACAAGTCTTCGGTAAAACGTGTGTTTGTCGTGACCTCACGGTTGCTGCTGCATATGTAAAGAGTCACGGTATCAACACCATCACACTTGACGGCGATAAGGTTGATCGCAAGGGCGCACTTACGGGCGGGTATTACGACGTTCGTCGTTCACGTCTCGAGGCTGTTAAAAATGTGGCGACCTGGCGCTCTAGGGTTGCGGCTGAAGAGAAGCGCTCACGAGAGGTGAAAGCTGCCACACTTAAGCTCGATCAAGAGATCGCCCGAGTGAGCGGTCGGGTACAAATATTGAACAACCAGCAAAGGGTGGCGCGGGAAGCACGTGAGAGCATCGGTGCAGAAACCGCGGCACTTCAAAAGGAGAGGGAACGCGTAGAAGGGAGGATTTCGAAGATTGAGGAGGACGTCCAAGAGCTCAGGGGTGAGCTGCGGACACTGAGTGCTCGCATCGAGGCCTACAGAGTCGAGTTGTCTAGTCCGATGGTCCAGGAGCTAAGCGTAGAGGAGAGGGATTACATTGACGAGCTCAACAGGGATATCGAATCCCGGCAAAAGCTGCTTGTAGAGATGGGCAAGACGAAGACTGAGGTTTGCATTTTATATCTCATTTCCCGTTATTAGTCCGGATTGACGAATGTCGATGCCAGTTGGGCAGGAGTAAAAACATCATTCAAATCGAACTGAACGAGAGCCTACGTCGGAGAAGGGATGAGCTGCGTTCTCAGATTGAAGGGCTTGGCGAACCTGACGTGGGGGACGCTAACACGGCAGATGACCTGCAAGTTCGAACACACGAGATCAGCTCAGTCAATAATGCCATCAATGTGCTCACAAAGAAGGTTCAAGGTCTGTTTCCTTCCGCGGTTTCTGTTGCGTGATTGCTTCCCATTTTAACAGATATGGAGAAAGCAATCGACAAACTTACGCATGACTTCCAAGAGTATCGCAGCAGTCTGGAAGTCATGCAAAATCATCAGGCAGAGGATAGTCGTAGCATGGCAAAGCAGCAGAAGAGTACAGAGCGCTATCTCGCCAAGAAGAATCTCCTCGTGAACAAGAAGGACGAATGCAACCGCAATATCCGGGACCTTGGCGTACTTCCGGAGGAAGCATTTGATAAGTATATCAACGAAAAGTCCGATAGGGTAAGCCTAACCTCTGACCTCGATAGTCAAGTTCAGTTGGTAATAGCTGTCAATAGCTAGTCAGGAAACTGCACACCGTAAATGAAGGCCTCAAAAAGTTTGCGCACGTTAACAAGAAAGCTTTCGAGCAGTACAACAATTTCACAAAGCAGAGGGACCAACTATTGAAACGCCGCGATGACCTGGAGAAGTCGGGAGAGTCAATAGAACAGCTTGTAGAAGTTTTGGACCAGCGTAAGGATGAAGCGATTGAAAGGACCTTCAAACAAGTAGCAAAGAACTTCGAGGAAGTTTTCGAGACACTGGTGCCTGCTGGTAAAGGGAAGCTGGTCATCCAGAGACGTGTGGATCAGGAAAGTACCTTTTGCCTTAAATGGATGATTCTGCTGAGGCTTCGCTCCAGGATGATGATGAAGCCGACGAGGCTGAAGATTCCCAGCACCGCACCGTCGACAACTACACTGGGGTGGCAATAAAGGTGCGTACTAAGGACAGTCTATAGTGTGTTTCTAAGAGACCGTACCGTGAAGGTTTCTTTCAACTCCAAAGTAGACGAAGGCTTGCGTATCCAGCAACTTTCAGGAGGCCAAAAGTCACTAGTTGCCCTGGCACTTGGCGCGTATTTTGTGTTACAGGCCACGTTTCGTTATCTCACTTTATTCTCAGTTTTCGCTATTCAAAAATGTGATCCTGCACCATTTTATCTGTTTGATGAGGTGCGTCGGTGTCCAGCTTTCTGTTAGACATATATACTGATGCAATCTCGCAGATCGACGCCAATTTAGATGCTCAGTATCGGACTGCCGTCGCCGGTAAGTGCGATCTGCTTTTTCATGCAGTATTTTAAAACTAGATTAAGCAATGATCCATTCGCTGTCCTCATCTGGCCAATTCATCACAACAACATTCCGACCTGAGATGCTGGTCTCTGCGGACAAATTCTATGGTGTCCTCTTTAATAACCAAAAAATTAGTTCCATTCGCAGTATAAAGAGGGAAGAAGCGATGGAATTTGTTGATCAGGTATGTTATAGGATGATAATTTTATTGTCTATGCCCAAATGCTTAAAATATATGTGGGTGAACACAGGAGGCCCAGGCACAGTGATTTTAGATATTGTCAGCTGCAGTGATGATGGGTTGAAGGTGTTGCAGATTATATCCCTAAAAGACAGAATTGAAAATGGTTGATCTTTTAATGTTAAGACATGACAAATGTGATGATATTTATGTGATGACACATACTGCTATGGGATGCTGACTTAACAGAGCACACATTGAGTTTGGTAAGCAGGGCAGACACTGGTGGTCTGGTCTGCTCATCTCTCCAGTTCAATTCCCAGTTTAGTTTGTGGCTCACAATTGACTGCTGGACTGGTTTGGTTACAAGTCTCCCTTATGCCTTAGATCCAAACTTTGTTACTCTGCATGTAATAGACCTTACTAACGAGGATAGCTCAAGCGATGATGAAGAGCTTTAGTAATGGTCTTACTGTTCAATTACCAATGCCAGACCACTGGCTTACTGTTCTATTCTCTGTTTACTGATTGATTACTACTTGCTTACTCGTCTCTTAGAGTAGCTGACTGATACTTGTAAAACACTTATGAAACACACTAGTCTTGTATGATACAAATAGCCCTCCTTGCTGTCTCTAGGATGGCAAGTTGAGTCTCCTGTTTAACTAGCAGAAAACCCAATTTACATGGCTTTGTTCTCTTCTCTTCTCTGTCTGCCTTTCCATCTAAAGTTGGGTCTTGTGATGCATTGCAAGGTGGGAACCAACTCTTTATAAGCACTCTAGGAGAGGTGCTCTCTTAGCTCATCTTTGAATGCTCGTCAAATCCATCAAAGTCCCTAAGCGCCCATATATCTCAGATAGGCATACCGAATGCCACAGACACTGACATAACTCTTTTAGGTGTACCGAATCACGTGATCACATGATCACTCTAGGGCCAGCACTACTTCAACTTCATATCTTGTCTACAAAGTCACGTGACTTCTTAAGGGCCAGCATACAAACGACTCCATCTTACAGTCTAAAGTTGCAGTGGTGACATTAGACTCAACTTTCTATCTAACCATGGATCCACAAGGAGTAGGACTCCTCAAAGGAAAAGTCTTCATAAACCAAACAGGAACCCTAGTCAACCCACAGGATGTTTCAAATGTACCAAACAACTCGCGAATCACCATGCTAAAGAAAGATCACAGGGAGAACATCTATGACTTCGACATACCATTGTTCTGCGACTCAGACAGAAAACAAATTAACAGCAAGAGTATCCCAGTCACATACTATGATCACACCTGGTACTCTTTCACAAAAGCTGAAGACTCTTCCTGGCTACAACTAGTTGCAGTACTCCCCTACATACACAACTACAACCTTGATTCAGACACCGACTCATCCAGCACTGCATCTAGCAGCACTGCTTCAATAAATAAGACAATCAGGAACTCCCCAGCCATCCTCTCAGTTGCAAACAGTCCAAAAATCTCTACCCTAACCCAACTACCAAAAATGGCAACCACTACTACCACACAAACACAAGCTACTACGCAAACAACTGCACCCACTGGATCCTCCCAACCCCTCTCAGCTGCTGACCTCCGTATGCTACTCCACATGGCCGTTCGAGGCAGTGGAGGAGGAGGAAGTGGTGGAGGAGGCGGTGGTGGAGGAGGTGGAGGAGGAGGAGGAGGAGGAGGAGGAGCACCACCCGCTGCTCAACAAGCCCTGCAACCTATTGCAGCAGCGGCAAATGTCAAAGCCATAGGAGCAAATCCCCCGATCTTCACAGGCAACAGAGACAACACAGATGATTTTATATCAAAAGTGGAAGAATACCTGCTCCTCAATGACGATGTGGCAGGCTTTAATTCCCCGAAGAAGAAAGTCACCCTCACCTTAACCTTTATGCAAGGCCCTGAAGTAGCAGAATGGACATGAGAAGTCAGGGCCTGGCTCCTCCAACTTACCCCTGCACAGAATACAGAAGATATCTGGAATGAATTCTTAATCGAATTTGAACTATGCTTCCAAGATACACAAGCCCATCAAAAAGCTAGAACCAAACTTGAAGCCCTCCGAATGAAGATGCCCGAAATAGACATCTATGTAGCTGAATTTGAAAAACTGGTCAGGAAATCTGGATACATGCTTGGCTCTAAGGAAATGAATCAACACTTTATTGCCAGACTACCCATGGTGGTAACCGAAGACGTACTTAAAGACCCTGAACCAACTACCTATCCAGAGATCCTACGAAAAACCTTGGCAAGCGTCCATGCTAAACAAACTATCTGGGCACTCTACAAAAGAGGAAACCAAAACCAAACAAATAACTACCATCCCCCTCAAAACAACTGGTGTCCACAACAGAACATTCTCCAAAGGCCACCCTTTCCTTCAAACAATTATCGAAATACACAAAGAAATCCAATCTATAACAACCCACCTCAATATAACTCTTTGAATGCACCATGGTGGATGCAAAACATGGCTGTCCCAATGGACCTTAGCCATACCAGAGCCTTCAACTGAGGAAGGGGAGGAAGAGGAAACTATAGAGGAGGAAGAGGCCAATACATAAACAACCAACCTACCAACCACTTCCAAGGCAATGCCACAAACGTAAGGAGCTCTTCGAACGCATGCTTCCAATGTGGACAAATAGGGCACTATGCTAGAGAATGCCCTTAGAGACGACAAAACCCATGAAGCAATTGGCAAAACAAAACAGCCAACCTAATCGATCTTCAAGACCCCTACTCAAATTTCGATAACTTGAACTTCAAACAATCTGGTAACGGAGGAGACGATCAAGAAACTCTCGAATCTCTACAAGCTAGGTTGAACAACCTCTCATTTGGAGAGAAAGAGAAGCTAGCCAATGCCATGGGAGAAGGAGATATGCAGGATTTTCCCTCAGCCTAATTAGATCGGCACTAATTAGGCCAAGCAATCAGAATGTATTCATATCTGCTCGAAAGTCAATGACAGTCCGTATTTTTATCCATTCAATTGCAAAGAGAGCCGAAACAATCTCCCTTCTTGATTCCAGAGCAACGGAAAACTTTCTAAACCTGGAATATGCTAAATGGTTATGCCTTCCAATCAAAAAGATGCCCTATCCTCGCAAACTATTCAATGTTGATGGATTAGAAAATAAAGCAGGGCAACTACAATATTACACTGATCTAGCAATTTGCACTGGATCCACCTCCACCAATATGTGTTTCTTCCTCACTGAACTAGGGGAATACAAAGCAATACTAGGATACCCCTGGTTTGCCACAGTACAACCAAAAATCGATTGGAAAAGAGGATGGATTGACCACACCCAACTTCCCATTGTCCTCAAAGCAGCTAATGCTATGAAAGCACGGTTTCTACCACGATCAATCAATCAACCAAGGACTATTCATCGAGAACAAATCCTCCTTTGCAGAACAAGTCCGGTAATTGCCACTACCACAACCACTCTTCCCCACGAATACGCCAAACATGAAAAAGTATTCAGCAAAGAAAAATCCCAATGACTCCCAAAACACACTATATGGGATCATGCGATTGAACTACTCCCCGGAGCGCCAACTACCATGCCAGGATGACTACTACCCCTCAACCAAAAAGAAATTGAAGGAGTCCACAAATTTGTACAAGAACATCTAGCACAAGGAACCATATGAGAATCATGGAGCCCTTACACCACTAATTTCTTCTTCATAAAGAAGAAAGACGGGAAACTGCAACCAGTACAAGACTATAGGCCAATCAATAAATGGACCATGAAAAACCAAAATGTCTCCCCACTAATTCCTCAAGTCATTGACAGACTACGTGGATGTACCCTCTTCACAAAAGTTGATGTCCAATGGGGATATAATAACATTTGTATCAAAGAAGGAGACAAATGGAAAGCCACCTTCCTCACCCCGAAAGGACTATTTGAACCAACTGTCATGTTCTTCAGTCTCACAAATTCCCCAGCCACATTCCAAATGATGATGAACACCATCTTTCAAACCGAAGTAGTGCAAGGATGGCTATCAGTTTACATGGACGATATTGCAGTACATACAAAGCGAGAAGAGCAAGAGATGGAACAACAACATATCCACCATCACCGACAATACATCCATCATATGCTGAACAAATTGGAACAAAACAACCTATACCTCAAACCTGAGAAATGCAACTTCGAACAAAAAAGAAATCAACTACCTTGGTGTCATAGTTGGCAATGGAAAACTACAAATGGATCCAAAGAAACTCAAAGGTGTTGCAGATTGGCCAAAACCAAATAACCCCACAGAAATCCGTAAATTCCTTGGATTCACCAGCTACTACTGTTACTTCATCAAAGGATACTCAAAATCGCACGACCACTTCTTGATCTCACAAAGAAAGCCATAGTCTGGAATTGGGGAGAGCCCCAACAACGTGCCTTTGAAGAACTAAAAACTCACATGTGCTCCCGACCCGTCCTCACCCAACCTAACTTTGATAAACCTTTCTTCCTTCAAACTGATGCATCCACCTATGGCATGGGTACCATACTCTCGCAAGAGGGTGAACATCATGCAGTAGCCTCCCAAAAACCCAAACTACACCCAATCACATATTACTTGGCCACCTTCACCCCCATGGAACGCAATTACAATATTTATGAACGAGAACTCCTTGCCATTATGAAAGCCCTCACATACTGGTGACATTACCTAGGATGGACCAAACACCCCTTTACCATCCTCATGGACCATGCCAACCTACTATATTACAAAACACCAAAGAAACTAAACCAATGAACAGCACGATGGCACACCGATCTTCAAGAATACGACTTCATTATTAAACATGTCCCTGGAAAGATCAACACCCCAGCAGACGAATTATTGCGACCACCCAACACTGACCAAGGTCAAGATGATAACAAGAACCAAATGCTCCTAAAGCCAGAACTATTCATTAAAAACACTAGCTCAATACCCACTGAAGCAACCAAACGACAACTAATGACCCTTGTACACAATCATCCCACAGCTGGACACCCCAGAAGGGATGAAACAATCAGAAAAGCAACCCAAATACACAGCTGGGTAGAGATGTGTCAATGGATATCCGACTATGTGAAAGGATGTGCCAACTGCCAACAAAACAAGATTATCACACACCGAAAGAAAGTACCCCTCTACCGTATTACGACAAACGAGAATGCACTCCCATTTCAACAAATTGCAATGGACCTTATCACAGGACTACCACAACAACACAGGTATAATGCTATTCTCACCATCATAGATCACGGATGCTCAAGAGCAGCCATCTTCTTACCCTGTACTGATACCATCATGGGACCAGGCATCGCACAGCTATGTCTAGACCACATCTATCGATGGTTCGGACTCCCCTCCTGAATGATTAGCAATAGAGATCCTAGGTTCACCTCCCACTTTGGAAAAGTGCTCACCACTAAACTAGGGATATCATGTAATCTATCCATGGTGTTTCACCCCCAAACTGATGGACTATCTGAAAGGAAAAACCAATGGGTGGAACAGTATCTATGTCTAGTAACATCAATGGACCCAAAGGGATGGGTCAACTGGCTCACTCTAGCCACCGCAGTACACAATAACTGAACCAATACTACCATAGGATTATCCCCGAATCAAATTCTACTTGGGTACAACCCCATTCTGAACCTAGAGAAATCCCCCGACACAACAAACGCCCTCGTAGAAGCCCAATCAGAAACAATGGAACAAAACCACAGGAATGCCATTTGGGTGCTCAACAGAAGCTCCAATCAAAACGGTGTCCTGTCCTCACAATACAAACTCGGACAACAAGTCTGGCTAGATGCATCCCACTTGAAACTCCCACATCAGAAAGCAAAACTAACCTCAAAACACTTAGGACCATTCAAAATAACGAAGGAGATCTCCCCAGTAGCCTATCAACTAGTGCTCCCTGTCAATTGGAGAATTCATAATGTATTCCATGCATCCATATTAAACCCATATCATGAGACAACTGCACATGGCCCCAACTTCACCCATCCACCTCCTGACCTGATCAAAGGAGAAGAGGAATTTGAAGTAGAAAGAATCGTCACACACTGAACATTCGGATGGTCAAAACACTTACAATACCTCATCAAATGGAAGGGTTACCCTGAAAGCGACAACACATGGGAACCTGCCAGTCAGGTACATGCCCCTCATCTTGTAAAACTTTACCAATCCACAGCAAAACATCAGTCATCCATTAAAACCGGATGTGTAAAGCTTTACCAATCTACAGGAACAAATCAGTCAGCAACAGGAATCAAAGGCTTAAAAAGAATGCAACCAACACTCCAAAGCTACATCGAATGCCCAATGATCTTCCCTGCTTCACTATCAAATGCCTCCCTAAAGACTTTTCTATCGAACAACTTACTCTCCTCAAACACTCCAAATATGACTTTGACCCCTCTGAATCCTGCTCCCTTAGCATCTTCCATTTCTGCTATAAGCTTAGCTCCAAGCACGTCCTCGACCATCGCTGGTACTGCAAGCTCAGCTACTGCCCCTTTCACCATCCCTACTGAAGCACGTCCAACGCCTCAGTCAATGCCTCAGCAGAATCCCCCAACTACAGCACATCCTCTACCAGAGTCTCTAGTTGTGCTAGCTACATCCCCTTTCCTGAGCTGGAACTACTCAGCCAGCCTATCCCCATCCCCATCAACCAGAACAACACCATCGCCAGCATCCCTCGACAGCTTAGTGCAGGGAACACCCCCTACCCCCGGGCCCCAGACGTACCCATCAAGCTTAACATCCCACTGGGGCAACTGTCACCTGAATTGGTCCGCAATGCTATCGCCACCACCAATCTGAATCCACCTGTGCTCCACGCCATTATTAATGCCCTCATCGAAACTTTGAACAGCTGTCATCAGCAATATCAGTGCCAGGTCCGGGCCCAGAACGAAGAACACAAGGCTGCAATCACCAAACTCGAAGAAGACCTCGAGTACGCCCAGTCCCACCTCCTCGATTACCAGGAGACCTTCGTCAAACCCCCAGATGGGTATGTTGCTAACAATAGGCTCCCCATGTTCAGCATCCCCCTTGGAGAAGGGTCAGACATCCCTGCCAAATGGATCAAACAGATCGATGATGGATGCATCGTGGGGTACAGTGAGCACAACAGAACAGGGGACCTCCCCTATGTCAAAGAGATCTATGCTGCCCCCCAAGACAGTGCTCTCGACCTGCCAGAAGTTCTTCCCCACTGGATTCAGGAGACCCTTCAAGGGGCATCTATCCAATACCAGGAGTTCCGCCAGGCTGTCCAGGACCTTAACGACTGGGGGCTTTACGCTGAGGTCCTCCGTTATCAACAACTCGATGAGGACATCCTCTCTCTCAAAGCCCAGCTCAACCTCAACCATGCTTCGCTTGCAGCGGCCCAGAACTCCCAACTTCAGTCCATTACTTGGCTGGAAGCGGCGCGACTTCCCAAGTGGGTTTTGCATTTGGGAGCCCCAGTTCAGACCTTGCCCCATATTCCTGTCCGAGGAGCCTGAAAGAAAGGACGTGGGTGTCCTTACTAAGGGGGAGTGTGATGTAATAGACCTTACTAATGAGGATAGCTCAAGTGATGATGAAGAGCTTTAGTAATAGTCTTACTGTTCAATTACCAATGCCAGACCACTGGCTTACTGTTCTATTCTCTGTTTACTGATTGATTACTACTTGCTTACTCATCTCTTAGAGTAGCTGACTGATACTTGTAAAATGCTTACGAAACACACTAGTCTTGTATGATACAAATAGCCC